>Ga0210386_10003259_pt1 | contig 13634 bp, 16 predicted proteins | sample IncBWH32OmetaG_FD_160091 | JGI IMG/M metagenome (GOLD analysis project Ga0210386, IMG submission 160091) | Forest soil microbial communities from Barre Woods Harvard Forest LTER site, Petersham, Massachusetts, United States - Inc-BW-H-32-O ... | reverse complement strand
GGCCGCAAATCACGAGATAATCTTTCGAAGACATAGGCTGCGCGAAAGCCAATCGGCACTGGGACATTCTGCCGCGTCAAGTCTTTCTCGGCTTCTTCTTGCGGCTTGCGTTTGGCCCCAATGATGGGCGCGAGAATGCGAATGCCTCGCTCGCCTTTCTTCACCCTGCGCCCAAGCTGGTTCCAGGCATACAGCCCGGCCACGCAGCTGGCTTCTGGCCTTTGTCTCGCGATTTCGAGGATGTTGCCGAAAGAGTATGTGTGAAAGCGGCTCATGGCGGTGAGATAAGCGGTCAAGGCCTGGCTATGACCCGCCTCCAGCTGCTCGATAAGGGCTTTCACGTTGGCGGCGATTACTTCTTTCGCCGTCTGCCGTAGCGGTTGCTGTTGACTCTGTCCTTTCATCTCCATTGTTTTGGGCTTCTGTCTGCCCGGTCGGGCGTTTTTGTTTCTCACCATGAGCGCAGCGAGACAAAAACGGCTGAACGAGCAGACAGGACAGAGCGACGACCGGGCCCCGGCGTAGTCCCGAAAGGCAGGCGCGGCCAGTGACAAAGTTGTTCTGTGACTTTGGCGCGCAGTCGGCGCTCACCCGAAGGGACGGCCCGGAGCGGCTGAGCGGAAGGGAATGGCGGGTATCGGCGAAGTGGCCGGAAGTTGCGTCAGCCCCCTTGCCCTTCGTTCTTTTAACCGATACAAAAACGCTATGCCGATGAAGGTGCCAGAGGTTTCACGAAAGATAGGCTTCATCGAGACCATGGATTGCCTGCCGGTCTCGAAGCTTCCGGAGGGAGCGGAATGGACCTACGAAATTAAACTCGATGGATACCGGCTTGAAGCAGTGAGAAACACGAAAGAAGTCACGCTCTATTCGGCGTCAGAATGTCCTGAATGATCGATTCGGATACATCGCCACTGCTTTGGAATATCTGCCTTCAGGAACCGTGATCGATGGCGAGGTGGTGGGGCTGGGGCCCGATGGCCATGCTGATTTCTATCTCCTACAAAAGTTTCGTTCCGCACAATCCAACATCGTCTATTACGCCTTTGACATTCTGGTTCATGAACATCGTGACCTGACTCGGCTTCCGCTCTCTGAACGACGTGACATACTTTCTACCGTTGTAAAACCTGCTAAACATGTTGCGCTCTCCGTCGCATCGAATCGCCCGGCAGCAGAGATGCTGGAATTTGCAAGGGCGCATGGACTGGAAGGTCTGGTTGCCAAGCGTGCCGACAGCGTCTATCAGCCAGGACAAAGAACTGGCCTCTGGAGCAAGTACCGCATCAACATGGGACAGGAATTCGTCATTGGGGGATATTTTCCGAGCCATCTCGGCCTCGATTCGATCGTTGTGGGCTTCTATCGAGGGAAAGACCTTATCTATGCGGCTCGAGTGCGCGCCGTTTTGTGCCCAGGACTCGGCGCGAGGTATTCGAGACAATCAGACACTTGAAAATTGCCAAATGCCTTTTCGTTAACTTGCCAGAGACAGAGCCGGGCCGATGGGGACAAGGCCTAACAGCCGAAAAGATGAAGGATTGTAGCTGGGTGAAGCCAGAAACCGTCGCGCAGGTAGCCTTCCTGGAATGGACAGGTGCGGTTCATTTGCGCCACGCGAAGTTTGTGGCGCTGCGAGATGACAAAGATCCGCAGAAGATTGTGAAGGAAACTTAGAAAATTTGTTCTGCAACGTGGTTTGCAGCGTGGCAACGCCTCCCGGATCATATGTGTTTTGCAAGGTATTGAACACGCTTACCCGAAGGAATCAGGCTATCGCCAACGAGCTTGAATCCCAATCGTTTGTGAAATATATCCGACGCAGGATTTGGCGGGTCCGCATTCACTTCACAGACAATCAGACTCTGCCGTTGTGACCTCGCGAATTCGAACAGGTCCTCGTAAAGTGCGCGTGCAGCCCCTTGGCCCCGGAATGCACAGTCGATCACGATTCGATCGACATAGATGAAGTTTTCGTAGCGAACTCGGAACCAGAGGAAGTTGACGTTGTCGTACAAGGCAGTCTGATCAAAGGCGATTAGAAAACCCTTGGCGGGAGCGATGCCGCGGGCATAGACGGCATTGAGAATCATGTTTTCAAATTGTGGCTTCTCAACCCAAGAGAGTTCAACCGCATGCGAGTTGTTGAGCGCAATCAGGGCATTCAGATCGAGTTCCGGTAACGAGACAAGTTGTATCGCTCCAATTGGCGCTCTCATGATTGGCCCCTGACAAGAATCATTCCGGTCGAATTTCGGGTTGCACTCAATGCTCCAGCGGGGAGGCAAAGTCTGCGACATTGCGTTGGCCTGTCGTCTCCCATCTCTTCCCCATCGACCATGTTCACAGCGACCCAAGAGATTCCTCAAGGAAACTACACGTTGCCGCCCAAGAGCGACGATCCGCTGTCTCAACGTAGAAAATCCCATTGCGATGGTTGTTCGCGGCGAGGTTCGTGAAGGCATGTGCTGCCTGGCCATAGAGGATCATTTGCCAGTCGGAGCCGGCATCGGACAGTTCACGCGTTAGGGCCAATACATCTTGGTGCGGTGCGAGCGGGTCCTTCCATCCGTGGATGACGAGAACTTTCGCTGTTATAGGCGCCGTTTGAGCAAACTCCGGTGCGCGCAACATGCCGTGAACACTCCCCGCTGCCCGCAGCTCCGGCGGAGCGGCGCGTGCCAAATCGAGTGCGCATAGCTCCCCGAAGCAATATCCAATTACGGCGATGCGGCTGGGATCTGTGAAGGGATGAAGCTTTGCTGCTGCCAGCGCCGCCAGTAAGCGGCGTCTAAGCAAAGTCCGGTCGCCGATATAGGGGGCCATGAGCTGCGTATGATCGTCGGATGGACCGCCCCGAACGCCTTTACCGTACACGTCGAGCCCGAATCCGAGATACCCCATGCGGGCCAAGTTCGATGCCTTAGCGCGGATCTGTTCGTTCGGGCCATCCCAAGCATGGGCAATCAATACACACGGTCGCTTCGCGCGCCTCAACGTATTCAAGGCAATGTGACCCTCACAGAGCACTTCTCCGTCTCGATATTCGAGTGGCTCCTTCAACAAAACCATCGCCGTTACCTATCTGTCTTGAGGGGTGCACTAAACGATTCCACGTGGGCGGCATACCACTCCGGATGCCCCATCGACCGCACGCATTGGGCAAGCTGCTCGACAAATGCGGCATCCGGTGCGGAATCAGGCAGCTGTTGCGCGATGTAACAGAGCGCCGGCAAGACGAAGCCGTCTCGCGTGGTCGCAAGGACTGCTTCGGGGACGTATTTGATTCCGAAGTTCTTCTCCAACCCAGAGTATATGGTCGTAAGATTGTCATGCGTCACGGCCATCAGCGAGCCGAAAACGACCGCTCGATCAGATCGAACGAGATTGGGTCGAGGACGGAGAACGAGGTCGAATCCTGGCAACTTCGCCGGGCGTACGTCGGTTACCGTCACCCCGAAGTCCTTCATCACTGCGGGATTCATGATCGTGCCGTAAAAAAATGCCCAAACTGCGGATCTCGGTGTTGTCATCGGCTTCTCCAATTACCAGTGTCCCTTTCGAGACTCATTGCGTCCAACGATTTTTTCCGATACAACTAATCGACCGAGACGATTGATATGTATGAACTTCGTCAGCTACGAACTTTCCAGGCCGTCGCGGCCAGACAAAGTGTGACGCGTGCTGCAGCCGCTTTGGGTTATGCACAGTCGAGCGTGACCGCCCAAATCCAGGCGTTGGAGGAGGACGTCGGGGTCCCACTATTCGATCGGATTGGCCGCCGCGTTGAGCTGACGAAAGCCGGACAACTAATGGTGAGGTATACGGATCGCATTCTTGCGTTAGCGAACGAGGCTCGCACAGTAGTCGGTAACGATCGCAGACCAAGTGGCGCATTAACCATCGGTGCGTCAGAGACATTGCTTACGCACCGTTTACCAGACGTGATCAGAAAATTTCAAAAGAGGCATCCTCAAGTCGAGATTTCGGTAGTCGCGGCGGAGCATTGCGAGGTCCAGGCAGGAGAGCTCAAGCTGAACTCTTCGATTGACATAGCGTTTATCCTTGATCAGCGGCACAAGAGCGGGAGCCTCGTCGTCGAGTGTCTGTCAGCCGAGGATGTTCTTTTACTGGTTTCACCCGGACATCGACTCGCTTCCGTCAATCGATTGAAAGCGGACATGCTGAGGGACGAGCAGGTCCTTTTAACTGAACGAAGTTGCGGCTACAGGGTGCTCTTCGAACGAGCTGTCTCGGCGGCAGGCGTCGCTCTTAACAAGACCCTTGCGCTTCCCAGCATTGAAGCGATCAAGAGATGTGCCTCAGCGGGAATGGGCGTCGCCGTGCTGCCCCGGATCGCTGTCGAGAAAGAATTGGCGCAGCATCAATTGGTCGCCTTGTCCTGGCCAAAAGACACGATTCGTGTTTATTCGCAGATGATCAGACACTCGGAGAAGTGGCAATCGTCTGCGCATGTGGCATTCTGGCAGCTCGCCAAGCACATACTGACAACTGATGATGCGGGTCATAAAGAGCCTCTGTCAGCGACGCGGCAACTGAAATCGGTGAGCAAGCATCGCAATTCCAATCTTGCATCTCCTTCACACAACGGCGCCCGGCGCCTCGCATCTGGCCTCTGATTGCGCAAAGAGTGCGGGCCATCTGCGCCTAGGTGTATCCCGGAAGACATTGACCGCCACAAACCCGCTTCGTGGATTCACGATGCGGTATTTCAACCAGAGCCTCGAGAGTGGTATCGGGCTTACCTCAAACTTGGCTACATGGATACCTTTCGCACCCTGCATCCTGGGCAAGGCGGCCAATTCACATTCTGGGATTATTTCCGGCAGGCCTTCGAGCACAATCGTCCTGATCCTGTCGCTGGTCTTCAATGTAGGTATCAACATCAACCTAAACCAGAACTACTCGAAAGAAACGCACATGATTACACCCCTCATCAACCGAAAGCTTCAAGTGGTCTTTCAAACCACCATAAAGCGGCTGGGGATGGATGCGTGGGATCGAGGGTCCGGCGACTCGGGCTCAGCTCATTGCCACTAAGACTTTGGTGATTAGCGTCCGGCGCGCAGCAGCACCGAGTTGCGATGGTAATCAAGGAATGCGCGCTGACCTTGGCTGAAGACCCCGACATTGATCGGGCGCTCTGTATCAATGCCCATTCGTCGCAAGGATTCACCATGCGCGACCGGCGAGATGATCAACCTGCCCGCATCTTCAAAGCTGATAAAGCCCCGGTCGAACAGGTGATCGATGGTCGGGGTTAGTAGGAGTCCATTCTCTCCATCCAGGCGTTCCTCATTGCTTGAATCACGCCACGGCTTGCAATGGCTAGCCCGCAGGTGGACCGGATTCTCAACCTTCGTCACACGGCAGAATTTCTCAATGCGCATGACGCGATCTTTGAACAACCCCTGCCCTCTTCGGGCGATGATCAATGATTCGCGTTCTGTTTCCGGAAGATCCTGACGGTCCTCGATGGTTTTTTCAATATGGTGTTCCCACATTTCGATGTCTGCCGTTTCTGCAGGTGGACGGATAAGATTGGGCTGTTCTCGCGTGACCTGCGCCAACTCCAAAGCCTGCTGTCCGATGAGACCGAAAAGAACACCCGCCAGATCGGGCGGTACTTCCGTCAGATATACGCCCTGATTGCCGTTCCCTGTCGTTTGCAGTGGTGAATAGCGACCCGGCAAGACCGGGACGAGAACGCCCATATGGTCTTTGGGGCGAACCTTGTTTTGCATCTCGATGAAGTTCACCCGGATCTTCCAGCCAATCGCGTCCCAGTTCATACCGACACCGCCAAACTCTATCGGCTTGGGGCTCTCGTAGCAGTTGGATACCGCAACCCCGATGGCAAAGATGCGAGTATCGAAAAAGGAGAAGACCAAATCTCCCGGCGAGACCTCGCGCATGAATTCATAAAAAGGATTGCGGCCATTATCCGCATTGCGCTTGGGGGACCATAGGTATCCTCCCCCAATCTCGTGCCGATGCGTCTGGTTTTGATTCACCCACCAATACCGCATGCGGCAGCCAGCTCCTGTCTTTCAGAAAGAACTGCGATGGAAGCATTTTAGCGCTTGAGGTCAATTCGCGACGGCTAGCCCAAATAAGCGGAGGTTGACCGAGTCCACGAAGTGGCTTCCCTGACGCTGCAGACCAGCCCTGGCAATCATCAGGCCTGGATCGCGGTGTCTCCGACCTGCAACCAGGAGAGGAAGCTAAAGAGTTCGCCCGCCGGCTGCGCAACGGGGCAGGGGCCGCCCCCCTCCGCCTTCGGCGCAATCCGCGTTGCCGACACCGTCAACTATAAGCGGAAGTGATGAAGCCGGGACATTTTCTGACGGCTCTGTCAGAGTTTTCTCCGTTCTGGACAAAGTCACCAAATACGTTCTGGTCAGCTTCATTTTAATGTTTATAGCGATGGCATTGCTAATATGTTACCCATGGCTAGCGTTGCAAAAAGATGGGTCACTCGATCCAAACGATGGGATCAGCACCACTTTTGTCGTCGTCAATCGAGGTCATGAACCGATAAACAATATGGAAGCGGATTGCCGTTTCTCCTTTGGTTCTAGAACAAGTGGAGTGAAATAGAAGGATGCTCCTTTGTCACATGCTTCAAGTAGGCGATCGCATCCTACAAGTACGGGCTCTGGGTCCGCGCACAGTCTCCTGGTCCCTTTGATGGCCTCTTTCAATTATTTTTCCGGAGAAAAGTGCCCAGCTCCTCATGTTTGGAGGCGGAAACTTCGAAATCTACTGATATCCGGTGACGATCGGCTTAGCTGGATTCTTTCTGCCCAAGTGCCGTTCAAACTTCATTCTCGCAATTCCGCCAGGTAGATGAGCAGCCGACTTATATCTGAGATTTTGAAATCGGCCCAACCAATATGCCGGTATCCCTATTCGTTGAGTTGGAAAGTCATGCCACAGGCCGATACACCAGGCTATCAGGCAAATTAAGTAGGTAGGCTTGAGACAAAATTCCAATAATCTCCAGTGGTTGGGGTTGTGATGCCAGGCAATCCAGCGAAGCACAACTTTGGGCAATACGAACCCAATTAGACCGGATGCGATGATAAAGGGGTGAGATTTTAGTCGTAAACGATCGGCCGCCATCCAGGTCAGAAGAAGGGCAAACGAGGCCACGGTGAACATGTCAACAATGTTGGAGACCTGCAATGCAGCTTCAACCCTAGAGAACCTCCCACCGAGCGCATCATGTGCATGAAGGATCACGCCGCATGTCACGGTCAGAAGGCAAACAGCAGTCACTTCAGCCCGAATGCGTCCTCGGACATGCTCACCGTAGTTATATGCTGACAATACAAATTCAGAGATAACTGCAATTCGAACTAAAGCATCGACTAGCTCTAGGTTCCAATAAGTCATGAAATAGAGAGAGTAGAAATCGCGCTCAAGCGTGTGCAGAAAATATAGCAAAACGGATTGGAGCAATTCTTCGCCGATCAAGAATGTAAACCACGGAAAAGTTCGCCAGCGGCCTCGCCAAACCAGGATGGCACATAAGAGAACGTGTCCTACTATCCCGACGATCCAGAAACACTTATCCCATGAGCTCCATTGCATCGTATGCCCCCAATCACTATGCCAGTTAAACGCCCGACAACGTAGAGAAAACCGACCATATCAAGTAACTCCACCAACATTGCGAACTAGGTGGTTGAAGGGGAGTCGGATCCGTGGGACCACATGCCTCGGAGATTGTTGGGCTTGCCAAGCAAAGTAGAACCAAGGAATACCAAAGATACTTTTTCATAAGACAACTCTCAATTTTCTTAAGATTGCTTACAAGACTTATCTCATCATGCAGTGTATGAAAAAACACGTGCATCTATTAAGGCCCCGTCTTGAGGGATACATTATTACTAACCGCTAAACATCCTAGGTCAATAGTTATTTCCTCGAAGATATTCGGATGGATATACAAAAGTAATGCTCTTATTTGGGCCAAATGCTTTTTCTTGAAGGAAGAGATGATTTTCCCAAAATAAAACAAACGCCTGGTCGGACTGTGCGCTTCATTACCTAAGTTACTTTTGAGAGGCAACCTTTTCGTGTAACGTCGGCCCAGATTTTCCTAAGAAAGTTTTAATTTTTCGCAGAGAAAAGTAGTCCCAAATTGCAACAGTATCGCTCAGATGTTTCATTTGTAAATTTGCTGCCCAAAAAGTTCTCATGTTAAAGAGGGGTTGAGATTGACTTGCCTTTTCGGGAATTCTGCATCCATGTTTGTGCGTGGCGGAAAAGTCGTGTCCGCTGTCCGCGTGATTCGCGTTTTAGCGAATGCGTCAAACCGACTGCTCGTAATGGCTACGGATGGTCGCATGTATGTCCTGAAGCTGTACGACAATCAGACTAAAAATCAGAGGTTGCTGAAAGAGAGTCTGGGGACTGAACTCGCAGCAACTCTGGGCTTGCCAGTACCGCGATGGAATGCGGTTCACATTTCAGAACAATTCCTGGACACATTTGCTGATCTCTGGAAGCACCTCGAAAGGCCGAGCGCGGGATATTATTTTGGATCTGAGATGATCGGTCAAGATTTAGGGGAAAGGATATCTGACACACTCCCGCGAAGATATCTGGAGAAAATCGACAATCGGTCTGACTTTGTCGGTGCTCTTTTGCTGGATGTCTGGGCCTGCAGCGCAGGGCATCGTCAGACGGTTTTTTTAAATAACGTCGGAAGCGATGCGTACAAGGCAGTTTTCATAGGATTCAGTCAGATGTTCTCGAGCCATAGCGACATCTCGGCAAAGGCGGGATCCGGCAGGTATTCCGACGCCAAGATTTATGAAGGACAATGGAGCGAGTCGGTGTTCTCATTTTGGCAACGAAAAATTCTTTCGCTCAGAGAATCTAAACTCCGTGCACTGCCTGATCGATTGCCTGACGAGTGGATTGCTTCTAATAACGCCGAGCAGATGATAGTCGGCTTGGTAGCCGGTCAAAAGCTGATCAAAAGACTTCAATTTCGCTCCTTCGATCCTCGTTCTCAATCATGGAATCATCCGGGAGGCGGCACGTCGATTCCGATCAGTGCCTTTCGGAATTTCACAAGAGTCGCATTCTGTATGTGATTGCAGAAAACCTGACGTAAATCGTAATCGATAAGAAATATGCCGTGCGGTACCTCCCCCACCTGCGGCACACTCGCGCCAATACTCCCCCTTCTACAATCCAGAGAGAGACGGCCTGCACAAGACTTGTACATTTGTTCGGCTGAACGCTATTCTGGTATCTAAAATGCCCAGAACGAGGTAGGACACGGGAACGTCCGCGATCGTTCGAGAGACGGAATATAGGCTATTGATTCGATACATCTTATTCGCTTTTGTCCCCGATCCGGCTAGCGATGCAGGTCGCATCGTTGCCGCTTTGACGCTTTCGTCGGAAAGCCCAACCCCTCAGCTAAGTGTGTATGAGCGTTCAGGCTGGGATCAGGATTATGCAAGAGAAGACAATACTCTTGAGATGGCAAAGGAAACCTTGGACGATTGGAAAACCTTGAGCTCGGCGGAGGCAGAAGCAATTTTCGAGGATCTCATGGACGCTTCCATGGGTCCTCTCCGTGCCGAAAAGAGCGGAAGCGCCACACCTAGCGAAATCAAGACAATCCTCTCTGAAACACTTGGAGTTGAAATCGCGGTGATGAACGAGGAACGTTGATCAATTCTAAGCAATTCAGATTGAACGCAGCGAAACACTTATTATTCATTACCTCATTGCAGGAAGATCGTTTTCCCATTCGCGTCAGTCTGGGGAAACGTTGATAGTCTTCGCCAAAAGCTACCTGCGCCACATGCGAGGAGGAGCAAGCAGCCTTCTCCTCCTCTGCGATGACGGATACGCTTACGTTGTGAAGTTTCAGAACAATCCCCAGCATTTACGTGTGCTGGCCAACGAATGGCTGGCGACCGGACTTGCCAAAATCTTAGGTTTCACAGTCCCCCCGTGCGCCATAGTCCAAGTCGATGATCTCTTGCTGAACGAGGATTCCGACAATCTGAAAATCCAGCACAGTGCAAACCATTTTGAACGCTGTGTTATCGGGCGACAATTTGGCTCTCACCTCATTGGCGGCATCATCGGTCGTCAGGTAGTGGATTATTTGTCCGAGAGTCGCTTAGCGCAGGTTTCGAATGTGCAGGAGTTTGCAGGTTTCGTCGCATTTGACAAGTGGACATGCAATGCCGACGGTAGGCAGGCAGTCTTTCAGGAGATTGAACGCCAAAAACAATTCAAAGCATGGTTTATCGATCAGGGATATTGCTTTAACGCTGAAAATTGGCGGTTTGTGGATGCGCCTCTTCGAGGGCTATATGCAAGGAACATCGTTTATCGAAATATTCGTGGTTGGAACGATTTCGAGCCCTGGTTGACAACCATGGAAGAAACCACTATCGATCAGATATGGGATATCGCCCGGACGATCCCGTCAGAGTGGTATGCAGGCGATTATCCGTCCTTAGAAAGGCTGGTACAACAGCTTGATCACCGCCGTTCCAGAATTCGAGAGTTGATCAATGACACACGCAGGTCACCGCGTGATCCATTTCCGTTGTGGCCAGCTTAATTTGTCAACTCAGATATAAACAGCCGGGTTTCTAATCCGACTGCGAGCGCGTGTACAACGTTTTGCACAGGGACAGCTCTGCGTCATCATCAAGCGGTTCGGTGAATAACTGAAACTGATCTTGCTTCAGGCTGAAAATCTCGGCGCCAGCCCAAAAATATACCCAATTATCCAGACGGCTCAAATGGTCAAACAAGAGCACGATGTCTTTCTTGAGCAGCTGGCGCTCCTCATCCCTGTTGTAGACGTAAAAGTTTTCCAGCGCCTTATAGACTTTCATCATGGTTAGAAGATTTAAATACAAGTTCTCCAATTCACAAGATTACTGAGGTCACGAATCGCTAGGCATCACCTTCAGTTTCTGTCCGATTGGGATTTTGCACATGTCGTTCCGTCTTGAAGGCGTTGGCTCGTGACGAGGGCATCGAGGTTACGACCATCAAGAATGCAATCATCGCACATGTTCCACTTGACATTGGATGCACCACATTTTCATTGACTCTCGAGTAAGTGGTGGTTATGGAAAGACAACTAATTTTTTCCCTGGTCGCACACTCGCCCTGCCAAAATAGGAATCCAAGATCGAATACTTTACAGCAGGCGAGGAGCAATGCCAGACAGGACGGTTAGGGAGATTACTTTTGATTCATTCTGAAAAGGCAAACGACGGCTTCCTTGCTGACTTTCCGGAAAGGGCAAACTTAGAATTGCTAACCACTGCACCACTTATGAATATTTCTGCCTACTCTCAGAGTTGGGAACATTTGGTGCCCGAGTAGTCCGTGCGGATGAGTGTTCTCGTTGTGGACGAAGACGGCGGTGCGTGATGCCTGCCGCGCAATCGCCGGAGAACAGGGATTTCTCTCTCATGGCGTGGCAAGTGTTGCCGCAGCCCGTGAATTGCTGCGCGGCAACAGCATCGACATCATCGTGCTTGACCTGAAAGGACCAGGTGCGCTTGGTCTTGAGCTGCTGAATGAAATCAAAACTCTGCATCCCGAGACCGCGATCATTGTCGTGACCGCTTCCGCCACGGTCACTTCGGCAGTGGAAGCGATGCGCACGGGTGCGGCTGATTATCTCACCAAACCTCTTGCTCTCGACGAGCTTACGACAGTCCTTGAGCGCGCGTCGGAGCGGCAGACGCTCGGATCTGGCCAGCCGGCAGCTGCGCGAGAAACTGCGTACCCAGCAAGGGCTGGGAAACATCATTGCAGTTGGGGGATTCGTCCTCCCCGATTCTTGAATACTACTCAAACATGCGGCCGAAGGTTTCTCAGCCTCCACAAGTGACCGATACCTCACTGGCATCGCGAGCGATCACATCGCTGGCTGAAATGGAGAAGCAGGCAATTCTCGCTGCGCTCAGGGCATTTGAGGAGGACAGCCTGGCCGCGGCGAAACTGCTCGGCATTGGCAAGACGACGATGTATCGCAAGCTGAAGGAATACGGGTTAAGCGAATCTGACCGCTTGATTCAGACGAGATGCAGGCTTGGCTGTGGATCGGAATGTACCTGCCCGATCCCCCTCCAGGACGTTTGCGATGTTCAGGTGTTTCCCCGTGAAACCAAATGATCCGGTCGGCGCTCCATTTAATCGCGAGCTGCTGAAATGCTGCTGCTCGAACAAAGGCAGCGCACTAAAGAGCGAGTCGAGTTCCCGAAGCAAATGGTTTTCCTGATCTATGAAAGGGGCCTTGCACTATTCTGCTGCGAGCCCAATAACTCGGCCTTACTAGCCACAATCATCTTGAACTCTTCCGCGGTTAACTCATCCATTTTGTACTGAACAATGACCTCTCTATCCTCGTCGTCAATGGGGACCAGGCTACTTTCAACTATGATACCAACCATCGTGCGAATGAGCGCTCGTTTGATGTCTCTCAAGCCTTCGTCTCTATCATCCATGCAGTACCCCTCTAAAAAGAGGGCCAAGGAACTCCCTGGCCCGTGCCTTGGTTCAAGCCTCCTTGAAGATATGGTGAACTCTAAACGCGCCGGTCTTCCCACGCCAGTTACAAATGTAACCACCTTGTCTTAGCCCTTGCTAGACGCCCGTTTTCCCGAAACGGAAGAAGTGAACGCTGCTCATTATCCACCCAAATCATCGATTTAGAACTTTCGTTTCAATGTAGTCCCTTCGTATGCCGATTCGTGTAACGTCTGCCTAGATTTCCTGAGAGAATCTTAATTTTTTCACGGGGAGAAGTAGTCCCAAATTGCAAACAGTTGATCCGGCTGGTTCCCGACGAATTAAGGCGAGAAGCAGAGCGGAGATACGATTTCATGCTTTATAAGTGCAGGATTTGGTCGGCGTCAATTGTAACGGTGTACCTCTTGACGGGATGTGGAGCAAGTCACTTAATGACAACTCCGACAACCCCGATGTTGTCTTCGCTGGCGCCGCCGCCACCACCACCGCCACCAGTTCCAGTGATAGTAACCGGCACGAAAAAATCCATTAAGAATTGGGCTTCCTGTGACGGCGTGACCGACGACAGCGTGGCAGTAGCACAGGCGTTTGACGCAGCCAAGAACAATGCCTTTATGAGGTCGATTGTCCGGTTTACATGCACGTTGGGATGGATGTCGCACGAACCGTATTTATTGACAACGGAACGCAGGTAGACTTCACGCCACCTGGTCTTTTAATTGTCGATAACACACTAATCCCCGCGTTCGTTATCGCAAATACTAACGACGTGAGATTAACAAACTGGAACGTGGAATATGTCGGCAGTGTGCCTGTGAACCACATAACCAACGGGTATTATTACGATGGCAAATGGGTCTCAGTCTCTGGGATGGCTCCATCAACCTACTTTAGCGACACAGTCTTAACAAGGTGGCTGGAAGCAAATCGCAATATCAATTTTACGCGGCCTATGCGTGCTGTGTGGTCTGGCGCCACCGACGATTCGACAATTTTCTACTTGACCGGCAGTACATCCGATATCGACGTAGAAGACATGAGCGTATGGGTTCCAAAGACTGCTGGAGCCGACC
>Ga0210386_10003257_pt1 | contig 13638 bp, 13 predicted proteins | sample IncBWH32OmetaG_FD_160091 | JGI IMG/M metagenome (GOLD analysis project Ga0210386, IMG submission 160091) | Forest soil microbial communities from Barre Woods Harvard Forest LTER site, Petersham, Massachusetts, United States - Inc-BW-H-32-O ... | reverse complement strand
ATAGTCGCAGTTCCCCAGGCTGTCCCAGTCCAGCCCGCTGTTGTCCGGGAAGGGGAACCAGGACGCGAAGTAGGCCGGATTGACCCAGGGGTCGCACAGAATGCTGCCCGCCTCGGTCTCGATCCGAAAGCCCGCATGGCCGATGCTCGTGACCTGCACTAATGCCCTTCAGTGACTGTTTCCGCGACGCTTTGTGCCGCAACGAGCTTAGCGGGCGGATGTCTGGTGTGCGGCCCGCCACCGCCGGTAGTCGCAATCGGCGCGTTGCGGCCTCGGCATGACGCCGTGGCGGCGAAGAACTCCGCATCCTACGGCCCGCGGGGATAATTCCAGCCCAACGACAGCATCGCTACCGCGGACCAGTCCCAGCATCAACGCACCGGCGTTTCGTAATATCTCGCAACAGAAAAACATGTCGCGCAACGGAAAACCGCGACGCGCCCGGGTCCACAATCTCGTCAAACCCAGCACGCCGGCGATCAAGATCGACGTTAAAAGGCCGGTAGCTTCTGATGTCTTCACAAACTCCGCACAATTGCCGTGTCACCGCTGCAACCAGCCAGACACACCGCACGATCTACAAATGCAGTACTACCTGATCAATAACTTGGTAACTGAACCTGGGTGACCGACTTTTAGTTAACTAAAGCTCCCTAAACTGGCCGTCTAGCAAGGTCACAATAATGTCTCGATCGCGTCACGTTTTGGCCATAATGCCGCATATTTACCCTCTGTTTAATATCGTTGGCCCCGCCCACATAGGGGCCTGACCTGCACGTAAGCCCCTGATGCGGACGCGATATTGAATAGCACAGACGTAGCTTCCTTGGCCTAGCCGGCAAGGTGCCACGCCTCGATAAGGCAGCGAGCACCGCTACTCCGCCGTTGCTGTGAGGGGGCGAATTGGTTCCGTTGAGGACGATTCATGATCGGGTGCCGGGCTCAAGGCCAGGCGTCTCTTGGGAGCCCTCACGGGCGCAGCCTGCGAAATCCAGGAATGCGCCGGTAAGTGGGGTGCCGGCGGGGTATACGGACACCCAACATCTTCGTGGTTTCTGCGGACACGCCTGCGACGTACCTGACCCGTGCGATATTCGTGCCACGAGCCTTCGTCGGCGCGATATGTACCGAAGTTGGTTCGAGTATATGGATGCAAGGCGCATCGTTCGGCGAACCAGTCGCGACCCCCCGGATATTTGAGTTTACCCCGACTGAACATCGCGAGATGATATCGCGTTAATTGCGATATCTTATTTAGCGGCGCCAAATCCGCTGCATCGGGATTGCTTCAGCTTCGGGATTATTCAGGCGCGGACCACTTCACATTATACGTGAGTATTGATCATCTCCGCGCGGGGCCTGGATTGACGAGTTGGAGTTTTATATGATGTACGTCGCCCTGATGGGAAATAGTGCGCCTATTAGGTTGCCACAACGCAGCTATAACGATTTCCGCATCCGAAAGCATGGGTGCACATCCCTACTGACATCGGAGTCGCCGCGGGTTCGCGCAAGGACTGCGTTCGCCGCAAACAATAATGGAGGCTTTCCGGACTTCCCGTTGCCACTCGGTAAGCCGTATCTAGCCGCAATTAAATCCGTGTACGTCCGCGTCGCCGACGGCTGCGGCGCGGCGCGCCTGCGTAACGTCGATCATGGTTGACTTACGGCCTGAAATTAAAAATGGGGCGACCGGACCCCACGATATGTCGTTGCCTAATTTGAAGATGCAACGCCTGGATGATCGATGGATTTCAGCATTTCTTAGACGCGAATACAACTCGGTCAGGTGGCATTCCAACAACGGCATGCTGCCGTCGGTTCTGCTACGAACACGAAAACAACGTGGCCGGGGCGGCTGCGAATCGCAGGGGGGCGACAACCCGAGCGGAGCCGGTTGCACCGCCATTGTTCCCTCAGACCTCGCCGCGCCAAGCGACGGGGCCGGGCCTCCGGCCCCGAGGCGATCGCTGGGCGGCGGCCCTACCGGGCCCGCCCTTGACCGCGGAGCCTCTGCGGCTCTCCAGGCACAGCGGAAGGGCCGGCACCGGCGGCCGCGTCTGCCCGAACGCGCCCCGCTCGACCAAACATCCCATCAAGTCAAGTCTCTACGGTTCTTCAAGCGGATTGTCACAACCGGAGCCGGCGGTGTTTTCCAACGGCTAGGCGATTTAGTCGTGCGGTGGCCGCTGGTTGTCATCGGGGCATGGGTGGCGCTCGCGGTGGTCCTGACGCTGACGTTCCCGTCCCTGGACGACATGGTCGATGAACATCCAGTCGCTTTTCTGCCGGCCAACGCTCCAGTGGAGGTCGCGACGAAGCAGATGACTGAGGCGTTTAAGGATAAAGGGACCGACAACATCCTGTTGGTGCTGCTGACCGACGAAAAAGGGTTGGGACCCGCCGACGAAGGCGTCTACCGCACCCTGGTCGACAAGCTGCGCCAGGACACTCGACACGTCGTGATGCTGCAGGATTTCCTCAGCACACCGCCCTTGCGCGAGGTCATGACCAGTAAGGATGGCAAGGCCTGGATGCTGCCGGTGGGCCTCGCCGGCGATTTGCGCTCGGCGCAGGCCTACGTTGCCTACAAGCGGGTCGCGCGCATCGTCAAACAGACCCTCAAGCAGAGCCCAGCGAGATCCACGCTGACCGCAAACCTGACCGGACCCGCGGCCACCATCGCTGACCTCACCGACGTCGGTTGGCTAGACCGGGAGCACATCGAACTCGCGCTGACAATCATGTTGGCCGCCATCCTGCTGATGATCTACCGGAACCCGGTCACGATGCTGCTGCCATTAATAACAATCGGTGCGTCCCTGGTGACTGCACAGGCCGTTGTGGCTGGACTCGCCGAATTGGGCCTCGGCATGTCAAACCAGACCATTGTATTTCTCAGTGGGATGATGTCCGGAGCGGGCACAGATTATGCCGTCTTTCTTATCAGCCGTTACCACGACTACTTGCGGCTCGGCGCGGATTCGGATCAGGCGGTAAAGAGCGCGTTGGCGTCGATCGGCAAAGTGATCGCGGCGTCGGCGGCCACCGTGGCGGTCACCTTTCTCGGGATGGTTTTCGCCTCGTTGGGCGTGTTTTCATCGGTCGGTGTGGCATTGGCGGTTGCGATCGGTGTGGCGTTTTTGGCTGCGGTGACTCTGCTTCCAGCCATCCTCGTGCTCGCCGGTCGACGTGGTTGGATAAAGCCGAGGAAGGATCTCACCACTGGTTTCTGGCGGCGCTCGGGAATACGCATTGTGCGCCGACCCAAGCTTCATCTATTCAGCAGTCTGATGGTGCTGATCATTTTGGCCAGCTGCGCGAGCCTGGCCCGCTACAACTACGACGATCGCAAGACGCTACTGGGTACGGTCGAGAGCGGTGTCGGATATATGGCGCTGGACCGTCATTTCCCGATCAACACAACCATTCCGCAGTATCTCCTGATCCAATCCCCGCACGACTTGCGTACGCCGAAGGCCCTTGCCGACCTCGAGCAGATGGCGCAGCGGATCAGTCAGCTGCCCGGCGTCGCGATGGTGCGGGGAATTACCCGCCCTACCGGCCAATCACCAGAAGAGGCCAGAGCGACGTTCCAGGCGGGCATGGTCGGCGACAAGCTCCACGAGGCCTCCGGCGTGATCAGCGACCACGCTGGTGACCTAAACACGCTGACCAAGGGCGCCAACCAGCTGGCCGACAGCCTTGGCGACGTCCGCGCCGAGATGATGCAGGCAATGACCAATGTTCGCGGTCTAGTCGACCTCCTCTCCTACCTGCAGAGCCAGTTCGGCGGAGAAAAAACGCTCAAGGACATCGACACCGCGGCCAAACTCGTCACCAGCATGCGCGCACTGGGCGAAGCGATCGGCGTGAACCTTTCAGACGTCGCGGGCTCCTCCGACTGGGCCGGCCCGGTGCTGACCGCCCTTGATGCCAGCCCGATCTGCGCCGCCGACCCCTCTTGCCTGAACTCTCGCAGCCAGTTGCAGCGCCTTGTCACCGCGCAACAGGACGGGACTTTCGACAAGGTCGTCGGTCTGGCTCGACAGCTGCAATCGACACAGGACACGCAATCCCTCGCGTCGGCGGCAAACGGTTTGCGGCAAGCACTTAACACCGCCACCAACGCCATGCGTTCGTTGAGCGGCGGCGATCCCGGTGGCATCCAAGGCCGCCTGGCCCAACTGCAACAGGGCGCCGGTCAACTCGCCGACGGCAGCCGGCAATTGGCCGACGGTGTGAAAGAACTGGTCGAGCAGACCAAAAAAATGGGCGTCGGACTCAACGAGGCGTCGGGATTTCTGCTCGCCATGAAGTATGGCGCGTCGGAGCCTTCGATGGCGGGGTTCTACATTCCGCCGCAGATACTGACACGGGACGACTTCAAGGAAGTCGCGTCGGCTTTCGTCTCACCCGATGGACACGCCGTGCGGTACTTGATCCAAACCGATCTCAACCCGTTCAGCACCCAGGCTATGGATCAAGTCGATTCGATCACCCGGACCGCGCGAGGCGCTGAACCGAATACCGCGCTGGACGGCGCCTCGATGTCGGTGGCGGGATACACCGCAACGCTTCGAGACATGCGGGACTTCTACAACCACGACATCCGATTGATCATCGCCATGACCATTATGGTGGTGCTGCTGATTTTGATCGCCCTGCTGCGCGCGCTTGTCGCGCCGCTCTATCTGATCGGGTCCGTGCTGGTTTCCTACCTGTCGGCACTCGGTATCGGCGTCGTCGTGTTTCAAGGCATCCTCGGCCAAGAATTGCATTGGAGCGTTCCCGGCTTGACCTTCATCATTTTGGTCGCGGTGGGCGCGGACTACAACATGCTTCTTATCTCCCGGATCCGTGACGAATCTCCGCATGGCATACATTACGGCGTGATACACACCGTGGGCTCGACCGGCGGTGTGATCACTGCGGCGGGTCTCATCTTCGCGGCATCGATGTTCGGTCTGCTCTTCGCCAGCATCAGCACCGTCATCCAGGCCGGCTTCGTAGTCGGGATCGGGATTCTGATGGACACCTTCGTGGTGCGCACCATTACGGTGCCAGCCATTGCCGTACTGGTCGGACGCGGAAACTGGTGGCCGTCACGATTGAGGCTGCGTGCACCGGTGAGGCCGGTAGAACCTTCAACAACGCCCACCTGTGTGAATTCACGGACGCCGGTACCCGACGGTACCGATTTTGCCATAGCTGAGAGCTCTTCGGAAGGACAGCCACCGACCCAGTAGAACCGAATAGGTAGGCCCATCACGGCATTTCGAGCGGCCACGCTGCATATGCAAGCGGGGAGTTGGGCGATGCGCTAATAGCGATATTGCGAAAAATAATGTCAATAAAAAAACCGGAAAATTCGACGGATTCGGCCTTCGCCCGGCGTCAACGCGATAAAGTCTTCCATACGGTCCAATACACCGGAAAGGAAGAAAAAAAATGCACATCACCTCCAAGTCCCTCAAAGTGACAGCCGGGGCGCTCGCGATCGCGTTGGCGATTCTCGGATTGACCGCCTGCGGCGGCGGCGCTGCCAAAAAGGACGCGCTGAGCCCGATGCCCGGAACCTCGATCTCACATTTCGAGGTTGGCAACACGGTCAAATAGGATCGTTCGGGATTATCGCCGACCTTGCCGTGGGGTCAGATCGCTGACCGTTAAGGAGGCCTGCACCGGTGAACATCCGCGACGCGGACAAGATCACAATCGACACGCACACTGAGCGTTCTCGGGCTCAATTCCGTCACCTCACAACCACCCAAGTAACAGCGCTGCGAAACACAGCAATGTGTTCGAGACCAACCCAATAACTACTGGAAAGGAAGAAAAATGCACACCACCTCCAAGTCCCTCAAAGTGACAGCCGGGGCGCTCGCGATCGCGTTGGCGATTCTCGGATTGACCGCCTGCGGTTCGAGGGGCGGTTCGGGGGGCACTACCCCCCAGATGATGGCACCGGGCGCGCCCTCCGGAAGCTCGAGCGCACAGTTCGAGGCCGGCAATACGGTCAACTAGGGTCCTTCGGCTCTTTTGGCATTAACCCAAGAACCTATGGAAAGGAAGAAAAAATGCGCACGCACAACAGCTCCAAGTCCCTCAAACTGGCAGCCGGAGCCCTCGTGGTCGCGTTGGCGGTTTTCGGACTGACCGGCTGCGGCGGTGGCGGCCGCGGCGGCGGCGGCCACGGCGGCGGCGGCATGAGGTTGGCACCGAGCGTGATCTCCGGAAGCTAGAGCGCACAGTTCGACGGTGGCAACACGCTCAAATAGGATTCTCCGGAATTACGAACGGCCCGCGCCGATAGGAAATCGCTGAATGCAGGCGGTTTCGACAACGCGCTGACGATCAAACGCATCCGCTCGTCGGTGAAAGTCGGCGGCGCGGACAACAAGATCACGTTCGACACGATCTGCACGCAACTTGGCGTTGTCGGGCTCAACTGCGTCACCGATATAGGACCATGAGCCGAAAGTCGACAACACTGGTTCGGTATTAAACCACCGTAAGTAATCGCGCCGAGAAAAAAACCGAGTAATTCGAAGAATTCGGCCATGGCCCGAGGCCAACGCGGTAAAGTCTTCACACCTGTTCAATACACCGGAAAGGAAGAAAAAATGCACACCACCTCCAAGTCCCTCAAAGTGACGGCCGGGGCGCTCGCGATCGCGTTGGCGATTGTCGGATTGACCGCCTGCGGCGGCGGCGGCAAGCTTCGCCGGGAGCTGAGCCCGATGCCCGGAACCTCGATCTCACATTCCGAGGTTGGCAACACGGTCCAATAGGATCGTTCGGGATTATCGCCGACCCTTGCCTCGGGGCAAATTGCTGAACGTCGGTGGCTCGCACAGCGCGTTGACCGTTAAGGGCGTCTGCCCGTCGGGCGGCAGTGGGTGACGCGCGAGGACAAGATCACGTTGTCGGCCTTAATTCCGTCACCTTCAAGGAGGCTGACGCCGAAACCAAGACAAACAACCTTGATTCGGTATCAACTAGCCCAATTAATCACACCGCGAAAAAACTAACAATCAAGCGGAAAGGAAGAGAAGAATGCGTATGCACATCACATACAAGTCACTCAAACTGACAGCCGGAGCGCTCATGCTCGCGTTGGCGGTTTTCGGACTGACCGGCTGCGGTGGCGGCGGCCACGACGGCGGCGGCGGCAACGACGGCGGCGGAGTCGCCAAATTGGCACCGAGCGTGATCTTCGGAAGCTAGAGCCCACAGTTCGACGGTGGCAACACGCTCAAATAGGATTCTCCGGAATTACGAACGGCCTGCGCCGATGGCAAATCGCTGAATGCAGGCGGTTTCGACAACGCGCTGACGATCAAGCGCATCTGCTCGTCGGTGAATGTCGGCGGGGCGGACCACAAGATCGCTTTCGACACGATCTCGTTCGACACGATCTGCACGCACGGGCATCATCAGCAGTCCCCGGTCGTGTCCGTGCGTGCGCATCTGGTCGAGGAACACCATCTGGTCGGGGAAGATGTTGGCCGGGTCGTCGTGGTCGTCGTTGAGGTCACGCAGCTCGGGGTCCAGAAAGCACGGCGGGCCGGCCGATGGGATCACCCACGTCGCTGCGACCTGCGCGACGTACTGACGGGCCCGGTCCATCTGGCGTTGCCGCTTCTGACTGCCGAACGACTCCTTGGCGCGTGACGGCATGTCGTAGACCATCGGGTACCAGATCGCGCCGGAGTACTGCAGCATGTGCACGTCGATGGGACCGAACTCGGACGCCAACACCTGCCGCCCCAGCTCAGCGGGCCGAGTCGTCGTCCTCGGCCCGCCACAGTCGCCGGTAGTAGTCGATCCGTGGTTGAACTGGCGGGAATGGTCACAGCCGAATATTTTGTCTGGCCACGGCCGTTTGACCGGAAACACTAAAGTTGATCACCGTGGAACCGGTGTACGGGACAGTCATCCAAATTGTGCGGCTGGCGTGGCGTGTGCAGGGTTTGCGCTTCTCGGTCGTCGGGCAGGAGAACGTGCCTGCCACCGGCGGCGCCGTCGTCGCCATCAATCACACCAGCTATTTCGACTTCACCCTCGCCGGGTTACCCGCATACAGGGAGCACCGCGCGCGCAAAGTGCGGTTCATGGCCAAGCAGGAAGTCTTCGACAACAAGATCACCGGGCCGATCATGCGGGGTTGCCGGCACATCCCGGTGGACCGGTCCAGCGGCGCCACGTCGTACGAAGCGGCGGTGCAGCGGCTCAAGGCCGGTGAACTGGTTGGCGTCTACCCGGAAGCGACGATCAGCCGCAGCTTCGAAATCAAGGAGTTCAAGTCCGGCGCTGCCCGGATGGCCATCGAGGCCGACGTGCCGATCATCCCGCACATCGTGTGGGGTGCCCAGCGGATCTGGACCAAGGACCATCCCAAGAAGCTATTCCGTCCGAAGGTGCCGATCGCGATCGCGGTCGGCGAGCCGATCCTGCCGACGCTGCCGGCGCCCGAGTTGACCGCGTTGCTGCACTCCCGAATGCAGCATCTGCTTGAGCGAGTGCAGGACTCTTACGGCCCGCATCCGGCAGGCGAGTACTGGGTGCCACACCGCCTTGGCGGCGGCGCCCCGACCATGGCGGAGGCAGCCCGGTTGGACGCCGAGGAAGCCAGCCAACGTGCCGCCGCCCGAGCGGCCCGGGGCGGGGCGGACTCGGCGGGCGCGTCGGAGTAACGGCATGGAGCCGGTCTTCCGAAGTCTCGAGATCACGGCCAAGGCCCTGGTCATGGTTACCGGCACCAAGATCACCTATCAGAACCTGCAGAACATTCCGCGAACCGGCGGTGTGGTGCTGGCGATCAACCACACCAGCTACGTGGACTGGCTGCCGGCCGCGCTTGCCGTGCATTACCGAGGCCGGCGTATCCGCTACATGATCAAGGCCGAGATGCAGCAGGTGAAGATCGTCAACTTCTTGATGAAGCACACCAAGACCATCCCGGTCAACCGTGGAGCCGGGTCTGAGGCGTACGCCGAGGCCGTCCGGTTGCTGCGGGCCGGCGAGGTGGTAGGCCTGATGCCCGAGGCGACGATCAGCCGCAGCTTCGAGCTCAAGGACTTCAAGACCGGGGCGGCGCGGATGGCGCTGGAAGCAGGAGTACCGACGGTTCCGCTGATTGTCTGGGGTGCACAGCGGATTTGGACGAAAGACCACCCGAGAAATGTGGGCCGCAAAAAGATCCCGGTCATCGTCGCGGCGGGCCAGCCGTTGTCTCCGGATGGCGACGTCGAGCACCTCGACCTGGCGTTGCGCGACGAAATGACGTCTTTGTTGCATCGCGTGCAGGAGGAGTATCCCCACCCGCAAGGTGCGTACTGGGTGCCCCACCGACTGGGCGGCAGTGCACCTACGGTGGCGGAAGCAAAGATTCGCGAGGAAACTGAAAGAACCGAGCGTGCCCGGAAACGGGCGGGTGACACGGCGAGCAGCTGAGGGCACCTGGGGTCCGGGTCGGGGAGCATAAAGCGGAGGGCACGTGCGGGCCGGGTTGGGCGAAAGGAGCACCGGGCATGGCAGAGCCGCTTTACCGGTTCGGCGAGTGGATCGTGCCGCCGGTCGTCGCGATGAACGGAACCAAGTTCACGTTTCGTGGCCTGGAGAACATTCCCGAGCGGGGCGGCGCCCTGCTTGCGCAGAACCACACCAGCTACCTGGACTGGCTTCCGCCCCTGTTCGCCGCCCGTGAACGGGGCCGGCGGATGTACTTCATGATCAAGGCCGAGATGGCGGATGTGAAGGCGGTGAACTACGTCATCAAGCACGCCAGGCTCATCCCAGTGGACCGCAGGCAGGGACACGACGCTTTCGATGTCGCTGTGCGGCGGCTACGCGAGGGCGAACTCATCGGGATGCATCCCGAGGCCACCATCAGCCGCAGTTTCGAACTCCGCGAGTTCAAGACCGGGGCGGCCAGGATGGCGCTGGAGGCGCAGGTCCCGATCGTCCCGCTGGTCGTCTGGGGCGCCCACCGTATTTGGCCCAAAGACCAGCCAAAGAAGGTGTTGCGCAACAAGGTGCCGATCACCGTAGCGGCCGGCCGGCCACTGCCCCCGCACGGCACCCCCGAACAACTCAACGTCGCTCTGCGGCGGGCGATGAACGAGCTGCTGTACCGCGTGCAGGAGGAGTACCCGCACCCGGAGGGCGAGTTCTGGGTGCCGCGCCGGCTGGGTGGCGCAGCGCCGACCCGGGAGGATTCCCAGGCGATCCGGTTGTCCGAATTGCAGGACCGCCTGGATAAGTACGGTACCGATGGCGTAACCAAGCCGGGGCAGAGCCAAAGCGGAAAGCATTGACCAATTCGGCTGGCCGCGAAGGCGGGTCGGCCCGGTGACGCTGCCTGCCCTGATCGCCTGTGATGTGGACGGCACGCTGATCGGCGACGACGAGAGGATCACCCCGCGCACGCGCAATGCGGTGCGCGCCGCTGTCGAGGCCGGAGCACAGTTCATTTTGGCCACCGGTCGCCCGCCACGCTGGGTGACACCGGTGGTCGAGGACCTCGGGTTCGCGCCGATGGCGGTGTGCGCCAACGGCGCTGTGATCTATGACCCCGCGACCGACCGCGTGGTGACCGCCCGCACGCTGTCCGTGGCGACTCTGGGCGAACTGGCCGAGATCGCGACGCGGGCCATCCCGGGCGCCGGGTTGGCGGTCGAGCGGGTCGGCGCCAGCGCGCATGACACGGCCACGCCGCAATTCATCAGCTCGCCGGGCTACGAACACGCCTGGCTCAATCCCGACAACACCGAGGTGTCCATCGAAGACCTGCTCAGCGCCCCAGCGGTCAAATTGCTGATTCGCAAGGCCGGCGCCCGCAGCGCCGATATGGCTGCCGAGCTAGCCAAGCACGTCGGCATCGAGGGCGACATCACCTACTCCACCAACAACGGGCTGATCGAAATCGTGCCGTTGGGGATCAACAAGGCCACCGGTATAGCCGAACTCGCCCGGCCGCAAGGCATTACCGATGACGACTGGGTCGCGTTCGGGGATATGCCCAACGACGTGCCGATGCTTTTGCGCGCCGGCCACGGGGTGGCGATGGGCAACGCGCATCCCGACGTGCTGGCCGTCGCCGATGAGGTGACCACGCCCAACACGGACGACGGGGTGGCGCGGGTGCTGGAACGCTGGTGGCTTTAGCGGGGCGATCGCCTCTAGCCCACTGGCGGCGAGAACCGCTCGAGCTGTATCGGCGGACCACTCGGCGGCGACGGCGGCAATTCCTGAGCGACACCGTCAATCACCCGGCTGACGCGACCGCTGAGCCGGTCGAAGTTCAGTGTGCCGTGCTGGAAGTTCTGCTTCACCCACTGCGGCTCCTGGAGCTCGCCGCTGGTCGGCAGTCCTAGCGCACCCCGCTCGTAGCCGAGCGAGGCCCATGCGTCGTAGATGGCTCCGGTGACCGGTTCGGCGCCGGTCGCCGGCGACCAGTACATCGCGCCCTTGTCGAAGGTCGCGTAGCGCGCCGAGTCCGCCCCGGTTGCTTCGGGTGATGACGGCGCGCCCAGCACGCTGTTGACGCCGCCGATCGATTGCCACCGGTCATAGATCGCGCCGCCCTGCAACGACAAGGCCAGGTCTTCGGGTCTGGGCGGGCCACTGAAGTGGGCCGCGGTATCGCGAATCTCGTCCAACAGCGCGTAGGCGGCGTTGCCCGGACAGTCGGTGGCGCCGACGTCGCGGTGGCTGAAGATGGTCGGCAGCGCGGCAAGGGCATCAACGGGATAGTTAGTGTTCTCTCCGCCGGCCGAGGCCAAAGTCACTGTCCCCTTGGGGTCGACGCGATCTAGTCCCAGCCGCCAGCCGAGCAACCGGCCGAGAGTGTGAAGCTGGATCGGCGTCGGCGCCACGTCGTCGAAGTTGCCGATCATCGCCACACCCCAGGCCTCGCGGTTGAAGCCGCCGGTGTGGTCACCCTGCACCGGCCCGGTCAGCGCGCCGGCCCTGCCCTCGAACACCTGGCCGTACTTGTCGACCAGCGCGTTGTAGGCGATGTCGCACCAGCCCAGGATTTGGGTGTGATAGGCGTAAATGGACTGGACGATCGCCGCCGAATCCTGCGGCTGGTAGTCGTTGCTCCCGGCGGTGTGGTGGACGACCGCGGCGCGGATAGGCGCATTGAACGGCCGGTTGCCGCAGCGCACCAATTCGTCGGCGCCCCATTGCGCGCGACCGATGATGTTGGGCGGCTGACCCGCGGCGATGACTGCGGTGGGCGGTGTCCACTGGACGTCGGCGGGCGCTTGTGGCGGCGAGATAAGAACGGCGGAGATGTTCTGCGCCAGCGGTTGTTCCGCGGTGGCGGGAAGGTAGCCCAGGCCGGGTGTGGTCGGCGTCGGGCTACTCGGCCGCGAGGTCGGCGGCGCGCCGGGCGGGCGGCTGACCGCGATTTGAACGGTCGTGGTCTTGCCTACGAATACCGGATCGGTGCCGGATGTCCCCTTGGAAGACACAGTCGAGCCATGGCCGGCCGGGGCCTGCAGCGCCTCGGTCTCATACCACGGACCCCAGGAGCCGTCGGCATGCCGGGCGCGTACCCGCGCGGAGGTGCCGCTGAGGTCTGCACCGGTCACCGCGACCATGGAAAACGGTGTGGTTTGGCTGATTTCGCGAACGGTGACGCCTCCGCCGAGGCCGATCAACGGTTGTTGGGCGAGCTGGGTATCGGCGGGGCGGGCCGACTGATGCCGCTGATCCCGATGTCCGGTGGCCGGGACTGCCGCCCACGGCAGGATGATTGCGGTCGCCGCGATGGCGGTGAACAACATCGTCGGTGCTGGACGGCGGGGCGGCACCACCCGATGTTACGTATGTGTCTAATGTTGCAGATGATTCGACACGCTACGCAAGTGAATTAAGTCAACGAACCCTCCGAACGGCACCGCAGAGATTGGGCTGCGCAGATCGCGCTCGGTCCCTCTTCTGCGGTGCCGTTTCGGGTGGCAGGTCGTGCGGCCAGGCTCGGATCAGGGTGTCGGCACCGGCGGCACCGGCAAGGCCGGTGCAGCAGCAGCCGGAGCGGCGGCGCCCCCATGCATGGCCTGCGTTATGCCCGGCATCACCAAGCCCTTGAGCAGGTCGATGGCCTGACCGGCGCCGAGCTGGTTGGCCGCGCTCATCATGTCGCTGACCAGCCCGCCGCTACTTCCGCCCGACGGCGCAGCGCCGAGCGACGGGTCGCCGAGGATCGGGTAGGTGCCGCCGGCGCCCGGGTCCAATCCGATCGGGTCGCTGATCGGATATTCGCTCGGACTGGCGCCAAGACCGGGGCTGGTCAACGGATCGAAGCCGGTCGGGTTGGTCAGCCCTGGCGTCAGACCGCCCGGGCTGGTGAGTCCGGGACTGGTCAGACCTGGGGTTGTGCCCGGGGTGAGACCCGGCGTCGTACCCGGGGTGAGACCCGGAGTCGCGCCCGGCGTAAGACCCGGAGTCGTGCCCGGCGTGAGACCCGGCGTCGTGCCCGGCGTGAGACCCGGCGTCGTGCCCGGGGTGAGGCCCGGACTGGTCAGACCAGGCGATGTCAGACCCGGCGAAGTCAGACCAGGCGACGTCAGACCGGGGCTGGTGAGGCCTGGTGAGGTTAAGTCGGGCGAGGCGAGACCGGGC
>Ga0210386_10003256_pt1 | contig 13638 bp, 6 predicted proteins | sample IncBWH32OmetaG_FD_160091 | JGI IMG/M metagenome (GOLD analysis project Ga0210386, IMG submission 160091) | Forest soil microbial communities from Barre Woods Harvard Forest LTER site, Petersham, Massachusetts, United States - Inc-BW-H-32-O ... | reverse complement strand
GCCGACCCGGGCGTCCGCCCGCCCTGAGACCATTGAGCACGACGAGCGGCCGGTGCACCAATGGCGCCTGGCCCAGCTAGCGCGTCTGGGCATCCCGAGGCCGCTGGCCGACGTCGTGGCCGACCATGTCGACTGGCACGAGATCGCCGCGCTCGTGCAGCGTGGCTGCGCGCCGCGCCTTGCCCTGCGCATCGTCCGCTGATTCAGTCAGAGGTCGCTGCGTACTACGCGGTGTGCGAGGCGTTGGCCAACGCCTCGGGAACCTTCTGCGCCGCTTCCTCCGCGGTAGCGACCAGCATCGCGGTTTTCGCGGCACTGGCCCTTCCCCGTCGGCCTGTCGTTATGAGGGCGAGAACGATCACGGCGAACCCGCAGGCGGCGATGATCCACCAGCCCGGACGGGTCGCGGCGACGAAACCTGATTCCAGCGGGCCGTGCAGGTTCGCGGTCAGCACCGACCCCATGACCGCCACGCCGAGCACCTGGCCGACCTGGCGGCTGGCCGACGCGATCCCGGCCGCGACACCGGCCTGCTCGCGGGGCATCCCGGACACCGCGGAGTTCGTGATCGGCGCGTTCACCATGCCCATGCCGATGCCGAACACCAGATAGCTCAGGACCAGGTAGCCCGCCGATGTCGACGCGGTCAGCGCGGTCAGCAGGACGCCGGCGGCCATCAGGCCGGCACCGGCGATCAGCAGCGGCACCCGGGTCCCGTGCCGGGCGACCATCCGGCCCGCCAGCGGAGCGCACACAGCCATCGCCGCGGCCATCGGGAGCAGGAACAGCCCGGCGACAAGCGGCCGGTAACCGCGAACCTCCTGCAGGTACAAGGTGTTGAGGAACAGGAACCCGCCGAGCGCGGCCATCGCACTCACCGCGGTCACGGTCGCGCCGGAAAACGGCAGGCTGCGGAAGAACCTGAGGTCGACCAGCGGCTCTGGGTGGCGAGGCTCGTAGACCAGGAAAACGACCAGCGCGATCACCGCGACCGCGAAGAAGGACAAGATCGTCGCCGATCCCCAGCCGTCGGCCGGGCCCTCGATGACCGCGTAGGTCAGCGACCCCAGCAGGACGATCACAAGCAGCTGCCCGAACGGATCCAGGCGCCTCGGCCGCGGCGCCTTCGACTCCGGCACGAACAAGGCGGTGAGCACGAGCGCCGCGATCCCCACCGGGATGTTCACCCAGAACACCCCCCGCCAGTCCACCGCGTCCACGAGCACGCCGCCGAGCACGGGCCCCATGGCCATGCTGAGCCCGAACACGCCACCCCACACGCCGATCGCCCGGGCCCGCTCGGCGGGCTCGGTGAAGGTGTTGGTGATGATCGACATCGCTACCGGGTTGAGCATCGACCCGCCTACCGCCTGCAGCATCCGGAATGCCACCAGCCAGCCCAGTCCGGGAGCGACGCTGCACAGCAGCGAGCCGAGCGTAAACACGGCCAGCCCGGCCTGGAAGGTACGCCGCCGCCCCACCCGGTCCGCGGTCGACCCGGACAGCATCAGCAGGCTCGCGAGCACCAGCGAGTAGGCGTCGATCGTCCACTGCAGGCCCGAGACCGATGCGTGCAGCTCCCGTCCGATGTTCGGCAGCGCCACGTTCACGATCGTCGCGTCCAGGCCGACGATGAACAGGCTCAGGCAGCAGATGGCCAGCACCAGGTACCGGCGCCGCCGGCTCAGCCCGGACACGACGATCACCTCCGATAACAACGTCACGACAGATCATTAATTGCTATCTGACAACTAACGACCGGCGCAGCTTTATGCCTCGTTATGCGGCGTTACGCGGCCGCAGAACTCTGTCGCGGACTATCGGCCCCGATGGACAGCAGTCCCGGGCCGAAGCCCGAACCCGTCCCGGCCCGGCGAACGACACGCCGCGCTGCCTACCGTTTACGATCGCGCATCTTCGTGACTCTGTCTTCACGGCAGGCGGCCATTGCCGCTACCGGCCAGCATGAACCCGGTGAATCCGGCGATCCGGCCGGGACCGCGGGCTGCTGCGGGCGGCAACCCAGATCGTGCCGGGTGAGTCATGCTGGCAGGTAATGACAGCGCCGTGGAGGCGGTGAGCGGGAGTTCCACGCGCAGGCTGGTCCCCGTCCCGAGCGGACTTTCGAGGAAGATCCGGCCGCCGAGCGCTTCCACACGGTCCTTAAGGCCGGCCAGGCCGGTGCCGCGGGTGAAGTCGGCACCCCCGGCTCCGTCGTCGCGGACCGCGAGGAGCAGGGCATCGCCGACGACCTCGATCTGGACGCTGACAGTCGCGGCCCGGGCGTGCTTGGCGGCGTTGGTCAGCGCCTCCGCGATGACGTAGTAAGCGCTGACTTCGACCGGCTCCGGCAGCCGCTCATTCACATGCACCTGCAGGTCAACGGGGATCGGCGAGCGGCGGGCGAGCATCTTCAGCGCGGGAGCGAGACCACGTTCGGCCAGGATCGCCGGGTGGATGCCGCGGGCGATCTCGCTCAGCTCATCCAGAGCGCCGGTCGCCTCGGCGACGGCCTGGTCGAGTTGCGCACCGAGCTCGCGCGGTACCGCGGCCTGCGCCGCGCGCAGCCGCAGCGCTAGGGAGACGAGCCGCTGCTGGGCACCGTCGTGCAGATCCCGCTCGATACGGCGGCGGACCTGGTCGGCGGCGGCTACGACCCGCGCCCGAGACGCGGTTACCTCGGCCTGGGCCTGGGCATTCGCGACCGCGGTCGCGGCCAGCTCGGTGAACCCGGCCAGCCGTTCCTCGGTGCCGGCCGGCAGCGGCTCAGAGCGGGACCCCGCGCTCATCACGCCCCACAGCCGGCCTCCGACCCAGATCGGCCCTCCCACCGACGCGCGGAACTCCCAGTCGCGGGCGACGTCGGCGAACGCGCCCGTGGCGACGTAGTAGTCGTCGATCCGCGCTGAGCGGCCGGTTTCGGATACCAGCGCGTGCACGTTCAACCCCTCGGCTTTCAAGCGGAGGCCGATGGGAAGCGGGCGTCCGGGTTCGATGGCGGACCAGGCACCGACGACGGTGACCAGACCGTCGGGGTCATACCGGCTCAAGACCATATAGTCGACCTTCAGCAGCAGTCCGGCCTCCTTGGTGACCGCGGCGAGCACCTCCTCCGGCGGCGCCGAGCGGGCCACCAGCTCCGCCACCCGCCGCAGCGCCGCCTGCTCGTCGGCGGAGCCCTGCAGCTCCACCCGCGCCTGCGTGTTGGCGATCGCGGTCGCAACCAGCTCAATAAACCCAGACAACCGCGCCTCGGCATCCGGCGGCAGCGACTCCTCCTCACGGGTCAACGCCACGATCATGGCGCCCCACAACCGGTCCTCGACCCTGATCGGTACGCCCACCGACGAGCGCAGTCCCCAGTCTCGGGTGGCGACGTCACCGATCACGCCCGACACGACGGCGTAGTCCGTCCGCGCCGCCTGGCCGGTTCGGAGCACCAGCGTAGTGACGTTATCTCCGCCCAGCGGCAACCGGCTGCTGACCGGGATCGGCGCGGCGGCACCCGTGCTCGTCCACCCTCCGACCACCGTGACCGAGTCCCGCGGGTCATACCGGACCAAGACCGCGACGTCCACTCCCAGCAGCCGCCCGGCCTCCGCCGCGACCGCGGCGAAGACGGCCTCCGGCGGCGCCGCCTGGGCCACGAGCATCGCCACCCGCCGCAACGCGGCCTGCTCGCCAGCGACCTGGCGGAACTCGGCATACAGCTGGGCGTTGTCCAGGGAGACGGCGAGCTGGCCGGCGACCAGCGTGACCGCGTCCAGCCGTCCGGCGGTGAACGCGCCGCCCAGAACGCGGTTTTCCAGCAGCAGCACCGCCCGCAGCGTCCCCCGGCTGAGGACGGGCACGGCCAGCAGCGAGCAGCAGTCGGCACCGGCGAAGTACGGGTCGCGGGCGAACCGATCGTCGCGGGCGGCGTCGGCCACGATCAGGGGCTCGCGCGTCCGCTGGACGTAGCGCAGCACCGACGTCGGCGCCGCGCGTTCCTGGCCGATGCGGCTGACCGCGACGGTGCCGCCATCGGCGTCCGGTGCGGGCAGCAGCCAGCTACGCCGGTCCTCGCTCCACAGCAGCAGACGGACGCCGGTGGCGCCGGTCATCGCGCTGAGCACCTGGACCACCCGCGCGTGCAGCCGGTCAATGCTGGTCTCCGAGCTCAGCGCCTGCGACGCCGACAGAATGCCGAGCAGGTCGATGGTTCCGGTGGTAACCGTGGAGCGCTGATCGGAAAGGTCAGCCGGACGGCCAGGGACGTCGGCGGCGGTCGCATCGGGTGCTGCCCTCAGGGCCGGGTAGGCCCAGTCCAGCTGGGCGGCCTTGGCGGTCGCGCCCCAGGCGAGGTATTCCTGGCGGGCCTGGGCGAAAAGGTCGTAGCCGGCATGTTCCAGACCGCGGGCGAGGTAGAAGCGGGCCGCGCGCTCGGCGATCAGGGCCCGATGCCACGGACGCCGGCGGCGGGCGGCCTCGCGCCGGGCGGCGTCGAAGGCCATGCCGGCGGCGCGGAAGTCGTCGATGGCCCAGGCCCGCTCCGCCTCGAGCAGCCGCAGCAGGTGCAGGAAGTTGTCCGGCGCGTCTGCGGCGCGGTCGGCCAGCCACCGGGTCACTTCGTCCAGTTCGGCCAGCAGGCCGGCCCGCTCACCGCCATCCGCGGCGCGGGCCTGGCGGGCCAGGGCCAGGCCGCGCATCAGGCGGGCCACGGCGGTGGTGTAGAGGCCTACGGCCACCGGAAGCAGCGGCATCGCCGCCTCGGTGTGCTGGACCAGGGCATCCCGATCGCCGAAGATGGCGGCCATGATGGCGACGGTGAGGTGCCCGTGAAACAGCGCCAGCGGGTTGCTCTGGTACCTGCTGAGAGGGGCCGTCTCCGCTGCGGCCGGGCCTTCGCCGCGTAGCACACCAGTCAGCCACCGGCAGCAGTCGATCCACCCGCTGGCTTCTTCGTTGCCGGTGCGGCGCGCGAAGGCAAGCCCCGCCTCCGCCTCGGCGATGCAGACGCCGAGCGATGGTGCGGAGTCCAGCTGGTAGTACACGGTGGGTTGGTAGGAATGGGCGGCGTAGGCCAGGTCACCCCCTGCGAGCAGCCCCTCCCGGGCCCGCAGGGCTGCCTCGACCCCGGTTTCCAGCGGCCCGGACCAGCAGGCCAGGGCGGCATGCAGGAAGCGCGCCTGGGAGGTACCGGGCTCATACCCGCGGGCCTCACCCAGGGCCAGTATCCGCCGGATGGCCCGGTTCGCGGCGGCGTAGTCGCCGCGGACCGTCACCGCGACGAACGCGGTGTGGCTCACCGGGCCGACCAGGGCGGGACCCGGGCCGTGCTCGAGCCAGATCCGCAACGCCTCCAGGCTCAGCCAGGCGAGCGTGGCGTGGTCGGCCACGTAGCTCACCGGCAGCAGAGCATTGATCAGACGGGCAATGGCGATCAGGGCGGGATCGGTGACGCCGGGCCGGGCCAGTTCGCCGGCCTCGTCGGTATCGTCCAGCCAGTGATACAGATAGCCGAATTGGCGGTCGAGTTCGGCGGGGAGCCGGTCCGGGGGCGGGACGATGAGGCCGAGCTCGCGCAGCGACCCGATGCCCAGGCCGATCGCGTCGGCGAAACGAGTCCGGTGGGTCAAGCTGAGCACCTGCACCGCCGTCGCGTCCGCGCGGTCCAAGGCGGTGGCGGACAGCCCCTCGATCATGCGGTATTCCTCGTCGGCCTCGTCCAGGCGTCCCAGGCTGAACAGGGCAGCGTGCCGGGCGGTATGCACCTCGGTCAGCGCGGCCTCCTCACGGGGGCCGATGAGCCGCAGTGCGGCCGCCAGCAGCGCGTTCACCAGCGCGTAATCACCGATCAACGCCGCTTGGCCGGCGGCCCGCCGCAATAGCCCCGCCACCTGGCGTCGCTCCGTGACGTCATCGACCGCCCCGACCACCGGCAAGTACTGCTCCGCCGCGGCCGCGAACAACTCCGGCACCTCGGCCAGCCGCCGCGCCATGGCCAGCTGCAGGGCCTGCCGCCGCTGCGGGCCGAGCCCGTCCAAGATGGCCTCGCGGGCCCGGTTATGGCGGAACCGCACCGCCGGGTCCACCCCCGGCTCCATCACCAGCAGGCCCTCCTCGAGGGCGGGCGCCAGCCTCTGCTCAACCGCACCAGCCGGCACGCCGGCGGCGACCTGCAGCACGCTAACCTTGGCCCGCCCGCCCAGGCACGCCATCGACTCCATCATGGCCCGGGACCGCTCCGGCAAGGCGGTGGCACGCGCCGCCAGCAGCCCGGCCACCTCCGAACGGCCCAGGTGAGCCCGCACCGCCGCGTCGTCCCACCGCCACCCGGCCGCTGCCGGAGTCAGCAGCCGGTCGCGGCGCAGTGCGTGGAGCAACTCCACCGTCTCATACGGGTTGCCGCGCGTGTGCGGCTCGATCACCTCGGCCAGGCCGGCCGCCGCGACCCGGTCGACACGCAGCATCTCGGCGACCATGGTGACCAGGCCCGGGCCCGGCAGGTTGACCAGCCCCAGACGCCGCACCGTGGCCTGATCGAGCCAGCGGGACAGCGGCGCGGCCAGCGGATGCGCCGCATCCACGTCATTTTCCCGGTACGCACCCACCAGCAGCAGGCCCTCGGCCGGCTCCTCGCTGAGCACCAGATCGACGAAGCCGAGCACGGTACGTCCCGCCCACTGCAGGTCATCCAGGAACACCACGACCGGCCGCTTCCGTGAGACGACCGCCCGCAACACGGCCGCCGCCGCTCGCTGCGCCCGGGCCTGCGCGGTCAGCGGATCCCCCGCATCAGGCGACACCCCCAGCAGCGTCGCGAACTCCGGCAGCGCCGCGGCCAGCAAGCCCGCGTTCGGCCCGGCCGCCCGCAAGATCTGCCCGCGGACCCGCGCGAGCTCGTCGTCGGGCTCGGCCAGCAGCAGCCGGCCAAGCGCGCGGAACGCCTGATTAGTCGCGTCGAACTCCAGGTCCCGCCGGTACTGGTCGAACTTTCCGGCCACGAACCAGCCATCGAGGCCGGTCGCCACCGACCGCAGTTGATCGGCCAGCGCTGTCTTGCCCACCCCGGGCGCCCCGCCGATCAGCACCCCGCGGCACTGACCGGTCAGCGCTGCTTCGAACGCCGCCTCCAGCACCGCCACCTCGTCATCGCGCCCTACCAGCCGCAATGGCTGAAGCAGCCGCACCGAGACGTCATGTTCGCCAACCTGGAGCCCAGCCGCTGTCGGATCCGCCTGGGCGTCCCGCACCCGCTCCAAGTCGTAGACCAGGCCGCCGGCGCTCTGGTACCGGTTGTCCGGCTCCTTTTCCAGCAGATGCAGGATGATCTCGGACAGTGGTTCCGGGATGGCCGGGTTGACATGCGCTGGCGGCATCGGCGTCCGCGCGAGGTGATCATGGGTGAGCCGCAGCGGGTCACCCGAACCGAATGGTGGCGCACCCGTGGCCAGCTCGTACAACACCGCGCCCAGCGCGTACAGGTCGGCTCGCTGATCCACCGGCTGGCCGGTCCGTCCGGTGGCCTCCGGCGCCAGGTAGGCCAGCGTCCCGACGATCTCGCTGTGGTGCGTGAATTCCGGGCGTATCTCGGCGAACGACGTCGCCAGGGCGAAGTCCACCAGGCACGGGTCGCCGTCCCCGGAGAGCACGATGTTGGCCGGGGTGATGTCCCGGTGCATCACCCCCCGGCGATGCATCCCCGCCACCGCCCGGCCCAGCGCCACCGCCAGCCCGGCCAGCTCATCAACCGCCAGCGGCTTCGCCGCCCGGGCCAGGCTGGCGCCGCCGACGTCCGCTAGCACGACTGACCCCGGATACTGCGGCGCCTCCGCCAGTTGCACCACCCCAACCACACCGCGCAGCCGCTCCAGCATCGCCGCCTCATGCCGCACCCGGCGTTCCCCGTCCGGCCCCAGCGGCTCCTTGCGGATAACCGTCCCTCCCAGCAAGAGCAGCCGGGTGATCCGCGTGCGTTCGCTCTCGTGCACAACCTCGGCCCGGACGGATGGATCCGGGCCCGGGCGCACCCCGCCTGATCCCATCCGGTACCTCCACGCAGCTCAGAGCCAGCTCGTATCTTGCTTACCCCTAATCGAGGGCGAAGGCCACTGTTCACGAGCCATCAGGTGCCGTGAGCGCTCGTTCGGCGATGTGGGCGCTTTCGGGTGTCGAGATTGTGACGCTGGCTCCGTCCCAGAGACGCTGGGCGGACCGAGAAAACGACAATGGAAGGGATGACCGTGCAACCGAACGAGATCACCGAGGTCCTGAACCGACCGATCAGCCGGGAACTGCTGGCCCGCGACCTGACCCGCTTGGCCTACGTCGCCAAGGACGGCACACCCCGCAATGTCCCGATCGGGTTCACCTGGAACGGCTCGGAGATCGTCATGTGCACCGCGAAGAACGCCCCGAAGCTCCCGGCCCTGCGCAAGAACCCGACCGTTGCCCTGACGATCGACACCGAGGTGCACCCGCCCAAGATCTTGCTCATCCGCGGCCGGGCCGAGCTGGACGTCGTCGATGGCATCCCGGAGGAGTATCTCGAGGCGAGCGGCACCTACGAGATGACGCCCGAGCAACGGGCCGGCTGGGAGGCGGAGGTGCGTTCGCTCTACGACGGCATGGTCCGGATCGTCGTGACCCCGACGTGGGCGAAGCTGATCGACTTCGAGACGACTCTGCCGAGCGCGGTCGAGGAACTGGCCCGGCAGCGGGACGAACGTCAGCGCGCGTGAGCGCCGCGCGGTCGCCCGCGTTGGGTGGATCGCCCACGCCTGCATGCCACCGCGGCGGATGTCGAGAACCTGCGCGCGGCTTCGTCCCAGGAGTGAACACGGCCACAATGGGCCGTACCGCACTAAGGAGAACATGATGGCCAAGTACCTGCTGCTCAAGCACTACCGGGGCGCGCCGTCATCGGTCAACGACGTGCCGATGGACCAGTGGACGCCGGAGGAGGTTTCGGCGCACGTGCAGTACATGCAGGATTTCGCCGCTCGGCTCGAGAGCACCGGCGAGTTCGTCGACGGTCAGGCGCTCTCCCCGGAGGGCACGTTCGTCCGCTACGACGGCGAGGGGCGGCCGCCGGTCACCGACGGCCCGTTCGCGGAGACCAAGGACCTGATCGCCGGCTGGATGGTGATCGACGTCGACACCTACGAGCGGGCGCTCGAGCTGGCCGGCGAGTTGTCCGCGGCTCCGGGCGCGGGTGGGAAGCCGATCCACGAATGGCTCGAGGTGCGCCCGTTCCTGGCCGCGCCCCCGACCATTACGGACTGACGCACGGTGGACGAGGCCCTCCTGCGGACCCTCACCCCCACCGTGATTGGCATCCTCGTCCGTCGCGGAGCCGACTTCGCGGCGGCCGAGGATGCCGTGCAGGACGCCCTGGTCGAGGCCGTGCGCGTGTGGCCGGACGACCCGCCGCGGGACCCCAAGGGCTGGCTGGTCACCGTGGCCTGGCGTAAGTGCCTCGACGCCGCCCGCGCCGATACCTCCCGGCGGCACCGCGAGGTACGCGTCGAGGGCGAACCCGTGCCCGGCCCGGGCGAGGCGATAGACGACACGCTCCAGCTGTACTTCCTGTGCGCGCACCCGTCCCTGACACCGGCTTCGGCCGTCGCGCTCACGCTGCGCGCGGTCGGCGGCCTGACCACGCGTCAGATCGCGCAGGCCTACCTCGTGCCGGAGGCGACCATGGCCCAGCGGATCAGCAGGGCCAAGCGGACCGTCTCGGGCGTCCGGTTCAACCAGCCCGGTGACGTCGCCACGGTGCTGCGCGTGCTCTACCTGGTCTTCAACGAGGGCTACTCCGGCGACGTCGACCTCGCCGGCGAGGCGATCCGGCTCACTCGCCAGCTGGCGGCCAAGACCAACCATGAGGAGGTCGCGGGCCTGCTCGCGCTCATGCTGCTCCACCACGCACGGCGCCCGGCACGGACCGGGCCCGACGGCAGGCTCGTCCCTCTGGCCGAGCAGAACCGCAGCCTGTGGAACACCCGCCTGATCGCCGAGGGCGTCGACGTGCTCCAGGCCGCCCTCACCCGCGACCGCCTGGGCGAGTTCCAGGCCCAAGCCGCCATCGCCGCGCTCCACGCCGACGCCCGGACGGCCGAGGAGACCGACTGGGTGCAGATCGTCGAGTGGTACGACGAACTGGTGCGCCTCACCGACAGCCCGGTGGCCCGCCTCAACCGGGCCGTGGCGGTCGGCGAGGCCGACGGCCCGCGGGCCGGCCTAGGCGCCCTGGCGGGGCTCGACACCGCCCTGCCCCGCCACGCCGCCGTCGCGGCGTACCTACACGAGCGTGACGGTGACCCCGTCACCGCGGCACGGCTCTACGCCGAAGCCGCCCGATCAGCGCCCAACCTCCCCGAGCGCGACCATCTCACGCGGCAGGCCGCACGGCTCAACGCGCAGCTGCGCAGTTAACCGGCAGGCAACAGGCAGACCGAACTGCGCTGGAGGCACGGCACCGGCGAGTACCGCATCAACGATCTCGCCGAGATCTCCTCGCCGGCATCACCAGTTCTTGTGATGCCGGGTCACCAAGCCCGGCGGAAGACTTGGCGCGAGCCGGTTGAGCTGAACCGAGCACGGCCGACGGAGCCGGCGATGTCTTCAACGAGCAACGTGAGCTGCGACGCACGGGACCGATGCTCGGCTTGGTGCCATGCGTGAGAGGAACCTATTCATGAACGTACGGGACGCTTTCTACGAGATCCTGCGCACCCACGGGATCACCACCATCTTCGGGAACCCCGGCTCTAACGAGCTACCGCTGCTGAGTGACCTCCCGGATGATTTCCGCTACATCCTGGCGTTGCAGGAGGGCGCGGCAATCGGGATGGCGGACGGCTTCGCTCAGGCCACGGGCAGGCCGGCGCTGGTGAACCTGCACGCCGCGGCGGGCACCGGCAACGCGATGGGAAACCTGATAAACACCCAGGCCGGGCACGTGCCGGTGATCGTCACCTCCGGCCAGCAGGCCCGCAAGTACACCGAGCTGGACGCCTACCTCACCAACGTGGACGCGCCGAAGCTGGCCGAGCCGCTGGTGAAGTGGAGCCACGAGCCGGCCCGCCCGCAGGACGCCCCGCAGTCCCTGTCGAAGGGAATCTTGCTGGCCACCGCCGCACCCGCCGGGCCGGTATACCTCTCCCTGCCACTGGATGACTGGGATCAAGACGCAGATGCCAGTGCGCTGGGGCAGCTGAAATCCCGGACCACCGACGGGAACCCCGTCGTCCCCGAGGAGGCGCTGGGCCGACTGCGCGACCGGCTGGCCGCGGCGCAAAACCCGGTCATGGTGGCCGGGCCGGACATCGACACCCCGGCCGGGTGGGACGGCGCGGTGCGGCTGGCCGAGAAGCTATCGCTGCCGGTGCTGGTGGCACCCAGCCCTCCCCGATGCCCGTTCCCCACCCGCCACCCCAACTTCAGGGGCCTCCTTCCCGGGAGCATCCCCGCCGTCGCCAGCCACTACGACGGGCACGACCTCATCGTGGCCTTCGGCGCCCCGATTTTCCGGTACCACGAGTTCGCCGACGGTGACTACCTGCCCGCGGGCGCCGAACTGTGGGCGGTCACCTCAGACCCGGATGAGGCGGCCCGGGCACCGGTCGGGCATATCCTCATCGGCGACCCCGCACACGCCATCAAGCGCCTCGCCGACACCATCCCCGACGCCGGACGACCGCCACTGCCTGCCCGCGAGCCGCTCCCGCAGGCCGACACCACTGGCCGTGCCTTCACCAAGGAGGCGATCCTGGACGCGGTGAACGCGGCAAAGACCGACAGCACGGTCATCGCGCACGAGTGGACCTCGACCATGACCGCCGGGTGGGACCGGCTGGATTTCACGCGCCCGGGAAGCCTGTACCTCAGTGCGGGCGGCGGCCTGGGCTGGGGCCTGCCCGGAGCCATCGGCCTGCAGCTCGGCGACCCGTCCCGGCGAGTGGTGGCGCTGCTCGGCGACGGCGCGGTGCATTACTCGGTCAGCGGGCTATGGACCGCCGCCCAGCACAACATCCCCGTGGTCTTCGTCGTCTCGCGCAACAGCGAATACCGGGCGCTGAAGGAGTTCAGCCGGTTCATGCACGATCCGGACGCGCCCGGCATGGAACTGCCCGACATGGACATCCCCGGGATCGCCACCTCCTACGGAGTCCAGTCCGAGCGGGTGAAGACGCTCGGCGATCTCACCAGCGCCGTCAAAGACGCGCTCTCGTCCGACAAGCCGCACCTGGTCGAGATCAGCGAGCGCCGCCTCGCCGACTCCTGAATGGCCCGGCCAGCACCTCAGGCCCGCCCCGGATAGCGAGGACCCCATGACGAACCTGCACGACCGTACCGGGCGGCTGCGCGAGGCGGTCGTCCCGGGCCGGCTGGCCGAGGCGATGCCGGACTGGCTGACCGAGGCCGTGCGGCCCAAGCCCGCGCCGGTCCCGTGGGGAGCGATGGTCCGCGCTGCGCTTGCCGTCTGCGCGCCGCTGGCGGTCGGTATCGTGGCCGGCCGCCGCGACATCTGGCTGTTGCTGGCGATAGGCGGGCTGACCGGCACGGTCATCGACACCAGCGGCCCGTACGTGGTGCGGGTCAAGCGGGCGGTCATCGCCGGCGTGTTTGGCGGTGGTGCGGGCCTGGTGATCGGGATGTTGATCCACAACCGGGGATGGGTCGCCGTAGCCAGCCTGGTCGTCGTCGCGGGCGTCTCGGCCCTGATCTCCAGGCTGGGCAGCACCGCATCGGTCACCGGGCTGCAACTGCTGGTCTTCGCCGTGCTGGGCCTGGGCCCGTTCGGCGCACTACGGCCCTGGTGGCACGTCGTACTGGGCTACGCCGCCGGCATCGCCTGGGCGTTGCTGCTCCTCGTGCCGGGCTGGCTGCGGTCCCCCCGGTCCGCCGAACAGAGTGCCGTCGCCGACGTCTACCACGCGCTGGCCGAGGACCTGCGCGCAATCGGCACCGACCGCGCCGCGCAGACCCAGCGCGCGGTCAGGGCCACGCTCAACAGCGCGTACGACACCCTGCTCACCGCGCGGGCAACGGCCGGCGGCCAGAGCCGGCGCATGACGCACCTGATGGCGGTGCTCAACGCCAGTTCCCGCGTGTACGGGGCGGTCGTCATGCTTCGCCGTGAGGGCACCCGGCCGCCGCCGCTCGCCGCCGGCACCCTCGACCGGCTCGCCGACGCGATCGCGGCGGGAGGCCGGGACGAGGACGGAGGGAACGGCCGTGGCCGGGACGCGGATAGTCCGCGCCCCGCTGACCAGCAGAGCCCGGAACCCCGGCCAGACGTGCCGCCGCTCCGGCCGGCGTGGTCGTCCAGTCCTGGCTCCCTCGAGCTGCGAGATGCCCTGGCGGCCCTCGCGCGCACGATCGCGTGGACGCCCGCCACGCCGCCCGAGCCTCCGCCGCGGACACCGCTGCGCGAGCGCGCCCGGACCGTGCTCGGCACCCTGCTCGACCAGCTTCGGGGTGGACGGCTCGCATGGACCTTCACCATCCGGCTGATGGTGTGTGTCGGCCTGGCCGCCGTGGCGAGCGAGGTGCTTCCGCTGCAGCGGTCCTACTGGGTGGTACTCACCGTCGCCATCGTGGTGAAGCCCGACAACGGCTCGGTGTTCGCCCGCGCCCTGCAGCGCGGCA
>Ga0210386_10003254_pt1 | contig 13640 bp, 7 predicted proteins | sample IncBWH32OmetaG_FD_160091 | JGI IMG/M metagenome (GOLD analysis project Ga0210386, IMG submission 160091) | Forest soil microbial communities from Barre Woods Harvard Forest LTER site, Petersham, Massachusetts, United States - Inc-BW-H-32-O ... | reverse complement strand
GGGTCCCAATCGCGGATGAGCCGGGCGTGGTCGCCGTGCGGTCCGTCGGAGTAGACGGGGTGGTGGCCCATGGCGATGAGGAAGGGCGTGGTGCGCGGGCGCTTGAGCTCGGATTCGAGCCAGGCGAGTTGCTCGGCGTGCTGCTGCTCGGTGAGGGTGAAGTCGCGTCCTCGAAAGATAATGCCGTTGTTGTGGGGGACGTTACTGTCGAGCGCGAGGAAGGTGATGAGGGGACGGCTGGCCGGGAATTCGAAACGGTACCAGCGAGCGGGCATGGTCCAGCGGGTGCGGCCACTGCGGGCATAGGCCAGTTCTGCCTCGACCTTGCTTTCGGGATACATCTGGTAGTCGTGGTTGCCGAGAATGGCGTAGGCCGGACAGTTGAAGACGCTGGCGGGGTACATGTCCTCGAAGTTGGTCTGCCAGCGGGGCGAATGAACACCGCCTTCGAGTGCTCCGTACCAGTTGTCGCCGAGGAGCAGGAACGCCTCGGTGTGGAGTGCGTGGCGCTGCGCGTACTCACTCAGGGCTTTGGCGACCATAGCCTGTCCAGTTGCATCTTCGTAGCCCCAGTCGCCGATCATGAGGATCTCGACAGCGCCTACAGCGTGAGAATTCGAAGGGACCGCGCGGGAAAGCGGCGCCAGGGCCACAGCCGCGCTGAAGGCGAAACTCTGCCTCAGAAAACGGCGGCGGCTAATGGGAGAGGCAGGAACCAGCAAATCCATATTTCCCGCGTTATATCACTCTCTTATGAAGGGCACGTGATGGGATGCCGACTCAATCTTCGCGGCCGGTTGATGACGGAGTGCGAGAGTCGACCAGATCCTTTTCGGCGTGGGCGCGCTTGTCTTTGGCCTGCTGGATTTCGTCGTCATCCGGCGAGCGCTTAGATGAGGCTTCGGTCAGTTCTTCAAGCGACTTCTGGATGCGCTGCTTATCGTCGTGTTCGGCCATTGGGGGTCCCTGAGCCAGGTTGGATGCGAGAATGGCGTAGCCAACGCAGCCGGAGCGGGAGGCTCACGGCGGCCGTTCCTTTAGGCGCTTACTTCCGGAGTCGCTCCACGAGGGCACGGCTGACTTTCACATCGTTCTGCCAGGTTGCGTTGGTGGGGTCGAGTGCGGCAAGACGTTCGTCGATCGAGAGGCTCTCTTGTGCGAAGAGAAGAGCCTGAGCGCGATCCTCTGCCGCTCATATAATTCAGCAATCTTTGTGAGGCAGACTGACAACTGCCGCCGCCAGCCCGCGTTCAAAGGATCCGAGGCGGCCAGACGTTGAATTATCTCCAGCGACTGCTGGTACGCCGCCTGCGCTTCAACCAGATCGCCTTTTGCGAGCAGCACGTCGCCTACTTTCTCATGACCCACGCTCAGGTCCCCGCTGCCAGCCCGCGTTCGACGGATCGGATGTCGCCAAGCCCCGACGTATCTCCAGCGACTGCTGGTACACCGCCTGCGCGCCCGCCAAATCGTCCTGCGCCCGAAGCACCCCTCCCACCCTTTCGAGACTCACGCTCAGGTCACGCTGTCAAATCGCGTTCGACGGATCGGATGCCGCCATACGGCGACGCACCTCCAGCGATTGCTGATAGGACGACCGCGCGCCCTCCAGATCGCCTTGTGCGAGAAGCACGTCGCCCACCTGGTTATGACTCACGCCCAGGTTCCGCTGCCAGTCCCCGCTCGACGGGTCGGAAGCGGCCAGACGTTACATCATCTCCAGCGACTGCTGGTAGGAGTTCCGTGCGGCCATTAAGTCGCCCTGCGCCTGCGGCACATTCCCCTGAAACGCCGCCAGGGCACATCGCTCTCGAAGCCAGTCGGGCTCCTCCATGGTTCGGCGGGAAAGCGATCGAACCACCCGGCGACAGGCATCGAGCGCCAGCCTGACCTGGCCGAGCCGGCCCAGAGCTGTCAGGCGGTCAGTGAAGTCGTAGAGCGTATCTTCGACGAGCGGCTTCCACAGACTTTGCTCTTCATCCGCGCGGACGAGGGCAGAGAGGTGCTCAAGGAGAGGAATGATCGAGGCCGGCTCACTCTTTTCTGCGCCAACTGCCAGGGCCCGTGCGAGCTGCTCATGGAGCCAGTTCCGGAGGCGCATTCGTAATTCAGGATCGGATCCGGTCTCTTTGCGGGCAAAGCGATAGCCGAGGACGTGAGTGAACTGACGCCGGTCATCGTCAGTCAGACGCAGAAGGCCGCGCTGGACGAGAGTCCTGAGAGCCTGCCGTGTCGCCTTCTCGTCGTGGTTTGCGCCATTGTGCAAGGCTGCATCGATGGCCTGCACCGGAAACGGCGCGTGCGCCAAAAGGCCCGCGGCAGCGAGCACGCGGGTCGCGACATCGTTGAGACCACGGACGCTACGCTCGAACAGCCATTCGAGGGTATGTTCGGGCAGGCGCTGGATGAGGCGTTCAAGCTCACCCTGCCGGCCAAAGAATTCGTCTGCGGCGGGCGGAAGCTCGTGAGGGATGGGAGGAATTGGCGCGGAGGTGGAATGGACAGGCAGCGGCTGCGTGCTGGACTCGGCTCTTTTGTCCAGGTAACGGCGGAGTTCCGCAACAGCCTGCACCGCTTTTACGGCGAAATCTTCAAGAGAGTCGAAGGTGGCATAGACGCGATGCACCTGCGAATCCGGGCCTATTCTCTTTGCCCGTTCGCGAAAGGCATTGAGCTTTGCCATCTTGGCTGGATCCGTTTCAACGTCAAACCAACGGACCAGATGATCGTCTCCCATAAGGAACATTAGGATGGGGCGGTTAATCCGCTGCGCCTCATTGAATTCAAGTTCGGTGATAGAAAGCTCTTCGTCGTTGCGGTTCGGACACACGGGTATCTGGCCGTATTTGCGACCGATAACCACAATGTAGGCGGAGGCGTCCCGCACCATCTGAACGGAGGAGTCACATCGAGAAGTTTTGCCGAGTCATTCTCCATCGCGTTGTCTGTGAGCCCCTGACCTTTGAGAGCTTTGATCAGAGCTGCGCGGTGATACTCCAGGTCGGTAAAGGTGCCTGGAGATCATTACGCCGGGGTAAAGGCGCGGAGAATAGTTGCCGCTCGACATTGCCATCCACTATAGAAAGCTCCAAGCGGATTTACAAAGCGAAATGCAAGAAGGCATTGAGCCGTCCGGGACATACCACGGGACATACAAGTGGTGCGTGGACAGCGGGGGTCATACACGGGGGCCTAGAAACGGGCGAAGATCACCTCGATCCGAACGACGGGAGAGGTGAAATCCGGGTCGGGCACAGAGGCTGTCCAGAAATGGAAACGCGTTCATTGAGAAGAGCTTGCCGGCTCGGACCTGTCGGCGAGTGCTCCGTCACAAGATTGCATCGCACCTTCTGGTCGGACATCTACTGAGTAACCCACGCACCATGGGTTGCAAAGGGAATACGCTATGGCTGCCGTCCCGAACGCCGTTCAGACTTTGCGTGCTGTCCCGCCACGCATCCAGTCCTCCTGCGAATTCACCCAGGTCCTGATGAAGCTCCAGCGGGCGACGTATCTGATTGCCTCGACCCTCGACCTCGACCTCCTGCTCGACAGAGTCGTCAATGACATCGCCACTTCGATTGGAAATGTGGAGGTTGGAGTATGGCTCCGCGAATGCAGCAATAGAAACGAGATGATCCTGCACGGGGTGCGTGGCTGCACAAAGTACCGGAAGGGCGAGCGGCTGCAGATTGGTCGGCAGGGCATGGTGGGGTACGTGGCGGGGACAGGCAAGATGCGCTATGCGCCTGACGTCGATCAGGACCCATACTATATTGCCTGCGAGCCTTCCGTACGCTCTGAAGTCGATATCCCGCTCAAGGCCGCTGGGATGGTCATCGGAGTTCTAACTGTCGCCCATCACGAGACCGATGCCTTCTCAGAAGATCAGATAACAGTGCTTCAGGCGCTGGCTGGACACATCGCAATTGCTGTTGAGAACGCCCGCCTTTTCCGGAACGAGCGCTTTGAACGCGAACGGATGGAACGTGAATCGGCCGAAGCGCGCGTTATGCAGCAGGCGCTTTTTCTGAAGCCTGTGCCACTGGTCCCCGGCTTTGCTTTTGAGACGGCCTGGCATCCCGCCGGGGCGGTCGCAGGTGACTGGTTCGACTTCATCGATCTTGGCCAGCAGCGCTATGGCATCGCCCTGGCCGATGTTTCGGGAAAGGGCATGTCCGCCGCCCTGCTCATGTCTGCCACCCGGGCCCTTCTGCGCTCAATCGCCCCTCTCTATTCGTCGCCAGCGGAGACGCTGGAACATCTCAACCGGACCCTCACGGAAGATTTCCCTTCTGGAAAGTTCGTCACTATGGTCTACGGCGTTCTCAACGCCGACTCTCGTGAGATTACCCTGGCCAGCGCCGGACACCTTCGTCCTTTGCTCATCAATCATCATTGTTCGTTTCTGGAGCTGGATACCGGCCTCCCTCTTGGTCTTGGGGTCTCCTCGTATCCACAGCGCACCATAACGCTCGACCCCGGCACTAAACTGCTGCTCTACACCGACGGCATCACTGAAGCCATGGATAGCACAGAGGAAGAATATGGCCCGGCTCGCCTGATTGAGCACTTTAGCCAATCAGACGCCTGCGTCGACGGTCTGATCGCGGAAGTCCAGCGCTTCGGCACGGGATCGGATCGAACCGACGACGCGACAGCCGTACTTATTCGCAGCCGCTAGGCTGTGAGGGGCGGCTGGCCGCCCACGGAAACCACGCAGATCACAAAATGTTGAAAGGTGCGGCTTCCGGGAGCGGGTCGGGCTGGAAGCGGTTGCGCAAGCCCCGCCATAGCCTGCCTACACGATCGGAGGCCATGAAGATATTTCCCAAGGAAAGCGGACCGAGGCGGTGATGTCCGATGGCGGCAAGACCCATTGATGCCATGCAGCCGCAACGTTCGCAGTCCGGGTCGCCTCCGAACTGGCAGGGAGTGATCTTTGTTTTCAGGTCGGCGGAGATCGTTGCCGTGGTACGCGCGAAGATGCAGTCCTCGGGGCTTTTCGGCGGCGAAGAAAACTCGCGGATGGTTGGCTCGTCCATCTGCAGAACCGGATAAAGGCGGCGCAGACGCAGAAGCTGGGCGACAACGGCGTCGCGTTGCTCGAAGGTGAGGATCTCAGGGTCGGTGGCTCCGCGCTGCGGAGTGAAGAGACTGAACCAGACTTTGATGACTTCCGGACGCCGGCTCCAGAAGCCCAGGAACTCATCGAGATAGCCTTCGCGGGAGGCGATCTGCGAAGTGATGGTGCAGTGGATGTAGACCTTTGCGCCAGCGATGTTTTTGAGGATGCGCTCGTAGGTCGCGGGCGCCCGGCGTACGTCGTGTTCGGGAGCGAGGCCGTCAACGGAGACGGCAACATGCAGCAACTTGAAGCGGGACCACTCGCTGGGGATGACACGGAAGGCGCTGGTAACGACCTGCGTGTATACGCCACGTGCCTCGAGCTCGGGCAGCAGGGCTTCCAGTTCGCGATAGCGCACCAGCGGGTCGCCGCCAACCAGCGAGACGTGCAGGGGCTTGTGCTGATCGACGATCGCGAGAACTCTGCGCACCAGTTCGTCACCTTTGAAGTCGGAGAGCTGGCGAAGCTGCATACCGGGGCCGAGGTGCGAGGTGTCGAAGGCGTAGCAACCCGGACAGCGCAGGGGGCATTCCTTGGTAATTTCGATGGACAGGGACGGCGCTTTGCCGGCGAGAATTCTCGACCAGGCCTGCATCACTTGCGATGTCTTCATTTACTCTCCGCGATACGTAAGCAGCCAGGATTGCAGCTTATTGAGCGTTGCAAGAGAAACCGAGTGTACGGCCCGCATGAAGAATTCGACGAGCTGACTTCAGTTTACGTTAGTCGGAGAGAGGCCGAATAGCAGGCTGTTCGAAAAATGAGTGCTGACCGGCACGTAATCAGATGGCAATGTTCACGAGATAAAGACGAATGGGCCGCCCCATTTAGAATGGAGTTTTGGCTAATCTCATTACGCGCGCGGCGCAACACCGCGGGCAGGAAAGTACACAAAGCTCGCAATGCATCGCTGGTCCCGGCTCTTTATTCCTACTCTTCGTGAGGCTCCGGCGGACGCCGAAGTCGCCAGCCACAAGTTTCTCGTTCGCAGCGGATATATTCGCCAGCTTGGGGCGGGGATTTACTCGTACCTGTTTCTCGGGCAGAGGTCGATCAACAAGATCACCGCCATTGTGCGCGAGGAGATGGACAGGATCGGCCAGGAGTTTCTGCTTCCGACGATTCATCCACGCGAACTGTGGGAGGAGAGCGGACGTTGGACGGGCATGGGACAGAACATGTTCCGGCTCCAGGACCGCAAGGGCGCGTGGCTGTGCCTGGGCATGACGCATGAAGAAGTCATGACCGATATCGCGCGCAAGGAGTTGCGCAGCTACAAGCAGCTTCCGCAGATCTGGTACCAGATCCAGACGAAGTTTCGCGATGAGCCGCGGCCGAAGGCGGGGCTGCTGCGGGTGCGGCAGTTCATCATGAAGGACAGCTACTCGTTCGATCTCGATGAAGCCGGCCTGGACCAGAGTTACAACAAACACGACCAGGCGTATCGCGCGATTTTTACGCGCTGCGGGCTGAGCTTTGTGGCGGTCGAGGCGGATTCGGGGGCGATGGGCGGGTCGCAGTCGCAGGAGTTCATGGTCTACACAGACGCGGGCGAGGATCTGATCGTGAGCTGTCCGAAGTGCGACTATGCGGCGAATCTCGAGAAGGCGACGTCGCGGCTGGAACCGGTGACGGAGCTGGCGCCGACGGGCGATGGGAAGCCGGAGCTGGTGCATACTCCGGGCAAGGCGGCGATTGCGGACGTGGCGGAGTTCTTCCAGATTTCGCCGGCGCAGGATATCAAGACAGTCGCGTACATGGCGGAGGTTCGTAAGGGCAAAGAGGTGACATGGGAGCCGGTGGTGGCGTTCCTGCGCGGCGATCATTCTGTAAATGAAACGAAGCTGGCGGGGCTGGTGAAGACGGCGGAGCTGCGTCCGATGCAGGCGGAGGAGCTGGAGAAGTACTTTGGCGGGCCGGCGGGATATCTGGGGCCGATTGGGCTAGGGGTCTCCAAGCACTTGCATGATGAAGGCGTCAATGTCGTTCTCGACGAGAGCCTTCAGGCGCGCGAGAACATGGTGGCGGGAGCGAACAAGCTGGATTATCACTTCCGCAATGTGACGCCGGGGCGTGATTTTGGCTGGACGGTCGCGGCGGATATTCGCAACGCGGTGGAAGGTGAGGGATGCCCGGTGTGCGGGTCGCCACTGAAGATCGGCAAGGCGGTCGAGGTCGGGCACATCTTCAAGCTGGGCAACCGGTACACGGAGAGCATGGGCTCGCGAGTGCTCAATCCGAACGGCAAGGAAGTGACGCCGATCATGGGCTGTTATGGGATCGGGATCGAACGCATCCTGACGGCGTCGATTGAGCAGAGTAATGACGCGAACGGGTTTTGGCTGCCGAGGGCGATTGCTCCGTTTGACGTGGTGGTGACCATCACAAATATTACCGACCAGAAATTGCTGACTGCAGGTCAAGAAATTGCGGCGTCGCTCGAGGCTGCGGGGTTCGATGTCCTGCTCGACGATCGCGACGAGCGTGCGGGGGTGAAGTTCAAGGATGCGGACCTGATCGGCATTCCCTATCGCGTGAATGTGGGCAAGAAGGTCGCCGAGGGTAAGGTGGAGCTGGTGACGCGGGCTAAGGCGTCGAGCGAGGATGTGGGGAGCGCGGAAGTTGCGGGAGTGCTAGCGCGCAAAATCCAGAGCTCAGAACACGGGCTCTGAGACCCACGTCCGAAAATGCGGACTTGGGGCACGCAGTTTCGTGGACCGCCAGCGGGCTGGCTTCCTCTAAAGCTTCTTTATGCTGTCCTCCAGGGCCTTTATGTAATCTGCCTGGCGCTGCGGATCGAGGCCCTTTGCGGCGACGATCGCCGCCTGATAAGCGGCGCGGGCTTCATCCTTTTTTCCGAGAGCCGCCGCCGCGTCTCCCAGCATCCACTCCGGATATAACTGGTCCGGCGCCAGCTTTACCGCCTCCTCAGCCAGCGCCAGGGCCTCTTGCGGCTGATTCGCTCGAAGCTTGTCCAAGGCGAGGAATGCACGGCTTAATCCGCCGGTCTCCTCCATGTGTATATCGCCGCGGTAGACGAGGACGCCGTAGTCAATTTCATCATCCGGCTTCAGCGTCAAAAACCCGCGGTAAGGATTCATCTCCCGGCTCGGCCACATGCTGCCGTCTACTTCCGCGGCGCTCAGCAGGACGCTTCCGTGAATGATGGGCGGTACCGGTTCTGTCCCGACTCCCCCGAGCCCGTTGGGCAAAATGTGGCAATGCACCCCGTAGGTCTCAGGGTGGATGAAAGGGCGCACAGTGTAGGCAAACCAGCAATCTTCGCCCGGATGCCGGTCCTCCCACTCTTTCACCTGATAGAGTTGTCTGCCCCAGTCCACATTGGAGTCATTCAGAATTCGGTGGGAGTTCCAAGCCCCGCCCCAGGCCTCGTTGGCATAGGCGAGCGAATTTGGAAAGACGCTCAGGGCCGAGACAATATGCGCCGCTATGGGCGCCACGCAGACCCACATCCATCGGCGCGAGTGTGTTGCCAGCGCCGCCATCCCCGCCCCAGCCAGAATCACGGCCAGCGGGTACAACGGAAGTATGTGCCGCACTCCGATGTTGAGCCCGTTGATCATCGCTACAACCAGGTACAGGGCACCAGCCAACAGCAGATACGCCAAAGGACGAATGCGATCCTGATCCTGCCATTTGCCCAGCTTCCCGGTGACAATAGCAAACACTGCCAGCCCTAAGAGGGCCAGCAGCCCCAGCGTCGTCTTCATCGTCAGGACGGCCGGGAAATACCATAACACTCCATGCGGGTACCAGTTGCCCAAGATATAGGTCGAGAAACCTTTGCCAAAGACGCGAATATCCACCATCCCGAACAGGTAGGACTCGGGCAGCAGATGCAGGCGCGCCATCCACCAGATACCACCTTTTTGGAACGGGGTCAGAGATTCGGAGTAATTCGAGAGGGATGGGATTAACTGGAGTCCCGCCGGCCGCGCCGCATACCGGAAGCCGTAAAAGGACCAGAGCACCAGTACACCCATTGCGACAATAGCGGCAAATGACCTGGCCAGCCGCAGCGCCAGCTTCGGCCGTCCCTCCCTGGGGGCAAAGGCGATCTCCCAGCCAATCAGCAACAGCAGGATGGGAACTATCAGAATCCCGGAGTGCTTGGCGGCAAGCAAAAGTCCCGCCACCAAGCCGGCGATCAACAGGCGCAGCAGCGTCGGCCGTTTGACATAGCGGTAGAAGGCGTAGATTGCCGCCAGGAAAAACAGCGCGGCCCCGACGTCGGTGGTCACCAGCCCGGAGTGCGCCAGAATATTGGGATCAAAGACAGCCAATGTCAACGCCACCAACGCTGCCGTTGTCCCGAACCATTCGCGCGCAGCAAAGAAGATCACGAGCGAAAGCGCTATGGCCAGCGCTGCCGCTGCCAGCCTCATGCGAAAGACCAGCCGCTGGCTTCCGCCATCATTGTGTTCCAGCCAGTCCCGGCCACCGAGGTAGGCCTCGCCTTTGAAGAAGATACCCTTAAGCGGCGGAACCCAAAGATTGCCGCCCAGCACCGGCAACGTGGCCAGCAGCTTGACCAACGGCGGATGCTCCGGGTTCAGCCCATGGTCGCCGTTCTTCCACATCCTGTAGCCGGCGTACATGTGAGCACCTTCATCCCAGGTAAGGGACTCGCGATGCAACACGATCACGATCTGCACGGCCTGTATCGCCAGTAATGCAATCACTGCGGGCCATACCCACGTCTTACTGTTTGGCATGACGCTTTCCTCGTTGTCCGGGGAGGGTGCCAGCGATTGTACGCCGGTTCCCGTTGTTTCCTCTCTTGTTTCCGGCCCGGCGGCGAGATTTTGGAATGAGGTGCCTGTTGTACCGCTAAAAGCTGCATCTGAACGTCTTAAGTAGAGGGCCCCATTCTCCCCCGGGACCGCTGGACGAGCCTTTCCTTCTATGAGGGGCGTTCAACCATTTAAAATGAGAGTTGAGACGTTCGATTGGCAGTAAAGATCAAATTCGCCGGCCCGGCTGTGGGCGCGGGTAGTCTTGGCCGCAAGCTGTTGCTGGGAGCCGGTATCGCCCTAGCGGGCTGCTTCCTCATTTTTGCCTGCGTCTTCAGCTTCTACTACATCAAGTACAGCAAGATTGTCGACCAACGGCTCGAAAAGCCGCTGTTCACGGCGACGGCAAAGATCTATGCGGCTCCAGCGGAGTTGCGGCCGGGACAGAAGTTCACCGCTCATTACATTGCCCAGCAGTTACGGAATGCGGGGTATTCGAGCGAGGGCGACGCGAAGAACGCACCGATGGGGACGTACTCGGAGGGGCCGGAGAGCATCACTGTGCATCCGGGCCCGCAGTCTTACCATGCTCCCGAGGGGGCAACGATCACGTTCGATGGTGGCTCGATCACCCAGATTACGGGCGATCAGGGCCAGCAGTTAGCAGCCTATGAGCTGGAGCCGCTGCTGATCACCGACCTTTCAGACGCCAACCGCTCGAAGCGGCGGCTGGTGACCTATGATGAACTGCCGCACAACCTGGTAAATGCCGTTGTGGCGATTGAAGACCGGCGCTTCTTTACGCATGGCGGGGTGGATTACGTCCGGCTACTGGGAGCAGCGCGTAATGACCTGAGCCACCGCCACACGTACATGGAAGGCGGCTCGACGCTGACCATGCAGCTGGCGCGCGGGTTCTTCCTCACGCCGGAGAAGCGCTTCAAGCGGAAGTTCCTTGAGATTGTCATTACGTTTCAGCTTGAGCATCGTTTTTCGAAGCAGAAGATCTTCGAGATGTATGCCAACCAGGTTCCGCTGGGGCAGAGGGGCAGCTTTTCGATCAATGGCTTTGGCGAGGCGTCACAGGCTTATTTCGGCAAAGATGTCCGGCAGCTGACGTTGCCCGAATGCGCGCTGCTTGCGGGACTGATCCAGAGCCCGAGCCGGCTCAATCCTTACCGGCATGTGGAGCGCGCGACGACGCGGCGCAACCTGGTGCTGGACTCGATGGTGGAGACCGGTGCGATCACCAAGCAGCAGGCGGAACAAGCGAAGGCATCGCTGCTGAATGTGATTCCGGGCGCGGTGGACGCGGGTGAGGCTCCCTACTTTGTGGACCTGGTGCGCGAGCAGCTGGCGCAACGGCTGGGCGCGGATGATTACAACCAGCAGGGACTGCGAATCTACACCTCGCTCGATCCGCAACTGCAGAGTTTAGCCACCGATGCTGTCGAGGCGGGCATGAAGCATGTCGACGAGCTGGTGGAGAAGCTGCACGCGCGGCGGGTGAAGGCGGGAGACGATACGCCGATCGTGTATCCGCAGGTGGCGCTGGTAGCGCTGAATCCGCATACGGGACAGGTGCTGGCGCTGGTGGGCGGGCGCAATTATGGGCTGAGCCAGTTCAACCATGCGGTGCAGCATCGGCCGACGGGGTCGATCTTCAAGCCCTTTGTGTACGCGGCGGCATTCAATACGAGCCTGGCGGGATCGCAGCTGACGAATTCGGACGGCACGAGCGCGACGTTCACTCCGGTGACGATTCTGAACGACGAGCAGACCACGTTCAGCTTTGCGGGAAACCAGACCTACAGCCCGCGCGACTTCGAGGACAAGTACTACGGCGAGGTGACGGCTCGTTTTGCTCTGCAGCAATCGCTGAATAACGCGACGATCGCGCTGGCGGAGATGGTGGGCTACAACAACGTGGCTTCGCTGGCGCGCGACGCTGGGATCAAGTCGGCACGCGGGACCCCCGCGATGGCGATCGGATCGTACGATGCGACCCCGTTGGATATGTCGGGCGCGTACACGGTTTTTGCGAACAACGGCGTGAAGATTGATCCGTGGATGCTGGCCTCGGTGCGCAGCGCCAATGGCGACGTGATGAACGACTACACGCCGATTACGAAGCCGGTGCTCGATCCACGGGCAGCGTTTCTGACGACGAGCTTGATGGAGAACGTGATCAATCACGGGACGGGCATCGCAGTGCGGGCGCTGGGATTCACGGCTCCCGCCGCGGGCAAGACAGGCACGTCGCACGACGCGTGGTTCGCCGGCTTCACCAGCAACCTGATCTGCATTGTCTGGGTGGGAAACGACGACTACAGCGACATCAAGATTGAAGGCGCGCATGCAGCTGCGCCGATCTGGGCAGAATTCATGAAGCGCGCGGTGGGGCTGCCGCAGTACTCGGACACGAAAGACTTCGCTCCGCCACAGGGGATTGTGGAGGTGCGACTGGACAAGGCGACCAATCTGCTGGCTGACGCGGCGTGCCCGAGCAACACCTACGACGCCGCGTTTCTGGAAGGCACACAACCGACGGACACATGCGACCACGCGAACGGCGACCAGCGCAATCTCTTCCAGAGGATCTTCGGCCTGGGCGAGAAGCCGGCGGCGCCTCCGCAGGTGCCGATTACGCAGACGGCTCCGCAGTTAACACAGCCGATTCAGCCCGCAGCCACCCCAAATGCGTCGGTCGCACAGACTCAGCCCAGCCAGGAACCGCAGCAAGCCAAAAAGAAGCGCGGATTCTTCGGCAGGCTGTTCGGCGGCAAGAAGGACGACGACCAGAACCAAGCGCAGCCTGCTCCGCAGCCGAACCCTCCGCCGCCTCCGCAGTAAGACAGGGATCAGGGCACAGGGAACAGCCATTAGCCACCCAATGGACGGCTCTTCTCCTTGCGCGGAGCCCGCCAGGCTTACTGGCCGGCGGCGGAGTAGTAGCCAGTGCGGTGGCGCAGAGTGTACGCGCCGGCGGCCGGCGAAGGCTTGGTCAGCGTTACCGAAATTGTCCGGAACGACGAGTCGGTCACGCGGTGCTCAGGGTAATAGCCGATCAGATATTGCGTCCGTAAGTCTTCGGAGACTTGCCTGAACGCCTTGTCGAGATTTCCCTCGTCAGCGTAGTAGTATTTGCCGCCTGTCTCCTGCGAGAGGGTGATGAGCGCGTGCTCACCTCCGGTTTCGCGCCCCGCGTCCGCAACCACCGGCAGATCGATGATACTGTAAATCATGACTTCGCCTCGGCGGGCCTGCTCGAGGGCCTGTGCGTAATCGACTCCCTTTACGGTGTTGCCGCCGTCGGAGATGATGACCAGCACCTTGCGGCCACGGCGCGACGCGAGGATCTGTGAGGCGAGGTAGACCGCGTCATAGAGAGCCGTGGCCGGGCCGATGGAGAGGTTTTCCAGGCCGGCATCGACGCGGTGGACGCTGTTGGTGAACGGCACCACTTCACGCACGTCGGAATTGAAATCCATGAGGTCCAGCTGATCGACGGGACGCATGAGCGCATGGACGAAGTTGTGCGCGGCGCTCTTCTCGAGGCTGAGATCCTTGTGCGTGCTGCCGCTGGTGTCGATGGCCAGCACGATGGAGAGGGGCATGCCGGTGTCACGTTCGAAGTAGGTGATCTTCTGCGGGTGGCCGTCTTCGGTAAGGGCGAAGTCGTCCTCGATGAGGCCAGGGACGGGCGCGCCGGCGGCGTCGGTGACGTTGACGAAGACGTTGACCAGGCGAACATCGAC
>Ga0210386_10003251_pt1 | contig 13643 bp, 12 predicted proteins | sample IncBWH32OmetaG_FD_160091 | JGI IMG/M metagenome (GOLD analysis project Ga0210386, IMG submission 160091) | Forest soil microbial communities from Barre Woods Harvard Forest LTER site, Petersham, Massachusetts, United States - Inc-BW-H-32-O ... | reverse complement strand
GGCGCGACGTGAACGCTTTGTCCACGTCCAGCAGCTCGATCGCGTGCTGCAGCTGCGTGCGGAACTCCTTCACCTCGATCGGCTCCTCGCGCTTGGCGTTGATCGCCATGCGCAGGAAGTTCGCCACCGACACGCCCGGGATCGACACCGGGTACTGGAACGCCAGGAACAACCCTGCGCGGGCGCGCTCGTGTGGCTCGGCCGCGGTGATGTCCTCGCCCTTGAACGTGATCGTGCCCTCGGTGATCTCGTATGACGGATGCCCCATCAGCGTGCTCGCGAGCGTCGACTTGCCCGAGCCGTTCGGGCCCATCAGCGCGTGGATCTCGCCGCGCGAGATGTCCATGTCGACGCCGCGCAGGATCTCGCGCTCCTCGATGCGCACGTGCAGGTCTCTGATCTCCAGGTCGGCCATGTCTGTTGTCAAGCTCCAGTCGTGAGGGTTTGCGGGGAAGCGTCGAGTGACGGCAGGGCGGGCCCGGTCGCGAGCGTCGCGCCGTCCGGCAGCGACGGCGCGAGCACGAGGTCGGCGAGCGTCGTCTGCTGCAACGTGCGCACGATCGACGAGCGCACGCGCGTCCACAGCAGCTTCGTCGGGCAGACATGCCCCGGCTGCTTCTCGCGCGAGCAGACGATCGAGCCGTCGGCGCCCTCGGAGATGCACTCGATCGGCGCGATCGCTCCCTCGAGCGACTCGACGACCTCGGCCATCGTGATCTCGCTCGGCGAGCGCGCCAGCAGGTAGCCGCCGCGCGAGCCGCGCCGCGAGTCGACGAGCCCCGACTTGCGCAGGCGCGCGACGACGTGCTCGAGATAGGCCAGCGGCATGCCGTCGTGCTCGGCGATCTCCGCCAGCGGGATCGGATCCTCGCCGGCTCTCCGAGCCAGCTCGACCATCACGCGCACGCCGTACTCGGCCTTTGTCGAAAACATCATCGTGTCGAATACCTACCTGCGCGCTAGGGTATCAGCAGGCCGGTGGGGTTCCAGGCGGGCGCCGGCCGTCTTTTCAGCCTTCCGCGAGCAGCTTGCGCACGTCGTGCGAGAGCGCTTCCGGCGTCAGCTGTTCGAGCTGGAAGATCACCCGCTCGCGACCACGGCGGTCGAGCAGGAACGCCGATGCGTACTCGCCGAACGCGCGCGCGCCGGCGCTCGCCGGCACGACGCGCAGCGAGCGCCACACGGGACGCAACTGCGCGAGCGTGCCGTTGAGGTAGCGCGCGCGGCCGCTCAGCGACGTCCGCGCGAGGAACGCGCGCTCGCGCGACGGCGTGTCGACGCGCGGATCGGCGCTGACGAGCAGCACCGGCACGGGCCGTGAGAGTTCGTCGAGCGCGCCGCGGATCTGCTCGGCGATCACCGTGCATGCGCCGCCGCACGTCGTGTACGGGAACGCGATGATCGTCACCTGCCCGCGATAGCTCGACAGCGACGCGCGCGCGCCGTTCTCGTCGCTCAACGTGAAGTCGCGCACCGGCGCGCCCGGTGGCACCGCCGCGCCGTCGAAGCCCGACGCGCCGACGATCGAGCTCGGCGCCGACGGCGCCGAGCTCGTCGAGGCGCCCGGCGAGCAGCCGGCGAGCGGCGTGAGCGCAAGCGCCAGCAACGGCGCCGTGGCGGCCGCGCCGCGGAGCTCCTTGCGGCGGCGTGCGAGCATCGCCGCGCAGAGTATGCGAGCCGCGTCGAGACGCCTCGAAAGGCTGCCGTCCGTCGCTATACTTTTTGAAGTCATTGAAACCCGACCGTGGTTTAGGAGTTTTGAGATGACCCCGTCAGGAGCCGAGCTTCTCCGCCAAGTCAAGAGCCAGATCGAGGAGGTCGACCCGTCCGAGGTCGCCGAACTGATGCACGAGGGCGTCGCGATCATCGACGTGCGCGAGACCGACGAGTTCGCCGCCGGCCACCTGCCCGGCGCCAAGCACGTGCCGCGCAGCTATCTCGAGACGCGGATCGAGGGCGTCGTGCCCGATCGCTCCGCGCAGATCATCCTCTACTGCGCCTCCGGCAATCGCTCGGCGTACGGCACGCGCACGCTGACCGACGAGCTCGGCTATGAGCACGTCCGCTCGATGACCGGCGGCATCACGCTGTGGAAGGACCGCGGCTACGACGTCGAGGTCCCGCGCACGCTCACCGCCGAGCAGCGCGAGCGCTACTCGCGGCACATGCTCGTCCCCGAGATTGGCATCGACGGCCAGCAGAAGCTGCTCGACGCGAAGGTGCTGCTGCTCGGCGCCGGCGGGCTCGGCTCGCCGACCGCGCTGTACCTCGCCGCCGCCGGCGTCGGCACGCTCGGGATCGTCGACGACGACGTCGTCGACCTCTCCAACCTGCAGCGCCAGGTGATCCACTCGACCGAGCGCATCGGCATCCCGAAGGTCGACTCCGCCGAGGAGTCGATCCACGCGCTCAACCCCGACGTCGACGTCGTCAAGTACCAGACGCGGATCGACGCCTCGAACATCGTCGAGATCATCAAGGACTACGACGTGATCGTCGACGGCGTCGACAACTTCCCGACGCGCTACCTGCTCAACGATGCGACCGTGCGCCTGAAGATCCCCGTCGTCTCCGCCTCGATCCTCGGCTTCGACGGCCAGCTGTCGGTCTTCAAGCCCTACGACGGGCCGTGCTACCGCTGCCTGTTTCGCGAGCCGCCGCCGGCCGAGCTCGCACCCTCGTGCGGCGCCAACGGCGTGCTCGGCGTGCTGCCCGGAACGATGGGTCTCTTGCAGGCGACCGAGGTCGTCAAGCTGATCGTCGGCATCGGCGAGCCCGCGATCGGCCGCCTCCTGCTCTACGACGCGCTCGGCGCGACGCTGACCGAGGTCAAGGTCCACCGCGACCCCGACTGCCCGATCTGCTCGCGCGACCCCGACGAGATCCGCGACGACGAGCTCGGCGTGTTCCCCGACTACGAGGCTTTCTGCGCGGCTGCCGGTTAGGCGCTAGGCTGCCGCGCTGACGATGGCGACGATCAAGATCCCACCGGTGCTGCGCGCGTCGGTCGGCGGCGAGAAGCAGGTCAGCGCCTCCGGCGAGAGCGTCGGCGACGTGCTCAAGGACCTCGCCGCCAACCACCCGGCGACGCAGGACCAGCTGTTCGCCGCCGACGGCGAGTTGAACCGCTACGTCAACGTCTACCTCAACGACGAGGACGTTCGCGTGCTCGACGGGCTCGGCACGAGCGTCGGCGAGGGCGACACGCTCGTGATCCTGCCGGCGATGGCCGGCGGCCGGCGCTAGGCCGCAGGCGAGAGCTCCGGCGCCGCCGGTCTTGCCGGCGTGAGCGCGGTGTCCGTGGTCGCGCGGTTCGCCCAGTCCGTCAGGAACACGTCCATCGCCGCCAGGTCGAGCGGCTTCGCGAACAAGAACCCCTGACCGCTGTCGCATCGCTCGCCCTGCAGGACCGACAGCTCCCGCGGCATCTCGATGCCCTCGGCGACGGTCTCGATCGACAGCGCCTTGCCCAGTTGCACGAGCGTGTGGATCAGCGCTTCGCCCTCCTGGTTGTCGCGCAGGCCGGTGATGAACGAGCGATCGATCTTCAGCGCGTCGACCGGGAAGCGCTGCACGTGCGTCAGCGACGAGTAGCCGGTGCCGAAGTCGTCGATCGCGATGCGCACGCCGAGCGCCTTGACGGCGGCCAGGCGGCGGATCGTCTGCTCGGCATCGCGCATCAGCGTCGTCTCGGTGATCTCGATCGTCAGCGCGCGCGGATCGAGATCGCTCTCGGACAGCGCGTCGCGCACGTCGGTGATGAACTGGTCGTGGTCGAGCTGGCGCGCGGACACGTTGACGGCGATCTCGATCGGGCAGCCGGCGTGGCGCCAGCGCGCGCCCTGCATGCACGCTGCGCGCAGCACCCATCTACCGATCTCGGTGATCAGGCCGGTCTCCTCGAGCAGTGGGATGAACTCTTCCGGCTGCACGACGCCGCGCTTTGGATGCTCCCAGCGGATCAACGCCTCGACGGACGTCGGCGTCATGTCGTTGAGGCTGAAGATCGGCTGATAGACGAGAAAGAACTCCTCTTTCTGCAGAGCTTCGCGCAGGTCCATCTCGAGCTCGAGCCGGCTCTGGATCGCGCCCTGCATCTCCGCTTCAAAGGCGACGTAGCGGTTCTTGCCGTGGCACTTCGCGCGGTACATCGCGATGTCGGCGTCACGCAGCAGCTCCTCGGCGTGGGCGCGGCTGCCCACGGCGACGCCGACGCTCGCCGTCACGTTCAGCCGCGACGCGACGTTTCCGCTGAGCGTGAACGGCTCGCTCAGCGCTTCCAGCAGCCGCTCGGCGATCAGCTCCGGGCCGGCCGCGAGCGACAGCTCCTCGGCCAGGACGACGAACTCGTCGCCGCCGAGGCGCCCGAGCGTGTCGGTTTCGCGAATCGCGCCCTGCAGGCGCGCGGCGACGGCGCACAGCAGCTCGTCGCCGGAGCTGTGGCCGAGCGTGTCGTTGATCAGCTTGAAGTTGTCGAGGTCGATGAACACCGCTGCGACCGGCGTCCCATGCCTGCGCGAGCGCGCCAGCAGCTGCTCGGCGCGATCGAGGATCAGCTTGCGGTTCGGAAGCCCCGTGAGCGTGTCGTGCGTCGCCAGGAACGTGAGCTCGTCATCGGAACGCTTGCGCTCGGCCTCGAACGACTCGCACATCCGCACCAGCGTCACGTTGAGGCTGCGTTGGAGCATCGCGATCGCCCGTGCGAGCAGCTCCGGCTCCAGCGCGAGCGAGCTCGCCGCCTCGCGCGCGACGTCCGACGCGGCGTCGAACCAGCGCAAGCAGCGCTTCGTGACCTCGTTCAGCGGCGCATGGCGCTGCGCGGCGAGCTGGCCGAAGATCGACCACGACTCCTGACCGACGTCGCGCGCGACTTCGACGCCTTCGCCGGCCATCCACTTGGCGACCGCAAGCGTCGAGACGCGTCCGACCTGCGCGAAGCTGTCCTCGACGGCGTCGTCGAGGACGACGCCCGAGTCGACCGTGCGTTTGCGCATTCCCTCGACGATCGCGTCGGTGCGCGCTGTCAGCTCGCGCGCGAGCAGGTCGAGATCGTCGGCGTGCTCCGGTGGAATGTCCGGCAGCGAAGCGTGCGTATCCGCCGGCGGTGGCTGCTCGGCTCGGCCTCGATACGTACCTGCGTTTGGAGTCGTCATGGCCCGAACGTCGGCTCCGCCTCGTAGGCTTGACAGAGAAAAACCGCTGTGAACGCGACGAATGTTCTAGACGCGCTGCAACGCCGCTTGCACGCGCGCTGCGACCGATCCGGGCGCTTCGAGCTCTTGAAGGCCTATGCCGCAGCCGGCTCGGCGTGGGCCTCGTCGAGGCCGTCGACCGCGGCTGGCACGTGGCTGACCGCGTGCTCGGCCAGCGCCGTGATCGTCAGCGACGGGTTGACGCCGACGTTCGCCGGGATCGCCGAGCCGTCGCAGACGAGCAGGTTCTCGTAGCCGAACACCCGTTGGCGCGCGTCGACGACGCCGCGTGAAGGGTCGGACGCGATCACCGCGCCGCCGAGGATGTGCGCGGTCGTCGGGATGTTGAACAGCGCCTCGCTGATCGAGCTCTGCGCGATTCCGCCGGTTCGCTTGGCGAACCACTTGGCCGTCTCGTTCGCGATCGGGATGAACGTCGGGTTCGGTCGCTCCGGGTCCTGCTCGGTGCTCAGCCAGAACGAGCCGAACGGTCCTTTGCGCGGGCGCAGCGCGATCGCGTTGTCGAGCGTCTGCATCACGAGGATGATGATCGTGCGCCGCGACCAGTGCCTCGGGAACATCACCTGCAGCAGCCGCTTCGGGTGCAGCAGGACCTGCGCGAGCAGCTTCAGCGGGCGCGTCACGCGCGTCCCGTCGCCGACGAGCAGCGTGTTCAGCCGGTGCATCGAGTCGCCGTCCTCGCCGTACGTGACCGTCTCGATGTGCGTGTTCGCATCGGGGTAGATCGACGACGTGATCGCGACGCGCTTCGACAGGTCATGCGGGTAGTCCTCCGGCACCGTCACCGCGAGGATCGACTCCGAGTTCGTGCGCACGAGCTCGCCGAGGCGGCTCGAGATGCGCGGCAGCGAACCTTTGACGCGACAGCGCTGGAGCAGCTTGTTCGTGCCCAGCGGGCCGGCCGACACGACCACGCCGCGCGCACGTTGCACGCGGCGTTCCTTGCGCAGCCACGCGCCCGAGCGCACGCTTTCGACCTCGAAGCCGTCTGTCCCGTCGCCGGCGCCGATTGGGCGGACGTCGATCACCGTTCGTTCGGGCAGCACGCGTGCGCCGCGCTTCTCGGCCAGATACAGGTAGTTCTTGACGAGCGTGTTCTTCGAGCCGTGCGGGCAACCGACCATGCAACGACCGCACAGTCGACAGCCCGTGCGCTCGGGCCCCTCGCCGCCGAAGAACGGGTCCGGCACGGTCTTGCCCGGCTCGCCGAAGTACACGCCGACGGGCGTCTTTTTGTACGTCTCGCCGACGCCCAGCTCCTCGCCGAGCTCGCGCAGCAGCTGGTCGGCGGGGTCGTCGTGCGGGTTCTGCACGACGCCGAGCATCCGCTGCGCTTCGGCGTAGTGCGGCGCCAGCGCGCTCTCCCAGTCCTGCATCTCGCCCCACTGGCGGTCCTCGAAGAACGCCTTCGGCGGCACGTACAGCGTGTTCGCGTAGCCAAGGCTGCCGCCGCCGACGCCGCAGCCGGAGACGACCGACACGTCGCGGAACGTCGTCATCCGGAAGATCCCCTTCATCCCCAGCCGCGGGTTCCAGAAGTAGCGCTTCAGGTCAGCCGTCGTCTTGGGCAGCTCGTCGTCGGCGAAGCGCCGGCCGCACTCCAGCACGCCGACCGTGTAGCCCTTCTCCGACAGGCGCAGCGCCGAGACGCTGCCGCCGAAGCCCGAGCCGATCACCAGCCAGTCGAAGTCGTAGCCGTCCTGCGTCGTCGTCGCCATGCTCGGCATCCCCCTGCGCTCGTCGTCAAGTCCGCTCGATCTTAGACGCTGGCTGGCCGTGCGGCCAAGCGACCCGGCGCGGGCCGTCACGAGTCCTTTCCAACTCGCTCGCCCACCTCGCTATATTCCGTGAAGTAATGGCGGTCCAGAGGCTGCGAAACCGGCCGTGCGGCGGTCGCTACGGGGACATCGTCCAGTCGATCGGCAACACGCCGCTGATCGAGCTGCCGAAACTCAGCCCGAAGCCGGGCGTGCACGTCTGGGCGAAGCTCGAGTCGCACAACCCGACAGGCTCGGTCAAGGATCGCGTCGCGCGCGCGCTGATCGAGGACGCCGAGGAGAAGGGCGCGATCGCGCCAGGGCAGACGATTCTCGAACCGACGTCGGGCAACACGGGCATCTCGCTGGCGATGATCGCCAAACGCAAGGGCTACAAGCTGAAGGTCGTGATGCCGGAGAACGTCACGCCAGAGCGCACGCAGCTGCTGGAGATGTACGGCGCGGAGATCGTCTGCTCGCCCGGCGATCAGGGCTCGAACGGCGCCGTCGCGATGGCGCTGGAGCTGGCCGAGGCGGACGCGTCGGTGTACATGCCCTACCAGTACGGCAACGAGGCGAACCCGAACGCGCACTACAACGGCACGGCGCTCGAGATCCTCGAAGAGCTCGACGAGATCTCCGCGTTCGTCGCCGGCCTCGGCACGGGCGGCACGCTGATGGGCAACGGCAGGCGCCTGAAGGAGACATTCGGCGACGCCTGCAAGATCGTCGCGGCCGAGCCGATGCAGGGCGAGCCGGTGCAGGGCCTGCGCTCGCTCGACGACGGCTTCATCCCGCCGATCATCGATTTGTCTCTGCTCGACCGCAAGATCTTCGTGACGAACACCGACGCGATCGTCTGGACGCGCAAGCTGCTCGACGAGGAGGGCGTGTTCGCCGGCGTCTCCAGCGGCGCGATCGCGAGCATCGCCGTGCGCATCGCCGGCGAGCTCGACGAGGGCAACGTCGTGTTCGTCGTCGCCGACGACGGCTGGAAGTACCTCTCGAGCGGCGTCTACACGCTGCCGGTCGAGCAGATCGAGAACCTGGACGCGACCGTCTGGTGGTAGGCCGCGCGCCGGTCGCCCGCGGCGTTCGAGGACGAGCGTGAAGATCGCCGCGAACCTGCTCCAGGAGATCGTCGCGCACGCGCGCGAGAACCCGCGGATCGAGTGCTGCGGCGTCGTCGCCGTGTGGCCCCCAGGCGCCGAGAGCGCCGGCGACGCGTCCGCAGCACGGACTGCGACGCGCGTTTATCGCGCCGAGAACGTGCACGCGAGCGCATTGAAGTTCGAGATCGCGCCGATGGAGCTGTACGCGCTGAACGAGACGATCGAGCGCGAGGGCTGGGAGATCGGCGCGATCTACCACTCGCACGTGCGCAGCGAGCCGTACCCGTCGCAGACCGACATCGGCTTCGCCGCCGGCTGGCCGGGGCTCGAGTGGATCATCGTCGGCCTCGCGAGCGGCGAGCAGCCGAAGGTCCGTTCGTACGTGATCGACGGCGGGCGGGTGCGGGACGCGCCGATCGATCAGATCGACGCGGGGGAGCCGGCGAGCTGATCGACAAGCCGCTGATCTGTCCGCGCTGCGGCGTCAGCCAGCCGCGCAGCGAGCGCTTCTGCGCGGACTGCGAGATGCCGCTCGTGCACATGCCCGGCAGCGAGCGCGAAGCGACCGAGCGCCAGCGCAAGGCGCGCAAGGTCAAGCCGCAGTACACCGAGGGCCGGCTCGTCAAGGTCGCGCGCGCCGGCAGTCAGCCAGAGGCCGAGCTGATCGAGGCGCTGCTGCTCGAGGAGGGGATCCCGAGCATGTCGCGCCGCTCCGGCGGCTTCGACGTGCCCGACTTCCTCGCCGCCGGGCCCCGCGACATCCTCGTGCCCGAGTCGGGAGCCGAGGCTGCGCGCGAAGCGCTCGCGCCCGGCGAGTAGGCCTCGGGGAGCTGCTCGGAACGGACAGTCCGATAGCAGCTGTATATGCAGCGTATATACAGCTGCTATCGCCGCCGAAAAACAGAGAAGCGCTCTACGCGAGTACGGGAGTGCCCGCGCCGGAGTGCTCGCTGGCGATCGAGCGGATCGCTTCGGAGGCGCGCTCGAACTCGGCGTCGGACAGCACCGGCGTTCCCTCGAACGGCAGTTCGCGCTGCAGCTCGATCCACGCGTGCGTGGCGGTGTACTCGTCCTTGACCTTGACGGTCACGGGGCGCGGGATGCGGTACGTGCGCAGCAGCAGCACGTGCAGCGGCTGGTGCCGGCGCCAGCCGAGCCGCTTTTCGGCGTAATCGGGAGTCCAGACGTAGAACGGCGAGAGCGCGTCGACGCAGCGCGGGTCGGTGATCGTGAAGTGCTCGGCGACCTCGGCCCACGCGCGAATCCGGACGCGGTCGGGTTGCTGCACTCGGGCGCCCGACGTGAACGCCTGCAGCAGCGGCTCGCCGTCGCTCCAAACGCCCTCCTCGAGCGCGCGACGCAGCTCGGGCTGGTGGGACTCGCGGACGAGGTTGCCGGTCTCGTGGTCGAACGTCGGATAGAGGAAGAACCGCTCGTGCGCGAGGCGCAGCGACTTGCCCGGTTCGCGGATGCCGCCCTTGCGGAGCGTCAAGAGCTGCTCGCCTTCCGCGAGCGCACGGACGGTGACCGCCCATTCTTTGAAAGCAATTGGCATAACAGGTGAGGCTAGGAAGCGTCTCTATCTGGCCCGCGCCGCCGCGCATTCGGACGGCCGCTGACTCATTAAAGATACGAAAACCAGGCGGAAATCCCAAATGCCCTGCAAATTGGCCACATATCCGACGGTCACGCGCCGTGGGCGTTCTTGTCCGCCTGGCCAAATCCGCCGCCGCCGGGTGTTTCCAGCTTCAGTCGCTGGCCCGCGCGCAGTGTCCCCGTCGCCTTGCCCGGCAGCGGCCGGCCGTCGAGCGTGTCATGGCCCGGCGCTCCCGGCCGCCCGCCGTCGGCGCCCGGCGGGGCGTGGCGACGGCGCTCGGCGATCAGCGAGAAGGACATCTCGCGAAGCGCTTCCAGCTCACGCACGACGCCGTCGCCGCCGCGCATGCGCCCAGCGCCGCCGGAGCCGCGACGCAGCGCGTACTGGACGACGCGCAGCGGGAATTCGCGCTCGAGCGCCTCGACCGGCGTGTTGAGCGTGTTGCTCATCGCGACGTGCACGCCGCTCGGGCCGTCGGCGTCGGCGCACGCGCCCTGGCCGCCGCCGAGCGTCTCGTAGTACGTGAACGCATCGTCGTCCGGAGATCGAGACGGGTCGGCGCCGGGCGATCGAGACGGACCGGCGCCGAGCGTCAGACTGTTCATCGTCCCCTGCCCGAGCGCGCGGCCGAACGCGGCGAGCACGAGGTCAGCGACGCGCGAGGACGTCTCGACGTTGCCGGCCGCGACGGCCGCGCCGGGACGCGCGTTCAACAGCGAGCCTGCGGGCGCGCGGACCTCGATCGGACGGTAGGCGCCGGCCGAGGGCGGGATCTCGGGGTCGGTCAGGACGCGCACGGCGAAATAGCAGGCCGAGCGGGTGACCGCGAGCGGGCAGTTGAGGTTGCCGTCGTGCTGCGCGGCGCTGCCGGCGAAGTCGAGCAGCAGACGATCGCCGGCGACGCTCGCGCGCAACCGCAAATAGAGGTCGCCGTCGCGCGCCTCGAGCACGTCCTCGGCGAACGACTCGCCGTCGGGCAGCGCGGCGAGGCAGGCGCGCGTGCGCCGCTCGGCGTAATCGAGCACGGCGTCGCTCGCCTGACGTAGCCGCTCGATGCCGAGGCGCCGCGCGAGCGCGCTCAGGCGAATCGCGCCGACGCCGTTCGCGGCGAGCTGGGCGCGCAGGTCGGCGCGGCGCTCCTGCGGCTGGCGCATCAGCGCGACGAGCTCGTCGATCGCGGCGGCGTCGAGCACGCGCGGGGAGATCACGACGCCCTCTTCAGAGAGCGTACGGCTATCTGCGGGCATCGAGCCGGGCGAGCGACCGCCGACGTCGGCGTGGTGCGCGCGGCTCGCAGCGAAGCCGATCAGCCGGCCGCTCGCGTGCTCGCGCGCCTCGCCGTCGGCGAACACGGGCGTGACGACGGTGACGTCCGGCAGGTGCGTGCCGCCGGCGAACGGGTCGTTGAGAATCCACGAGACGCCCGGCGCGTGGCGCTCGCCGAGCACCGCCGCGACGGCGGCCGGCATCGAGCCGAGGTGCACAGGGATGTGCTCGGCCTGCATGATCATCTGCCCGTCGCCGTCGAACAGGCCGGTCGACGCGTCGTGACGCTCCTTGATGTTCGACGAGTGCGCGGAGCGGATCAGCGCTACGCCCATCTCTTCGCATGCGGCGCGCAGCGCGCCCGTGATCACCTGCAGCTCGATCGGGTCGAGCGCGTTCATCCGCGCTCCCCGTCGCCGCCGTCCTCGAGCAGGATCGTCCCGTGCTCGTCGACGACGCCCGACCAACCGTCGGGGACGTAGAGCGTCGCCTCGGGCAGCGCGCGAACGGTCGGCCCGGCGAGGCGTGCGCCGGGCGCGAGCCCGCCGGACGCGCGATCGCCGTCGCCGTCATCGTCGTCGCCGCCGCGCGGCGCGAGCTCGGGCGCGGCGCCCCAGACGGACACGCGGACGGTGACGAGCTCGACGTCGGCGTCGTCGTCGCTGTATCCGTAGCGTTGCTCGTGCGCGGTCGCGAACGCGTCGGTGAGCGCGCGCGGGTCGACCGGGTCGGAGCGCTCGACGGCGAGCTCGAACGATTGGCCGACGTAGCGCAGCTCGTAGACGACGCGCAAGCGCGCGCGCTCGCCGGCGAGCGCGCCGTCGGCTCGCGCGATCAGCTCGTCGCGGACGTCGCGCACGCGCTCGGCGGTCAGCTCGGGTGCGCGCAGCAGGACGGTGCGCGAGACGTCGCGGCGCGGCGCGGCGGCCGCGAGGCCAAGCGCGCAGAGCACGCCGGACGCGCGCGGGCAGAGCACGCGACGGATGCCGAGCTCGCGCGCCATCGCGCAGGCGTGCAGCGGGCCGGCGCCGCCGAACGGCATCAGCGCGAAGCGGCGCGGGTCGATGCCGCGCTCGACGGTCAGCAGGCGCAGCGCGCCGAGCATCTCCGACTCGGCGACGCGGACGATGCCGTGAGCGCATTCGCGCGGGTCGATGCCGAGTCGATCCGCGAGCGCCGCGACGGCGCGCTCGGCGGCGTCGCGGTCGAGCTCCAGGGCGCCGGCGAGCGGCGCGTCGGCGGGCAGACGGCCGAGCAGCAGGTTGGCGTCGGTCACGGTCGGCTCGGCGCCGCCGCGTCCGTAGCAGGCGGGGCCGGGGTCGGCGCCGGCCGAGCGCGGCCCGACGCGCAGCGCGCCGCCGGAGTCGCGCCAGGCGATCGAGCCGCCGCCGGCGCCGACGGTGTGGACGTCGAGCGCGGGCAGCGCGAGCGGCCGGCCGCCGACCGCTCGTTCGGCGGTCTCGGCGACGCGCGAGCCCTCGATCAGACAGACGTCGCACGAGGTGCCGCCCATGTCGAAGCAGAGCACGTCGGGCTCGTCGGCGAGCGCCGCCAGCAGCAGCGCGCCGCCGACGCCGCCGGCCGGACCGGAGAGCACGGTCAGCGCGGCGTGCGCGGAGGCGCGCGCGACGTCGGTCAGGCCGCCGGAGGACTGCATGATCTCGGGCTCCGGCAGCCGCTCGGCGCGGGCCTCCTCGGCCAGCCGCCGCAGGTAGTCGGCGAGCAGCGGCGAGAGCGCGGCGTCGAGCACGGTCGTCGTAGTGCGTTCGTACTCGCGGAACGTGCCGACCAGCTCGCTCGAGAGCGACACGGGGACGCCGGGCAGCTGCTCCGCGAGCAGCTCGCCGAGCAGCTGCTCGTGCGCGGGGTCCGCGTAGGAGTGCAGCAGCGCAACGGCGACGGCCGCCGGCTCGGCGGCGGCGACGCGCTCGACCAGCTCGCGCGCGTCGTCGCGGTCGAGCGCGCGCACGACGCCCTCGGGCGCGATCCGCTCGGCCGCGGCGAAGCGCAGCTCGTCGGGAACGAGCGGCGCGGGCGCGGCGTCGCACAGTCGGTACAGATGCGGACGCGCCTGGCGCCCGAGCGCGATCACGTCGGTGAAGCCGTCGGTCGCGATCAGCGCCGTGCGCGCGGTGGCGCCCTCGAGCAATGCGTTGGTCGTGATCGTCATGCCGTGCGCGAAGCGCCGCACGTCGATCGCGCGCGCCCCCGCTCGCCGCAGCACGAGCGCTACCGCTTCGAGCACGCCGCGCGCCTGCTCGCGCGGCGTCGTCGGGACCTTCGCGGTGTGAACGATTGCGTCGTCGCCGACGAGCACGGCGTCGGTGAAGGTCCCGCCGACATCGACTCCGAGGAGCACAGCGAGGAGCCTACGCGCGGGTCGAGCGGCTCGCGTCGACGCGCGACAGGAGGTCGCGCGTCAGCGGCCGCGGTCGCTCGCCTCAGCTGCGCGGATGCGACCCAAAGAAGAACATGCTCAAGCTGCGGCGAGCTCGCGATCCTCGGTTTCGGCGAGGTGCTGGTGCGACGGGCAGTAGCCGTTGTGCGGCAGCGGCACACGCTGGCAGGCGGCGCCTTTGCGCGTCGTCGCGCGGCACTGCGGCGGCGCGCCGCTGACGGCGGCGTAGCCCTCGTGCGGGTGCAGCGTGAGGTAGTCCTGCGCGAGCTGGACGTAGCGGCAGACGACCTGATGGACGTG
>Ga0210386_10003249_pt1 | contig 13652 bp, 13 predicted proteins | sample IncBWH32OmetaG_FD_160091 | JGI IMG/M metagenome (GOLD analysis project Ga0210386, IMG submission 160091) | Forest soil microbial communities from Barre Woods Harvard Forest LTER site, Petersham, Massachusetts, United States - Inc-BW-H-32-O ... | reverse complement strand
GGCTACATGCGGTCCGGGACGCGTTGGGCAGCAGCCTGTTCGAAATGATCGCCGGTCCCGACGGTCCGGCGCGGCGCGCTCGCATCCACCAGACTCCGGGGCCGCGATGGTTCGCCGAAGACCGCCCGATCCGCCGGGTGCACGCCGACGCCTCGATGTTCGTCGGCGGGTTGCGGGCATTGCTGCTGCAGTCGTTGCACCCGCTGGCGATGGCCGGCGTGGCCGAGCACTCCAACTACCGGGGCGACCCGTGGGGCCGGTTGCAACGAACAACGGCCTTCCTAGCGGTCACGACCTTCGGTACAGCGGCCGACGCGCAGCGCGCCGTTGATCGGGTCCGTGGTATCCACCGGCGGGTGCAGGGGATCGCCGCCGACGGCAGGCGGTATCAGGCCACCGATCCGCACTTGCTGGAATGGGTTCACATCGCCGAAGCCGACAGCTTCCTGCGCGCCCATCGGCTCTACGGCGCGGCTCCGCTGGACCAGGATGGTCGCGACGGATACGTCAGGGACATGGCGGAAATCGCCGCCAGGCTCGGCGTGGTCAACCCGCCGCGCACCGAACATGAGTTGACGCAACGGATTAACGCGTTCCGACCGGAGCTGCGCAGCACACCCGAGGCGCGTGATGCCGCCCGATTCCTGCTGCTGACGCCGCCGCTGCCATTGGCGGCGCGCGCGCCGTACGGCGCGCTGGCCGCCACGGCTGTGGCGATGCTGCCCGCATGGGCGCGCATGCCGTTGCTGCTGCCCTACTTTCCACCGATCGAGCGCACGGTCGTTCGCACGGTCGGACGAGCCTTGGTCGGCGGCATTCGATGGGCGCTGCCCGCCGCCTGACCATTGCCTGCGGATTGATATCGCATGCGATGCCGCTTCCGAAAGGGTGCTATTGGTCGAGCCGTGGTGCTGGTGTGGCCGGTGGGCCTTGACTTCAGCGCCGCCCGTTGACGATGTCAACGAACAACCGGTGGATGCGACGATCGCCGGTCATCTCGGGGTGAAACGCCGTGGCAAGCACCGGACCCTGCCGCACCGCCACCGGGTGCCCGGCGGCGCGAGCCAGCACCTGCACCTCCCCGCCGACCCGCTCCACCCACGGCGCGCGGATGAACACCGCATGCACCGGCTGATCGAACCCGCTGAACTCGACATCGCCCTCAAACGAGTCGACCTGACGTCCAAAAGCGTTGCGCCGCACAGTGATATCGATGCCACCAAGCGGCAATGCCTCGCGGCCGCTCGCGCCGGCGTCCAGGATCTCGCTGGCCAGCAAGATCATCCCCGCGCATGCCCCGTAGGCGGGTAGCCCGTCGGCGAGCCGCTTACGCAGTGGCTCCAGCAAGTCGAGCTCGCGCAGCAGGTGGCTCATCGTGGTGGACTCGCCGCCGGGGATGACCAGCGCGTCGACGGCCTCGAGTTCCTCACGCCGTCGGACACTCACCGAATCGGCTCCCGCGTCGCGCAACGCCGCCAGGTGTTCGCGAGTGTCGCCCTGCAGCGCTAGGACGCCGAGCCGCGGGCCGCTCACTGCTCAGCCGGCCGGTATCCGCGCGCGAAGCGGGTCAGGCCCTCCTGCATGACTGCGGCGACCATCTCGCCGTACTGATTGAAGATCTTGCCCTGGCAGAGCGCGCGGCCGCCGCAGGCCGACGGCGAGGACTGGTCGTAGAGCATCCACTCGTCGGCCCGAAATACCCGCATGAACCACATCGCGTGATCCAGCGATGCCACCTGCAGATGCGAACGCTCGTCGAGGTGGGTGACCTGCGCCGATCCCAGCAGGGTGAGGTCACTCATGTAAGCCAGCGCGCAGATATGCAGCACCGGGTCGTCGGGCAGCGGATCGCGGTGCCGAAACCACACCTGCTGCTGCGAAGCCTTCCCCGGCAGCAGCTGCAGCTGGTCTGGCGGCACGATGCGGACGTCCCACTCCTCGAACTGCTTGAACCCGGCGTCGTCGAACACTTTCATCGACTTCAGTCCCGGCAGATCGTCCGGTGGCGGCGCTGACGGCATCACGTCCTGGTGGTGGATGCCCTCCTGGTCGGCCTGGAAAGACGCCGACATGGAAAAGATCGTCTGGCCGTGCTGAATGGCGTTGACCCGCCTGGTACAGAACGAGCCGCCATCCCGCAACCGCTCGACGATAAAGACGGTGCGCGCCTTGGCATCTCCCGGTCGGATGAAATATCCGTGCAGCGAGTGAACCAAGTGGTCGGGTTCGACGGTGCGCACCGCCGACACCAGCGCCTGGCCGGCCACGTGGCCGCCGAAAGTGCGCTGAAAGTAACCCGATTCCGGGCTGAATACGCTACCGCGGTAGATGTTGACCTCGAGTTGCTCGAGATCAAGGATCTTCTCGATCGACACGGATCGTTCTTACCAGCCGCGTTCGGCCAGGCGATGCGGCGTGGCGATCTCCTCCACATTGATGCCGACCATCGGCTCGCCAAGCCCCCGCGACACCCGCGCCAGCACATCGGGGTCGTCGTAAAAGGTGGTGGCCTTGACGATCGCGGCGGCGCGCTGGGCGGGGTCCCCGGACTTGAAGATGCCCGAGCCCACGAACACGCCCTCGGCGCCGAGCTGCATCATCATCGCGGCGTCGGCCGGGGTTGCGATACCACCGGCGGTGAACAGCGTGACCGGCAGCTTACCGGCACGCGCCACCTCTACGACGAGGTCGTAGGGTGCCGCGAGTTCCTTTGCCGCGACGTATAACTCGTCGTCGGACAATGACGTCAGCCGGCGGATCTCACCGCCGATGGCCCGCATGTGCGTGGTCGCGTTGGACACGTCGCCGGTGCCCGCTTCGCCTTTGGAGCGGATCATCGCCGCGCCCTCGTTGATGCGCCGCAGGGCCTCACCCAGATTGGTCGCGCCGCAGACGAACGGCACGGTGAACTTCCACTTGTCGATGTGGTGGCTGTAGTCCGCCGGAGTGAGCACTTCGGATTCGTCGACGTAGTCCACACCCAGGCTCTGCAAGATCTGCGCCTCGACGAAGTGCCCGATGCGGGCCTTGGCCATCACCGGGATGGTGACCGCGGAGATGATGCCCTCGATCATGTCCGGGTCGCTCATCCGCGAGACGCCGCCCTGGGCCCGAATATCGGCGGGCACCCGCTCCAGCGCCATCACCGCAACGGCGCCGGCGCCTTCGGCGATGCGGGCCTGTTCCGGCGTGACGACGTCCATGATGACGCCACCCTTGAGCATCTCGGCCATCCCACGCTTGACCCGCGCCGTTCCGGTTCGCCCGGTGCCGTTATGCGCCGCGCTATCCACTGCTACCTCTATCGTCGGTATCTCGTTGCCCCCGGTATCGCTAACAGTCTAGTGGTCGACCACCAGGGAATTTCACGCCGATGGTCGGCCCGGACCGTCAGCGGATCGACTGCAGCTGGCGAGCCCGGTCGGGAGCCCCGGCCAGCGCGATCGCCTCGGCCAGCAGTTCGCAGAGCTGCAGCGGGTACACCGTTTCGCCGGCCGCCACCAGTTCGGCGATGTCGGCGGTGTCACACCAGCGGTGGCCGTGGATGTAGCGGTTCTCCAGTTCGGTCCGCCCGGCGGTGGACGGTTCGAACCGCCGAGTCCGGTGGACGAAGAAGAACTCCTCGCTGTCGATCGCCGAGCCGTTGAAGTCGAACACCGCATCGCGTCGCCAGATCGGGCCGATCATGTCAGCGGGATCGACACCCAAACCGGTTTCTTCGGCGAGCTCACGGGCCGCGGCCTCGGCCAGCGTCTCACCGTCGCCGACCTGACCGCCCACGGTGAACCACCACCGCGGCGCTGAGTGTTCCGGGCCGACGGACGCTGCCGGGTCAGATCCGCACAGCAGCAGCACCGCGCCGGTTTCGTCGAGCAACACCACCCGCGCCGAGGTGCGCCGGTCTGATGCTGGGTGATCGCCGTGGCGCAGCGCCTGCGTCCGCTCGGCGATTTCGAAATAGCTTGGCAGCGCCGCGGTTCCACCCAACCGCAGCAACCGAACCAGGCGCCTCTCACGCAGCGCCAGGGTGTCCCGCACCGCGTCGTTGTGGAATCGGCGGGCCAGCAGCACCCGGGCTTCCGCGTCGGCCAACTCGGCGATCAGCCCGGCCGGCACCGACGCCGGATCGACCATCGCCAGCGCGGCCGACAGCCTGTTTTCGCAGGCCTCCCGCGCGTCTCGGGGCGCGCGTTCGGCGGTGTCGGCCAGCGCCGCTAGCTGCTGGGCGGCCGAGTTGGCTTCCCGCGCATCGCCGTAGGCGTTCGCCGCGACAGCGCGGGCCACCACCGCGCGCCGCGCCAACGCGCTGTCAAGGGCCTGCCAGGACAGGTCGTAGCGCACGTGCAGCCGGTCCAGCCGATTGGCCGTCTGATACCCCCAGGCGCCGAAGACCACCAGTGCCGCAAACAGCGCGGCCAGTGTGACGATCAGCACGATCGCCCCGGACATCAGCTCGCCACCTGGACCTTGGCGCCGGACCCGGCGACCGTCTCATAGACCTGCATGATCTGGTTGGCCACCACCGACCAGTCGTAGCGGCGCACCGCGTCGGCGCCTGCCGCGACATAGCGTTTGGCCAACTGATCGTTTTCCAACACCGCGACCAGGCCGGCCGCCAGCGCAGCGCCGTCTTCGACCGGCACCAGTCGGCCCGCATCGCCGTTACGCAGCACCCGCCGGAATGCGTGCAGATCGCTGGCCACCACCGGAGTACCGGCGGCCATCGCCTCGACCAGCACGATGCCGAAACTTTCCCCGCCGGTGTGCGGTGCACAGTAGACGTCGGCGCTGCGCAGCGCCGACGCCTTGACGGCGTCGTCCACTTGGCCCAGGAAACGCAGGTGGCCCCCCAATCCCCCGGCTTTGCTTCGCAATTCGTCTTGGTCACCGCGGCCCACGATCAGCACCTGGACACCCGGAAAGTGCTCGACGAGCCCGGGCAGCGCGTCGATCAGGACCTCCATGCCCTTGCGGGGTTCGTCGTAGCGGCCCAAGAACAGCACGGTCTTACCGGGCCGCGGATACCCGTCGAGCAGCGGCGCTGCGGCGAACGAAGCCACGTCGACACCGTTGGGAATCTCGACCGCATCCGATCCCAGTGCTTCCATTTGCCAGCGCCTGGCCAGGTCGGACACCGCGATGCGGCCGACGATCTTCTCGTGCCAGGGTCGCAGCACCCCCTGAAAGACCGCCAGCGTCAGCGATTTGGTGGTCGAGGTGTGAAAGGTCGCCACGATCGGTCCCTCGGCCACTCGCAGGGCCCACATCGACAGGCTCGGCGCGTTCGGCTCATGCAGATGCAGCACATCGAAGTCGCCGTCGGCCAGCCAGCGCCTGACCTTGCCGTGTACGGCCGGGCTGAATTGCAGCCGGGCCACCGAACCGTTGTAGGGAATCGGGACGGCCCTGCCCGCGGAGACGACGTACTCGGGCAGCGCCACATGCGGCGACGAGGGCGCCAGCACGCTGACGTTCTGACCGCGGGCGCGCATCACCTCGGCGAGCTGCAACACATGCGACTGCACCCCGCCCGGGACGTCGAACGAGTACGGACACACCATGCCGATTCGCATCAGGACCCCGCCAATCGGGCGCGTCGCTCGTCGGACAGATCTGCCAGCCACTGCGGCTGCAGCATGTGCCAGTCGGCGGGATACTCGGCAATGTTGCGGGCAAAGGCGTCGGCCAGCGCCTGGGTGATGACGCCGACGTCGCCGCTGGTGCAATCCAGCGGCGGGTGGATCTGGACTCGGGTCGCGTCACCCTCGTACCAGCTGTGCACCGGCAGCAGCGCTGCCCCGGTTGTGATGGCCAGCTTCGCCGAACCGGCTGGCATCCTTGTCGGTTCGCCGAAGAAATTCACCTGGACCCCGGTGCGGGAAAGGTCGCGCTCGGCCATCAGGCACACAGCCTTGTTGTCCCGCAGTCGCTCGCCGAGCAGCTGGAAGGGCGGCTGCTCGCCGCCCGACAGTGGGATTACCTCGAAGCCCAGGCTTTCCCGATAGTTGATGAACCGCCGGTACAGCGACTCGGGTTTGAGCCGCTCGGCGACGGTAGTGAACCGCCCGTAAGTCTGGACCAGCCACACCCCCGCCATATCCCAGTTGCCGCTGTGCGGCAACGCCAACACCGCACCACGGCCTTCGGCCAGAGCCGCGTCGAGATTCTCGTCGCCCACAACCGTTTTGGCGAGTTCTAGACCGACTGCGTGGAGATCCATCGTCGGCAGCCGAAACGCCTCACGCCAATAGCGGGCATAGGACGCCAGCGATGCGTGCATCAGGCTGCCGGGTACGTCTTTCGGCGCAACACCGATCACCCGAGCCAGGTTCTTGCGCAGCTGGGCCGGTCCCCCGTTGCGGGACGCATAGAGTGCGCCCGCGTCGAAAACGTTGCGTGCGGCGAACTCCGGCATCGCCCGCACCATCATCCACCCGGCCGCATAGCCCCAGTCGCTCATCCGGCCGCCTAGCGAAAGGCCGCTGACCCCAGGCATTTTCAGGCTTGCCGGGATGAACGTCATGGCTCGCTATCTCCCGGCTCTTGGCCCGCCGGGGGCGTTTCTCGTAGCGGGTTCCCCGCACCGGGCGAATGCCGCACGGTGTGCAACCGCTGAGCGCAGGTGACCATGCTGGCCCCGGCCAGCAGCCACATCGCCACCGGCAGCGCCAATGGCAACGGGAACACCGGCAAATCGGACAATCCCGCCCCGACGAGCACGATGATCAACCGTTCCGGCCGTTCGATGAAGCCGCCGTCACCGCGCAGCCCGCTGGCTTCGGCGCGGGCCTTGATGTAGGAGATGACCTGCGAGGTGACCAGACAGATCAACGTCGCCACCACCAACGATGGGCTGTGCAGGCCGAACGCCGCCCACCACGCCAGCCCGCAGAACACCGCGCCGTCGCTGATGCGGTCGCAGGTGGCATCGAGCACGGCACCGAATCGGCTGCCGCCGCCGCTTTCCCGTGCCATCGCCCCGTCGACCAAGTCGAACAGAACGAAGAAAGTGATGACCAACGTGCCGGCGAACAGCCGGCCGGTCGGAAACAGCGTCAGCGCGGCCAGCACCGCGGCAGCGGTGGCGATGATGGTGACGCTGTCCGCGGTGAAGCCGGCATGCAGGAACGCCCGGGCCACCGGTGTGGTGACCCGCGCGACGCCCTCCCGCGACAGTAATTTGCTCAAAGCTTGCTCACGATTGTTTTTCCCACTCGGTGGCCAGCAGGCGACGGGTGTCGCGCAGCAATTGCGGGATCACCTTGGAGTCGCCGATGATCGTGATGAAGTTCGCGTCGCCACCCCACCGCGGCACCACATGCACATGCAGGTGTTCGGCCAGCGAGCCGCCCGCCGATTCGCCCAGGTTCAAGCCGACGTTGAAGCCGTGCGGCCGAGACACATTTTTGATGACACGAATCGCCTTCTGCATGAAGGCCATCAGCTCGGCAGTCTCCTTGTCGGTGAGATCTTCCAGCTCGGATACCCGCCGATACGGCACCACCATCAGATGTCCGGGGTTGTATGGGTAGAGGTTGAGCACGGCATAGACGAGTTCGCCGCGAGCCACCACCAGACCGTCCTCGTCGGACAATTGCGGGATCTCGGTGAATGGCTGTGCCAGCGTGGAGTTGTCCCGCCGCAGTGGTGCTTCGGCGAGGTAGCTCATTCGGTAGGGCGTCCACAACCGCTGCAGGTGGTCGGATTCGCCGACGCCCCTGTCGATGATCGAGTCGTCATCAGCCACGGCTGCTCACCTTGACCAAATCAGCAGTGGGAGCTGCGTTTTCCCGTTCGGCGATCCACTGCGCAATGGCGGCCACCGCCTCGTCGCGCGGCACCCCGTTGATCTGCGTGCGGTCGCCGAACCGGAAACTCACCGCGCCGGCCTCGACGTCGCGGTCCCCGGCCAGCAGCATGAACGGCACCTTCTGGTTGGTGTGGTTGACGATCTTCTTGGCCATCCGGTCGTCGCTGCCATCCACCTCAACTCGGACACCGTGCGATTTCAGCTGCGCGGCAATGTCTTGCAGATACGGCACATGGCCGTCGGCCACCGGGATGGCGACCACCTGCACCGGCGCCAGCCAGGCCGGAAACGCGCCCGCATAGTGCTCGGTGAGGATACCGAAAAACCGCTCGATCGATCCGAACAGCGCACGGTGGATCATTACCGGCCGCTGACGCGAACCATCGGCGGCGGTGTATTCGAGTTCGAAACGCTCCGGGAAATTGAAATCGACCTGAATGGTCGACATCTGCCAGCTGCGGCCCAGCGCGTCGCGGGCTTGCACGGAGATCTTCGGGCCGTAAAAGGCCGCGCCGCCGGGATCGGGCACCAGTTCGAGACCGGATTCCGTCGCGACTTCGGCCAGCGAGTTGGTGGCTTCCTCCCACATCTCGTCAGATCCGACGAACTTCTCCGGGTCCTTGGTGGACAGCTCCAGATAGAAGTCTTCCAACCCGTAGTCGGCCAGCAACTCGAGCACGAACCGCAGCAGCGACGCCAGTTCGTCGTGCAGTTGCTCGCGGGTGCAGAAGATGTGCGAGTCGTCCATGGTGAACCCGCGCGCCCGGGTCAGCCCGTGCACCACACCGGACTTCTCATAGCGATAGACAGTGCCGAACTCGAAGAGCCGCAACGGAAGCTCGCGATATGACCGTCCCCGCGACCGGAATATCAGCGTGTGCATCGGGCAGTTCATCGGCTTGAGGTAGTAATCCTGCCCCGGCTTGCGCACAGTTCCGTCGTCGTTGAGCTCGGCATCGAGGTGCATCGGCGGGAACATGCCGTCGGCGTACCAGTCCAAGTGACCCGACGTCTGGAACAGTTGCGCCTTGGTGATGTGCGGGGTGTTGACGAATTCGTACCCGGCCTCGATGTGCTTCTGCCGCGAGTACTCCTCCAGCTCCCTGCGTACGACGCCGCCCTTGGGATGGAAAACCGCCAGCCCAGAACCGATTTCGTCGGGAAAACTGAACAAGTCCAGTTCGACGCCCAGTTTGCGGTGGTCGCGACGCTGGGCTTCCTCGAGCAGCTGCAGATGGCTGTCGAGCGCTTCCTGCGACTCCCAGGCGGTGCCGTAGATGCGCTGCAGGCTGGCGTTTTTCTGGTCGCCGCGCCAGTAGGCGGCCGAGCTTCTGGTCAGCTTGAACGCCGGGATGTGCTTGGTGGTCGGGATGTGCGGTCCGCGGCACAAGTCGCCCCAGACTCGTTCCCGGGTACGTGGATTGAGGTTGTCGTAAGCGGTGAGCTCGTCACCGCCGACCTCCATCACGTCGGGATCACCGGACTTGTCGTCGACGAGTTCGAGCTTGTACGGCTCGTTGGCCAGCTCCTCGCGCGCCTGCTCTTTGGACCCGTAGACCCGCCGGTCGAACAGCTGTCCATCCTTGACGATCTGGCGCATCCGTTTTTCCAGCTTCTCCAAGTCCTCCGGCGTGAACGGATCCGCCACATCGAAGTCGTAGTAGAAGCCATCGGTGATCGGCGGCCCGATCCCCAGCTTGGCGTGCGGGAACAGGTCTTGAACGGCTTGGGCCAACACATGCGCGGCCGAATGCCGGATCACACTGCGGCCCTCGTCGGTGTTGGCCGCCACCGGAATGACCTCGGCGTCGTGTCCGGGAACCCAGCTCAAGTCGCGCAGCTTGCCGTCGGCGTCACGCACCACCACGACCGCGTCGGAGGCACCGCGGCCGGGCAGACCCGCGTCGCGCACCGCCGCGGCGGCGGTCGTCCCGGCAGGCACCCGGATCGGGGATGCCAGTGCGGGGTGTGCGGGGGCGGTCATCGGCGCGGTCTCCATGGTTTTCGGGTGTTCAAACGGACGCGACCATGCTATCGGGGGCGGCCTCGATGCTCTTAAGCCGACGGTCCATGCCCTAGGGCTGCCCGGGTTTGAGGAGCACGAACAGCGCCTCACCCTCGGTCAGCACGGTGTCGCCGTCGCTCAACCGGCCCGACACAAAGATCTTGCGCCCCTCGATCCGATCAAGCCCCGCAACGACCTGCAGCTCCTTGTCGATGGGGACGATCTGGCGGTAGTTGATGTGCAGGTATGCCGTGCGCTGGCGTGGGCCGCCGGTGATCACCCCCGAGGTCATACCCAGAATGGAGTCGAACAGCAGCCCGAGCGCGCCGCCGTGAACGGCGCCATTGCGTCCCAGATGAAACCGCCGGAAGCGAGCCCAGCCTTCGATCCGGCCGTCGTCTGTTCTGTGCACCTTCATCGGCACCGGCAGGATGTTGCCGCGGTTCGGCAGATCCATTCGGCGGCCCGACGGCGTCGTCCACTCGTCGACGTCGAACGGGGCAAGCAGGCCGGACACCTTTTCGATCAGGTCGGCCGCCTCGCTGATCACCTCGTCGGGTGCGTCGACCGCCCGGGCATGATCCTGCAGCCCACGCACCGCCTCGATGAACCGGCCGTAGTCGGGCCCGCCCCTGGTCGTCGGTTCGGGCGGATTGAATCCGCCACCCGGGTGTCGCGCATGTTCGCCGGCCACCACAACACCGTATTGCCTGGGCCGCGGCGAGTTACCTGCGCATCGGCCGGCTAGTTGCCCTGGGCCGCGCCCGCGGCGGCCAGCGCCTCGAATTCGTCGTCGCTCAACGTGATCTCGGCGGCGGCGACGTTCTGCTCCAAGTGGGCCACGCTGGAGGTGCCCGGAATCGGCAGCATCACCGGGGATCGCTTCAACAGCCAGGCCAACGCCAGCTGCGAGGGCGTTGCGTGGTGCCCGGCCGCAACCTTCTGCAGTGGGCCGTCGGGAGCGGCCAGCGGTCCGGCGGCCAGCGGAAACCACGGGATGAAGGCGATGCCCTGGCTGGTCGCGGCATCCAGCAGCGGTTCGGCGCTGCGAGCGGCCAGGTTGTACATGTTCTGCACCGATACGATCGGCGTGATCTGCTGGGCGGCGGTGAGCTGATCGACGCCGATCTCGGAGAGCCCGATATGACGGATCTTGCCTTCGTTCTTCAGCGTGACGAGTTCGCCGACCTGGTCGTCCAGCGAGAAGTTGGCGTCGATGCGGTGCAGTTGAAACAGGTCGATGGTCTCGACACCCAGGCGACGCAGGCTCATCTCGCATTCCTGGCGCAGGTAGCTGGGATTGCCCAGCGGAATCCATACGTCCGGCCCGGTGCGCAGCAGGCCGGCCTTGGTCGCGATGACAAGGCCGTCATAGGGATACAGCGCCTCGTGGATGATGTCTTCGGAGATGTAGGGGCCGTAGGAATCGGCGGTGTCGATGAAGTTGACGCCGAGTTCGACGGCACGACGCAGCACCCGGACGCATTCGTCGCGGTCGGCCGGCGGACCCCAGACGCCCTTGCCGGTCAAGCGCATTGCGCCGAAACCGAGACGGTTAACCGTCAGCTCGCCGCCGAGGGTGAGGGTTCCGGATGCCTGAGCTGGTTGTGCGGTGTTGGCGGTCATGCTCACGACCGTACCGCCGCACCGATATCCATGCTGTGACACCCATGGCAAGCTGAGCGAGTGGACTTGTACACGATCGGTAGCCTGCCGCTGACCTATCCAGAAGTCGGTGCCACCGCCGGCCCGCCGCCGCCGGGATATCGCCATCTCGGCTTTGTCTCGCAGGTCGGTGCAGGCCACCAGCGTTTCCAGGAGGCCGCCGATGCGGTCATGCACTGGGGGATGCAGCGTGGCGCCGGGTTACGCGTCGAGGCCAGCAGCGACGTCGTCACGGTGGGCGCCGTGGTGGTGGTCAAGATGGCTTTCCTGAAGGCACCCTGTCGCGTGGTGTACGTCATCGACGAGCCGGATGTCCGGGGGTTCGCCTACGGCACCCTGCCCGGTCACCCCGAGTCGGGTGAGGAACGGTTCGTGGTGCGCCACGACCCGGTCACCGCCGCGGTGTTCGCCGAAGTCTCGGCGTTCTCCCGGCCGGCGACCTGGTGGAGCAAAGCCGGCGGGCCGTTCACGTCGCTGGCCCAGCGCGTGATCGCCAAACGCTATGTACGCGCGGTGTAACCCGGCTCTCCATCCGCGACACGTAAACCTCTGCGACGACACGCCGCCCCAGTTCGCAGTGGCTTAAGTCTCGGCGAACATGTCGGTCGTCCATGACACCGTCCGTGTATGGGTGACGCGTTCGTGGGTAGCGAGGCCGTACTGCAGGGCAAGCTGAGCCCCTACCAACTCCGGGCAGGATTCCGTTCGATCTATCCGAACATTTACCTGGCGCACTCCTCAGCCCCGTCGCTTCGACGACGATCGGAAGCGGCGTGGCTATGGTCGCGCCGTCGCGGTGTGTTGGCCGGACTTACCGCGGCGGCACTGCATGGTTCAAGTTGGATCGACGACGACGAACCCATCGAGCTGATCTGGCGCAACCCAAACTCGCCGGCAGGCGTGCTCACTCGAAACCATCGCGTTGACGGTGACGAGGTCACGCATGTCGCCCGGCTGCCAGTCACCACAGCGGCCCGTACTGCATACGATTTGGGTCGGCAGCTGCCACGCGGCCAGGCGGTGGCGCGGCTCGACGCACTCATGCGGGCCACCCCGTTCTCGGTCGAGGATGTGCTATTGCTCGCCAAGCGCTACCCAGGCGCCCGTGGCCTGCGACGGCTGCGAGCGGCGTTGCCGCTTGTCGACGGCGGGGCTGCGTCGCCCAAAGAGACGTGGCTGCGGCTGCTGATAATCGACGCTGGGCTTCCTGCGCCGACCACTCAGATCCCGGTCCATGAGCGCTGGCGGCTGGTTGGCGTCCTTGATATGGGTTGGGAGAAATACAAAGTCGCGGTCGAATACGACGGCGACCAGCACAGGACCAGTCGCTGTCAGTACGTCAGGGATCAGCAGAGACTACGCAAGCTGGAAGCTATGGGCTGGATCATCATTCGGGTGATCGCCGAGGATGCACCGGCGGACGTCGCGCGCCGAGTGCGCGACGCGCTTACCCGCCGCGGGTGCCTCGACACTTAAATCGTTGCGACGACACGCCGCTCCGTGTCGCAATGGTTTAAGTCTCGCGTTGCCAGTTCGCAAGCAGTTTTTCCGCTCCCGCGCATAGTCGCTCGATGACGAGGCCCACCGGCGCGACGCCGGTGACCATCCCGACGCCCTGGCCCGCGTCCACCGGGGCGGTTCCGCGATCATCCGCGGCGATCGCGGCGGCGAGTTCGTCGAGGGCATCAGGGTTGTCGGCCAACGCGTCTTCATGACCGCTCCAGCGCGCGACGAAGTCGTTGCGCAGCACGCGCGACGGGAATCGCTTCGACCATGGCAGTCCACGAACGATGTCGAAGACCCGGGTGCTGGTGGTGTCGGTCTCGCGGGCCGCAACCAATGCGCGGCGGGACGCGTCGCTCGTCAGCGCCTCCGGGCTGGCCGACAGGACGGTGCCCAACCACGCGCCGCTGGCGCCGGCGGCCAGCACGGCTGCCAGGCTTCGCGGAGAGGCGATTCCGCCGGCTGCCAGCACCGGCACCGATACGACGTCCAAGACGGCGTCGAGCAGCGGGAGCGTGCCGATCGTCGCATCCCCGTGGCCGCCACCTTCGCAACCGCGGGCCACCAACAGATCGATCCCGGCGTCCTGTGCCCGCTGGGCTTCGGCACTGTTGTAAACCTGTGTGGCGGAAGCAATCCCGGCATCGCGAACGCGACGCGCCCATGACA
>Ga0210386_10003248_pt1 | contig 13655 bp, 7 predicted proteins | sample IncBWH32OmetaG_FD_160091 | JGI IMG/M metagenome (GOLD analysis project Ga0210386, IMG submission 160091) | Forest soil microbial communities from Barre Woods Harvard Forest LTER site, Petersham, Massachusetts, United States - Inc-BW-H-32-O ... | reverse complement strand
TACCCCACGCACTAGCGGGTGGAAGGCGAAGATCGGGTGACCGGAGAGCTCGCTCTCCTGCGCGAGTTCGTACCCATCGCGCGCAAGGACCTTGTTGAGGGCGGCCACTGTCTGCAACTGGTCCTCTCCCGACCGGGCAAGGGGGTGAACGGCGGCTTCGAGCAACGCCGCAAACCGGGCTCTGGAGCAGTCGAACGCGCCGATCTTGCCGAAAAGGAATTCGACCGACCAATCACTGGGATTGCGATCCATGTGCTGTTCGATTTGGTCGCACAGGCTTTGGCCGTTGCTGCCGAGCAGACCCTCAAGGGGTGTAGTTAGAACGAAATAGCGTCCGACCACCTCCACTGTGCCGCGTTCGCCAGCAAGGTCATCGCCGAGGGCGCGCGCGACGTCTCGCCGGGTGATGTGAGTCAGCGGCGGGTCGCCGGCTTCGAGCACCTTGCGCCCACCTCGTCGAGGGCGATGTCGCCACGATGAGCGGCGAACTTCAGCGCCAAACGCGCCAGCGCCTCCTGAGTGAGGTTCTCGAGCGCCAGTTCAATGCGCTGCCGCTTTGAAAGGCCCTCCCCGTTCGGGACGACTAGCCCGGCGATTTGCTGTGGCGCCTCACTTAGCCGTGCGTGCGTCATCTGCTGAAGAACGTCGGCGATGAGGTTATGAAGGTCGGAAGTTATCAGGACGACAAACTCGACGCGACGGGAAGTGAACACCTCGGCTCACGTGGGCTCGGCTCGTCATTCTTAAGGGAATCGCAGCCGCACGCTAGTCTTAACCGGGAGGAGTGCCTCGCCCACTACCCTTTCGTCATCGTCAGGATTGCCTGCCGCGTCTGCGCGCGGCGCGGATCCTATCGTCTCGCTCGGCTGGCGGCGAAATTCGGCCCGGAGATCAGCCTTCGCGACCTCACGGACCGCTTCGCCTTTGGCGAGCCGAGGCGTGTAGCAAGCGCGGCGTAAGCGCGTGCACGTATACCTCCCGGACCTTGAACAGCCGCGCCCGCCCGACGCGCCGCCCGGAATGGTGAAGCTGCGGCTCGTCGAGGACACGTAGGCGGGTCCGGAATCGACCCGAAGCGGAAGGTCGTCGCAACCGATTCAACGTCGCAAGTCGACGTGAACCGGACATTGCGGATCGCAACGGTGGACGTCGTATTTGGGCCTACCAGCTGCTGCTGAGTAAGGGTCCTAAGACCGTGCAAAGCAATCCTACCCACGACTAATGTAATCGGCACGAATCGAGGATCTCGGGCGATGACGACCTGATGTTCTTAGGCTGACAGTTCCGCCATCAGCGTCCTGGCCTTGGTGAGGTCGGGCATGTCGCGCCCCTCGGTGAACCAGTCATGAATCGATGTGATGACTCCCAATGCGTCAGCTCGTCGCCCCAGCGTCGCCCATAGCCGCGCGAGGGATGTTGCAGATCTTAGCTCCCAGAGCCTCGCTTCCTGCTGCTGCGCCATCGCGATGGCGCTTGCGAGGCACTCCTCCGCCTCCCGCAGGCCAGGATCGGATTGCGCGATGAGCATCTCGGCCTTTAGGCGCAGCACCTCGGGCTCATACCAACGTTCGCCCATGCCGACGGAAGCCTGGAGCGCAGCCTCGTAGAGAGCAAGAGCGCCCTTGACGTCGCCAGCGGCTGCCCTGGCTCTTCCGACGATCGCTGTCCGGATCGGGAAATGGAAGCGACGCGAGGGGATCGCCTTCAAAGATTCGAGCGCGGCTTCGGCTTGGCGAACGCCGTCCTCCCCGTCCCCTGTCACCGATCGGACCCACCCCTGCATAATGTTGTCAGCAGCAAGGTAGCCCGCAAGCGAATATTGCTCGGCGATGGATATGCTCGCGCGCAAATGGGAGTCGGCGTCGACGATTCGGTCCAGGATGATACAGAACTCGGCCCGAAACATGTGCGTATGCGATACGCTGGGTTTATGGTCGAGCCGCTCACTATGCTCGAGTGACTTCACGCTCTCGGCTTCGGCTTGCTCCAGGTAACCCATCATCAAGAAACTAAGCGCGCGCATGCCAAGTGAGCAGCACCCCGGGTCATGAGCACCGTAGAACAGAGCAAGATTGCCGTGAACGTCCATCCGGTAGTTCGCGAGGAGGTGATCGATGTGCGCTATCGCTGCGCGCGGCGCTCCCTCAGCGACCATCTGCGAGCCACCCGCGTGGTGAGCCTGAACGACGTATTCGGGTTCGTTAAGCCTATCAAGGAAGCTAAAGATCTCCTGGTACAGCGCATGTGCGCGGACGTGTTGGCCGTTCGAATGCGCCCCCATCCATTGCCCCCACACCGAGCGAAACAATTCTTGCGGCCGCCCCAGTCGTTCCGCGACCTCGCGAGCCTCTCCATATATTCGCGACGCCGAGGGGCTGTCCCAACCGTCCAGCGCCATCCGCGATGTTCCCTCGATCGACAGGAAAGCGAGTTCCCATTCGTCTCGCTCGACGCCGGCCGGCAATGTGAGGATCACTTTCTGAGCACTATCCACATGTCCGAGCGCCTCGACATACGCCAAGCTCGAGGCAGCTCGATTGGCCGCGCGCTTCCAATACTCCAGAGCGGGGTCCGTGGCCTCCGCCTCCGTGTAGTGATGGGCCAGGAGTTCAGGTTCCCGCTCCGCAACCTCAGGAAAATGGGCTGCGAGTTCATGGGCGATTTGTCCGTGAATTTCCCGCCGTCTCGCTTTCAACACCGTTCGAAAGGCCGCGTCGCGTATCAGCGCATGTTTGAAAACGTAACGTGAGTTTGGTGGCGCGCCTTGTTGACTAAGAAGGTCGGAGCGCACGAGGCGCTCCAAGTCAGCTTCGAGCCTAGCGCGGCGAACCGGGTAGACCGCAGCAATGAGCTCATAAGGAAACTCTCTGCCGATGATCGATGCGGCGAGGGCAACGTCTCTCGCTGTTCCTAATCGATCGAGTCGCGCGGCGAGGGAGTCCTGCAATGTAGAGGGAATAGCGAACTCGCGGTTTTCATTGCGTAGGACGTACCGGTCGTCTCGCTCTTCTAGATCGCCCGATTCCAGGATTGACCGCGTGATCTCCTCGATAAAAAGAGGCACGCCCTGCGCTTTGGCGGAAATCTGCTCAACGAGAGGGTCCGGCAGCGCCTTGCCGTCGGCGGCTTTCCGAATAAGCGCGACGGCGTCGCGTCTCGCTAGATTGCTCAACTTCAAGAGGGTGACGTGGCCTAGTTCGAGCCAGGGCGGCAAGAACTCCGGCCGGTGAGTGACCACGATCATCATCGGGAGGTGTACTGCGCGGCGGACAGCGAGGCCCATCAATTCGAGGGATGTGGGATCGAACCAATGGACGTCCTCAAAAATGGCGAGCGCCGGCCCTCGGACAGACGGACCGATCAGCCGCTCAAGCAACTCATCCATCGTGCGTTGCTTTTGAACCTGCTCGTTGATTTGCAGCGGCGCGTAACGATCTCCGAAAGGAATAGACAACAGAGCCGCGAGCAGCCGTGCTGACTCAGACTTCTCCTCCGCTGCTCCCTCCAGATCGGCTTCCAACTTGTCGAGTTTCTGAGGCGCGCTGTCGGCTCTGGTGATGCCGGCCGCCCACTCAAGCTGACCGATGAAGGGATAGAAGGGGCTGGCGGTGTGGAAGGGTGACCCGAAATACTGCGGGCAGGCGCTCGCCGCGCTGCGCATTTCCTCTCGGAACGTGGCAGCGATACGGGACTTGCCGAAACCGGCCGGGGCGGAGAGGAGCACGACCTGTCCTTCCCCGTCTTTGGCGCTTTCCCAATGGCGGCGCAGCAAGCCAATCTCCTCGCCCCGCCCCACGAAAGGCGTCAGGCCCTTAATGATGCGGACGTCAAACCGCCCTCGCACCTCACTCTCGCCGAGAACGCGCCAAAGCCTGGCGCCACCGGGCACCCCTTTCAGGTCATGTTGCCCGAGATCCATGTAAGAAAAAGCAGCGCCCGCAAGTCGCTGAGTCGACTCGGCGACTACCAGACAATCTGGCGAAGCCGCGGCCTGAATTCTGGCTGCCAGATTCAAGGTTTCGCCTACTGCAAGTCTCTCCCGTGCGCTACCCTTGCCGATCAATTCACCGACCACGACCAGCCCAGTCGCGACGCCGATCCGAACTTGGCGTCTGATTCCGGAACCCGCATCAACCGCGGACATGGTATCGATCAGGCGAAGCCCAGCACGTATAGCGCGCTCGGCATCGTCCTCGTGCGCCTCCGGATAGCCGAAGTAGGCGAGAACGCCGTCGCCGAGATACTTAGCGACTGAGCCCTCGAACTGGGCCATGGCAGACGCGCAAATCTTATGAAATGAGCCGATGACTTGCGCGAAATCCTCAGGGTCGAGCTTTGCGGACAATTCCGTCGACCCGACGAGATCAACAAACATGACCGACAGCTGCCGGCGTTCAGCGGCGTCACCTAGACGCGGCTCTTCGCCGCCACGTGATTCCGGAGTGAGCTGCGCCGCGTCGAGCTTCCGAACGGCGCGCAGCATTTTTCGGCGGTCGCCCATAAGGACGCCAAGTTTCTCGAGGTCCTGATCGGTTAGATCAGGAAGGACCTCAAGGTCAATTCGCTGAGCCTCGAAGCGATCGGTGTATTCGGACAAACCCAGCGAGGACAGCCAATCTCGAATGGTCCACATTGGGCGACCCAAAAATGGCGGTTTCGGTCGATGATCCTAGCCGCGAGCAGCGCCGCAGAATAGCTGCGAGCGCGCTTGATGGGAAACTTCTCAACGCACCGCCTCCAAGCGCAATCACGGCGAGCCGTTCCGCGATCGATGAATCTGGCGCATTCCCGGTATCACGCCGACTGAGAAAGTCCGCTTTGGGTCCGGCGGCGGACGATCGTTGGGCATACAATCATCGTCTGCAAAGGGTCGACTTGATCCGTTGAACGCGCCCTTGGGCAATGACCGCTATTTGCGCATTTGAGACGTTTGAGCGACGTCTCGTGTCGACCTAACACCGGACGTTGCAGACCACGTCCGCGGACATCGCGGTTGTGCACCAAGCTGCCGTTTGCCGCGTTCTGGTTACCGCTCTCGGCGCCCAGCCGTCATCGCCTTAACGGCTGCGATCATATCAAAGCGGCGACGATTGCTCTGCCCGACGATCGGCGAGCTCTCGCCCACAATCACGCGGAGGCCGCGTCGTCGAGGTCGCGATAGTGAGCAAACCAATCGATCGCAGGGTTATATGGGTTTGGCCCTTCTATCCAGCGGGTAGATCTTTGTGGCCTCAATCAGTGCGACCGCTGCGACCAGCGCCCGATATTTCGCTCTTTACTACTGTTCATTCGCGCATTACGATCGCGAGATAAGAGAAAAATGGCGTGAGCTCAATCTGGATACACTGCAATCTTAAGAACGTCGGGGAACCGGGCAGGCAGCTCGAATAACCGGGCCGACGAAGATTGAGGGACGAATAAGTGGCCACGCGACAGGGCCGACGGCGCGGCCGTGAGTCGACCATGGGAGGAAATATTTGGCATGACGATGCAGCCAGACGCGACGGCGGGCAGGCTTGAGCCATGGCGGCTTGCTGTTGGCGGGCTGAGCCAGGAGCAGATCGTTGCCGCGCTAACGGTCGTCCTGCTGCTCGGCTTTAGCCTGGGGTTGCCGGGCTTTGCCACGACTGCCAACCTTCTTGATCTCCTCCGCAGCATTTCAAAGCTCGGCATCCTCGGCCTCGGCATGGGGCTGATCGTCATTAGCCGCGGCATTGATCTGAGCGAGGTCGCGATGATGGCGGGCTCCTGGTGTGTCGCGCTGACCGCTATTCCGCGAGGACTTCCCCCGTTCTGGGCGGCCGTCCTCGCTCTTACGATCTGTGTTGCGATTGGCCTCTTCAACGGCGTCATGGTCGCCTTCATTGAGGCGCCGGCGTTGTTCGTCACGCTGGCAACCGCCTACGTCATTTATGGCGCGGCTTTTTGGTTTGCGTCGGCCTTCGTGGCTTACGCCCCACTGGACGCTCCAGAGCTGGTGTTCGCCGGGCGCGGCATGTTGCTCGGCATACCGATGCCGATCCTCGTCTTCGCCGCGGCCGCGTCGGTCATGCATGCCTTCCTGTCATGGACCTCGATCGGCCGCTTCATCTATGCGCAGGGCGACAATCCTGAGGCGGCGCGCCTTACGGGCGTGGCGTTACGCCCACTAACAATACTGGAATATGTGCTGGTCGCGGCTCTCGCCTGGCTCGCCGGGCTCGTCTGGATTGGCGAAACTGGCAGTATGCAGATGGCGATTGTGCAGGGAAGCACGATCTTCGACGTGATACTCGTGGTGGTGCTGGGCGGGATTAGCCTTGTCGGGGGGCGTGGCGGCGTCTTCAGCGTCGTCGCCGGCTGCGCCCTCATCGGCACGCTGCTCAATGCCTTCACCATTATGAACGTGAACAGCGAGGTGCAGAATATCATTCGCGGCGTGGTGCTGCTCGTGGCGATCATCTTGGACAACTTACTGCACCCACGTGACGAGGAGACGGCTCGGCAAGGCGACTAAAAGACTAAGGCGAGTCGGACTGGGCTTGGTCCGGCGCGCACAACAATTAATACTAGGGAGGACGTGACATGCTGCGTGAATCTAGTTTGACGGGTTTCATCAGGGCGCTTTCTGTCACCGCGCTCGTTGGCGCCCCAATGGTTGCGCTGGCGCAAGAGGAGACCGGCACCAAGACAGCGCACGAACTGCGCGCGGACTATGACAAGAACCTCAAAGGGAAGACAATCGCCTTCCTCCCTATCGCCACCGGCGTGCCGCTGATGGACGAGTGGGGCAGTGTGATCAAGACGGAGGCGGAATGGCGCGGCATGAACTTTGTAATCCGCGATCCCAATAACAATCCGGCGGCGATGCAGCAGGCGCTGACTGCGCTGGTCGACGAGAAGCCGGATGTAATCGTTGTGCAGAACCCCAGCGTCACGCTGCTGCAAAAAGAGTTGAAACGGGCTGAAGCGCAAGGAACCCATGTCATACAGATGAACATGTCGTCGAACTACAAGTCGGACGCATTCGTCGGCGCCGACTGGTTTGAAGTCGGACGCATGCTCGCCGAGGATGTGGTCAAGGCCTGCGGAACGGGCTCTGGCACCTCGGGCAAGGTGCAGATAGTGCAGGGCGAACTCACCGCCGCCGCGAGCGTCGATCAGATCGCGGGTGTGATGGACGCGCTGAACAAGGACAAGGCGATCAAGGTCGTGTCCAACCAGGCGGCGCAGTGGGACGCCAATAACGCCCTCAACATCACCGCCACCGTGATCCAGCAGCATCCCGACCTCTGCGCCAGCATCGGCTTTTGGGGCATCATGCAATCGGGTGCAGCGCAAGCAATCCGCAACGCCGGCAAGATCGACCAGGTGAAGGTCTATGCGTCGGGCGAGGGCTCTCAGCTTGATTGCGACCAGGTGAACCAAGGGAACTTCTACAAGTTCCTGAGCTACACTGCGGGAGAGCAGGGCCGCGACGCGTTCCTGGCTGCCGAGGCGCTTTTGGAGAACGACGCCAAACCCGGCAGCAGCCATAGGGAATATTACACGCGGCCGATATGGCTAGATAAGTCCAACGCGAACGCAGCGAACTGCTACCCCGTGCCCAAGCCCCCGACGCCGACGGCGGCGGCGGACGCGACACCGAAGAAATAGCTCATCGCCGACCGACACGCGCGCTCCCGCCCCCATGGCGGGAGCGGCCGCCGAGCGGAGCCAGGCCGATGTCGATTGCCCCCTTGGAAGCGCTCAGCCGTCGGACGCAGCGCGTTCGCTACGCGTGGTCGCCACGGCTGTTGTTTGCCGAGCTACTCCTGAAGCAATGGTTCGAGCCAGTCATTCCCTTCACCGTGATGATCGGACTGGCGATCTACTTCTCGCTGACCATTCATGACTACGGCACTGTCAAGAACGCGCTATCGCTAGCGCGGCTCTTCGCCGAATTCGGCTTCGTCGCGCTCGCTATGGCCTTTACCCTGATCTCCGGCGGCATCGACCTCAGCGTTGGGGCGATCTTCGCGGTGGCCAACTTCACCGCCCTCTTCTGCATGTTCGTCCTCGGCCTTCCCGCGTGGCTTGCGGTGCTCGCCACATTGGCGACAGGCGCTATCGTGGGCGCTGGGAATGGGCTGCTGATCGGCTATCTCAAAGCACGGCCGTTCCTCACCACGCTGGTGACGCTGATCATCCTGCGCGCCAGCGTCAATCTCCTCAACGAGCGCTTTGCCACCGTCTTCGCCATCAACTCGATCGACAGCGACGCCTGGGACTTCCTCGGCGAGGGTAGCGTCCTGGGTGTGCCGGTCAACGCGGCGGCGCTGATGTTCGTCCTGCTCATCGGTCACGTCTTTCTGAGCCGCTCGCGCTACGGCTGGCATCTGACGGCGATCGGCGCCTCGCGCAAGGCGGCTCGCCACGCGGGCATCCGCGTCGAGCGCATGCTGCTGGCGACCTACGCGCTGTCTGGCGTTCTCTGCGCTCTCGGCGGCATATTCTATGCGGCGCGCCAGGGCAGCACCGATTCGACGACTGGCCTCGGTTGGGAATTTCAGGCGGTCACCGCGGTCGTGCTGGGCGGAGCTTCGATTGCGGGTGGCCGAGGAACGGTTTGGCGGGCGATGATCGGCGCGATCATCATCTTCATGCTGACCAACGGTCTGGTCCGCATGGGCATCCCAGGCTATGTGACTTCGGCCGCCACAGGCGTCATTCTCCTCACCGCCGTCAGCATCGATGTAAAATGGGCAAAAAATCGAGGCAAGGTGATCCAAAAGACATACGTTAATCCAGCGCATGTGCCATTGTCTCCCGCTCCCTCGATCGCCCCCAATAGCAATTCGGCCCTCGCTCAGAACAACCGGCTGGTCCATGCCGAGGCGATCGGGCTTAACCAGATCGAGGGCCCCGAGGACGTGATCGTCGACCGGCAGGATCGGGTCTACGGAAGCACGCGTGATGGCAACATCATCCGCTTTTTCGGACCCAATCTCGAGCGCCGAGAGATATTCGCTCACATCGGTGGCCGACCCCTCGGGATGCAATTCGATAGGGACGAGAACCTCATCGTTTGCGTCGCCGGTATGGGCGTCTACGGGGTCAAGCCCGACGGCGCGGTCTTCAAGCTCACCGACGAGACCAACCGCACCTGGTACAAGCTCAACGATGATTCGCGGCTACGCATGGCCGACGATCTCGACATCGCGCCGGATGGCAAAGTCTACTTCAGCGACTGCACGACGCGCTACGAAATGACCACGAATGCGCTCGACATTATCGAGGGCAGGCCCAACGGCCGGCTGGTCGTTTATGATCCGGCGACCCGCAAGACCTCGACGCTGATCTCCCATTTTTACTTTCCGAACGGCATATGCGTCTCGCACGACGGGCAATCGCTGCTGATTGCCAGCACCACACTCTGCCAGATCTATCGCTACTGGATAGCCGGGCCACGTAAGGGTGAACTCGAAATCGCGGTCGAATCGCTGCCGGGCAACCCCGACAACATCAACCGCGCTTCCGACGGCACGTATTGGCTGGCGCTGGTCGGCATCCGTACCCCGACCTTCGACCTCGCCGCGCGAAAACCGGGATTCCGTCTGCGCATGGTGAAGCAGGTGCCGGGCGACGAATGGTTGGCGCCGGGGCTGAATCACGGCTGCGTGCTGCGCTTCAACGAGGCGGGCAATATCCTCGAATCGTACTGGGACCCAACCGGCATTTCCCATTCAACGGTGACATCCATGCGCGAGCACAAAGGATATCTTTATCTGGGAGGACTCGAGAACAACCGTATAGGCCGAATCAAGCTCGACCGCGGCGATCCGACTTGGACCGATTACGAGGCCTATTGGGGCGACAAGCGACTCGATCGAAGCTAGCCCGATGGCCGCCTTCACCCATTTCCTGCGAGACGTGCATCAGATCCTGTTCCCAAATGTGGAGCAGCATGCGATTCCGTCCCTGGATGGAGCGCTCAGTCCCAACGAGGCGCTTGACCATTGCCGGCGGATCGGCGAGCCGCTCCCCGGCGCCGACGATATAGCTGAGGGCCCGGACGGCGCGCTCTATGTTTCGGCAGGACCCCGCGTGTTGCGGCTCACTGGCCCCGGTTACCAGACGCGCGCGGTTGTCGCCGAATTCAAGGCGGACGCAGGCGGACTGACGGTCCATCCGGACGGCCGCCTAATCGTGTGTATCGCCGGACGGGGCCTTGCCGCGGTCGACGCTCGCGGGCGCCAGAGCTGGCTCAACCAAGTTGAGGACCAGCCGCTCAACTGCCTGACCAGCGTCGCGGCGGCGCTCGACGGCAACATCTTCGTGAGCGAGGGCAGCCAGCTCAACACGGCGGTGGAATGGCGGCGCGACTTGATGCAAAAAAACCGCGGTGGCCGCGTCATCGTCTGCGGGCCGGGCTTCGAGTCGCCGAAGGTCCTCATTCGCGGCCTGCCCTATCCCTACGGATTGGCGTTCTCGCGGGACGAGCGGTTCCTGTGGTTCACGGAAAGCTGGAGCCACCGTGTGTGCCGCGCCGCCGTGTTGGGGCGCGACCTCGGCCGTGTCGAACCCATTATCCGCAACCTGCCAGGCTATCCCGCGCGGCTTGGCCGAGCCGTCGGCGGCGGCTTCTGGTTGTCAATTTTCGGCCTGCGTACGCACCTCATCGAATTCGTACTGCGCGAGGACGATTTCCGCCAGGAGATGATGGGGACAATCGCGCCCCAATACTGGATCGCGCCGGCGCTCGCGACCAGCGGCGACGCGCTCGAGCCGATGCAAAGCGGCTCGATCAAGGCGCTCGGCATCCAAAAACCCTGGGCACCCCCGCGCTCGTACGGCCTCATCGCGCGGATCGACGAGGATGGCAACGTCGTCGAGAGCCTGCATAGCCGCGTCGGCGGTCGCTGCCATGGCGTCACCGCGGCTTGCGAAACAGCGCAAGGTCTCGTCATCGTCTCCAAAGGGCACGGATGGGCGTTGCTAGACACGTCAGGGGCGAAGCCATGAGCGATGTCGAAAAGCTGACGCGGGAGGCCGCCACGGAGACGGCCGCCGCCGGGGGCCCGGTGCTGCGGGTGGCCAACGGCAGCAAAATCTATGGCGGCATCCATGCCATCGATGACATCAATTTCGAGCTTTGTTCCGGAGAGGTACATGCATTGGTCGGCGAGAACGGGGCCGGCAAGTCGACGCTCTGCAAGGCAATCGCCGGCGCCATCAAATTGACCTCCGGAGAGATCTTCGTCGGCGGCGAGCCGGCCCATTTCGACGGGCCGCGCGACGCGCTCGCCGCGGGTATCTGCATGGTCTACCAGGAGACAAGTCTGGTGCCGTCAATGACGGCAGCGCAGAACATCGAGCTCGGCAGCGAAAAGCTGCTGACCCGCTTCCGCACTCTCAATATCCAGGCACAGCAGCTCCTCCAATCCCTCAACTTCCATATCGACCCAGCGACACCGGTAGCGCTTCTCGGCACCGCCAAGCGACAGATGGTCGAAATCGCGCGCGCCGTCTACAACAAGGCGCGGATCATGATATTCGACGAGCCGACGGCCAGCCTCACCCCTGAGGAGGTCGTCCATTTTTTCCATCTCGTGCGAGAACTGCGCGCACAGGGGACGGCGATCATCTACATCTCGCATGCGCTCGAGGAGTCGCTGCAGATCTCCAATCGCATCACAGTGCTTCGCGACGGCAAGCTGGTGATATCGTCGCGGACTGCGGAGATGAGCCGCGAAAAGCTTGTGCGCGCCATGGTCGGTCGCGACATCGCTCAGACGCACTATGCCCGACACAGCGGGGCCGGCCGCCGCCAACGAGGGGGAGACAAAAGGAAGGTGCTTACGGTCGAGAACGTCACCATGGGCATGGTGGTGAAGAACATGTCGTTCTCAGTCTATGCGGGCGAGGTGGTTGGCATGGCCGGCCTCATCGGTTCGGGCCGGACCGAAATCGCGAAGGTCATCTACGGTGCTTTGAAGCGCAACCTAATCAACGGCGGCACGATTAAGCTCCATGGAAAGCCGATCCGATTTCGCGTGCCGAAGCAGGCGATCAACGCCGGTATATGTTACCTCACCGAGGACCGGAAGCTGAACGGCTTCTTCGAAACGATGCGGATCGACGACAATATCTACATCGGGAAGCTCTCAACTAAGGTCGGGTGGCGCTTTCTCCTCTCGCGCGTCACCCGCAATAAGTTGGCGGCATATTGGGTTGATCGGCTGAAGATTGCGGCGCTGCAGCGCAAGGCTAAGATTGTTGAACTCTCCGGCGGCAATCAGCAAAAGGTCGTCATCGCCAAGTCGCTCGTCCAGGACCCGTCCATCATCATCTTCGACGAGCCGACGCGCGGCGTCGACGTCGCCACGATCCCGGAGATCCACGCTCAAATCCGCCGTCTCGCTGAAGAGGGCAAAGCGGTCGTCGTGATTTCGTCCTATCTTCCCGAGATCCTCGCCATTTCCGACCGCATTCTGGTCGCCCGCCTCGGACGCATGGTCGCGGAATTCGACGCTGCGACCGCAACTGAGGACGGGATCATGTATGCTGCGATCCACTGAGACGCGTCTATCGAATCCGATTAAAGCGGAGTCGACCCAACGCGGATACTTGCGAGCGATTGAACGCCGCGAATCGACGTGGAGCGGTCATGGCGGATCGCGGCGATCTGCGTCGCAGTAGGGAAAGCAGCCATGCGCAACTTAGCGATCGGACGCGTGGCGTCGGGATGTTGGCGCACCGCCCGCGCCTCATCCTCGCCCATCAAGCGAAGTAGCCGACGACTTCGGGAACGAGTATCGCGGCGAGGCAGCGGGTGGCGGTCATTGTTCGGGGACCCCGGCCTTGCGCAGGCCCTCGTAGAAGCGCTCGTTTTGCGCAAGATACCTCGGGTCGTCGCTCATCGCCGTCCAATTGGCGCGGGCGCGGGACATAGAGAAGGCCGGGTTGAGCGCGAGCCCCGCGTTGACCGCGGAACGCGCCTCGTCCAGTCGACCAAGATGCGCGAGAGCGCCACCCAAAACAAAATGTGGATGCGCGAAATTTCGGTTCGCCTCGATCGCCCGTCGAAACCACGCGACCGCTTGCTCCCAAAGGCCGAGGTGATTCTTCGCGATGCCCGCTACATTCATCCAACTGTAAGCCATTGTATCGCGCGGACTGAGCCGCAGGGCCTCGCTGATGTGAGCCTCTGCCTCTTCGGCGCGACCGATGAAGACCTTACCCATTCCAACAATGGAGTGGGCGGTCGCGAGATTTCGATCCAGCGCCAAGGCATGTTCACATTGGGCGATGCCCTGAGCGCCGCGCTTGGTGGATATGTAGACCAATCCCAAGCACATATGGCCAAGCGCATGGTCCGGGACGGAGGACAAGGCTTTGGTCGCCTTCGCCTCGGCCGCAGCGAAGGCCGCCATGGGATCCGCCACAAATGAATGTCCACCAGCACTCCCGTCCATGCGCGCCGACCAAACGAGCGCGTCGACATTGCCGGGATCGGCAGAAAGCGCGCGATCGAAAAAGCTTTGCGCTTGCGCGATGTTGTCGGGGGTTATGCCCTTGTTGAAGCAGGCTAAACCTTGAAAATAGAGGTCCATCGAGTCGGGGCTCGGAGCCTGTTCGGCGCGCCGAGCCTCGGCGGCGACGAGTTCAGTGTTCAGCGCGCCAGCCAAGCGGGC
>Ga0210386_10003239_pt1 | contig 13678 bp, 12 predicted proteins | sample IncBWH32OmetaG_FD_160091 | JGI IMG/M metagenome (GOLD analysis project Ga0210386, IMG submission 160091) | Forest soil microbial communities from Barre Woods Harvard Forest LTER site, Petersham, Massachusetts, United States - Inc-BW-H-32-O ... | reverse complement strand
GGTGATGCATGACTACGCGAACTACTTCTACCCGTACATCAAGGATCAGCTGTCCCTTAACCGATCTGGTTTTTTCCATCTCTATCTCAGGTTCGCGAAGATGGGATTTTATAGGTATCCGATCTTCCATTTCTATTGCTTGGCTGCTTACCTGCTCGGCGAAAAAGGCTTTGACGCCGTAACCAGGCGAGTTCGCGAACATCTGGGCCGTAGTCCACAATTCGGCATCAAGCAACTAGGTGTTGAGTGACCGTATGGCGCTGAAGCTGAACATCAACCGGATCATGACGCCCTACGGCATCGCGCTTCTTGCCGTGGTCCTGAGCTTCTGCGCATGGTTATGCCCGGACTTCGGAGTCCTTCGCAAGGGCTTTGATGTTACTGAGCACTCCAGTGTGTTCTCGTCTTTTATTCTCTTCTCCTGGTATCTGCTCATCTTCACCGGCTTCATCATCGGACAGAGGCTTGGCGCCGTCTTTGCGTCTCCAAGCCGCGAACGCATAACTCTTCCGCGACTTGATTCCCGGTCTGTCTACTGGACCTTTACGATCTTGGGTACGATAGGAACGATCGCGACATTTGTCAGGATCTTTCGCGCCCTGCCACCATTGCAGGCGGCTCTGTATATCTACCTTGGACAGGCCAATCGCCTGAAAAACACGCTCTACGTTGACTACAGCGCGGGAATTACCTCTCTGCGATACCTCGTTCTTTATTCCGCGTCTCTGGCCATCTACCGAACCGTAAAATTCCGGAAGATATCATTTCTTGCCATTGCCAATATTGCTCTTCTCGCCGCGACCGTCTTGATATCCTCGCGTCTGATTCTCATTGCCACCTTGGTCGTTTCCGCCTTTCTCATCACTTACGGAAAACGCGACATCAGAATCAGCCCAGTCAAACTCGGCATCTGCGCCACTCTTCTCTTTCTCATCCTTTCCGTCCTGAACTCTTCGCGAAACAGCAATTTCTATGCAACCCAGAACCAGACATTTGGCGAAGCAGGCATCTCCGAGATAATCACTTATCTGGGCTCGCCCTTTAACGTCGCTCTCGGAGCCGCAAGCAGAACGGATGAGATCGCCAGCAGCCGCACCGATCTCTATCGCGAATATATCGATATCGAGCCTCTGCTCACGACGAATTCCGCCTTCGTTCAGCTGCACGAAACGATGGGCTATGCTGCGTGGCCGTATGTCGGCATCGTCTGTTGTTTCATGGGATTCATGTTCTCGTGGCTCTCCTCCTTCGGCAGAACAAGCCTTCTGCTCCCTTGTGGAGCAATTCTCTACGGCTCTGCCGAACTGTGGCGTATCGATCTCTTTCGTCAGGGCATCTTCATTGTCTGGTTCGCCGCGGGCATTGGTGTTCCCGCAATATTGCTCCTCTTCGGCAAGCGACGCCTGAACCGGAGCTTCCGCGCCCGAAGAGTGCTTCTCCGCAACGGAGAACTGCCAGATCCTCTAACGTAACTGCCCTTTAAGTTTGCCAGCTAATTATGAAGTCAGAGCAGACGGCACGGCTTCCGTAGTTTGCGTCGACTGTCGGCCTCCCGACGCATGCTGCAGTTGCCACACCAGGATAAGAAGAAACGGGATGTAGGAAAGTGGCGTTGCATACGCGGCACCTCGGGCTCCGTATCGCGGAATAAGAAACAGGTTCAGTAACACATTGGTTCCTACAGCCGTTCCGGTCGCAGTGATTGCTCGCCGCGGGTGATCCCACGCCACCAGCACCGTTAGTAGTACCGACGTGACAAAATCCATGGGAATTGCAACGAGCAGCGGTCCGGCAAGCGCCGCCGAGGGCGCGAACGCAGGGCCAAAAAGTAGCCTGATCAGCTCCTTCCTGGCGATCGCCATGATCATCGCCGCCCCCGTGCCCGCCGCAATGGCAAGCAGCAGCGGCTTCCTGAACATGTGAATCCGTTGTTGCCCTTCAGGAATCGCCGCCAGGCGCGGATAAACCGCCTGCATCAGGAAGTAGTAAATTGCCAGCACCAGCAGCAGCAGTCGATAGGCCGCACTGTACAAGCCGGTCTGCGCACTGTCCGTCATGGCGCCAAGCATGATCGTGTCAATTGAGTAAAAGGCCTGGTACATCAGCAGCGCAACTCCCAGCACTGTCGTCGATCTCCAGCCCGGCAACTCCAGAAGCGCTTGCTCCCCCGCTCGTTCCTGCTCCTCTGCCAGCTTCCTTCTCGCCCAGAACACCCAGAGGGACGCTCCTGCGACAACATTGGCCAGCGCAGCCGTAAGCGGAATAATCAACAGTCCGGCGTGAAAGCCCGCGACACAGACAATTGTGAAGGTCACGTTCATAACCGACACCGTGGCGCGCGCCCCCGACATCACTGCGAACCGCTGCATGCCCCACGCCAGCCAATCTACCGAGAGGCCATATCCAAATATCGCCAGCGCATAGAGGCTCACCATCGCCCGCGCGTCTTGCGGAACCGGTCCGAACCTTCCATACCAGTACCCAAGTGCCATCATCAGCACTGCGAGAAAAACCCGCCGCCGCTGAATGAATCCGACAATTCTCCTGATGCTGCCCGGGTTTGTCGCGATTAGCCGCGCCCCCGTCTGTCGCAAACCGAAATCGGTGCCGTTCATCTGGTAGAGATAGAGCGCCTGCGCAACCGCATAGGCGCCGGCGGCGCGCACACCAAAAGTACGGCTGAGAAATACGACAAGAATGAGGTTGCACAGGCGGGCGACACCTTCACCTGTCGCAACGGCAAGCACATCGGCGCGAAGCCGCCCGGTTAGAAGCCCCCGGCGTTTTTGATTGCCGCCCTCAGTCGAGCTCATGCCAGTCTGTTCTTATGCCGAAGTATCTTCCGCAGGGCAGAGATGTGCAAAGCGTTTTCCGGCACCGCTGAAACTTTATTCCATTTGTCTCTAAGCAAGACCCACCCTGAAAGCAGCACGCCCGAAGTGAACAACGCCAGCAGCACCAGCAGTGCTCGCGGCGGCCACGAGCGTCTGTCGAGAACGATAGCCTTATCTACGACCTGGATCACGGGCGGAGCCTTTGCCTCTTCGATTCGCGCCAGTTCGTATTGCTTGGCGAGCGTTTCAAACAGCGCCTCGTGGTAACGCACATCTCGCATGCGGCGCAGATACTCGAGTCCTGCCAGGGGAATCCGGCCAGCCGAGACAAAGTAATTGTCGGCGCTGCTATCACTCTCCGCCTTTTTCAACTGTTCGCGCAAGGCATTCAACCCGCTTTCTAGGCGCTGCACGTCCGTGTTCTGCTCAGTCTCCGTCGTGCGCAGCTGCTCCAGCAGAACTTCCTTCGCTGAAATCTCTGCCCGGAGCTGCGCCATGGAGCGCAGCGTCATCTCTGCCTGACCAGCCAGTTGGATGACACCCGTCTTCTGCTGTAACTCGCGAAAGGCAGCTTCGACATTGGCCAGTTGATCCTTTTCAGCATTCACCTGATTTTCGAGAAAGAGCCGCCGCTGCGACGCCGTGGTCAGGGCGAGAGTCTGGTTCCTGCGGTAGAGTTCATCCACATATGTGTTCGCCATATCCGCGGCCCGGTGTGCGTCGTGGTCATCAACAGAAATGCGAATGAACGAGCCCTTGGTTCCCTCAATGTGAGTATGCTTGGCCAGGCTCTTTCGTGTGTCCACCAGCGTTCGCTTCCGATATACCTTCTGCAGGTGAAACTTCTCGATCATTTCATCCGCTACCGTGCGGCTGTTGAGTACCCCGACAAAGGTATCGGATTGACTTCCCAACAGACCACCTCCACCCAGCGAAGCCAATGCGCCGAGTGAACCGCCCAGTTCACCCAGCAAAGCAGCCGCTCCCCCGGACCCGCTCTGCGAAGTCAGGATCACGGTCGACGCCGTATACGTTACAGGCATGACCAGGACGATCAATGCAGTGATCAGGCCGCAGAACAACATGCCGCCCCCGATAAGCCTCCAGTGCTCCGCAAGCACCACAAGCGTTCTCAGCAGTGACGACTCCTCCGTGTCTTCCGACTGCAGACTCTCCGTCAGTACTACAACCTCATCGCTCAAAACTCGCATGATGAGCTCCTAATCGAATGACGCTTGCCACGGCGGAGTCTCATCCAGACTTGAGGCCAACACTCTCGATCGATTCGTTCCACCTTTGATAAGCCTCTCCAGTTAGACCTTCAGGCCGCCCCGCAGCTCTATGCCGCAAGCTTGGAAACCATGTCGCAGCTATGGCGCCGTTCACTTGTCATAAGGCGTTTATAAGCCTTCTAGCTCTCGAAAAACACATGTCGCGCTATCGGTGACAAAGGAATGACATCGCATGTGCAAGTGCCAGACAGCCCATCCCTACACTCGGTTTATCGACGCTGCGAGCGAACGCATGCTTCACCTGCGCGCGTCGCGCACAGCAAGACCGATAGCAGCTATTCCACAACAGGACAAAGAATCGATCGCGATATGAAGATATGGTTGCTCGCAGGTTGTCTGCTCTTCTGCACGATGAAGGTCAGCGCTCAGGACGCCGACAACGAAACGACGCAGGCTGGCTACGTTCCTGTCATCTCCGGCGCGGTAGGCTACGTCGACAGCATTAATGGTGGCACTTCGACACTGTTGCCGGCCATTGATCCCGTCCTCCTTATTCCGATAGGAAGCCATGTACTCGGCGAGGCGCGTGGAGAGTTCACGGGAGTGTTCAGTCGTCGAAATGGCAACGGGGACTACACCGGACAGGTGTTCTCCGAGTTGGACTATGCGCAAATCGACTGGCTCGCGGATACCCACGCGATGGTGGTCGGCGGCAAGTTCATACTGCCCTATGGCCTCGTCACGGAGAGACTGGATCCCATCTGGATTGATACGTTTCAGAACCTTCCACTTACCTATTCAGCAGGCACTCAAACAACTGGCTTTGGAGTTGGTGGTGAACTGCGAGGCGTAGCCACGCAAAATGATAAGTTCAGCGTGCAGTATTCGGCTTACTACTCGGCCCACAGCAATGCCTCGCAATTTGGTTCCGCGCACGCTACGGGCTTCGATGCCAGCGTTTATTTTCCAACTCAGCGCTTCGAAGTGGGGACATCCTATCAGCGCTTTATGGATGATCCAAGGCATATTAACAACGAAGCTGTCTACATATCATGGCAGCCAACCCACCTCCCCTTGGACGTAAAGGGTGAATACGATCAAAGCTATTACGGTCTCGGCTATTGGATACAAGCTGGCTACATGCTGTCTCAGGTACCCGTTGCCAACTCATTTTTTAAGAATGTTGAGATCGCCGGCCGCATGCAGCAATCCTTTCCGGATCACGGCGGCGGACATGGCGTGCCGGGGACGCAAACCGAGCGGCCGGGTGTTGCCCTTAACTACTACATACGGGACAACTGGCGCATTATCTCGAGCTATGAGCGCAGTTTTACGTCAGCAAAGGATGCCAATCTCTGGAATATCGGCTTCACGTATCGGTTTGTCTGGCCGCTCTGGCCAGGGAGGAAATAAGTTGACGAATCGTAGATCACCGTATCGCATCGCCTTTTTTGTCGCGACTGTTGCCACGTGCGTGTGGCTGAGCGGGATGAAATTGTACGCAGGAGCCCAGACGAACACCGAACAAAAGCCGCCAGCTCCAGCCGTACGCAACAGCGGGCAGAAGAACGGAGAAGAAGTCTTCATGCAGAACTGCTCGCGCTGCCATAAGCCGCCCATGACAATTTCGCCCCGAGTTACCGGAACCGTCGTAATGCACATGCGTGTTCGCGCCAAGCTCTCGAGGCAGGATGAGGAAGCCCTCCTCCGCTATCTAGCTCCGTAGACCGCGATGATGGTCCGACGGACCTGCGTTCTGCGATCCCCAAAAAACAAAACTCTAAATTAACAAGGAATGGTGAAAATGAAATACCGTCTCTGGGCGTGTCTGATGTTGGTGTCTTTATGGGTGCCGAGTAATCTTGCTCAGTCGACCCCCCGTCAAATCGAGATTCACGCGAAACGCTTTTCCTTTACGCCGGCAGAAATCACAATCAAGAAGGGGGAGACGGTTACGCTTGCTCTTACTTCTGATGATGTGCCGCACAGTCTTCTCGTTCCGGGTCTACACGTCAACGGCACGATGAGCAAGGGTCACGTCACGGAAGTGAACGTGACTCCTGACGCGGTTGGCGATTTTAAGGGAAGATGCGGACGATTTTGCGGGTCAGGCCATGGTTCAATGCTGTTTGTTATTCATGTAGTCGAGAACTAACCGCCGGCTGCCAACTATGGCGGCAGCTGGCTTCGAACCAGAAAATGCTATCGGCGGCCGGACCCGGTGTCGCAGGCCGCCTGTACACGCGACGGCAAAGGCTCCCAGGCGCTCCTGCAGGACGATCGGTTCGAGTCTTTCCATTCCCAGCTTTAAATGTGGTTGGAGTGATTCCTCGTTTTGGAAAACGGATGAAACTCGTCGGGAACGGAGTAGGGATTGGCAGATCGAAGCGGTTCTCTGGAAAGCGCTTCCTGTTCGCAGAGACGGCTACAATTACTTAAGACTACGCAAGTAGGCAACGAGAGCATCCGTATCCGCCTTGTCCAAATTGACTGGAGGCATGCCTCCTTGGATCATGTCTGGAGTCCGGTGGTGCAATACGTAGGAGAGGCGATCGGCTGAGTACATTTCACCGACACCGATCAGATTCGGAGCCTTTGCCGTACCTTCACCCCTATTTCCGTGGCAACTACCGCAAGGTCCAGCCGCAAAAATAGCCGCACCCTTGCTTATAACTGGATCCACGTTCGTCGGTGCTAGGATTGGCACAGAACTCGGCGTGGACAGCGGTCGGAACGCCTGACGCATGTAATCGATTTCCGCTCGTCTTTGGCGCGCCAACTGCGCGGCCACGTTCAAATCGCGTGTGTCGTCGTGATAGCTGAGCGCGCCCAGGCTGGAGTAGCACACCACGAAGATAGCGAATCCAGCAACAACAACAGGACGCCGCCACGGCCGGCGCTCACGTCCGCGATCGAGAAAAGGAATGGCAGAAAATAGCAGCGCAAGAAGTCCCGGCAGCAGAATGCCGCCCAGGAGTGACCACTTTCCGCTCACTATTTTTAGCCATTGAAAAATTGGCAAATAATACCATTCGGGCCGGGGGATGTAGCTCGTGTCTGAGGTATTGGCTTCGGGGCCAAGATGAATTGGAACAAAGTATGCCACCAATCCGAGAGCGACAACAATCAATAGGCTCGCCGCCATATCCATGACCAGCTGTCGTGGATAAAACTTTTGTGTCGGCAGCGTAGGGTGGAAGGGATCTTCCTTAATGGGGCCAGCGGCGCCAGCCTTGCGAAACAGGAAGACGTGCGTCGCGATGAAGGCTATCAACAGCCCGGGCAAAACAAAAACATGAAGCACAAAGAAGCGCGATAGGGTCAGCGTTCCCATTTGCGGGCCGCCGCGGAGCAGTTCCTGCAGCGGTGCGCCGATTATTGGCACTTCGCTGATGATATTGGTTCCCACTGCCGATGCGAAGTAGGCCTTCTGATCCCAGGGCAGCAAATAACCGGTAAAAGCCATGCCCAGCATCAGGGCAAGGAGAAAGCAACCCGTAAGCCACAGTAATTCTCGCCTTCCTTTGTACGATCCATACAGAAGCGTCTGTGAGATATGCAGAAATAGCACGATGATGATGGCGGTCGCGCCGTAGGCGTGGATGCTCCGCAGAAATAACCCCGAGCTGACTACTTTGGAAATATAGGAGACCGTCACGTGTGCGTGATCGGACGAGGGCACGTAGTACAGTGCGAGAAAAACCCCGGTGATCACCTGCGACAGAAACAAATAGAGCAATCCCGACCCGAAGACATAAGCCCAGCGGGCGCCGCCGGGGATTCGTTCGTCGAGCGCCTCATGCAGTAATGAACGAATGCCCGTACGGTTGTCCAACCAGTCCATCCACCCCAAAGCGGGCTTTTGGTCAGTTTGCAAGGAGTTCTTTACGTCAGACATCGCCTCTCCCAAATCTCAGCCGGCCAGTTCCTTCTTGGCATCCAATTGGCGGAAGTATTGAAAGCGGACCTTGAGAACGCCGTTTTCAACCCTGCTTTCGAGTTCATCCATTGCGCGAAGAGGTGGCCCGGAAACGTGGACACCCGTACTGGTAAAGGTGCCCCCATGGCAGGGGCAAATGAATTTATCTTGTTTACCAATCCAGCGAACTGAGCAGCCTAAGTGTGGGCATACTGAAGAAAGCACCTTTAGTTGACCGCTTCCCGTGGGTACAACGTATACTCCGTTCTGCACCACAGAACTGCGCCAGCCATCGACCCGCTTGATGTCGATCGTCCGGGCAACTGGTTCGGCGAGCGCTGCAAAATCATCAACTTTTCCCACGTCGGACCAAGTTGTTTCCTCTGTTGGAGCACGCAGTGGAAAGGTGGCAAATCGCACTAATGGAACCGCCAGTGCCGCACTGACCAGACCAGCACCGGTAGCCAACAAGTAGCCGAGAAATGACCGGCGTTCTCGATCGTGAACGCACATTTGCTCAGGAGGATCCGCTGAAGATGACATCGGTTTTTTTTGTTCCTCTCGGGAGTGATAAGTTTGAAGGGGCTCTAGAAAGCCAGACGATCGATATCGAGTTGCTTGCACATTCGCACAACGTGGCAGTGCGGTGAGATCGGTTGATGCCGATTCATAGCCTCAATTCCAAACTCCACATAGCCGCGGCGTTGGCAGAATTTGATCGTCTCCCTGTGCAGATTCATCACTCGAATATGCATGAACAGGCACCGCATGCTGCTGCTCAGCCTTTCAGCTGCATACAGCAGCTGGGAGCCGATGCCTGTTCGCTGCTGCGCCGGAGAGACCGCCAGTAAGTCGAGTCTTGTGGCCTCAAGTCGTGGCTTCAGATAGGCAAACCCCACAATGTGGTCATCCTTCTCCGCGAGCAGGAACTTGCCTTCCGCCATCAGCTGTTCGATTGCGTCCGCGCTGTCGAATTTTGCCCGTGAGAAATGGTCCCTTCCATCAAAGACGGTGCTCGTCAGGGCAGCGATCGCCGCCGCCTCGTCAAGCCTCGCCAGCCGGATCGTGAGTTGTCCGCTCTCGAAGAGCGAGCGCGCCTTGTGCCCGTTTTCAGTCACAGCGAGAGGTGTGGGGAACAGGCCCTCCGTCACTTCATCTTTCCTGGATGCCGGAACTGCTTCCATGTCATTGAGAACCCCTGGCCTGAAGGTTAGAAGAATCTTGCTCAAAGACTGTCAGCAGATTGTCAGGAGGTTTTCACTTTTCTGGTTTCGTGCCAACGCCCGGATCAACCCAGGCCGATCGACCCAGAATGAGGTGCTGCAACTTTCTATCTTAGAACGCGGACCTAGCGAGACCAATTCTCGATGGCCGAGGTCATGGTCCATGCCTCTCGACGTTCCAGCCATATCTCTTGCGTGTTCGAGCGGGCGAATGCCACGGCGCTTTCAATCAGGCCTGCGACTTCTTCTCGGTTCTTTTCGAGATGAACAATCATCTTCGCCATGGCTTCAACCTCAGGCCATGGAACAACCCGCCCCGCGCCACTTTCCAGCAGTTCCCGGTAATAGTAGGTGTCGAATGCCAGATACGGTATCCCCGCCGCCATGGCATCCAGTGCGCTGCGCGGTGTATCTTCACGTAGTGGCGCGGCGAGGAGCAGATGGAACGAATAGAGCAGCGCGAAGAAATCCTGGTTGAACGGCATCGCGCCATGAAAACTCACCCAGTCCTCCGCACCAAGATCGTGCGCCAGATCCCTGAGTGGTTGCGCCTGCTCGCCCCCGCCGATAACATCCAGCGTGATATTCGCGCCTGTCGCTCGAGCGCCCGCCGCCGCGCGCAGGCAGCGATCGATTCCCTTGTATGCGGTGAGGCGGCCGAAATAGACAAGACGCAACGGCTCTTCGTCATCCCGCACCGTTCTAAGTTTCTGCCCCAGGCTTTCCTGAGGAATGATGTTCCTTGCGCTATGCGAAGCATCAAGAAACGCCTTGACGTTCGGCCGCCCGGACCCGAAATCTTCAGCCATCTTTTTGCCCTTAAGCAAAACCAGCGAGCAGTACCTCGCTGCCACCCACACTTGTATTGAGCGAGCCGTATCGTAAACGTACTTGCACAGAAGATAGCTCTTGCGCGACCAGTCACCGTTGCGGTAGCTCATGTACGCAGAGTTACGGTAGTCGATGTCCACGACAAAGACCGTTCGCCGCTTCAGAATGATGCCGAAGACAATTGACGCGAATTCAAATGGAAGCCACACGTCCCACGACAGGCCGCTGTGAATACAGAAACTCTCCCTCGCCAGCCCATGAAGAGACCGCATGACCGGTGGGAACAGCTTGACCTTTCCGCCTGTCGACCGCGTTTCGTCTTCGCCAAAGAGAGTGTGGAAGCTTATCTTCTCAGCGTCCTCATCAATAACCGCGTAGCCGTGCATTCCCGCTTCGTAGGCGGCCGCTGACATGCCGGGCGACGCGATCACCAGGCGCTCCGCTGCTCCTCCAATCCTCGACCGCATCATCCGCAGGTGTTCGGCAAAGGCGCTCTCGACAGCCACGTGTGTCTCGTCGAGACGATGGTGCCGGACTGGCAGCACCATCGTGTAGTCGCTCGCTCGCGCAGTCATTTGAATTTCAATTCTCCTCGGGCTGCCAGTGAATCGGACGTTAAATGTTTATATCAGCCCACTCGATTAGCTGCGGAGCTCCATATGCGTGACCTCCCCGCGTTAACAACGTCGGGTAGGGACACCTTCGGGATATACTTCTTTCAATTCACAGCTTCCTCTGCTGAACCTCTGTGCGCATTCCACAAATTCATCCTGCAAGGTTGATTGAATGAAGGTCGCTTATCTCATCATGGGCCATCGGGACCCAGCCCAGATCTTGCGCTTGATTCACGTGCTGCGCGATTCCGGAGCATTTTTTGTCATCCATATCGATAAGCGTGCCTCCGACGATGTTTTTGCACCGCTGAAGGAGTATGCCGCCACTCATCCTGAGGTCTTTCTCACTCGGCGAATCCGGTGCTACTGGGGAGGCTTCGGCATCGCCCATGCCATGATCGAGTGCGTGCAAACCGCTGCTCAGGCTGGACGCCCCTTCGACTACGCGATTCTTCTATCGGCCCAGGATTATCCCATCAAAAGCGCTGCTCAAATCGAGGATTTTCTGACCAGGAACAGAGGAGCGGAGTTCATCGAGTCATTCCCGCTCTCTAAGCCGAATCGCTGGACCAGTCACAGCGGCTACTTTCAGGCCATGAACCGGGTAAGATATTGGACATTCTTCATTCGCAGCCGGACGTTTCATCTTCCCATCGCCCGCAGATTTCCCTTCGGATGGGAACCCTACGGCGGGTCACAGTGGTGGGGACTTTCCCGCGAGTGCGTCCTGTATCTCGATCAGTTTTTGCGCGAGAACCGGCGATTCGTTCGCTATTTCAAGCACGTTCTCATCCCCGACGAGTCACTCTTTCAAAGCATCCTTTCTAATTCCGCGTTCGCGGGCCGCATAGTGAACGATGATCTTCGCTACATCGACTGGGAGCGTCCCAATCCCAAGTACCCGCGAACACTTGAGTCGGATGATTTCGACTTTCTTCAGGTCTCCCCCAAGCTCTTCGCTCGCAAATTCGACCCTGACCGGAGCAAAGAATTACAGGCCAGGGTCGATAAGGAACTCTTGGGTCTTCAAGGCTAAGCCGCCTCGCTCAGGCGTCGCTAGGGCTAAGGAGTCGTGAAAGTCCACGTGAGGATCTTCTGGACCGCGGTTGAATATCCCGTTCCACCTGTAAATCCGACATAGGCGGTATTGCTGCCAAGGGTGGATGGGATATTGATGGTCCAGCTCGTTGAGAAGGACGCTTTGGTGACCGTATCGGTAATGGTCATCGTGAGGGTGGTGCCGTTATAGACAAGCTGGACCGCCATCGTGTCGCCGCTGTGAAGATTGACTCCCGATGAGGTCATATCTACGGCCGGTGTCATCGGAGGAGTTCCATTCGTAAAGAGTCCAGTCGAATCCGAACCCTCGCCTTGATTGTTGAACAGATCGAACTTGATCGCCACGCTGCTCGGTATGTACCCGTATCCGAGATTGCCCGCCGACGCTCCAACGATAGTGCTGTTATTGTTCTGGATGGCAAACGTGAATCCATCGGCCACTGCGCTCGTCAGCTGAAAAGTGAAATTCGTAGTGAACGCTTGCACATTGACCGGTGTCGAGTACCACGCGCTGCCGGCCTGATATTGACCACCGTTGGTCAGCACCAGACCAGTGCCGCTTAGCTGAGTCGTCCCGTTCATGGCCATGCCTGACGATGCGGTAAATCCAGCGCTCATGTTGAGAGTAGTGCCAGATGAATTGATGGTGTACGCCGCTATGCCCTCTGCGCTCGTGTAGTAGCCCGTCTCTATCGCAAGAGCCTTGATGGTTTCAGTCGTGCTGACGGTGATAGCCCCGGTGTATTGCGGCGACGATTTGCTCGGTGTCGTGCCATCTGTTGTGTAGTAGATGGTGACACCGGGGGTGGTGTCGCTGATAACTACCGACTGTGGAGTACTGTAAGTTCCCCCCGCAGGCGAGAACGTTGGCGTCGCCGCGGTGGGGCTGCCAATCGTATAGGCTGCCGTTGCCACGGCGCTGTTCGTGTACCCGCTGGCAACGGCAATCGCTTTGAGGGTCTCCGACGCGCTGACCGAGATGGCCCCGGTGTACTTCGTCGAAGACGTTGTAGGCGTTGTTCCGTTCGTGGTGTAGTAGATGGTCGCGCCCGACGACCCATCGCTGATGGTCACCGACTGCGTCGTGGTATAAGTCCCGGCTGCCGGCGAGAATGTCGGCGTCGGCAACACAGAAGCGATGGTATAGGCTGCCGTTGCCACGGCGCTGTTGGTCGACCCGCTGGCGACAGCAATAGCCTCAATCGTTTCTGATGCACTCACCGAGATGGCCCCGGTGTATTTTGTCGAAGAGGTTGTAGGCGTTGTTCCGTTGGTGGTGTAGTAGATGGTTGCGCCCGACGAGCCATCGCTGATAGTCACCGACTGCGCCGTAGTATAGGTCCCCGCTGCCGGCGAGAAAGTCGGGGTCGGCAACACTAAAGCGATGGTGTAGGCTGCCGTTGCCACGGCGCTGTTGGTCGACCCGCTGGCGACGGCAATCGCCTTGAGCGTCTCCGACGCGCTGACCGAGATGGCCCCGGTGTACTTCGTCGAAGACGTTGTAGGAGTTGTTCCGTTGGTGGTGTAGTATATCGTTGCGCCCGACGACCCATCGCTGATCGTCACCGACTGCGTCGTGGTATAAGTCCCGGCTGCCGGCGAGAACGTCGGCGTCGGCAACACTAAAGCGATGGTATAGGCTGCCGTTGCCACGGCGCTGTTCGTGTACCCGCTGGCGACGGCAATCGCTTTGAGGGTCTCCGACGCGCTGACCGAGATGGCCCCGGTGTACTTCGTCGAGGACGTTGTAGGCGTTGTTCCGTTCGTGGTGTAGTAGATGGTCGCGCCCGACGACCCATCGCTGATGGTCACCGACTGCGCCGTCGTATAAGTCCCCGCTGCCGGGGAGAATGTCGGCGTCGGCAACACAGAAGCGATGGTATAGGCTGCCGTTGCCACGGCGCTGTTCGTGTACCCGCTGGCAACGGCAATCGCTTTGAGGGTCTCCGACGCGCTGACCGAGATG
>Ga0210386_10003238_pt1 | contig 13678 bp, 5 predicted proteins | sample IncBWH32OmetaG_FD_160091 | JGI IMG/M metagenome (GOLD analysis project Ga0210386, IMG submission 160091) | Forest soil microbial communities from Barre Woods Harvard Forest LTER site, Petersham, Massachusetts, United States - Inc-BW-H-32-O ... | reverse complement strand
GTTTTTCACGGGTGGATTGTCGATGAAGATTTCGCGCGCCGGCGACGCCACCAGGTCGTTCTGATTCATGGGCGTAATGCCGAGAATCTGCTCGATGGTGCGGGTAAAGTTGACCTGCGTGTAGAAAGTGCTATCTGCGACGACGCCGGCGCCGGTGCCATCGGAGTTCACCTGTTGCTTGACGTAGGGGCTGACGATATAGCCCGGGCTGCGGTGACCGTCAACGTGGTCGACGCCGGTTTGCGCGTCGTCTTCCTCGATAATGATTGCCGAATCCTTCCAGATCGAACTGTGGCTGATGGCATCGACAAAACGGCCAAGGGCCAGGTCGTTATCGGCCTGCATGGCTGCCGAGTTCGGTGGGCCACCGGTGTGGTCAGAACTGATCCACATGAATTCCAACTGGGGCACCTTGCCGGCCGCCAGGTCGCGATTGAAGTCTTGCTGCCAGACATCGAAGCGATACTGGTCGGGAATGTTCAGATCGAACTGAGGATAGTTTTGAACCGTGACCTTGTTGAGGCTCGGGAGCGGAGTGTACGAAGTGATGAATTTGTAGTTGTAGAGCTGGCTCTCCTTGCCGGACTCATAGGCCTGCACGTCGTTGAAGAAATCGATCCACAACGGCTCGCAGCTTATCGAATTTGTGAATGGCAATGTAGCGGTACCAGAGACTTTGCCACCACCACTGCTACCAGCGCCAGCACTAGTAAAACCGGTATAGATATTTTTCAACGTGCAGCCAGGCACGTTAAACGTGTTGTACTCGACGTACTCACCGTAGTTCTTAACAGTGACGCCGGCTTTGGCCGCTGCATCCCAGAGGTGACCCTTCTGCTGGTAGGCAAGCGCATCGCCGCCGTTGGAGGGGTAGTCGCGGAGCCAGTCCGGCGACTGGACGTCGTCGGAGTAGGGCGCCATGGCCTGAACGATCCAGTTGTGACCGTCGGCTGACTGGCGGCTCGGATCGTAGAAGTTGTCAAAGAGTGGGAAGCGCTCCACCAGCGCGTGCGCGTTGGGCGTTACCTGGGGGTACGGGGTGTAGGTCGAGCTGTCACCGAAAGTCGCCAGCGAGGCATCGCCGTTGCCTCCGGTAACGTCGCCCAGGATCTGGTCGTAAGTGCGGTTTTCACGGATGATCACGAAGACGTGCTTGATCTTCGATGGATCGCCGATCCTTTCAGGGATTACGGCTTCTTTCTTATGCTTATCGCCACCGCCGGCTGACCAGATATTCTCGGCCAGATCCCAGTGGTTGTTCTGGAAGACCTGGTGCGTCATCATTCCAAGGGCCGAGTTGCTCGGGATCGGAACGATGCTGACGAAGCCAAGGTCCTGGTGAGTGTTCAGGGCTGTTGGAGAACCAAATTCGGAGACAACTGAATTGTCAGTTTGTGGCGCGTTGGTCACGTCTGACGCGAAGGGATTCGGGTTGCCCGTCGTTCCCCAGCCCTTGTCGTTGGCAACCAGCAGCTGCTTGTTAGCCGCGTCCAGCACAACCGAGGCCGGCGCATAGCCGACCGGGATCATGCCCTTGACGGGATTCGATCCCCAGCAGTTGTTGAGGTCGACAACCGCGATGGCGTTTGCGTTGTAGAGTGCAACGTAGGCAACGTTGTTCTTGGCATCGACGGCGATCGAGTTCGGGCCGGCGCCGTAAGCCGCTTTCCATTCGCCGGGTACGCCGATCGGCAGCCCGAGGTTGATCGTTCCCACCTCTGTGTTGCTGCTCGTGTCAATCACAGAGATGGTGTCGTCATACGTGTTGGTGACGAGCAGGTTCTTGCCCCAGAGGACCATGCCTGTCGGATGGTGGCCGACCTTAATTTCGCCGGTGACCGCAAAGGATCCGTTTTCGATGTTGACCACGGAAATGGTGCCCTTCGCCAGACTGCCGGTCGGATACTCAGCGACGACCGGGGTGCCATTGGAATACTCCTGGAAGTCGTTCGCGGTGGCGATCCGGCCGGCTTCGTTGGAGACGTAGGCGGTCTTGCCGTCCGGCGAGATCACAACACTATGCGGAACGTTACCCACGCGAATCTCCGCACTCTTGGCTGGCGTCGCGCCCAGTGTGATCTTGGCCAGCGTGTCGTTGTTGTCCAACACTACGTATGCGGTCGTGGCATCCGGCGAGACCGCGATGCCCATGGGATAGGAGGTAGGCGCCTCATCGGAGAAGAGCGAAACGGAGTAGCCGCAGGGAATATTGAAGCTGCCTGTGGTTCCCGAAGGGCTGACGCCCTTGGCTGGAAGTCCTTGCTGTACCTTCGTGTAATCGACGCCGAAGCAAGTGACGTTGGTGAACTTTCCGGTGGCGTCGACGGCGATCGGAACCGGTACGTTGGCGAAGTTGGTAAGTGTACCGCTCGCACCAACAGCGGCCACAGCAAAGTAGGACGGACCGTAGTCGCCATCCTGGCTGAACAGAAGGTACTTGCCATCCGGTGTATAGGCGATACCGGTAGAGCTGCCGCCCGCGCCAACGGTCGGCTTGAAGGTTTGCAGCACAGCGCCGGTCTTGGTGTTGAAGATCGTGACAACTTGCGGAGCGCCCATCTGAAGCACGGCAGCGGTGTTATTGCCAGTTGGATTGAGTGCGATGGCCTTGGCGCGGGTCGTGGTGCCAAGGTTGACATAGGTACCGGCCGGGGTGATGACCTGGCCGCTAGCGACGACGAAGCTGCCGTTCGTCTGCGCGCCGGGTACGTAGGTCGGGAACTCTGTGGACTGCGCAAGCGCCGGAACGCCTAACGCCGTCGCCAACAGGGCAGCGAGCGGACGCAGTAGGTCAATCCGAGAATGATTTCGAGAAGTCTTTTGAGACATGGATCGTTCTCCTTCTTCGGTTTCTTTGGTTTACGCGACCTGGAATCGGCCATCGGTTACGGGAGAAATGGACAGGCTCATGCTTTCGCTTTGAGTGCAAGAGATGGCGCAGAGCGCACCAACGGGTCAAGTGTAGGAGCGCGAAAAGAACGCCGGCATGACACGCGGATTACAGTTTTGTCATCGCATTACAGCTGTGTGAATACGCAGCGTGACAATCGTTCCGCGGCTGAGCTCGCTGACGATCTCTACAGTGCCCCCGTGGAGAGTCATGATGCTTTGCACGATTGCCAAACCCAGCCCCGTGCCGCCTGAAGATTTGGAGCGTGATGGATCGACGCGGAAGAATCGATCGAAGACCCTGGGTAGCGCTTCGGCGGGAATACCAGAGCCGGTATCGGAAACTTCAATGCGAATCCCGGCGCCTTCAGTGGCGGTCGCTAATGTTACCGTCCCCCCAGCCGGCGTATGCGCGATGGCGTTCGAGACAAGGTTGCTCACCGCCCGCAGCATCATAGAGCGATCCAATTGAGCAGTAACAGGATCATCACTATTGGAAGTTATGAGTGACACACCAGCGATCCACGCCGTGGCATCGTAATATTCACGAACCGTCCCCAGTAATTCGCCCACATCAACTTTTTGCCGTTGCACATGCGTGATCGGGCTCTCAGCTCGAGCTAGAAATAGAAGATCCCCGATCAAATCCGAAAGCCGGACGGCTTCTTCCAGTGAGGACTCCAACACATCGCGGTATTCATTCACCGTCCGCGCCCGTGCAAGAGCGACTTCAACCTCGCCCCGGATGTTGTTGACAGGTGTTCGCAGGTCGTGCGCGATATCGGTCGAGAATCTCGATATCCGCTCGAACGATTCTTCAAGGCGGTCCAGCATCGCATTGAAAGTCCCGGCCAACGACGCAAGTTCTGACGGATATCCCTCCGCTCGGATTCGCTCGCGCAGATTCGTTGACGTAATTCTCCGGGCCGTAGCGGCAATATCCTCGACGGGGCGAATGCCGTGGCGTGCGATTCCGTACCCTACCAGCGGAAACAGAATTGACGAGACGAGGAGCATGGCCCAAAACCATAATCGGTAACGCGTCAGCAATTCTTCTTCCTGGGAAATATCGATCGCGATTTGAATCGTGTCCGTATGAGTAACTGGCGAACCCACCGACGCAATGGCGCTGGTGACCCGAAATGGACGGCCATGATTGCCCACCATCGTGATGCCTCGTTCGGGGCGGCCTCTGGTTTGTCTTGCGAGTTGCGCAACATCAAGCTGCTCGACCATGCCGGGAGTTGTCATGATTGGAGTGCCGTGTTCATCGACAAGCCGAATGTAAAACTGCTGGTATCGACGGGCCGCGGACTCCAGCTCGATTTCTTCTCGCAGCCCATCCTGGTCGTCCGGGCGTTCCCGCAGCATGCTGCGCACCACATGTAATTTGTCGGCAAGAAACAGATCCGTGCTTCTGTCCAGCTCAGTCCGCAGCACGATATAGAGACTGGCCGTGCCCAGGAGCACGAGCAGCAAACCTGCCAGCGAGTAGGCCGCCGTCAACCGAAACGCCAGGGTACTACGAAGCCGCCGCGGGGCCGGCGTGCTATTGTTCGGCTTCGAGAACATAGCCGGCGCCGCGGACCGTGTGAATCAATTTGAGTGGAAAGGGATCGTCGACTTTGCCGCGCAGCCTGCGCACGTTCACGTCCACGACGTTGGTATCGCTATCGAAATTCATGTCCCAAACGGATTCCGCGATGAGCGTGCGCGACAACACTTCGCCGGCGCGGCGCGCCAGCAGCGCGAGAAGCAGAAACTCTTTGGAAGTAAGCTCGAGCTTCTGCCCGGCGCGAGTTGCGCGATGCCGGATCACATCGATTTCAAGGTCGGCCATACGGATGGTCTCCTGCGTCGGCGGGCTTGACCGGCGCAGCAGCGAGCGGACGCGTGCGAGCAGTTCGGAAAATGCGAACGGCTTGACCAGATAGTCGTCGGCTCCCAGCTCGAAGCCATGCACTCGCTCGTGCACGGCATCGCGAGCTGTGAGCATCAGGATGAGGGTCTTCCTGCCCGCCTGGCGGAGCCGGGTGAGCACCTGCCATCCATCCAGGGCAGGCAGCATCACGTCGAGGATGATGAGGTCGAAGTCGACTTCGATGCCGAGATGCAGACCCTCAACACCATCCGTTGCTAAGTCGGCGATGAACCCGGCTTCTCTCAGTCCCCTCTGGAGGAACCTGGCGGTCTTTACTTCGTCTTCGATAACGAGAATCTTCATGATTATCCAGCCTGGAGCGAAATCTTTACTGCTTTAGGTTTACGTGCGGGCGCTATCTCCCGTTAGAATTCCAAGCGCAACCCAAACTGAATTTCGCGCGGCGTACCGGTTCCAATCGGGGTTGTGCTTGCGGTGGATACCTGCGGCTCAATGCTTGATGGTGCAGTCGCCGTCGGGGGCAGCCAGATTTGTTCCAGCGGCAGACTGTATTGGGCGCGGTTGAAAAGATTGAAGGTCTCGCACCTGAACTGGAGTTGGACGCCCTCGGTAAGTGGAATGCGCTTGGAGAGGCCGAGATCGGTCTGCCACAGATCGGGTCCGAAAGTAAGGTTGCGTGGGGCATCTCCATAGCCTGAGTTGGGAACCGCGACAAATGCCGCAGGGTTGATCCAGTTTTCAGTGGTTCCACTAATCGACTTTCCGCCCGGTGGAGTCAGCGAGACTCCGGGAACCAGATTCGGACGCTGACTGGTGGTATAGCCGGTGGCGACGGATGAGCTGGAGCGCGAATAGGTGACGTTGAGCGGGGTCCCTGTCCGCGCCGCCACAATACCTGTCAGGCTCCAACGGCCTAGCACCGCACCGGCGATTCCAGATTGGGAGAGGAACGCTCTTCCAGGGCCGAAGGGCAGATCGTAAACCACATTAGCATTGAAGACCTGGCGGGCATCGTAGTCTCCCGAGGCGCGCTCGCAGGCCATGCAGGCCGGGTTCTGGGGATTGTCCGAGTCCCCGCCTCCAGGTGCATCCTGGTCGATCTGGTGTGAGTAGGTGTAGTTGGCGGACAGCAGCAGACCACGGGTAAAGCTCCGCTGAAGACTGGCGACAAACCCGTCGTAAGAGCTGCTGTTGCTATTGCCCCGCCATCTCACCTGGCCGAATGCGGGATAGGGGCGTACGCCGGTAGCCGGATCGATGAGGTTGACATACGAGGTGATCAGCTCGAAATTGCCTTTGCTTCCCACATAGGAGAGCGTGCCGACCAGATCATGGGGAAGAGCCCGTTGAACCGAGAGGCCCCACTGCATGACGTACATGTCTTTGCGGTCGCGATAATCGGCATTCGCCGATATGGTGCCAGGACCGTTCAGAAAAGGCGTAACAGGGTAAGAAAGCCCTGGGGTTGACTTCGTGCTGAGCGAGTATGCGCCAACCTCGTTTTTGATGGGCACGTTCTGGTCGTCGAGCTGACCATCTCCGTGGTAGATGCCAAAGCCCGAGCGAATCACCGTTTTGCCAGCTCCGAGAGCGGCAGGCGACCAGGCAACCGCGATGCGCGGGTCAATATCGAGTGTGTTCGGGTTGCCGAAGCTGGCTCCCACGCCACAGAACCCCGCTGCGCCGCAGGTGGCGAAGTCAAATGGATTGGCTTTGCCGTGAACCTCGTGAAAGATGTTGTAGAAGGTATAGCGGACGCCAAGATTCAAAGTCAGGTCAGGGCGGAACTTCCACTCATCCTGCGCGTACGAGTACACCTCGGTTTTGCGGAGGCCATTGACCGGCAACGCATCATTGTAGGTGGCGGAGCTGATCGAATTGACAAGAAAGCTTGCGGTGGGAAGGCTCAGGGAAGAATAGACCACCGTCCCGTTGGCCGTGTTTCCCTGGTCGAGCTGGACTCGGCTGACTTCCACGCCGAACTTGAGTGTATGAGCTCCGCGAACCATGGTCAGATTGTCGATGTAGGAGAAAGAATTGCCTACGCCGGTGGTGAATTCGTTGTTGGACAGGGTGGTGAGGCCAGCGACGGCCACCGAGTAAGGAAGGTTTGTCAGTCCCTGGTTGGTGGTGAAGACCGTGCTGCGATTGAAGCCAAACTTCAATTCATTCACCAGCGTCGGCGAGAAGATGTGTAATTCCTCCAATTCACCGTTGACAGGCCGGGATGTTGTAAGCTGCAGGTCGTTCAGGCCGTCGGAGGGGATATAACTTGCCGCCGCGTCGAAGTTGAAACGGAGATAGGCCGTGTCAGTTGCCGAAAAGCGCTGGTCCAGGCGCAGCATGGCGGAGTCTTCGTGGTCAGTTTGCCGCCCGGAGCCGGTGAATTGATCTATATCCGTTGCATAGGGCGTTAGACCCGTCGTTGGATACGCAGCGATGATCGGAGCCAGCGAGGGATTCGCCGCGGCCACCTGCGCGCCAAAGGCCGGGCTTGGGACGAACCCCGAGAGCGGCTGGCCGTAGGTTTGACGCAACCCCTCATACGTGAAGAAGAAAAAGGTGCGGTCACGGATGACCCGTCCGCCGACGTCGCCGCCGAATTGGTTGAGACGGAATGGAAGCCTGGTCGGGAGGATTGGGTCGCGAGCATCAAAGATGTCGTTGCGCAAAAACTCGAACAGACCGCCGTGCAGAGTGTTCGAGCCTGACCTTGACGCCACATCGACCTGTCCGCCGGGCGTACTTCCGTTTTCCGCGGTAAAGAGCATCGTGTCGATGCGGAATTCCTGGATGGCGTCAGTGGGAATGGCAAGCCGGACAAAGGACTGCTGCGCTTGATTGACGATGTTGGTCGCGTCGATGCCGTCATAGGTGAAGTTGTTGTCGTCCAGTCCACGGCCGGCAAAGCGGATGCTGCGCTGATTGCTGCCGCCTGTATCGACGGCGCCGGGGACGAGTGCCGTCAAGGTAGACCAGTTGCGGCCGTTCAGCGGAAGGTCCTTCACCTGTTCGGACTCGGTGCGGCCACCGAGCGCGTCGCTGGTCTCGTCTAATTGTGAAGTCGCGCTGGCGACATTGATCTGCTGTGTCGTTCCAGCCACGCGCATGGTGGCGTTCAAGGTGCGGGTAAGACCCACCGTCTGTATTACCTGTCCGAAAGTCAGAGCGGCAAACCCATTGCCGGTAAAGGTCACCATGCATGTCCCTACAGGAAGTTCGGGGACTTCATACGTCCCGGTACGCGACGTCGCAGTCTCGCGAACCAGGCCGGTATCGGGCATGTAGACGACGACGTGAATGCCGGGCACCACGTTACCGGCGGCATCGGTAACCGTGCCGCTCAGGCTGGCACGATCTACCTGCGCAGAAGCTTGAAATAGAAGACACCCAAACAACACTATGACGACGGCAAGTCGAGAGATAAGCGAAACAAGATAGAACTTGAGCATGTGGGCCTCTGCGATCAGGTTTTCTTGCGAGAAATGGCTGGGAGGCGGGCAGAGGGCGGCCTGCCTCCCGCTCAGGCGAAAGTTACATTGAGGGCCCAGCCGTAGCGACCGAAGAAATTGGCTTTTGCAGGCTTTGCGAAGATGGGGGCCGCATCGAACGCTGTTTCTCATAGCTCTTGAGCAGTTGCTCACGATTGGTTCGCAGATCGAGCCCGCTCCGTGTGTTGGGATACGCTTTGTCGCCCATCGTCCCGGTCCACAGAATACGGTTGTACTTGTCCGTGTCGAGATGATCTTCGATAGAGAAGTCGAAACCTTTGGTATGCTCTGCCCACCACGCGGCGTCGTGAAGCGGCTTCGGATGGTCGCTCAGGGATGCCTGGTCGTATGCAGCGGGTGGGATGGGCAGCGTCGTGCCGGCCAGCAGCGCCGATGGAGCCGCGCTAAAGGTCCACGTTTTCTGATCCAGGTCGAAAGCATCAGCCATCGGCTCCGCGACTGCGTCATTGAGGTTGAGGTGCGGGGTGCCGAGGATGTCTTCGATCGTGCGCAGCATGCTCACCGTGTTGTAAAACTTGGACTCCACATGCCCCTGTTTCACATAGGGGCCAGCGACAAAGGCGATGCTCCGATGGGCATCGACGTGATCGCCGCCGTCCTGCGAGTCGTCCTCGATCACGAAGATCAGCGTGTTGTTTTTGTAGTTCTTGCTGTTGGCGACAGCCTGGACCAGCAAGCCGACCGCATAGTCGTTGTCCGCTTCGTCCAGTTCCGGCGTATTAACTCCGGCGATCGAGGTACTGAAATTACCCGTGTGGTCGTGCATCAGGCGCACCAATGAGAGTGCGGGGAGACCGCCGTTGGCGTCGAATTGCTGGAACTCCCGATTCCATTCTGTGAACCGAAAATAATCGGGAAAGCTGTTATCGAACCCGCGGAAGTAGATGTCGTAGTTCTGGCTCAGGAACGGGTCTGTCGAGTATGCCACCTGCAAATGGTCCGCGAAGGGCGTCGGGTCTTCGGGAATGTTCAAAGCACCGAATGCAGCAGGCAGATTGTAGCGTGCCAGATCAATGAACATGCCGTAGTCGCGAACCGACAGACCAGCCTCGTTGGCGGCGTTCCAGATGTACCCCTGGTTTTCCCCACCCTCAGCGCTATCCGGCGCCGCAACGTTGGCACTGCCGGGCAACAGATTTGGATTGGGGCTGCCGCCGGCTATCGTGATGAGCGGATCGTCTTCCGCTCTGAGCGCGTACTTCGCAATACCTACATCGATATTGCGGTTGGTGCCTTCCGCATTGTCATTGCCTCCGCGGTTGGCGTAGTTGACCGGGATCTCCTTCTCGATAGTGTCCGTGGTGCGCGCGGAAGTCGACCATGGCCAACCGTCGCCACTCACTTCTGAAACATCGTAAAAGTTGTCGAAATCGACAAAGTTGCTCGCAAGTGCGTGAAGATTGGGCGTTGTGGCTTCCCCGAATTGGGTAAGGCTCGGATCTCCGTTGCCTACTGGCAGGTCGCCAAGAATCTGATCGTATGTGCGGTTCTCCTTGATGATGTAAATGACGTGCTGGATCTTGTTGTGCAACTCCGCCATCTTCCGCTCATCGTCCCACGCCATTCTGCGGCCGAAGTGATCGTTCTCCAAAACTCGCTCGGTGAGCCGGCTCAAATCGCCGCTGGAAGGGGTAGGAACTGTCTGGAAACCAGCCTTCGTCAATTGGAAGTCATACTGGTTAGAGGCATTGCAGTTCGCTGAACTTCCATTAATGTACGGCACTCCTTGGTGGCAATACCCTGGATTGGGCCCGTTTGCGCTTTTCCCATTCACAATGTAGAGCCGCTTGCCGTTGGGGCTCACGCTGACCGAGTTGGGATAGAAGCCAGTGGGGATCAGCCCTGCTACATGACTGTTGCTCACATCCCTGCTAAGAGAAACGACAGCTACAGCATTCAGGCCGCCGTCAGTGACATAAAGGTTCATTCCATCCGCTGAGACCGCAACGCTGTTGGGGTTCGCTCCTTTGTACTTTTTCTCATTGCTGTAGAGATCTCGAGGCAGGGAGACACCGATCTCGGCCGCTACCGTGTTCGTGCCCGTGTTGATCACGGCAACCGTATCGCTGTTGTCCTGGGCCACGTAGAGAAGCGATTGGTCCGCACTCAGCACCGAGCGATTGGGGTTACCGGGAACCGGGATCCGGGTAATCAAGCTAGGCGTGCCCGCAATATTTACGACATCGATCTCCCGGTCGCGAATGCAACTGACGTACGCGGTGCTATTGCCCACGATTGAAACCCAGTAGGGATATTCACCGCCCGGGACGCCGGTCTGTGCCGGGTTGATGACGCCGGGCCGCAGATCAAGTGCGCCGGTTTTCGCCCAGACTCCCGCGTTTTGGGTCAATATGCTGATCGAATCGTTTTCATAGTTCGCAACGACAATCATCTGGCCATTTCGCGAGACGGCCAGACCCGATGCCATCGGATAAACTTCCAGACCAAATCCACCGAAGTTGCCAAGCGCGGCGTTCGCCAACGCCAGGTGACCCAGCGCAACCGGGGACCCTGGAACTTCTGACCACACGCCGGCAGTCAACCCGTAGATGTGGACGTTGTCGTTCCAGCCGCCGGAGACGTAAAACTGCTGGCCGTCGGGGTTGAACGCGATGCCGCTATAGGTATTCGGCACCTGAACAACCTGCCTTTGCACCGCGTCCCCCTTCGAGATGTCGAAGACAAACACATACTCGTTTGAGTCGGCCGGGTTGGTGTTGCCTGCATTTGCGCCGGTCGTGTAACTCTCCAAATTGTAGCCGCTGGTAAGAATCAACAAGGTCTTGCCATCGGGGCTTACCGCCGTGGTTACAGCCTGGCCAGCCGTATATTGCGGCATGTCAGCGAGTCCGGGGTTCAGAGCCTGGAAGCTGGCTCCGTTCGGGGCCAGCGGCGTGATGATCTGGCCCGTCGAGAGCCATTGAGGCTCACCGCTGTTGGGCTGAGCGTTTGCCGAATAGACGGCGGGCATGGCAAAGGCCAGCAAAATGCTGTTGGCGAACAACTGCCTGCAAATACGACTGCTCTGCATTGGGGGGGTCTCCTCGGGATCCGATGAAGTTGGCACTGCTTAGGTCATGCGAAGTTAGCACTTTGACGGCGGTATACTAGCGCATTCATGCGCTATGCTTGAGGGCCGGATCATCGTTCAGTTCTTCGCGCTCGGTTGAAGAACGATAACCGATGCGGACCTGATCGTCCTCCCCGGAAGTTGAGGATTCTTGATAATTTGATGATTTTTATGTGAATGATTTGGCTTTCAGAGCCACGACCCAGAAGTGCATCGCGCCTTCAATTCTCTGAATCTGAAGCGTGATGAGCCAGGCCTCAAGGACTGCGACCAGCCACTGGTATACCAACGCGTTTGCGGGCCCGGGGGTTCGCAGAATCGCTGGAACAATTCGTGCATCAGTTAAGCATTGTTACGATGCTGAACATTGTTACGATAGGGCACTCGGACGCCGTCTATACGTAGTCGAAGAGCGCCATGAACCCAAAATCCATGTGCAGCTGTTGATGGCAGTGAAATAGTGTGGCTCCAGGATTGTCGGCGACGAAGTCGACCTCGGCTTCGCCATATCCCGGAAGCATGACTACGTCCTTGAAAACTCCCGCGCCGGATCTGCCTCCAAAGCGCGTGATCTCAAAACTGTGACGATGCAGATGGATCGGGTGGATGTCATCGCTGTAGTTCCGCATGCGAATTCGATATCGCTTCCCTTCTCGAACCTGAAAGGATGCTGCCATCTTCATGGAAGCGTTCGGAAACGCCGTGCCATTAATTGTCCAGCGATTGAACCCCGCGTCGGCTGCGTTGAGTTTGTCGAAGCGCATGTCGAATGTCTCATCAGGCGCAGGAGCAGTTCGAGCAACTGACGCAAAGCGCGCATAATCCCACTTGAAGGATTTAGGCGGAGCGATCCATTGTGGTTTGCCGGTCCGTCCCGCGTATTCAACCACAACGCCCATGCCGTGCTCACGATCGTCGTCGGCAAGATCGCCAAGCACCCACACTCCCGGATGGTTCATCTCGACCACGGCGGATATGCGCTCGGCGGTTCCGATCCAAAGAACCGGTACCGAAGTGGGATTAGGCACCGGATTGCCATCCAGTGCAATCACGCGAAAGGTGTGGCCCGGAAGCGCAAGGCTTCGAATTTCGGTGGCGCTCCCATTGAGCACATGGAAGAGAATTCGCTCGCCCTGTTTCACGCGGATGGGATCGCCGTGCCCCAGCATGCGTCCGTTCACAGTAAAGGAGCGGTAGTTCACTTCGTAACCATGCGGCGTTCCCTTGGCCATCGATGCCTTCATGGCCGCCTCACCCTCTGTTTTCAACTCGGGAACTTCGACTGAGGGACTGAAAAGGTCAGAGGCCATGTCTCCGCCGCGGCTGAACCACGGCTCAAATTCTTTAAGCGTCAGAAAGACTTCTCGATCAAAGTTTCCGGGTTCCTGGTGTGACTCGATGTAGACCGGGCCAACCAGTCCGCTGTATTGCCCGTTCGCGAGATTCGCACCCGCGCGAACATGGGTGTGATAAAAGCGAAAGCCCGCGGGCTTGGGCGTAAAAGTGATCCGGCGCATGCCGTGCGCCGGAATGAAAGGCGTGCCTTCCTCCGCAGAGCCGTCCACATCCACCGGGACGAATTGCCCGTGCCAGTGGAGTTGCTCCGGTGTGTCAGTATCGTTGTGCACCTCGACAGTGACCTGTTTGCCTTCCTTGAAGCGCAGCAGTGGACCGGGAAACTGACCGTTGTATGTTGTCGCGGAGATAATTCGTTTGGGTGCCAGCTCGACTGGGCCGGTTGCGATGTGCAGGGTGTAGTCTGCCGGCGCCGCTTCACCCTGTCCGGTTTCGGTTTCTCGAAAGATATGCGATTCAGCCCTCGCCCGAGATCCGAGAAGAAGTCCCGCCGAAGCGACACCGGCTGTTTTGAGAAAAGAGCGTCGCGTTTGAGAAGTCTCACTTCCTGACATTGGGTATCTCGCGATTGGTCCTGCAAATTCGGCTCTTTACAGCGGTGTAACAGGGATGCAGCCCGCCTCCACAAAGTTGCCTGCAATCATAGTTCGATATTGAATCCCGATACAACATCCGGGATGAACTCCGACAGTCGAAGTTCGATGCTATGATCCCTCTCTAGGAGTCTAACGTGCGCCTGGAATCGAAACTCGCGCGTCGATTTGCTATTCCCCTGCTCTGCATGGCCGCCTGGGCAGCCGCTGCGCAGAGTATAGACGCCGCCTCCGCGAGCAAGCCTCTTTCACTCACCGAAGCTCTGGCGATGGCGCAAGACAAATATCCTTCCATCAAGGCAGCCATGGAGCAACAGGCCGCGGCGCAAAATCAGATTGGCGTAGCCAGAACCGCCTATCTTCCGCGCGTTGACAT
>Ga0210386_10003237_pt1 | contig 13683 bp, 11 predicted proteins | sample IncBWH32OmetaG_FD_160091 | JGI IMG/M metagenome (GOLD analysis project Ga0210386, IMG submission 160091) | Forest soil microbial communities from Barre Woods Harvard Forest LTER site, Petersham, Massachusetts, United States - Inc-BW-H-32-O ... | reverse complement strand
GCCGACGTAGCATTGATGACGAGCCAAGCATCTTTTGCAGCCGTGGGCCAATCCTTAAATGACCCCGTCACTAATTCTGCATTCGGTCGATATTTCTTTACGTGCTCAACCAGCTTTTCCGCGCGATCCTTATGCCGGTTCAGAACGGATACCTTTGCGACGTGCAATCCTTGCAATGCGTAAGCTATCGCCCGCGCCGCGCCACCGGCCCCCAGAACAACGACATTTTTTCCTGCGAGAGAAATATTACCAAGCGACTGCATCAAGCTATCTTGTATGCCGGATACATCGGTGTTGCGTGCGCCTATCCTGCCGTCTTCCATGAAAAAGAGCACGTTCGCCGCACCTGTAAATGGAGCAGCATCATCTAATTCATCGGCAAGCGAGAACGCCGTCTCTTTATGCGGAATCGTTACATTGAAGCCGACAAACCCTTGGTCGCGCAACTTGAACACATTCTCCCGCGTGAGTTCACCTGGCGGAATTGCAATCCGCTCATACGAGCCTTTGATGCTGCTGTGCTCAGGCTGACTCAGCCAGTAGCCGTGCAGTACCGGGGATAAAGAATGTTCTATAGGCCAACCTACAACTCCTGCTTTTACGGTCACTGTTCCAGCACGCCTTCCTTGCGCAGCTCAGCCAGGACCGGCAGCAGCGGCAGGCCCAGCACCGAGAAATAGTCGCCCTCAACCTTATCGAAAAGCTGCGCCCCATGCCCTTCGAAACGATAGCAGCCCACAGACGCCAGGATCGCCGCTCCTTCGACGGCGAGGTAATGGTCCAGGAATTTGTGGCTCAGGGAGCGCATGGACATGCGGCAGGGGCTGGCATGCGTCCACAGCAGGGCCCCGTCGCGGGCGAGTGCCGCGGCCGACACCAGGAGATGCTCCTTGGACGACAGCTTATGCAGAAGGGCGCGGGCTTCCTCCAGGTTGGGGCATTTGCTCAGGAACGCCCCGCCGAATTCGATCACGCTGTCGCCGCCCAGGACCAGCCGGCCGGGATGGCGGCGGGAGACCGAAAGCGCCTTCTGCCCCGCCAGCTCCGACGCCAGCTTCATGGCATCGGCGCCGCGCCGGACCAGCCTGGCCATCAGCGCCTCTTCGTCCAGCTCGGCGGGATCGGCGATGAAATCCACCCCTGCCGCCGTCAACAGCTTCTTGCGGCTTTGACTGGCGGAAGCAAGCACCAGGCTCACGTCATCGCCTCCTTGCGCTCGCCCAACAGGTTCATCACCGCCGCCGCGGTTTCCTCGATCGAGCGGCGCGAGACGTCGATCATCGGCCAGCCCTGGTTATCGAACAGCTGGCGGGTGGCGGCGACCTCGGCGCGCACTGCGTCCAGGTCGACATAATTGCTGTCGCGCATCTCCCCCATGGTGTTGAGCCGGTTGCGGCGCACCTGGACCAGCCGGTCGGGCGTTACCCACAGGCCCACGATCAGGGGATGGGATGCCGCCAAAAGCTGCGCCGGCGCCGGCATGCGCGGCACCAACGGCACATTGGCGGCCCGGATGCCGCGAATGGCGAGATAGACGCATGTCGGCGTCTTGGAGGTGCGGCTGGCGCCGGTCAGGATCACTTCGGCGTCGTCAATGGAATCCAGCGACTGGCCGTCGTCATGGGCGATGGAGAAGTTCAAGGCTTCGATACGGTCCAGATAGCGCTGGTCCACTTCATGCTGTCGGCCCACCTTGTGGGTCTCGGTCTTGCCCAGGAAATGGCGCAAGGCCGTCACCGGCCGTTCCAGGAGATCGATGCAGCGCACGTCCATGTCCTTGCAGCGCGCCATCAGCGTCTCGCGCAGGCCCTGGTTGGCCAGGGTGAAGAACACGATCCCCGGCATAATGGCGATATGGTCCAGCGCCCGGGTCAGCTGAGCCTGGGCGCGGACCAGCGCATATGGGTGGATCATCACATCCACATTCTCGAATTGTGCGAGCGCGGCATTGGTCATGGCGTTCAGCGTCTCGCCGGTGGAGTCTGAAACCAAATGAACGTGAAATTTGTGATCCACAGATCTATCCGCAACCGGGCCGGGAGCTTGGGGTTAAAGGCGGGAATAGGACAACAAGACTAACAGGGGCCCCCGCCGGTCAAGGGCCCCTGCCGCGATCACTGTGCATACCGCGAAGCTGTGGGGACGGCTTGGCTGATCCGTCAACACGGGCCGCAAGGCCCTTCCGGCCGCCGATGGGCGCCAAGTGCTTGAAGAAGCGGCCACCTTCGCTTAAGCCAAAGCCCGCTCACAGTTTACCCCACAGCTCACAGCCCTTACATCATCTTCAGCATCTTAGAATCTTAGGAGTCTTGTTTTTGACTGGTGCATCCAAGCTTGTGCGTGTGCTGGAGGGAAGCGCCGAAAAAGTGCCGCCGGTCTGGCTGATGCGCCAAGCCGGACGCTATCTGCCGGAATATCGCGCGCTGCGGGCCAAGGCGGGTTCGTTCTGGGCACTGGCACTGACCCCGGAGTATGCGGCGGAAGTGACGCTGCAGCCGGTACGCCGCTTCGGTTTTGACGCGGCGATCCTGTTCTCCGATATTTTGACCGTGCCTGAGGCGCTGGGCCAGAAAGTCACCTTCACCGAAGGCGAAGGACCAAGCCTCAAGCCTGTGACCACCGCCAAGGGCTTTGTGGATGATCGTGAAGCCTGGGCGCGTTATTTCGAGCCGGTCTATGAGGCATTGCGGCTGACGCGCGCCGGTTTGCCGGAGGGCACGGCCTTGTTGGGTTTCGCCGGCGCGCCCTGGACCTTGGCTACCTATCTGGCGGCCGGTGCGGGCGGCGACGAGCAGAAGGCCGCCAAGCTGTGGGCGTATCGCGATCCGGAGGGCTTTGGATATCTTCTGGATATCCTGGGTGCGTGCGTTGCCTTCCATCTGATCCGCCAGCTCGACGCGGGCGCGGATGCGGTGCAGATCTTCGACAGCTGGGCGAGCGGGCTGCCGGAGCAGTTGTTCAACCAGGTGGTTATCGGGCCCACCAAAAAGATCGTGGCCGCGGTGCGTGCGGCCAGGCCGGGGGCCAGGATCATCGGTTTTCCCCGTGCCGCCACGCTGACGGGCTATGAAGATTATGCGGCGGCGACCGGTGTGGACGCGCTGTCGCTGGATACCGCCATGCCGATGACCTATGCCGGACGGCGGTTGGATTGTGCTTTGCAGGGCAATCTCGATCCCATCGCCCTGGTCGCGGGTGGCACGGCGCTGGACAAAGCGGTGGATGGCATCCTGGAAGCGATGGCGGGCAAGGCGCATATCTTCAACCTGGGTCACGGCATCCTGCAGGAGACTCCCATCGCCCATGTCGAACAATTGCTGAAACGGATCCGCGGTTGAGGCTCGCTGTCATCCTCTTCAACCTGGGCGGGCCGGATGCGCCCGAAGCGGTCGAACCGTTCCTGCGCAACCTGTTCACCGATCCCGACATCATCAGCTTGCCGGCGCTGTTGCGCCTGCCATTGGGCCGGCTGATCGCCAGGCGGCGGGCGCCGGTGGCGCAAAAAATCTATGCCCATCTGGGCGGGCGTTCGCCGATCTTCGAAGAGACCCGTGCCCAGGCCGACGCACTGGAGAAGGAATTGACCCACGAAGGCGTTGAGGCCAAGGCCTTTGTCGCCATGCGCTATTGGCATCCCTTTAGTGATGGCGCGGCGCGGGCCGCCAAGGCCTTCGACCCCGACAAAATCGTTCTGCTGCCGCTCTATCCGCAATATTCGACCACCACCACCCTGTCCTCGTTGAAGGACTGGCAGCGGGCGGCAAAAAAGGCGGGGCTGGAAAAGCCCACTTCCAGGGCCTGCTGCTATCCCTGGGAGCCGGGTTTCATCGCCGCCGCGGCCGCGAAAATCCGGCACGCCATGGCGGGCGCGCCCGAAAGCATTTCCTATCGCCTGCTATTGTCGGCGCATGGCCTGCCCAAGCGCACGGTCGAAAAGGGCGACCCCTATCCCTGGCAGGTTGAACAAACCGCCGCGGCAATCGTCACGGCGCTCGCCGAGCCCGCGCTTGAGCCTGTGGTGTGCTACCAGAGCCGGGTAGGGCCGCTTGAATGGATCGGGCCTTCCACCGATGCGCAAATCATCCGCGCCGGCAAGGACGGCAAGGGCGTGATCGTGGCGCCCATGGCCTTTGTCAGCGAGCATTCCGAAACCCTGGTGGAGCTCGACATCGAATATCGCAAGCTTGCGGCGGAAAAAGGCGTGCCCGATTATCGCCGCGCCGCCACCGTGGGCATCCATCCCGAATTCATCCTGGGCCTCGCCGGTCTTGTGCGCCGGGCGATGGAAGGCGAAACTGTCACCTGTGGAGACGGGCGGATTTGTCCCGCAAACCTCGCACGCTGCGGATATGAAGCCCCGCGCGCGGATGCGCGCAAAAACCAAGGCCCGCGCGCGGATGCGCGCAGAAATCAAGGAAAGACGTGATGGACGCGCTGCGCAACACTTTGTCCAATTACATTCCCTGGATTCTGGCGGCGCATATCATCGCGGTGATCGCCTGGATGTCGGCCATGCTCTATCTGCCGCGCCTGTTCGTCTATCACACCGAAACCAAGCCGGGCTCGGAATCGAGCGAGCGCTTCAAGGTGATGGAACGCCGGCTGCTCAAGGCCATCATGAATCCGTCCATGATCGCGGTCTGGATCCTGGGTCCGCTCCTGGCCTGGCTGACCGGCGCCTATCTCGACACCTGGATGCAGATCAAGTTCGTGCTGGTCATCCTCATGAGCGGCATGCACGGGCTTTTTGTGCGCTGCTGGCGCGACTTCGCGAATGACCGCAACACCCGCTCGGCGCGGTTCTATAAAATTGCCAACGAGGTGCCGGCGCTGCTGATGGTGTTAATTGTGATTTTGGTCAAGGTTCAGCCTTTTGGTGACTGAACGGCTGATGAACCGGCTGAAACATTAATTGCACCCGCCCCCCAAGGGTTGGCGGAGGGGGATATTTGCAAGCGTCACAAATCACGCTATAACCCTTTCGTCTGAAAGACCTGCGCGGCCACTGATGGTTCAGGGGGCTGCGAGCCGGAAAGCCGGTCCGGGTCAAACCAACCTCTTCGATGATGCGAGCGGGGCAGTCCTCCTCCCGTGCATCGAAACCAATCCCCTCCCATCAGGTGCCTCCCCCATGACTGTCCAAGATGGCCTGCAGGCGATGAAGTTGCAGGATCTCAAGAACAAAAAACCCGCGGATTTGCTGTCTTTTGCCGAGGAACTGGAGATCGAGAACGCATCCTCCATGCGCAAGCAGGACATGCTGTTCGCCATCCTCAAGGAACTTGCCGACCGCGAGGTCGAGATCACCGGCTCCGGCGTGGTGGAAATCCTGCAGGACGGCTTCGGCTTCCTGCGCTCGCCGGAATCCAACTACCTGCCCGGCCCCGACGACATCTACGTCTCGCCCTCCCAGATCCGCCGCTTCGGCCTCAGGACCGGCGACACCGCCGAGGGCCCGATCCGCGCGCCCAAGGAAGGCGAGCGCTATTTCGCCCTGCTCAAGGTCACCACCATCAATTTCGAGGACCCCGAGCAGATCAAGCACAAGGTCCATTTCGACAACCTGACCCCGCTCTATCCCACCCGCTGGCTGAAGATGGAGCTGGACGATCCCACCATCAAGGATAAGACCGGCCGGGTGATCGACATTGTGGCGCCGCAGGGCATGGGCCAGCGCGCCCTGATCACCGCCCCGCCGCGTACCGGCAAGACCGTGATCCTGCAGAACATCGCCAAGGCGATCGCCGCCAACCATCCCGATGCCTTCCTGATCGTGCTTTTGATCGATGAGCGCCCCGAGGAAGTCACCGACATGCAGCGCACGGTGAAGGGCGAGGTGATCTCGTCGACCTTCGACGAACCGGCGACGCGTCACGTCCAGGTGGCGGAAATGGTGATTGAGAAGGCCAAGCGCCTGGTCGAGCACAAGCGCGACGTGATCATCTTGCTGGACTCCATCACCCGTCTGGGCCGCGCCTACAACACCGTGGTGCCGTCCTCGGGCAAGGTCTTGACCGGCGGCGTGGACGCCAATGCGCTTCAGCGCCCCAAGCGCTTCTTCGGCGCCGCCCGCAATATCGAGGAAGGCGGCTCGCTCACCATCATCGCCACCGCGCTGATCGATACCGGCAGCCGCATGGACGAAGTGATTTTCGAAGAGTTCAAGGGCACCGGCAACAGCGAAATCATCCTGGACCGCAAGGTCGCCGACAAGCGCGTCTTCCCCGCCATCGACATCATGCGCTCGGGCACCCGCAAGGACGAACTGCTGGTCGAGAAGGGCACACTGGCCAAGACCTATGTCCTGCGCCGCATCCTGTCGCCCATGGGCACGGTGGATGCGATCGAATTCCTGCTCGAGAAGTTGCGCCAGGCGAAGAACAACGCGGACTTTTTTGAATCGATGAATACCTGACGGTATTCATAATTCACCCCGCTCTGTCGCAACTCAGGTTTGCGAAGACGCAAATTGATATGTCATGGCCCACCACCCCGGTCCGCGCGAGAGCGCGGCCGAAGTGTAAACTCCGTGTGGGCCATCCAGTCGGGCTCGCGATCATTCTGCAGGTGAATCGCGGGCGTCATCTGGGTGGCCCGCATTCGCGGGCCATGACAGCGGTAATGGTTATGAGTCCGTGTGCTGATTTACGGAATCAGAACCGTCGCGCCCGTCGTCTTCTTCCCTGTCAGCGCGTCATGCGCCTGGGCCGCGTCCTTCAGCGCAAAGCGCTGGTTGATCGCGACCTTCACCGCGCCCGAGCCGATCACCGCGAACAGGTCGTCGGCCGCGGCCTGCAATTCCGCCGGCGTGCTGGTGTAATGCGCCAACACCGGCCGGGTGACGAACAGCGAACCCTTGGCGGCCAGGATGGAGGGCGAGAAGGGATCGACCGGGCCCGAGGCATTGCCATAGGTGACCATGATGCCGCGCGGTCGAAGGCAATCGAGCCCCGCCATGAAGGTGTCCTTGCCGATGGAGTCATAGACCACCGGCACGCCCCGGCCAGCGGTCAGCTCGCGCACCTGCTTTTCCCACCCCGCATCCTTGGTGTTGATCACATGGGCGCAGCCGTTGGCGCGGGCCAACTCGACCTTCCCCGGCGAGGTGGTCGAGCCGATCACGGTGGCGCCCAGATGGTGCGCCCACTGGCAGCCGATCTGGCCGACCCCGCCCGCGGCGGCGTGGAACACAATGGTCTCGCCCGCTTTCACGGGATGAATGCGCCGGATCAGATATTGCGCCGTCATGCCCTTGAGCAGGACGGCGGCGGCCAGTTCGTCACTGATGCTGGCGGGCAGGCGCACCAGACGGCCTTCCGGGACATTGTTGGCCTCGGCATAGGAGCCGATCACGCCGCTGCAATAGCCGACCCGCTCGCCGATCTGAAAGCCGGTGACGCCCTCGCCCAGTGCCGCCACTTCGCCGGCAGCTTCCGAGCCCAGGCCCGAAGGCAGCGGCAGGGGGTAAAGCCCGGTGCGGTGATAGGTGTCGATGAAGTTCACGCCGATGGCGCTGTGCTTGACCTGGACCTGGCCCTTGGCCGGCGGCGGCAGGTCATAGTCGACATACTGCAGCACATCGCTGCCGCCGGTCTTCTCGAAACGGATCGCTTTGATCATCCAGCCCTCACCTGCTGGCCCTGCTGTTGCTGACCTCTCAACTGCGGCGGCAGGGTCAGGGCATTGGCGAGATCTGTCGCGCTGATGAAGGGATTGGAACACATGCCTGCCTGGCAGATGTAAGCCGTGGGCTGGCCGCCTTCCATGCCGCGCCCTTGTGCGGGATGGCCCGGCGGCAAGGGATCGCCCGGCTCGATCTGCATGACCATGCCGCTGGGCATGGCCTTGCCCCAATAGGCGCGCAGCAGCTCCTGGGTCCTGGCATTGCCCTTGTGGCCGATCACCACAATGACCAGCGCATTGACCAGATATTCGAAGCCGGCCAGGAAGCTGCCCGAGCCGTTGAGCATGCGGCTCACCTCCGCGGGGAAGGTGGCGCCCAAGGTCGAGGCGCGGGTCATATAGTCCCGCTCGCCGGTCAGCAGCGCCAGCCGCGTCAGCACCACCAGCATGGTGCCGTTGGCGCTGGGCGTGGGATTGTCGAACACCATGCGGGCACGCACGAACAAGGGATCGGCCTTGTCGGAATAGAAGGCATAGCCGTTGCGTTCGTTGTTCCAGAAATGATCGTTCAATTCCTGGGTCCAGGCCCTGGCCTGGGCGATGTAGCGCTGCTCGCCGGTGACTTCCCAAAGCTGGAGCGCGGCGCGCGCCATGTTGGCATAGTCTTCGGCAAAACCGTCCACGCCCTGGACATGAGAAAGCTTGCTGCCATGGCCGAGGGTGCGGACGATTTCGTCGAAGGTCTTGACGGCGATGTCGATCCATTCGCGCTTGTCGAAGACGATGCCGGCCCGCGCCAGGGCCGCGACCACCAGGGCATTCCAATCCGTCAGCACGCGGTCGTCGCGGGTGGGGGCATGGCGCTTTTCGCGCACCGCCAAAAGCATGCCGCGCTGGCGGGCCAAGAGCGTCTCGTCCGCCTCATTGGCGGGCGCGGGATTGCCCAGGCGGCGCGGCAGGTTGCGGCCCTGGACATTGCCGTCACGGGTGATGCCATAGACCTGCTTGAAGCGGGCCGAGAAGGTGCCCACCAGCGCGGCGTCAATCTCCGCCTCGCTCCAGGTGTAATATTTGCCGTCCTCGGTCTGGGCGCCCGATGAGATGGAGGCGGCAAAACCGTCGCCCCCCTTCATGTCGCGCAGCAGGAAGGCCACGGTCTCGGCGGCGCGCTGGCGGCAGAGTTCGTTGCGGTTGAACTGAAAGACATTGGTGCAGACGTCGATCATCTGCGCCTGGTCGTAGAGCATCTTCTCGAAGGCCGGCTCCAGCCAGCGTTCGTCCAGGGCATGGCGGAAGAAGCCGCCGCCGACATGGTCATAGACGCCGCCGAACAGGATGCTGTCCAGGGTGGTGAAGATGATCTGGCTGAACTGGCTCATGCCGCTGCGCAGGAAGGCGCGCCACAACACGTCCAGCAGCGGCGGATTGGGAAATTTCAGTCCGCCCAGCAGACCGCCGAAGAAGATGTCATAGCGCTGGGCAACCCTGAGCGACGACAGGTCCAGATTCAGGGGTTCGGTCCCTTGCGTCATGTCGCGGTTGTAGAGATTTTCCACTGCGGCCTTGACCTTGGCGCCGGTGTCTTCGGCGCGGGCGCGCTCGTTCTGCCAGATGGCGGCGGTTTCGCGGACGACCTTGGCCATGCTGGGGACGTCGGGCCGGTCGTCCTTGGCCTGGTAACCGGCGACCCAGTAGGGCACCCCATCCGGGGACAGGAAGATATTGAGCGGCCAGCCGCCCGCATGACCCATGATCCCGGCTGCGCCCTGATAGAGCATGTCCAGGTCCGGGCGCTCATCGCGGTCCACCAGCACGGGAATGAAATTCTCATTGATGATGGTCGCGGTCTCGGAATCGGCGAAGGCTTCCTTGGCCATCACATGGCACCAATGGCAGCCGGCATAACCCAGGCTGAGCAGGATGGCTTTGTCCTCAGCCTTGGCCTCGGCCAGGGCCTCAGGCCCCCAGGCGCGCCATTGGACGGGATTGTCCTTGTGGGAAAGAAGATAGGGGCTGGTCGCGTTGTTCGGGATCATCGTTCCGTTCCAATATATGTGTGTGCGGAAGGATGCTTCCCGCCGGCCCGCTTCTATGATGTTTTTGGGGCGCGGTTACTTACCTCGAAAAACCGGACCCCGAAACCCCTACCAAAGGCGTGCCATGAAAGTGAATATCGAGATGGACATGACCCCGGAGGAGGCCCGCGCCTTCATGGGACTGCCCGATGTCGCACCCATTCAGAGAAAAATGCTGGAAGACATGCAGTCCCGGATGAAGGCGGCCTTCGATGCCAATGACTTGGACGCGATGGTGCGGGCCTGGATGCCTCTATCCTTTGGTATGGGAGGCGGGGCGGAGACCTTCCAGAAGTTCCAGAAGGCGATGTGGGAAGGCGCCACGGCTATGCTGAACAAGGACGGCAAATAACCGGATGCCAGCGGCGATCTTCGCGCTGGCGAGCGCGCCCGGCCGCGCCGGCGTGGGCGTGGTGCGGCTGTCCGGGCCGGGTGCGGGCGAGATTGCCCGGGCTCTGGCCGGGCCCCTGCCCCCGCCTCGCCAGGCGGTATTGCGGCGCCTGGTCCATCAGGGGCGCGAGATCGACCATGCCCTGCTGTTGTGGTTTCCCGCGCCCGGCAGCTTTACCGGCGAGGAGGTGGCCGAATTCCATGTCCATGGCGGGCGGGCGGTGCGCGAGGCCCTGTTTGCGGCACTTTCCGGGCTGGGCGCGCGGCCGGCCGAGCCGGGCGAGTTCAGCCGCCGGGCGGTGGAAAACGGCAAGCTGGACCTGACACGGGCAGAGGCCATCGCCGACCTGGTGGATGCGCAGACCCCGGCCCAACTAGCCCAAGCCTTGCGCCAGCATGATGGGGCGCTGGCCGATCTGTATGAGGGCTGGCGCGCGCGGCTGATTGCGGCTTTGGGCCGTGCCGAAGCGGCCATCGATTTTTCCGATGACGGGGTGGGCGAGGCGGAGTTTGCCGCCGCCCGCGCCGTGGCGGCAGAAATAGCTGAGGAAATACAAGAGCATGTCGACGATGCCGGACGCGGCGAAAGCCTGCGGGAGGGCCTGCGCCTCACCATCCTTGGCCCACCCAACGCCGGCAAATCCTCACTGATCAATGCCCTGGCCCGGCGGGACGTGGCCATCGTCTCCGACATTCCCGGCACCACCCGCGATGTGGTGGAGGCGCGGCTGGACCTGGGTGGCTATCTGCTGCAGGTGGCTGACACCGCGGGGGTCCGCGCGACCTTCGATGTGATCGAAGCCGAAGGCGTGCGCCGGGCACTGGCCCATGCCCGAGGCGGGATGACGCTTTTGCTGCTGGATGGATCGCTTGTAGATCCTTTCGCCGGATTGCCGGCCGGAATGCCCGAGCCCGATCTGACGGTTTTGAACAAGTCGGACCTGGGTGGTTGCCATGAGGGCATTTCCATCTCACTGAAGACCGGCGAGGGCGTTTCGGAGCTGGTGAAATTGCTGCAACAAATGGTGCAGCAAAAATTGGACAGCGAGGACGGGGCGCCGCTTCTGACCAGGCCCCGCCATCGCCACGCCTTGCATGAAGCCCTGGGCCATTTGCGGCATGGACTGGCCGCGCCGGCTGGTCAGCCGGAGCTGCTGGCGGAAGATCTGCGGCTGGCCATGCGCGCCATCGGCCGCATCACCGGTCGGGTGGATGTGGAAGAGCTGCTGGATTTTGTCTTCCGCGATTTTTGTATCGGCAAGTGATAGGAATGCGGCGGGAGGCAGCGATGAAAAGCCCCGGTTTTATTGTGTTTTTTGTGCTTCTGACGGGCGCCGCGGTTGACACGGCAGGGGCCGATCCGCGTGATGATGCGCTCTCGGCCATGCTGCGTTGTTCGGCCTTGGGCGACAGGGCACAGCGGCTTTCCTGTTATGACGCCAGCGTGGCGCGCGTGCCCGGTGCACTGAACAATTCTGCGCCCTCGCCGCCGGCGGCCGCGCCGCTTGAGGCCAGCGCCGTGCCGCCGCCTGCGGCACCGGTGGCGCCGCGCCACCTTCGCCACGGCTTTCTCGACAAACTATTCGGACCCGATGGCCCCAAGCGCGCGCCCCAGACCACGGTGGTCCAGTTCGGCAGCGAGAGCATCGCCAATGGCGGTGCCGCGGCCTATCCCATTCCCATGGATGGCGACACCATTGATCAGATCAGCGCCCGGCTGGTCAGTTATCTTTTCACGGACGGTTATGTGACCGTCACCCTGGACAATGGCCAGACGTGGCGCCAGACCGCGGGCGGTGAGCCGCTGGGGCACCTGGCCCGGACAGCCTTGAGTTATATGGCGATCATCAGCCGGGGCGGCGGCGGCAGCTATGCCATGAAGCTCACCGGCATGACGCGCGAGATTCCCGTCCGCCGCATCCGGTAGATACACCTATGTCATGGCCGGCCTGCCTCACATGTCATGGCCGGGCTTGACCCGGCCATCCAGCGCGCGAAGCGCCGTTGAAAAGATGGATAGCCGCCTCGGGGGCGGCCATGACATTAGGTCTACCTGGGCCTTGTGGACGGATTTGGCTGCGCGTATGAGCGCGGCCATGAAGTACGACGTGATCGTCATCGGCGGAGGTCATGCCGGCTGCGAGGCCGCCGCGGCCTCGGCCCGCTTTGGTGCGCGCACGCTGCTGCTGACGCATGCCTTCGAGACCCTGGGTGAGATGTCCTGCAATCCGGCCATCGGCGGGGTCGGCAAGGGCCATCTGGTGCGGGAGATCGATGCCCTGGACGGGCTGATGGGCCGGGTTGGGGACGCGGCCGGCATCCAGTTTCGCCTGCTCAACCGGCGCAAGGGAGCGGCGGTGCGCGGGCCTCGGGCGCAAGCCGACAGAAGCCTTTACCGCGCAGCAATGCAAAACATGCTGCGCAGCATTCCGGGTCTGGAAATTCGCGTTGCCAGCGCCGAAGACTTGATTTTGACGCCCCCCCGCGGAGCGGGAAAAAACACGGTCGCCGGGGTTCTCACCGGGGACGGCGAAGAGATTTGCTGCGCCAAGGTGGTGCTGACCACCGGCACCTTCCTCAATGGCCTGATCCATATCGGCGAGACCAAGATCCCCGCCGGGCGGATGAAAATCAAAGACGGTGTGGAGGCGCCCAGCATCGGCCTGTCCAAGACGCTTTATGGTTTTGGCCTGGCAATGGGGCGGCTGAAGACCGGCATGCCGCCGCGTCTGGATGGCCGGACTATTGATTGGGCAAGCCTGGAAATGCAGCAGGGCGATGACCCGCCCCAGCCCTTCTCCTTCCTGACCACCAAGATCAGCACACCCCAGATCGCCTGCGGCATTACCCGCACCACCTTGGCGACTCATGCGGTGATCCGGGCCAACCTGCACCGTTCGCCGATGTATTCCGGCCAGATCGCGTCCACCGGGCCGCGCTACTGCCCCTCCATCGAGGACAAGATCAGCCGCTTCGCCGACCGCGAGTCGCACAAGATTTTCCTTGAACCAGAAGGACTTAGCGACAATACCATCTATCCGAACGGGATTTCCACCTCCCTGCCCCAGGATGTCCAGCTGGCGCTCTTGGCCACCATCCCCGGCCTGGAAAAGGCCCAGGTCCAGCGCATGGGCTACGCCATCGAATATGACTATGTCGACCCGCGCGAACTGTCTCCCGCGCTGGAGGTGAAGTCCGTGCCAGGCCTCTACCTGGCCGGCCAGATCAACGGCACCACGGGATATGAAGAGGCCGCGGCCCAGGGGCTGATGGCCGGCTGGAATGCCGCCCGCGCCGCCGGTGGTTCGGCCCCGATCGTTCTGGATCGCGCCCAGGCCTATATCGGGGTGCTGATCGACGATCTGGTGACCAAGGGGGTGTCGGAGCCCTACCGCATGTTCACCAGCCGGGCCGAATACCGCCTGACGCTTCGGGCGGACAATGCCGATCAGCGGCTGACGCGCTTGGGCCAGGACGGCGGGATCGTGGGTCCGGAGCGCGCCGCAGCCTTCGCCGGCAAACTGGACCGGCTGGATGTTTCACGTGAAACACTGCGGAACCTCGCCCTGAGCCCGAACGAAGCCGCCAGGCATGG
>Ga0210386_10003235_pt1 | contig 13686 bp, 16 predicted proteins | sample IncBWH32OmetaG_FD_160091 | JGI IMG/M metagenome (GOLD analysis project Ga0210386, IMG submission 160091) | Forest soil microbial communities from Barre Woods Harvard Forest LTER site, Petersham, Massachusetts, United States - Inc-BW-H-32-O ... | reverse complement strand
TTCATCGGCCTTCATTATGACTTCCCCTATTTCTTCCCGTCTCAACGCGTCTTCTTGAGCATCAGCCGCTGCGTGACGATCATCCTGATCGGCACCAGCGTTTCGCTGGTCGCTTCAATCCTGAGCCGCAATATTGTTCGCGTCCTTCTGCATGGCGACATTTTCCGCCGCCGTGTTCTGGTCATTGGTACCGGACAGAGGGCCAGTCACATCGAGACGATCAATCGTGCCCATGGCTGCCTGCAGGAGATGCACTTTATCAGGGCGGAGGTCCTGCTCGATCCTGAGGCGGCGGCCGGCACGGCCAACCCGCTTTCGCACGCGTCCCTCGACGAGCTGGTGGACAATCTGGCGGTCGATGAGATCGTCGTCGCGGTTGACGATCATTCCCGCATTCCCCTGGACAATTTGCTGCCGCTCAAGACACGCGGCATTCCCGTCACGGACTTCAATTCCTTTGTCGAACGCCAGACGGGCCGAATTGAAATGGCCTGGCTGGAAGTGCCGTGGCTGATTCACACCTCGGGGTTCCAGTTCCGTTTGATCGACGATGTACTGAAGCGGTTCACCGACATCGTGATCAGCCTCGCCGCCCTGGTCATCTGCCTTCCGATGCTGCTCATTGCCATGGCGCTGGTTCGCCTGGATTCCCGTGGGCCCGTGATCTATCGGCAGCAGCGTGTCACCAGAGGGGGCCGGATATTCTGGCTGTACAAGCTCAGGAGTATGCGCGTGGACGCCGAAGTGAACGGCGCCAAATGGGCCGACAAGGATGATCCGCGCATCACCAAGGTCGGGACCTTTCTGCGCCGCACCCGGCTGGACGAGATTCCCCAGCTGTTCAATATCCTGATGGGCGACATGTCTATTGTCGGTCCCAGGCCCGAGCGCCCCTGCTTCGTCGAGGAACTTTCGAGCCAGATGCGCCTCTATCATCTCCGCCACACGGTGAGGGCGGGCCTGACCGGCTGGGCGCAGATCAACTATCACTATGGGGCGTCCTTCGAGGATTCGCAGCGCAAACTCGAATACGATCTCTTCTACATCAAGAATTTCAGCCTGCTGCGCGATTGGGCGATCATGCTGCAGACACTTCGTGTCGTCCTCTGGCCGGATGGCGTGCGCTGAACTTCTGTATCGAGTCTTGTTGCTGAAACTGGTCCATTACTTCTGAATCAGTGGCAGCCCATGACAAAGACCACTACGGCCGCTCGGCAGACCGGTTCGAGAAACTCAATAAGAAATATTGCATCGGCATCGCTCTCTGGCTCCGCGAGCGCAGCGCGCCAGCCCGCATCACGCCCTCAGGAAAATGTTGGAATGTCCACTTCTGTCTGCAAGCGGGACGTCGTTGAGAGAGCCAAGGCCCATCTCGCGAGTGCGGCCCCGTAGCATGTACCGGAAATACCAGCAGCGTGGTCCGGCTCGGATGTCCGGCACCGTCCAGCTGACCTGATTGGCGGAGGCCGGCCAGCATCGACGGAAAACGGGCTCGGTCGGAGTGAGGACAGCCCCGGAGCGTGCCGCACGTGGCTAAAATTCACTCACAACTCGCAGATTTTGGACGCCCGTTCCCATCGACTAAATTCAACATTTCCACGGCTTTAACGGATTACGCAGCGCGTTTCAGAACGCATTCCTGTGAACGCCGCGGGGCTGACACTTCCACATTCAATAGCTGCCCGCCCATTGACCTCGCCCCGTCGTGCGCGCAAATCAAGCTGCGTCGAATTTGTGGAAGTCCGGTCGAATGAATGTGCATTTTTTGCTTTGAAGCACGTATCGAAAACCGATGCTCCCATGTCGGCGCCCGATTAATTGATTAAGCCAGTGCGGCGACCGATCTCGCGGCGCGAACGGCGCTTTGTGATCTCGCAGCCGCACGGGTGCGCAGCAGGCAAAGAGAGCAATCCGAAATGAAGCAGTACCATACCAAACTCTTCGGCCAATTTTTGTCGTGATGCCACACTCCGCCGTGTGGTCAGCAAGTGCAGGAAGGACCCTTTCGTGAAGTGTTTCACATCCAGAAGTGCTTGTTCCGACTGTTTAAGGTCTCACGAATCTAATGCCCGAATTACCCACGTTGCTTAGGAGTTGAATTTGTTGAATACCTGCAACCAGTCCGAGAAGTGTGTGGGGGACCCGGTCGTCACGTTCGCCGACCTTCTCGACCGTATCATCACAGATGAGACACATGAAAGCCGTAATCGGCACGATATCGCTTCCGCGATTCGCACCTTCTCGAAGGCTATCGGCTGTCACCCCGGGGACATCGTTGCCTCGGCTCCCTCACTGCGCGCGCGCCTTGAGAACATGACCCCTTCCCAGGTGGGTCTCACCCCCGATCGGTGCCGCAATATTATCAGCCTTATACGGTTCGCCTTGAATCACACGGGCATTGCGGATTGGCCCGCCCCTCACCTTCGTACCCTGAGCCTCGAATGGCGACAGCTTATAGTGTTGGTTCAGGACAATCAGCAGCGGTTCTGGCTGTCCAAATTCGCCGGATATTGTTCGGAAAAGGACCTCAGCCCGCAGCAGGTTTCCGACACCGTGGTCGATCAATGCTTCCGGGATCTGGACACCGCAACCTTGAAGCGCAAGCCCGCCACCGTCCACCGCAAGGTATGTCAGTTCTGGAACGAGTGCGCCGCCAACGTCGTACAATGGCCGAAGACGATCCTGACCGTTCCCGATCGGCGCAAGACCTACACACTGCCCTGGTCTGCGTTCCCAGCCAGCTTTGTCGCTGACATCGAGGACTACCTCGCCTATTCGGCAGGCGATGATGTCATGGAGATTCGCAGCTTCCGTCCCCTCCGGACTTCATCTATCAAAACCAATCGCGAGCTGATCCGCCAATTTGCATCTGCCCTCGTCCACCGCGGCCACGATCCGAACGAGCTAAGGCGGCTTTCCGATCTTCTGCCGTATGAGACCGTCAAGAAGGGGTTGCGCTACTACACATCCCGCCCAAGCGGATCAGGCAATCGCCAGGCCCACCGCTATCTCGTTCTGCTGAACACAATGGCAAAGCGCTGGGTGCAAGTCGAACCGGCACATGCCGAGCAACTGAAACTGTTGCTGACGAGCGTCGGTAAAAGTATTGGCGGAAAGAAACGCGGACTGACCGAAAAGAACAAGGCCAGGCTTGCTCAATTTGATTCTGAAAATGACGAAATGGTCAACGCGCTACTCAACCTGCCACAGCGGATCGTGTCTAAACTGCCGCTTAACCGGCCACCAACGCATGATGAAGCGCTTGCCGCGCAGACAGCTCTGGCGATTGAAATTCTTGAGGTGATTCCGCTTCGCGTGCAGAACCTCGCCGGTCTCGATTTCGAGCGCCACATCATCCGCGGCCGTGACGGTAGCGCGCGGCTGTGCATCGCCAGCGGTGAGGTCAAAAATGGATTCGACATCGAGGCGCCGCTGCCGAAATCGACGGTTGAGCTGCTCGATCTTTATCTCATGCACTTCCGTCCGAAACTTAAGAACGCCAATACCGCATGGCTTTTCCCTGGACGCGATGCGTCGCGGCCGAAATGTGTTCAGCAGCTTCGCAAGCAGATCCAGGACACGCTCACTCGCGATCTTGGCATTGAGTTCAATCCGCACCTTTTTCGGCACTTCGCGGCCATGATCTTTTTGCGGGCCAACCCCGGCCAGTACGGTGTCGTCCAACTGCTTCTCGGCCATAAGAGTATTGAGACCACTATGGCCTTTTATTGCGGCTTCGAGGCCAGCGCGGCGGTGCGCCAATACGATCAACACGTCTTGTTGCGCCGGTCCGGCGCCTTGAACGCGGGAGCGCCAATGGCATGAGTGCTCAATGGAACAAAGACCCGGCGCGCCGGGCGCTGAAACTCGAAGAATGGCCAGCAGCGGACCGCGCGGCATGGCAAACGGCGCGCGCACCAGGAGATGTGCTTGAGCCCGAAAGTGGCGGGTTGGCGTCCCATTGGAGAGACTCATCCGCAAAAAGCTTTGTGAAAAGTTATGGGCAATTTCTAGGATTTCTCGATCGGCAGGGTCTTCTGAATAAATCCGGCGATGCTGCGACCAGGCTGAACCCGCAAGTCCTGGGCCAATACATCCAGCAGCGCAGCGCATTGAACGTTTCTGGCACCGTCTTGTCCCAGGTTCGCCATTTGAACATGGGCGCCAAGGCGATGTTTCCTGGACAAGACTGGACCTGGATGCGCCCCGCCATTCAGAACCTCTCCTATCTCGCAAAGCCTGCCCACGACAAGCGCGCTCGGATTGTCCCGATCCAGGATCTATTCGACTACGGGCTTGAGCTAATCACCAAAGCCGAGGCGCCAAACGGGGGCACCGTCCTCAACCGCGCACTTCTTTATCGCGATGGCTTGCTGATCGCGATGCTGGCGGCGCGGCCGTTTCGGGAGTCAAATTTCGCCTCGATTGTTATCGGCCGGCATCTGGTCAAGCGCGGCGCGACCTATTGGCTCTGCTTCGCCGGATATGAAACCAAAAACCACCAGCCAATCGAGCTTCCGGTCCCTGGGGTTTTCAATCCTAACATCGAACGCTATTGCAGTCATTATAGGCCGGTTCTGTTCCCCAGGAATCGCGGATGGACCAATGGCAATCAGGAAACCGGAGCGAATTGTGCAGCGCTGTGGCTTTCATCGCGGGGCAATCCGATGCCGGCCAACACCGTCTATGAGCGCGTCACGACGATCACCCGCGCCAAGTTCGGACACGCAATCAACCCCCATTTGTTCCGGGATTGTGCGGCAACTTCCATCGCCATCGACGATCCAGAACATGTGCGCATAGCGGGAAAGGTACTCGGACATGCGCGGTTCAAAACTACCGAGGACTGCTACATCCTGGCGAAGTCGTTCGAGGCATCCCGTCGGCACCAACAGGGAATTGCGGTGCGGCGGCTCCAGAAAAACCGAGATCAAGTGGCTGAGGACGGCAACGTGCTGCCGGAAATCGTGCCGCCAAATCTACACACCAATGAATGTGATTATGGAGCCGCAAGCGATTTTCATGGAAAGAAGGCGCAAGAAACGTGCGCTCCCGGCGTCGTGATGAATTCATAGGGTCAGCAGGACCACCCACAGAAATTGAGCGACTTTCCTGTGAGTCATAGAAAACCAATGAGATACATCCGCATCAACCTGTTCACGCAGCAGACCGGCTACAGCGAGAAGGCTGTTCGCCGGAAGATTGAAGACGGTATATGGGTCCAGAATCGGGAATACCGGAAGGCGCCCGATGGCGCATTGTTGATTGATGTCGAGGGGTACGAAAGATGGGTAGAGGGAAGCATGGCAGCGGCGTAGAGGTTCACAACGGCTTTCTTCGCATCCGCTTCACCTACAACGGACGGCGCTATTACGAATCCTTGGGCCTGACGCCCAATGTCGCGAACCGCAAGGCGGCGGAACGCATCAGTGGCGACGTCAGGCAGAAGATCGCCCTCGGCGTCTTCGACTATGCCGCCGCGTTCCCCAATTCAAAGAACCTTGAGACCGCGGCGCCTCAGGCCCTTGCCTTCAAGGACTATGCCCCAGTCTGGCTGGGAACGCTGACCAAGGCAAAATCCACCACCAAGGGATACGAGAACGCCATCAACAATTTCTGGGTGCCGAAGCTGGGCCTCAAGGCGCTGGTTGACATCCGGCACACCGATTGCGCCACAGTGATAGCGGAGAAGGTTCGGGCCGGCGCCACGGGCAAGACCATCAACAATCTTCTGATTCCGGCCCGGCGAATGCTCAAGGCGGCGGTGGCCGACAGGCATATCGAGCGGTCTCCATTGGAGCAGATCGAGAACCTTTCCCATCAGGCGCCAGAGATTGACCCGTTCCGCCGCGAGGAAATGGAGGCCATCCTTTCCCACATGCAGGGGCATTACCCCGCCGGCGTCTGGAACTACTACCAATTCGCCTTTGCGACCGGCGTGCGCCCCAGCGAGCAGATTGCCCTGCGCTGGGGTGACGTGGACTGAAACGAGCGGACCATCAAAATCAGCCGGGCGTGGGTATTAGGGGCCGAGAAGGTGACCAAGACCAGCCGGGTCAGGTTCGTGGATCTCACGGCGTTCGCCTTGGCCGCCCTGATTCGGCAGAAGGCCGAGACTTTCATGCGGGGGCCGACCGCCCAAATCTTCTGCACCCCAGAGGGCGCAGCGTGGCCGAATGAGAAGCGTCAGCGGCTCCGGTTCTTCCAGCCCACCCTCCGGGCCTGCGGCATCCGGCAGAGGGTGCCCTACAACACGCGCCATACGTTCGCGACCATCAACCTCATGGCCGGCATCAACCCGGCCTATATCGCCAGCCAGCTTGGCCACACCACCACAGCGATGCTCTTCCAGAAGTACGCGAAATGGATCAACGGCGCCGACCAGGGCCGGGCCGCGGCGCAAATGGATGCGGCTTTCGGGTGCCCGCATACCCCGCGAATTGGCCCCAAATTGGCCCTAAAAAATGACTGATTCAATAAACTCAATAGGTTGTTGGTCGGAGCGGCGGGATTTGAACCCACGACCCCCAGTCCCCCAGACTGGTGCGCTAACCAGGCTGCGCCACGCTCCGACTTGATGTTGTTGGGGTTTGAAGCCCCAGGGGGGTCGAAAGGCGGCGGACTATAGGGATCGCCCTACCCCGCAGCAAGTCCCGCTTTTTGCAGCTTTTCCGGCATATTGCCGGCCTGTCCGCCGGGCGCGGCCCACGCCTCAGCGATCGCGCACCGCCTGCAGCCTGGCCTTCAGCCCGTACAGCTCGTCCAGCAAATCTTCGAGCCGCTCCATGTCTTCCGCGGCCAGGCCGCTTTCTTCCGGATTTTCCGGTACCGGCTCTGGCAACGTCTCTGGCGATTGCTCCGACACTTGCTCTGTCAATTCCTGGGACAATTGCTCTGGCGCCGCCTCCGGCAGGGGTTCCAAAACCGGTGCCGGCGGGGCGCGGTCCAGGACCGGAAAATCCCGCGACGGCGGCGGCGAATCAAAAAACGGAAGATCCAGGGTGACGGCGCGCAGATGGGTGGCACGCGGTTTTTTGGGCGCAGGCGCCGGCATCGGCTTTTCGACATAGACGATCTTCTCGATCACCTGCACCTGCGGCGGTGCCGGCTCCGGCGCGCGCATGGCGCCACGGCCGAGATCGGCGACATGGCGCAGGCCGCGCTCCTTCAACACCTTCTGCACGCCGCGGATGGTCAGTCCGTCGGCATAAAGCAGCGCCCTGATGCCTTTGAGCAGATCGACGTCCTCGGGCCGGTAATAGCGGCGCCCACCGGCGCGCTTGACCGGCCTGATCTGGACAAAGCGGCTTTCCCAGAAACGCAGCACATGCTGCGGCACATCGAGCTCGATCGCAACTTCACTGATGGTGCGGAACGCTTCCGCAGATTTGTTCGTGTAGGCGGAAGCCGCCGATGACATCAGTCCTCAACCTCGGGCATTGGAGTCTGGCCGTTGATGACAGCCTTTAAAACATGGCTTGGGCGAAATACCAGCACCCGCCGCGGCGCGATCGGCACCTCGTCGCCCGTCTTGGGATTGCGGCCCATGCGCTGGGATTTCTGGCGCACCGCGAATGTCCCAAAAGAAGACAGCTTCACTGTTTCGCCCTTGGCGAGCGCGCCGCAGACTTCTTCCAGCATGTCTTCCACCATCTGGGCGGAGTCGGTTCGCGACAGTCCCACGGCCTGGAAAACCGCTTCTGTCAGGTCAGCTCTGGTCAAAGTTCCCGTGGTCATGGCCCCGCGACTCTTTTGTTTATTCGCGAACACGGTAGGGCCGGCCGGAAAGCCCGTCAAGATCAAGGACTTGAACGAATCCCCTAAAGTTGAGGCAGGACCCGTGGGCGTTCGCCGCTTTCGCAGGTCCACTGGACCTGCTCACCCGCTCTGCGGGCTGCAGCTCACTACCACCTTAGGAGTGCAGCGCCCCAGGTGAACCCCCCGCCCATAGCCTCCAGCAGGACGAGTTCGCCCCGCTTGATTCGGCCGTCCCTGACCGCGGCCACCAGCGCCAGCGGCACCGAAGCCGCGGAGGTATTGCCATGCAGCGCCACGGTAGAGATCACCTTGGCCGGATCGATTCCCAGCTTCTTGGCCGTGCCGTCGAGGATGCGCTGGTTGGCCTGGTGCGGCACGAACCAGTCGATCTCGCCGATGGGAATGCGGGCGGTCTCGACCGAGGCACTGATCGCGGCGGCGATGTTGGTGACCGCGTGCTTGAACACTTCCTTGCCGTGCATGCGCAGCTTGCCGGCATCCTGGGTCGAGGACACGCCGCCGTCGGTATAGAGCATGTCATGCAGCCTGCCGTCGGAGAACAGGCGGGTGTTGAGGATGCCCTGGTCGGAATTGTCGCCCACCCCCTCATGGGCCTGCAGCACCACCGCGCCGGCGCCGTCGCCGAACAGCACGCAGGTGGTGCGGTCGTTCCAGTCCAGCAGCCGCGACATGGTCTCGGCCCCAATCAGCAGCACGGTGCGCGCCGCGCCGGTGCGGATCATGCTGTCGGCAACCGCCAGGCCATAGATGAAGCCCGAGCAAACCGCCTGCAGGTCGAAGGCCGCGCCATGCGCCATGCCCAGCCGCGATTGCACGACCGTCGCCGTGGCGGGAAAACTCTCGTCCGGCGTGGTCGTGGCCAGGATGATCATGTCCAGTTCGCCCGCGTCTATGCCGGCATCGATCAGCGCCGCGCGTGCCGCGGCGAGCGCCAGGTCGGAGGTCTTTTCGCTGGCCAGCGCGATATGGCGCTGGCGGATGCCGGTGCGCTCGCGGATCCACTCGTCCGACGTGTCCATCTTCTTGGCAAGATCGTCATTGGTGACGATGTTGGTGGGCAGATATGCGCCGCAGCCGATGATGCGGGATCGGATCATAATTCCCCTGCCCGGGCGCCGGCGCTTTCGGCGGAGATGCGAGAGCGGTCTGCGGTGATGCGTGCATTGATGTCGGCACGGGCCATGTCGATGGCGGTGTCGATGGCGCTGGCGAAGCCCACGGCATCGGCGCTGCCATGGCTCTTGACCACGACGCCGTTGAGGCCAAGGAATATGCCGCCATTCTGCGCGCGCGGATCAAGCCTCCTGCGCAGCGTGTTGAGCGCGCCAGAGGCCACCAGCGCGCCCAGCCGCGACATCAGCGAACGCTTGAGCGACTGGCGCAGATAGGATCCCACCAGCCGCGCCGTGCCTTCCGCGGTCTTGAGCGCGATATTGCCGGTGAAGCCGTCGGTCACCACCACGTCCACGGTGCCCTTGGCGATGTCGTCGCCTTCGACAAAGCCGTGGAATGCCATGGGCAGATTGGAATTGCGCAGGATGCCCGCCGCGCCCTTGACCCCATCATTGCCCTTCTGCTCCTCCGAACCGACATTGAGAATGCCGACGGTGGGCTTGGCCAGGCCGAACAGGACATGCGCGAAGGCTTCACCCATGACCGCGAAATCCACCAACTGCTCTTCGGTCGCGCTGACATTGGCGCCCACATCCAGGACCACAGTCTGCCCCTTCAGCGTTGGCCAGATTGTGGCGATGGCGGGGCGGGAAATGCCCTCGATGATGCCAAGATTGAACATCGAGACCGCCATCAGCGCTCCGGTATTGCCGGCACTGACCGCGACATCGGCCTCGCCCGCCTTCACGCAATCGATGGTGTGCCACATCGAAGTGTCCCGCCCGCGGCGAAGGACATGCGACGGCTTGTCTTCCATGCTGACGCGTTCGGGCGCATGGCGGATGGTGCAGCGGGATTTCAGGGCCGCATGCCGGGCGATCAGCTTGCTCAACTGGGCTTCGTCGCCATGCAGGACGAAGCGCACGTCGCTGTGGCGCTGGATGGTCTTGAGGAGCGCGCTCACGACAACGCCCGGGCCGGCATCGCCGCCCATGGCATCGATCGAGACGGTCAGAGCGCGGGTCACGGCCGCCTTTCGAAAAGCGGAGGCTTTAGCTCTTGGCCTTCACGACTTCGCGGTCGGCATAGTGACCGCAGGAACCGCAGACATGGTGTGGGCGCTTGGGCTCGCCGCAATTGGGGCAATCGCCATGGGCGGCCGCCGTCAGGGCGTGATGCGAGCGGCGCATGTTGCGGCGCGACGGCGAGGTTTTTCTCTTCGGGACCGCCATGGCGGGAGACTCCATCAGAGCGCGTGCCCCTTTGGGACCCCTTGTCCCGGTCGGCCGCGCGGCAATCAAAACCGCCTCTCCCCGGATGGGGTTGGCGAAAACAGGCGGCGTGGGTAGCAGGAAAGCCGGGGCAGTTTCAACCCCAAAAGCCCGGCTTTGGAAGGGGTTAAAGCCCCTATTTCAGGGTCTTGAGCACGGCAAAGGGGTTATCAGGCTGCTCTCTTGTGTCGGTTTGGGGTGAAAATTCCACACCGGGACAGCGGGGATACGGCTCCAGCGACAGGACAAATTCCTCCAGCACCGGGCCGGCCAGGTCGTAATGCAGGCTTTCAATCTCCTCCGGTCCCTCTTCTTCCCCGTCCAGGACCAGCTCCGGGCCCGAATCGGCGGCCGGCGGCCTGTGGCGCGCCGGGGCGCTGAAATGCAGTTCGCGGGCGAAGCTATGCTCCATCCGGCTCTTGACCGGCTCCAGGGTCACTACACAGGCCTGGGTGACCTCCGCAGTCAGGTGGAAGGAGAGACCGAAACGATTGGCCGCAAGCTTGGCGATCTCCACCGTTGCTTCAAACATCTCCACCGAGACAATGCCCGACCATCTGGCAATCTGGGCGCGCTCCGCTGCGCCGGCGGCAAACGCCACCCTGTCCCCCGCATTGCCAAGGCGGGCAAGATTATAACTCTGCGCGAGCGGCAGATTCTGGCTCGTGGCGCTCATGATTGCTTATATGGTTGGCAACGGCCCGAAATCGAGGGCCTTGGGCAAGCCGGCGGCAAGATGGCGGCGCGCGGCGAAGCCATAGGCGGCAAGGATTTTCGCGGCCTCCCCGGATTCCGCGCCGCGCCAGAGATTCTTGGCCAGCGCCGCCGCCAGCTCCTCTTCGCTTTTTGCCCGGTCGTAGGCCGCCATGCGGCCATAGAAAGCCTGGGCCATGGCCTTGAGCTTGTGGCCGATGCCGATATCGCCCACGCCCTGCTCGCGCATCGCTTCGTCAAAGCCGATGAAGATCGTGTCGGTCAGGCTTTGCGCCAGCTCGCCGCCTTTCAGCTCCCCCAGCACCAGCCAGGCGTGGAAGGCCAGCAGGTCGAAACGTCCGTCCAGGCTGTCGGCCACGCCGAAATCCGCAAAAAACACCGTTTCCCGCGCCCGCCTTACCAAGCTGTCATAAAGTGCCCGCGTCTGGTGCTTGCGCGCGGCGAAATCCTTGAGCAAATTCAGCATTGAAAGTCCCTGTCGGTCTTAAGGGCTTGCCGCCCGGCCGGGGGCAGGATAGCACATCGCCGAAAGGTCTTTGGATCGTGAACCACGTCATGAAAATTGCCTTCTTGCCGCTTGCCGCGGTCACCCTGCTGATCGCCTGTGCGCCGGTGATCAGCCAGCGCGGCTATCTGCCGGATCCCGACGCCGAAGCCACGATCAAGACGGGAAAGGACAGCAAGACCAGCGTGCAGGAACGGCTGGGCTATGCCTCCACCACCGCGACCTTCGGCAATGACAGCTGGTACTACATCTCCGCCACCGAAAAGCAGGTCGCCTTCTTCAAGCCCGTGGTGCTGAAGCGCTCAGTCTTGGCGGTTTATTTCGACAAGGAGAACAAGGTGATCGGCGTGCGTCACTATGGCCTGCAAGACGGCCATCTGATCGCCTTCGAGACACGGGAAACGCCCGCGCGCGGCCGCGAAACCACATTCCTGCAAGAGCTGCTCAAGGCCACGCCCGGCAGCAACGCCACCAATGTCCAGGAAACCAATCCGGGCAATGGCGGCGGTCCAGTGCCGTAACGCTAGCCACCTGCGGCGAGCAGCGCGCCATGCGTCAAGGGACGCGCCGAAGCCAGCCCGTACACGCAATCAAGATCGCGCCACACTTCGAAGGGTGCGCCGGCCGCAAGCCGGATGGCTGCATGGATCGCGGCTTCGTCATCCATCAAGCTGCGTTCATGAATCGTCGCGGCGCTGTAGCGGTCGTCGTTGAGCACGCGAATTTCATAGTCGGGCATGGCCACCTCCGGCACGGGTCCCTATTCAAGCCCGGCGATCCATTCACTATGACGGCAACCAGATGAAAGTTTTACATTCAGGACAACAAATGGCGGCGTTGCGCTGAAAAAGAATTCACCATGAAACCGAAGCGTCCAAAAGGCGTTGTGCATACCGTCGTGATGGGTGCGCGCCAGGCCGGAAGGACCATGCCGCCTCCGGCGCGCGCCGGGATGGTGGCGTTGTTCTGCGCCACTGCCGCGACGGCCGCGTATGGCCAAGACGATATCCTGCAATATCTTGCCGCCTCCGCGGATGCGGCGCGCGCCAGCCAGCCGGAATGGAGCTCGCCGCTTGTCACCACCACTGCCTTGATGGAACAGCGGCTGCGGCTCGACATCTATCAGCAGCACGCCGGCAATGGCGCCGACACCACCCAGTTGGATGGCGGCAAGGGGTTGGATCTGATCGTCAGCCCGACCAACGAAGTCCAGTTCGCATTTCCACCTTATGAAGTGCGCTCCTCCACACCGACGTCCAAGGCGCTTGCGGGATACGGCGACTGGGCCTTCATGCGCATGGAGCAGCGGCTGTTCAGCGCCGCAAAGGATGACGGCAACTATGTCGTGACCGCCTGGCTTACGCTGCAGGCGCCCACCGGCATCAAGTCCCTGACCAGCTCATCCTGGTCGCTGCAGCCCACCTTGGCCTTTGGCAAGGGCTGGGGCGATTTCGATGTGCAAGGCACGCTTGGCGCGGTGCTGCCCACCTCGAATGTCCATGTGCTGGGCCAGCAGATCCAGAGCAACACCGCGTTTCAATATCATCTCGACCCCGTGTTCTGGCCCGAGGTGGAAGTGAACTGGACATACTATCCCGACGGCCAGCGCGCCGGCCTGAACCAGGTCTTTGTCACGCCTGGTCTGGTGATAGGCCGGTTCGACATCGGCCACGGCCTGAAATTCACCACCGGCGCCGGATATCAGATCGCGGTCTCCCCGGCCTATCGCCCCAAGCCGCTCACGCCGGCCTATGCCAACAGCTTGATCGTCACCACACGGATGAATTTCTGAGCGGGAAGTGCCTGCCGGGTTCCAATTAAAAAAATTGCTGGAATTACAATCCGCTGCCTGGCGTCTTTACGATACCGAATGAAGCGGAGTGCATTCCTGCCGGCTTTCTGCTTAGATGTGGCCATGCGCAAGATGGCCCTGTCCCTCGTGATCGTTGCGGCGCTGGTCGGTCCGGCGGTCGCCTACAGCGGCCATTGGCTGGTCGTTGAGGCCGTCGACAGCCAGACCTGCTATCGCATGACCGAGATTCCCGACGGCAACAATTGGCGCCAGCTGGGGGAGTTCAACACCTTCCGCCAGGCAGGCCAGTGGATCTGGGAGCATCGCTCCGGCCTGTGCCAGAACAGTCCGGTTTTCAGCTGATTATCCCCGGCTCGAATTAACTTCAAAGCGCAGGCCCGACCCGTTATAGGCATTGGCCATGCGACAGACTTTCGTTCTTCTGGGAGCGCTGGCAATGCTTGTGGCGCAACCCCTATCTGCAGCTGGAAATGGGTCCACGGCGCAAACCG
>Ga0210386_10003228_pt1 | contig 13715 bp, 15 predicted proteins | sample IncBWH32OmetaG_FD_160091 | JGI IMG/M metagenome (GOLD analysis project Ga0210386, IMG submission 160091) | Forest soil microbial communities from Barre Woods Harvard Forest LTER site, Petersham, Massachusetts, United States - Inc-BW-H-32-O ... | reverse complement strand
CAAAGGTGTCGAAGATGCCGTAGCTGGTGTCGCTGATCTGGAACGCGTACCAGGTGACGGTGCCTCCCTCGGCGACGGCCAGTTCGCGGCCGGCCTTGAGGAATGCCGCCAGCTCGCCGCCCTTACCGGGTCTGGCTTCCAGCAGCGCGAGTATGCCAAGCGTCACGGTCATGGGGGGAAGGTGTCCTTTCAGCGGAAGTGTCATCGCGGGCCGCCCGGCCCGGTCTAGCAGTTAGCGTCGCCACCCGCCCGGTTTCTTACCTCTCGCCCGCCGGCGAAACGGACGCGGTGGCGCCCTGCGGAGTTCCAGCGTGCGGCACCGAAGCGAAGGCCGGGCCCGCAGGCGCGATTACCGCGGCCCGTTGCCGCTTCCCCGGCACTCATAATGACTGTTCGGGCGAAGTGCAGATGAATAGGGCCAGCGATAAGGCTTCCGACGAGATCGGCGGCTCGGCGCGCGGTTATCAAGAGGCCTGAACACGACCCAGGCCACCTCGGGTCCCCCGGTGCCGTGGCACTGCCAGCAGGCCACCGGGCACCCCGACCCGCTGCCTAGCGTGCTTCACGTGGTGAGCTGGCGGGTAGCAATGAGGCGGACCTATCGCTGACTGACTCGCCCCGATGTGCCGGGCGATGTGCGGTCATGCCACCTCCTCGGGCTCGCCGGCCAATCACGGTCGCGGGGAGCCAGCGGCCTCCGGAGCCACGGGCGCCGCTGGCCCCGGACACGCAAGGTCACGTCGGCGAGATTCGCCGCGAGGCCCCGAGAAGTCTTCGTCGGTAACGATCCGCAGCAGGCTGTCCAGGCTGCCGCGAAGCATGCCGCTGCGGTCAACGTCGACCTCACCGGTTACCCGGATCACGGCTCGGCCTTCGCAGCTGGTCATCGCCCAGATGGCGCTGTGCACCCTCCGCGGTATCTTCATCGCGGACCGGGGCGGGCTTGTCCGTACGGTGGCATGCAATGGGTACGTCGACACTATTAACACCGCAACAGGCAAGCCAGCACGCGCAGGGCCCTTCCGGACCTATACGGCGTCTTCGTTTTCCTCGGTCTGCTCGGTACGTCGCGATTCCCGGATGCTGTATGCCATGGTCACTAGCACGGTCAGGCCGCCGATGGCAACGCCCAGGCCGGTTCCGACGCCGGAAAATGGCAGGAGGTCCGCGCAAATCAGCACAGCCCCGAGGCCGAGGGCCCCAATGCCGAAGAGGACCGTGCACGTCGTGGCAACGCGGCTGGCTGCCGCTTTGAGGGCCGCCGAGCGGGCGCGTGCCTGAATGGCCGCGAGATAGCGTCTGGCCCATCGGTACTCGAGGGCGAACACGGACAAGGCCAGCGCAATTACCAGCAAGCCCGGCCCGGGCGCTACCAGGAGTACCGCCCCGACGGCGAAGATCACTATGCCCGCGATGGTGACAGCAATCCGGCGGAGCAGCCTTACCAGGTCCTTCACTTCTCCAAGCATGCCAGCGCACGGATGACCATCTGGCCTTCGGGGTAGACGGCGGCAAGCTTGTGATCAGCCCGACCGAACAGTGAATCACAGCGTACGACGCCCTGGCGCAGGATAGGGCCCCGAAACGGGACGATGGCGGTGAGCAGGCTGGCTGAAGAACCCGGGCCAACGAGGCAACACAATCCGCGGTCTTGAGGCAGAGGCGTGGCGGCGGGGCTGCCCACCGGAATGGCGGTGCGCGCAGCCGTCGATTGTGTACGGTGTCGGGCGGCACCTACAGCATCGACAAGTCCGCTCTCGCGTGGCCTCTGCCGTGCGTATCGCCAGGTCCACTCAAGGGATCAGATCCCTGGATGCTCCGCTCGATGGTCTGTTCGAGTGATCGAACACGTCGCGATCTGGCTATCGCCCGGGAGCCAAGACGGGAGCCATTCGGCGGAGAGCCGCCGGGAGTCTGGGGGCGTCTGGACGGTCATTTGCCCTGGGAAACGGCACTTCGCGAACCTTCTAGACTCGTACAGACCAGCTCGAGGCCTACTTCACACCGAGGAGGTCACTGGTTCGATCCCAGTATCGCCCACCCAGCTCGACGGCCGGTTCCGGACCATGGACCGGCCGTTTTCGATCTTCCGGAAGCAGCAAAGTGCGAGGAAAGGGACACGACCTCCACACGACCTCCACAGAATCTCAATCTGACCTCCACGCTGCCTATTCAGGCTCCGGGTACGTCTTCAGTCCCCTTCACCTTGTAGCCGGGAGCGGCTCTTTCGCCCTGGGCACAGTCTGGAGTGTGGGGACTGGCGGCGGCCGAATAAACGGGCTGGGGGGAGCGGTCGCATGCCGAAACTGACGGGAATCGCCGTAGCACTGGGTGTTGAATACCCTCCGAACGACACTGAATATCCGCTGCACATCGTGGCGTCCTCGCCCGCTGCGGGAACGGGGGCGGCGACCGTTTGGCACACATGGCAGCTTGCATCTGGCGGCGAATGGAACGGCTGGCAGCCGTTCGGCGAACCTGGCCCCGGCGACCCTGGCCCACCCACCATGTATCAAGATGGCGGCACCGGCCAGCTCGGGGTGCTGCTGGTCGGTTTCGGCGGCCAGGCGGTGTGGCACCGTCGCCAGACCGGCCGCGAACCGGATAAGTGGTCGGACTGGGAATCACTCGGCCAGCCGGGCGGACACCCGATTCAGGGGCCCGTGGCTACTGTGCTGCTCAGGAACGGGCAGATTATGGCTGTCGTAGTCGCGGCCGGGGCTGTGTGGCAGACCACCGCGACGGAAGACCCGTACGAGCAGTGGTCGGCGTGGTCGTCGTTCGGCCAACCAGACGGCGCGATCGTGCTGGCCGTCAGCATCGCCACGTCCATTGACGGTCAGTGCGAACTGGTCGCGCTGGTGGAATGGCCCGACCACGGCGATACCACATCCCCCGGCGATAGGAGCGTCCTGTGGCGCCGGCTGAACATCCATGGCGGCTGGTCGGACTGGGAGCCGCTTCGCCAGCCAGCCGGGGACTCTGTCCCTGTCGGCACGCCAGTGCTGTGGTGGAACTCATACCGAACCGGGAATCTGGAGCTTTTCACGCGGACGAGCGACGGAGCGGTGTGGCGCGCAGTGCAGCAGGCCGACAATACCGGTGCGCGGGGACCGTGGGAGATGCTCGTCCGGCCTGGCTACAGCTTTGGAGACCTGGCCGTTGCAACGGATAGCGAGGGTCGGATGCTGCTGGTCGCCCCGACCTCCGCGGGTAACCATCTGTGGTACGCCCTCCAGTCCGCTGCCGACTGGGCCACCTGGTCACCGCTGTCGCCATTGTCCGTAGTGCCCGAAGCATCAACGCAGGATGCAGACGCGCTGACATGCCCGGTCCTGGCGATAGACGGTAAAAACTGCATGCAGCTGTACGTCGTGGGACCGGCGACCGGGGACATTTACGGGTTCACGGCCGACGGGCCCGGCCAGCTGCCAACTAATCCCCTGTCCTTTACGCATCCATAACGCCCAGGCCTGCTCCGGTCCTGCTAGTGCTACCACCACGTCGACGGCCGGTTCTGATCACGGACCGATCGTTCTGTTCTTCCAGCAGCAGCAAAATGGCCGGGCACTTTCGGGGCACATCGCCGCGAGATCTGCCCGCAACCAACGAGAAGTACCGAGAGCTCAACCCCAGGTCAGCGCTGGTGCCGCCGACATCAGCCAGGGTCAGCCTGCCTACGGCACAAGGCCCGGCTTACAGGCCGGCTCACCCCTTGTCGATCGCGTTGCGCGAGGCTCGTCGCGATAGGCGTTGCAGTACAGACTGCACTCCTGCCGTACTCGACGTATGGGAAAAAGGCTATCTGAGCTGCCCGCTCGGGAGTTAAGTTGGTCTGGGATCCCGCCGCGCAGCGGGGAGAGGACATGGATGATTCGGCCGTTCCTGCGCTGCGATTCGGCGTCTTGGGGCCGCTTCGGGTCTGGCGGCAAGGGACCGTGGTTGATCTCGGGCCGGTTCAGCAGCGGGTAGTCCTGGCGGTGCTGGCTTTGCAGGCGGGTCGACCAGTCGGCCGCCAGCAGATGATCGACGCCGTGTGGGGCGAGACACAGCCCAGGAACGCAGTGAACCTTGTGCAGCGGCACGTTTCCGGGCTGCGGCGGGCGCTAGAGCCTGACCGGCCCGGCCGGACTCCGTCGGACCTATTGACGTGGACCGATGCCGGCTACTTGCTGACGCTGCCGCCTGGTGCCTTGGACCTGGAGCTGTTTGTGCGGGAATTGGCCCGTGCGCGCACTGCGCGGGCTGCCGGCCAGCTTCAGGAGGCCGCAGCGGCGCTGCATTCGGCGCTAGAACTCTGGCGCGGCCCGGTCTGCGACGGTTTGTCCAGCCCGTTCCTGGACGCGCAAGCCGACCGGCTGGCCGAATCATGCGTGAGCGCGCTCGAGGACCGCATCGAGCTTGACCTGGTAATCGGCGATCATGGCGACCTGATCGCGGAGTTGCGGGATCTCGTCGCCGAGCACCCGCTGCGAGAGCGGCTGCGCGGCCTGCTCATGCTGGCCCTGTACCGGGCCGGCCGTCAGGCCGACGCGCTGACCGCCTTCCGGGACGCGCGCCGCGAGCTGCACGATGAACTCGGCGTTGAGCCCTCGGCACCGCTCCAGCAACTCCACCAGCAGATCCTGACCGCAGACCCGGCATTGGCTCCAGGGGGTCCAGCCCAGGCCGGGTCCGACGTAGGCGCCAAGACCAGTCGACGTCGAGTTGTGCCGGCCCAGCTACCGCACAACATTCCGGACTTCACCGGCCGCGACGCCGAGCTCGGCCGACTGGACGCGCTGCTGGACCAGGACGGCAGTGGCATACGGAACGCCGTGGTGATCACCGTCATCACGGGAACCGCCGGAGTCGGTAAGTCCGCGCTAGCCCTGTACTGGGCTCACCGGGTTCGTGACCTCTTCCCAGATGGGCAGCTGTACGTGAACCTACGGGGTTTCGGCCCGGCTGGATCGGCAATGGAACCGGCTGAGGTGATCCATGGGTTCCTGGATGCCTTCGCTGTGCCGTCGGATCGAATGCCGGTGGACCTTGACGACCGGGCCGCGCTCTACCGAACCATACTGGCCGACTTGCGAGTGCTGGTCGTCTTGGACAACGCTCGCGACGTCGACCAGGTACGTTCCCTGCTTCCCGGTTCTCCTGGCTGCGTAGTGCTGGTAACCAGCAGAAACGGGCTAACAAGCCTGGTTGCTGCCGATGGCGCTCGTCCGGTGGAGCTTGATCTGCTTCCTGACGCGGAAGCACGGCGCCTGCTCAGCTCCAGGCTGGGCCAAGACCGGGTCGCCAGCGAGCCCGCGTCAGTTGACGAGATCGTCAAGGCCTGCGCGGGGCTGCCGCTGGCCTTGGTCGTCGCGGCATCCAACGCCGTCGCGAACTCGCGGTTGCCGCTTTCGGCCCTGGCCGGTGAGCTGCAGAAGACCGAGGGTCGTCTCGACGCGCTAGGCGCGGGCGACCAATATACCGATGTCCGAGCGGTCTTCTCCTGGTCGTATCGAGCGCTCAGCACGCCAGCGGCGCGGCAGTTCCGGCTGCTCGGGCTGCATGCCGGACCGGACATTGCCACGTCCGCCGCGGCCAGCCTGGCTGGGGTGCCGGTGGCGCAGGCCCGCCGGGAACTGGCTGACCTTGTCCGTGCTCATCTGGTCACCGAGTGGGCTCCCGGCCGGTTCGTGATGCACGACCTGCTCCGCGAGTACGCCAACGAACTTTCGATGATCGACGACAGCGCAGCCGACCGGCGCCTGGCGGTCCATCGAATACTCGACCACTACCTGCACACTGCGTATGTCGCAGACCAGTTGCTCCATCCACGGCGCGACGACCCGATCGCGCTGGCGCCTCTACCGCTACTCGTGGCCACCGAGACCCTGGCAGATTACCGGGACGCGGTCGCCTGGCTGGCCACCGAGCGTCAGGTCCTGCTCGCGGCCCTCCGGCAGGCGGTGAGCTATGGCTTCGATACCCACGCGTGGCAACTTGCCTGGGCGGTCACGTCATATTTCGACCGCCACGGTCATTGGTACGATGCGGCTTCTTCGCACCAGGAGGGCCTAAAGGCCGCCCAGCGACTCGGTGACCTGCAGGCACAGGCGATCATCTGTTGCTGTCTGGCCCGCGCCTACTGCCGCCTCGACCGTCATGACGCGGCCCGTGAGCAGTTGCGGCGGGCCATCGAGTTTTACCAGGTCCTCGGCGACCAGGCGGGCCAGGGACATGCTCATCGGATCCTGGCCTGGGTGCTCGAGCGTCAGGGCCGCTACGGAGAAGCGCTCACGCACGCTGAACTGGCCGTTGACCTGTTCCGGAGTGCCGGACGCCCGGCCGGGCAAGCCCACGCGCTGAACGCGGCCGGCTGGTTTCACATCTTGCTCGGCGGTCCAGGAGAAGGACTCCGCCTTTGCCAGCAGGCGCTGGACATGCAAAGGGAAATCGAGGACCGGTTGGGCCAGGGCGAAACGCTGGACAGCATCGCGCGTGCGTATACATCCCTGGCTCGTTACGACGAGGCCACCGCCTACTACCGGCAAGCGCTCCAGCTTTACCGGGAATCCGGCGATCGGTACAACGAAGCTCAATTTCTCGTTCACCTCGGCGACACGAGCCTCGCGGCCGGCGACCCTAAGTCCGCCGTTGCTGCGTGGCGAGATGCCGTAACGATATTCGACGACCTCGATCTTCCCGAAGCGGCCAACTTGCGGGCAAAGCTGAGCAACCTAGCCGCGCAGACGGGCGGCGTGGTCGCTGCTGACCGCAATCAGGTGGCATCTGCCACTTGACTAACGTGGACCGACAGGCCAAGTTTGAGTTAGTTGTACGGCCGAACGCTACTTTCGACCGACATAACGGGTTGCGTGCGAGCTCGAAACCGTTCCCTTCGTGATAAGCAACCTTATCCCTGGAGGCCCGACATGACTGACGGCAAGTCCAAGACAAAAAGTTTTCCGGTTACCAACAGCGACGTCGAGGGGCTTATCGATGCCCTCAGTAAAATGGCGCGCAAGCTTCCCCCGGAACAATGGGGTCTCTTGCTTTCTATCCTCGCGGCTGCGGGCGGGACCGTTGAGGTCGGTGCGCGTAAAACGAGGGGTAAGTTTTCCGGGATAAAAGTCGAAGGCGGAGTGATTACTGACCCCACAGATAGAAAGGTTATAGAACTGCGCAATCAGCTTCGGAAAGCCCACATGCCGGGCACGTCGGCGGGCGCCCCGCTTGGCGACATGATTATACCCCCCAAGCCCTCCACGCCCCCCAAGAAATCTGGAGGCTAATCGATAACCCGGGGATCTGTGACGTTGCCGCGGGGATAGGATGCGGGATAGATTTCGGCATGAGCTCCGGGGACAGGTGACATGCAGGACGAGGAAACATTGGAGCGGCATTCCACCTGGCCTGTCGTTCTCGTGTCGATGCCGTTCATGGATCCCTACCGTCCATCGATCCAGCTTGGACTCCTCAAGGCGCTGACGGCACGGTGCGGTTTCCCGGTCCGGACCTGCCACGCCTATCTGGACTTCGCGGCAGCGATCGGCGTTGATTACTACAAGAGGCTGTGCGATCATCGCGGCACGCATATCGGGGACTGGCTGTTTTCGTTGGCCGCCTTCGGTGACGCGGCGCCGGACCGCGATGCGCATATGCTCGACGAACTGGCTGGTGCCCTATCATACCTGGGGACGTCACCTGACGATATGAGGGAAAAGCTTCTCCAGATACGTAACCGTAATGTCCCGGCTTATCTCGATTCGCTGGTCGACGGCTTCTCCTGGCCAGATGTGGCGGTCGTGGGATTTACTTCGACGTTCCAGCAGAACACCGCGTCGTTCGCGCTGGCCAGGCGCCTGAAGGAGCGTCATCCAGAAATCATTACCGTCTTTGGCGGCGCCAACTTCGAAGGTGAGATGGGCCTGGAGTTGGTCCGCACGGTCGACGTCATCGACATGGCCGTCATCGGCGAAGGGGATGAAGCGTTCCCCCGCCTACTCGGGGTCCTAGCCGCGGGTGGCAATCTGGATGAGGTCCCTGGTCTGGCCCGCCGCCGGGATGGAGTGGTCGCGGTAACGGCCCCCGCGCCGGCCATGGACCAGCTGGACGACCTGCCCGCGCCGGACTACGACGAGTATTTCCAGCGTGCCGAGGACCTGGGCGTGCTGCCCCGGGTGGGACTGCGCGACGTCTGGCTTCCCATCGAGACGGGCCGAGGGTGCTGGTGGGGCGCGAAACATCACTGCACGTTCTGCGGGCTCAACGGGGAAACGATGCGATACCGCTCCAAGTCCGGAGAACGCGTCCTTAACGAACTCGCCGAGCAGGCCAGGAGATACCGCAGCTTCCGCTTCGAGGCGGTCGACAATATCCTCGACATGGCCTACTTCACGAAGTTGTTTCCCGTGCTAGCCGACCATGAGACGGGCTACGAGATCTTCTACGAGGTGAAGGCGAACCTGAGCCGAGAACAGCTGAAGCTCATGGCCCAGGCCGGTGTTACTCATATCCAGCCCGGCATCGAGTCCCTGAGTTCCAACGTCCTGCGTCTCATGCGCAAGGGCGTCCGAGCCATCCAGAACATAAACCTCCTGCGCTGGGCTCAGTATTACGGTATCGAGGTCAAGTGGAACCTGCTCTGGGGCTTTCCGGGCGAGACCGAGCAGGATTACGCAGGCCAGGTAGAGGTTATGCCGCACCTGTGGCATTTGCCGCCACCAGAGAATTCTGCGCGTATCTGGCTAGAGAGGTTCAGCCCCATATTCATGGAGCGGGACACGTTCCGGTTCCGTCACCGGTCGCCGGAACGCAGCTACCGGTATATCTATCCTGAGACTGTCGACCTCGAACTCGTTGCCTACTTTTTTGATTACGAATTTGAGGGCGGACTGCCTGACTCCGCCTACGCGGATATATACGGCGCGGCGGACGAGTGGCTTAGTGCGTGGCAGGACGGCAGCCCGCCGGTCTTGAAGTACTGGTCCGCACCTCATTTCGTCCAGATCTACGACGAGAGGCGAAGGGGTCGAGGAGGAAGTTACACCCTCGAGGATACGCTTGCTGATTTGTACCTGGCATGTGTCAACCGGCCTACTACTGCTGCCGCCGTTCGTGCATCGCTCGGCCTGGACCTGCCGGCGGAAGGTATCCAGGAGATTTTTGAAGAGTTCCAGAGGCTGGGGTTGATGTTTCTTGACGAGCAGTTCGTCCTCGCTCTGGCCGTACCCGCCGTCGCTGGGCGGTGAGACCTCGGACACGGCGGTGGTGACTGGGCTTCGAGGGTAGCAGGTTGTCTGTGGGACGACAGGAAAGAGATGAGAACCACTGTGCATATTGTGGTGGCGGGAGCTCTGCCGATCTGTTCGCCTCTCCAAGATTTCGGTGCAGAGATCGCCGCTGGCGACCTTTACTTGAATCGTTTATTCACGGCTGCCATAGAAGCTTGCCGCCGCGGGCCATGAGGTGCAGCGCGCGGTGCAGCGGACACTGCAGGAGCGGCCGCGACGATGAGTCTCGTCAGTACCGAGAAGCGCTGCTCAGCAGCGATCTCCTTCTCGGCGCCGAGACGACAGGAATACGGTGAACGAAATGCCGCACGCATCATCGGGTGGCCATGACGACGGGGATGCCCGCCCGGCACGCGATCACTCGGCGGTCGCCGATCTGGTGGCCGGCGCCAGAAACGGCGATAGGCAGGCTTGGGACGCCCTCGTCGAGCGATACGCCTCGCTGGTCTGGTCCATCTGCCGTCGGTACGGGATCAGCGGCCCCACTGCCGAGGACGTCTCCCAGCACGTCTGGCTGCACCTGGTGGAGAGCCTGAACAACCTTCGTGATCCCGCTGCGCTCCCAGGCTGGATAGCCACCACTGCCCGGCGGGAATGCTGCCGGATCCGTAGCGCTCCCCGCCCGGTACCCGGCGACACGCAGATACTGGAGAACCTGCCCGACCGGCAAGCCAAGACGGTTGAGCACGAGCTGCTCATGGCCGAGCGCCACGCCACGCTGCGCGAGGCGTTCGTGCGGCTGCCGCTGCCCTCCCAGCGACTGCTGGCTCTGCTCGTCGCCGATCCACCCGTACCCTATGCCGAGATCAGCGCCCGGCTCGGCATCCCGGTCGGGAGCATCGGCCCGAACCGAAGCCGCTCGCTGGCCCGGCTGCGGCGGGACCCGGCCATCATCGGCCTGATCAACAGCGAGGCAACGAGCGGGTCCCGATGACTGCCGTCACGTGCGGCAACCTGCGGGTCGAGATCGTCAGCAACGCGGGCATCCGTCATGCGCGGGCGAGGCAGGCGGCGGCAGCCAAGCGCAGTCCGCCCGCGCTAGCCTGGTGCGTGCAGTGAGGCTGAGTTTCACTCGGGTTGGGATAGCAACTGCGCAATCCTGGTTCCCGTCGGCGTGCCCCAGCCGCTAACCGCGTCATAGCCATCCCCGGCCGCGTAGCCCTGCGGGACGCCAGGTGAGCGGTTGTTGCCCAGCTTGATGTCCATACATCCCACACCGCCGACCGGCTGGCCGCCTGGTGCGGCACCGTACAGCAGGGGTGTGAGGAAGCGCCGCTGCTGCGGATTGGGAAGCCCGGCCGAGATGCGGGCCAGCAAAGCCGCCCACAGCGGTGTCGACGCGCTTGTGCCACCAGATGGCCTGTCCTGGCCTCGGAAGATCAGATCGTAGAAGGGCTCGCCAGCGAGGGCGGCGACGTCTGGGACGACACGGCCGTCAATGCTTCCCGTGTTCAGCGATTCGACGTTGACCGTCTGCCACGCCGGACGCGGGAACACGGTGCTGACGCCGCCACCGGTTGACCCGCCGCCGGGTTGGCTTCGGTCGCCGGGCGCGTCCCACCATACGATTTCCACTGGCGGTGTCCCGGTCAGCATGGTTCCGCCGACGCTGAGCACGAATGGGCTGGTGGCGGGGAAGTTCACATGCGCCCGGTCGTCGTTCATCTGGTCGCCAGCGCCGTCATCGCCAGCGGCAGCGCATACCGTTACCCCGAGCATCGCCACCGACTGCAGCCGCTGATCGATCTCCACGACGGCCGAAGCTGACCAATCCGGCGAGTCCTCGGCCCGTCCCCAGCTTATGGACAACGCCGCCGGAGGCAGTGGCTTGGTCTTCACGACCGCATCTAGCAGATCGATCCACCCCTTCTCATTGAACGACGCGAAATAAACCGAGATGGCCGCCGCCGGGCACAAGGCAGCGATTATCTCGACATCCATCATCACCTCGCCGCTAAAGTCAAGGAGTTGTTTTTGATCCGGCTTCGGCAGTTGCAGGATCTGCTCGAGGCTCAGCAGCGGATAGCCGACTGAGATCGGCGTAATTTGTGGTACCGCTCGAGCATATTTCTGGCAGAAAGCCCGCACGTCGGAAGCGAAATAGGCTCCGCCGAACTCGGCGATCGCGACAGCCTGTCCGGCTGCGTCGCCCGGCGGGAACTGGTACCGAGATTCGAGGTCAGCCGGAGTGAGAGCGGCCGCGGACGCCTGTGGAGGGGCATTCTTACGTTGTGCCATGCGGCGGTCGTCCAGGCCGAAGACGCCGGTGACTATTCCATTCAGCGGAGCTGGGATGCTGATGCTGCCCTCGCGGCCCCGGAACTGGCCCTGGTCAGCGCTCTGGTAGGTGCCGAGTGTGATCTGGAACGCCGTGTTAAGCTGCTGAACCGTGCCGCGAACGTGCATGCTCCTGGTGACCAGCGACACGTCATAGACGTGCAGCCCGAGCTTCTCCAACTCGTCTTTGACTTTCGCGGCATCATCCGCGTCCGCGCTATAGCGGGCCCCGAATGTCGCAAGACCCATCGCCGGGCCCGTGACGTCGTCAGCGTCAGGCAGCTGCGGCCCGCGAAGGGTAATGGTCACTTCGACTTCATCGCTCAGGCTGGCGTCCCCGACTCGCCGGGCTCCAGCCGCAGGCGGGCGGTACGAGTGGGGAAGTTCAACCCGTCCCTCAACCATGACTGCCTTCTCTCCTCGCGGAGCTTAGCGAAGCTTTATCCAGAATGGCGCCCCAGGATCGCGCCTCCAGCCCCGCACGATGCAAGCTTGCATGTATGACGGGGGGCAGCGCCGCGGCAATAATACAGAATTCCGTAAATCTGCTGGCCGCCGACGGGTCAGTGCCCTTCCTCGCCGGGAGGGCGAAGCTCCACCCGGGCGGCACCAGCGCCGTGGGCGCGCGTCCGCTGTAGCGCCCCGAATGCCCTGTCGATCGGGCGGCCGTGCGCGGCCGGGGCGGGCGGGTAAGGTGCGGCCCATGGCCGATCAGCAGGTGGTGGTTCTTGACTACGACCCGGAGTGGCCTGCCCGGTTCGCTGATCAGCGGCCGCCGGTGGAGGAACTGCTCGGGCCGTGGCTGGCTGGCCCGGTGGAGCATATCGGCTCGACCGCAGTCCCAGGGCTGCGTGCCAAGCCGGTCATTGACATGCTTGCCCCAGTGAGCTCGCTGGTCGATGCGCAGGCTGTGGTCCCGGTCCTGGCCGATGCGGGCTGGCTATTCTGGCCAGATGATCCATGCCGTCATTACCGTCTGTGGTTCTTGCGGCCGTCGCCTGAAGCCCGTACGCATCACCTGCATGTGATCGAGGGCAGGCATGCGCATGCTGTGGCGCTGGTGGCATTCCGGGATCTGCTGCGCGCCGATGAAGGGCTGCGCCGCGAGTACGCCGGTCTGAAGGACCGGCTCGCCCGGCAGCATATGGGCAACCGCAATGCCTATAGCAACGCCAAAGGCAGCTTCGTCGCTCAGGCGCTGCGGCGGGCGGGCATCGAGGCTCCGCCGCGGGACCTATTGCCTGAATAGGCGCAGGCGTCCTGGTGCGGTCTGGGCACGGCCGTCGGCCAGACTTGTCGATCAGCGTGGGTCGGGGCGGTCGACGTTGAAGTGCCTGCCCGTTGTCGTCAGCCACTTGTCGCCCGCGCGCCGCAGCGCGAACAGGCTGATCACTCGCTGGCCGCCTTCCCAGTCGCCGTAGAGGATGCTAAGCATCATCGGGTCGCCGCCCTCGACTGCGCCGGCGACGGCCCTGAACTGGGCTGTAGCCGGATCGCGCAACGCTCCCTGCCAGAATCCGACGTCGCCAGGTGCCACGTAAATATCGCGAGTCTGGGTGGTGAAATCCTCGAGTGGCGGATGGGTCTGCTGTGGCTGCCCGGTCACCTCGACGTGCCAGCCGTGCATGACGGCGAGCCCGGTGCCGACGTTCCGGACCGAGATCACCATATACACCACGCCGTCGGCGACCTCGAGATTTGCGGCGCCGCCGTCGACTGGCAAGAACTTGCCTTCCAGGAACTGGACCTTCTGCTTCGGGTCCTGCAACCGCGAACTCATCAGCAGCGGGCGCTCCGCCGCCATCAGTGAGCGCTCGGCGATGCGGGCGGACTGTTCGGCGATACGAGCAGCTTGGTCCGCGGCGCGTGCCGAGTAGTTCGCCGACCGGACGGACGCGAAGGTCGCTATCGCGAGCACCAGGGTGCCCAGGGCGGTCGCCAGCGACGCGACCGTCGCCCACTGCGTCGCGGTCACCGCCGCATCTTAGCCTAGGCCGCGGCCGCGCCTCCGGGTACCCAGGCCCGATCCCGTCGGCACGGCATCGCGGCCAGCGCTCCGGATGACCGGACAACGCGTCGGTCGTCCAGCTTTGCCTTTTGTACACATGCCGTACATGTCGTGTTCGCGTTGTGGATGAAGTCAATCATCTCTGGCGGTATTGTCAT
>Ga0210386_10003225_pt1 | contig 13720 bp, 8 predicted proteins | sample IncBWH32OmetaG_FD_160091 | JGI IMG/M metagenome (GOLD analysis project Ga0210386, IMG submission 160091) | Forest soil microbial communities from Barre Woods Harvard Forest LTER site, Petersham, Massachusetts, United States - Inc-BW-H-32-O ... | reverse complement strand
GCGACGAGAGCCTGCGCTCGACCGGCTGGAATTCTACGAGGAACGGCGCCGCGACGGCGGAGAAGCGGTCGAGTTCTTTCAGCGCCGTGCTTGAGTTGCGCTCGAACGTCGGCAGCGCACGCCATGCTTCGGCGAACGCCTGGCTGCCTTCGGCCGCCGCGTGGAACGTGCGCTCGCCGTTGACGATCAGCCCCTCGAGCTGATGGTCGCGGCTGGCGAGCGCGTCAAACACGACGCCGGTGTTCTTGACGAGCGCGCGCACGGCGCCTTCCTGGGAATCGAGCAGACCGACGAGCGTGTTCGCGTGCTGCACGAACGGGTTGATCGCGGCGAAGCCGGCGTTGACCTGTTCGCCGCGACCGTTCGTCCCTTCGGCGAGCGCCTGCTGCCAGATTTGGAAGTCGGCGCGCGTCTTCTTGTCGAACGCCGAAAGGATCCCGTCGAGCGTGACCGACGGTTCGACCTGGCTGTTGGAGAGCTGGCCGTTGTCCGCCAGGAACGGCCCGCTGTGGCCCCCGTTCTCCGGGATCAGTTGCACGTACGTCTCGCCGAGCAGCGTCTTCTGGCGCAGGATCGCGTGCATGTCCGCGCGGATCGGCGCGTATTTCTGGTTGATTTCCAGTTCCGCGCGTGTGCGTCCGCTGCGGCCTAGCTTGATCGCGACGACGTGGCCGACGTCGACGCCGCTGATCCGCACGTTCGACTGTTCGGCGAGCGCGAGCGACGCCGGGAAGGCGACCGTCATCCGGTAGCCCTTCGGCTTCAGCGGCACCGGACCGCCGAACGACTCCCACAGGAACAGCAGCAGCCCGAAGCAGCTGAGCACGAACAGGATGATCACGAACATGTTCCCGAGCGTCGGCGCGCGCTTTTGCATCTAACGACCACCTCCCGGCGTGGCGACGGCCTTCGGCGTGAGGCCCGAGAGCAGCCCGGCGGCGGGTTCTTTCGGCCGCGTCAGCGTGTGCGCCGCGGCGACCGTGCCTTTCGTGATGCCCTGGGCCTGGCACGTCGACTTCGTCGGCGGGTTCAGCAGGCTGACGAGCAGGTTCACGTTCGGGTTGACTTCGGAGACGCCTTTCAACAGCCCGGCGATTTCGCAGTTGAGGTAAACGAGCGTGCGTCCGAGCACGCCGTGCGCATCGGCCGAGCTGAGCACGCTGTTGAGGTTGTGGTTCGCCCAATCGAGGAAGAACAGGAAGCCGCCCTGGCTCTTGCCCGGGTTGTACGCGATCTCGTTGAACAGTTCGTTGAGCACGCCGAAGCTCGTCGCGAGCTTCGGGAACGCTTCCGCCAGCGCCTTCGTGTCGGGCGCGACGAGGTTGACCGTCGGCAGGATTTCGCGTGCGAACGGACGCACCTCGTTCTTGATGATCGGCGTCGTCGCCAGCGCCTGCTTGCGCGTCGCTTCGTTCGCCGGTCCGAGCGCCTTCGCGAACGGCTGAAGCTCGTGCAGCGTCGGCCCGAGCACGTGCGCCGCCGTCGCCAGCTTGCCGAGCCCCGTCCTCCCCTTTTCGAGCGCGCCCGGCAGCAGTTTGACCGTCTTTTCGACGCTCTTTTCCTCCTGCGCGAACGTCGCGAACACGGCGTTCGAGGCGTCGACGAGCTCGGACAGCTGCTTGTCCTTGCCGCCGAGCGCTTCCATCAGCAGGCGGAAGTTGTGGATCGCGCGCGCCGTGTTCGCGTGCCGCTGTTCGAGCTGCGAGGCGATTTCCTGGATGATCCGCGTGGTCGGGTCAAAGCGCTTGAACGTCGCCGACAGCGCTTTCCCGTTTTCTTTCAGCGCACCGCCCGCTCCGGCCAACAGCTCCTGCAGATACGCCCGCGTTTCGGCGTCCAGCGAGGAGAGGAATTCGTCGAAGTTGACGTTCGGCGCGGTCTGCGACAGCGGTATCGTCCCGCCGCTCGTCAGCTTGCCGGCCGACGGCGTGCCCGGGTTGACCTCGACCGTGATGTCCTGCAGTTGCGTCTTCGGGCGCAGCAGCGCCGTCGCGTTGCGGAAGATGTGTGCGTACTTCGGCGTCACTTTCATCGTCACCGTCGCGACGCCGTCGTGCAGGTCGACGCTCGCCACTTCGCCGATCTTCGCGCCCGCGATCGTCACCGCCTGCCCCTGTCCCGGCGTGACCGCCTGCGCCGTCTGGAAGTCGGCCTTCAGCGTGTAGAAGTTGCGGCCCAGCACCGGCACCCATCCCGGGAGCTTGAGGTTCTCGTGCGCGAGGATGTAGCCGCCGACCGCCGCCGCGATGACCACCATCGCGATCACCGCGATGAACGCCGTGCGGTAGCGCTCGATCTGATCGCGGACGCTGAGCCCGCCCTCGTGTTTGTGCGCTTTTTTCGGCTCGGGCGTCGACATCAACCTGACCCATCCGCCGGGCCCTGCGAGAGCGGGCCGTTGAATTCGGGCAGCGCCTGGGTGTAGCACGGCACGAGCGGCTTGTACGGCGGCTCGGTCTTCGGGAACGCCGGGCGCGTGCCCTGCGGCGGCAGCGACGCGTGCGCGAGCAGTCGCAGGCCTTGGATCGAGCCGCCCTGCACCGACGCCGGCGCCGAGCGGATCGTCGGGCCGCCGCTGCCGACGAGGAAGCGGCCCATCGTGCCGTTGCCGTCGAACGTCTGGCCGATCCCGGCGAGGCCGGTCATGCTGTACCAGAATTCCTTGTAGTCCTCGACGCCGCTCGTCGCCGGGCCGTCCTGCAGCTTCGTGTTGCCGGCCGGGATGAAGACGTTCGAGAGGCACTTGTTGAACAGTTCGCCCTGCCGCTGGAACGGGACCTGTTCGGCCGTCAGCGTCGCGAGCTGCGGCGTCGCCGCCTCCAGGCCCTTGGCGACGCCGCCGAGCTCGTTCGGCGCGAGCGACGCTTGCACCTGTTCGATCCACGGCAGCGTCGCCGCCACGGTCTGCGGCGTGTTCTTGACGCCCGGCAGGATGTCGAGCGCGAACGTCCGCAGCGACGGGAACGCCGCGTTCAGTTCGCGCAGCCCCGCGTCGACGTTGTGCAGCGAGCTCGGCAGCACGGCGACCGCGCGGCGCAGGCTCGCCGACTGATTCGCGAGGATCCGGAAGAACGTGTTGAAGTTGCCGATCAGTTCGCCGAGCTGCTGCTCGTGCACGTTCAGCGCCGCCGTCACTTTGCCGATGCTCCGAACGAGCATCGACAGGTCGTGCGGTTCGGTGCCGGCGATCGCCTGACTGAGCACTGCGCCGCCGCGCTCCGCGGCCGGCGCGCGCAGGTACGTTTTGTTGAGCGCTTCAGCCGCGTTCACTTCGCGCACTTCCGGTTCCTGTTCGGCGTTGTCCGCCGCCGACGGCTTGCGCGTCAGCCCGTCGCCGAAGCCGATCAGGAATTCCTGCAGGTTCTTGCGCGTGTCGGTGTTCAGCGCGTCGAGCACCTGGTCGATCTGGACCGGGTCCGAGGATTGCGTGCTCGGCAGCGTCGCGCCCGAGGAGAGCGTCGTTGCCGACGGGCTGCCCGGCTGAAGTTCGACGAACCAGTTGCCTTCGAGGAAGATCCGCGGGCGGATCTTGACCGTCGCGTCGGAGTGGATCGGCAGGCCCTTCGATTCGATTTCCATCTTCACGAGCGCCGCCGAGCCCTGCCGCTCGATCCCCGTCACCTTGCCGACGTCGACGCCGGCGATCCGCACGGGCGACTTCGGTTTGATGTTCAGCGCGCTCGCGAACTGCGCGTTCAGCCGGTAGCCGTGTTTGAACGGGATCGCCTTCGTGAAGCCGAAGTAGATCGCGATCGCGACCACGAGCAGGAACACGATCGCGAAGCGGACCGGGCTCGTGCGGTTCAGCTCGACGACCGGCGTCTCGTCGCGGCGTCGCCACCAGCGGACTCGGCTCATTTGCGCTTCCCCTTGCCGGTCGGGGACGTCTTCTTCGATTTCTTCGTCGCTTTCGGCGGCGTGCTGTTCAGCAGCCCGAGGTCCTTCAGCGTCGCGCTCGCATACTTTTCGCCGAGCATGTTCTGTTCGCGGCCGGTCAGTTCGCGGTTCGTCGTGACGTTCCCCGCGAGGTTGTTGCCGTCGACCAGCTTGCCGGCTTCGTACTTCTCGTTGGCCGCTTCGCATAGCCGTGGCTGACCGGGGCCGGCGACGTTCGGGTACGGGTTCAGGTGCACGTGGTTGTTGTCGACGATCACGTTCGAGCCGATGGCCGCTTTTTCGATCGACGGGCCGTTGGCGGGTCGGCTGGACGGGAAGCCCTCGTTGTTCAGGCCCGTCGGCGCGAGCACCAGCCCGGCGCGCGCGACCGTGCCTACGCCGACGTTCTCGGACTCGAGGCTCGCGACGTTGCGGAACGCGAGCGTCACGTAGTTGCAGTACGCCTGCTCCGGCGCGAGCCCGGCGAGCACCGGGTTGCCGTACTGCAGCGTCTGCGTGAAGTCTTCGAGACCGGCCGTCACGATCGGGTCCTGCGTGAACTTCTCGAACGCCTGTGAAGACGCCGCCAGACGCGTGTTCAACGACGTCGCTTCGTTGAGGTTGACCGCGCCGGCCGCGATCGCGTCGCCGAGCGGCTTGGCTAGCGTGCTCAGCGTCTTCGCGCTCGGTCGCAGCAGGCGCATGAACTCGGTCGTCAGTTCCGTCGCGTGCGCCTCGTACGGCAGCGAGTGGATCGCCTGTTCGAGCGCCGGCGGCCCGCCGACCGTCGCTTCTTCAAGCGATTTCGAGACGCTCGCCCACGCCTTGAAGAACGTGTCCTGGTCGACGAACAGCGCCGCCTGCTGCTGCGCGACCGGAGCCGCCTGTTCGGAGACGCGCTCGAGCGCCGGGAAGAACGCGCGCAGGTCGGTCTGCGGCGAGGCGAGGTTGCGCAGCACCGGGATCGCACGGTCGACGAGCGGCTTCAGCGTCCCGATCGCTTCGTTCAGTTCCACGCCGCGCCCGGCGAGACCGTCGCCGAACGTGTTCGTGTTCTGCTGGATCGCCGTCCGCGTACGTTCGTCGAACATGTTGAACAGCTGGTCGATGTCGACCGGTTCCTTCGACTGGTCCACCGGGATCTCGCCGCCGGCCTTGATCGTCTTGCTCGACGTGCCCTTTTCGAGTTCGAGGTACTTCAGCCCGATCGCCGAGACCGACAGCACGATCGCTTTCGTGTCGGCCGGTAGCGGTTCGACTTTCTTTTCGAGCTTGAGGTTCGCGATCGCCGTGACTTCGCCGGTCCGCGGGTTCTGGTGCGGCGTCAACGAGCCGATGATGCCGACGCGCGTGCCCGCGATCCGCACCTGGTTCGACGGCTGCAGCCCCGAGCCCTCCGGCAACGCGACCTTGACGTCGTACGTAGGCACGAACGGAAGCCCGTTGTTGGCGTTGTAGGAGAGGAACACCGCGACGACGACGATCAGCGTCGTCACCGCCCCGATCAGCAGCGGGCTCCCCGCGAGCGATGTGTTGCGTCGGCGGTTCATGGGTGTTGCGTGGGGTCGCAGCTGAGCTGTTCGTTGTCGGTGAACGGCGAGGAGCCGTCCGCCGCCGGCTGCGTTGCGGCGCCCGGGCAGCGACGGAGCTGGCCGCTCTTCAGCGGCGCGAGCGCTTGGGAGATGCTCGCCGGCGTCAGGTTGTTCTTGGCGCCGAGCGTGAAGTCCGGGAACAGTGGGCTGACGCGCGCGTAGTGGCCGTTCGCGTCGTAGTACGCCGCCGTCTGGCCGAAATTGCGCAGCGTGCCCTGCAGGTCGGGCGCATACGGGCCGAAGAAGGCCGTGATCGGAACCGATTCCTGCAGCGAGCGAACCGCCGCCGGCGTCGCCGTTTCGAGTACGCTCGCGAGCTTCGGCAGCGCGAGCACGAAGTCGGTCAGGTCGTTGTTCGGCCCGGGCTTGCTGAACGCCGTCGAGAAGTTCGTGACGACCGGCGTCGCCGTCTTCACCAGCGGTTCGAGCCTCGTGAACAGCCGCGTCAACGGCTTCGCCGTCGGCTTCGACGCGTCGACGAGTTTCGTCAGCGCGCTGAACGTCGACGGCAGTTCGGCGAACGTGCGGTTGCCCTGCCGCAGCGCGACCGGCAGTTCTTTCAGCCCGCGCGCGAGGTTCGACTGCTGCTCGCCGACCGCCGTGAACGTCGTGTTCGCGTTTTCGATCAAGCTCGCGAGCGCTTCCTTGCGCGCGCCGATCGTCGTGACCGCCTTCGCCGTTTCGACGAGGAAGCCCGTGAACGTCGACTGGTCGCGCACGAGCTCGCCGAAGAAGTGACTCGTCGCCAACAGCGACGGCGCGAAGTATTCGGTCGCCGGGCCGAGCGCCTTGCTCGTGCCGACGTACTGTTCGGCGGTGCCCTGGATGAACTGCTGCAGGCCCTTGCGCGTCTTTGGGTCGAGCGTGTTGAACAGCTGGTCGAGATCGGTCACCGGCTTCGTCGCGCTCGCCGGCAGCCTCGCGCCATCCGCCAACTTGGGGGCGTTGTTGGGGCCCGGGCTGAGCGCGATATAGCGGTTGGCGACGCTCGACAGCGACGGGACCCTGACCTGGGCCGTCGTGCCGGCGTGCAGCGGCGTCAGCGACGACTCGACGTGGATCGTCACGATCGCTTTGAAGTCGTTCGTCAATTCGATGTTCGTCACGCTGCCGACCGGCACGCCGCCGACTTGCACCTGGTTGCCGCGCACGAGCTGGTCCGCTTCGGCGAATTCGAGCTTGTACGTCGCGCCGCCGCCGCCCGCCAACACCAGGTAGGCGACGACCAGCACGACGATCGCGAGCGCGCCGACGGCGAGCGGACGGCCGTAGCCGGCGCGCGTCGGCCGCGCCGGCGGCTGTGGCGAGGGCTCGCGCGGCGGCGGCGCGCCGGGGGGCCTGGGCGGAGTCGTCGTCGCCATCGTCCTACCCCCCGCTCCCGTTCGACGCCCCCGTCGAGGCGCCGCTCGCGGCGGCGCGCACCGGGATCGCGGCCGCCGACGGCCCATTCGCCACGCTCGGATCGGGGATTTCGCCGAGCCGCGCGATCAGCTTGATCCACTCGCTCGGCGTGATCGACGAGCTCAGCGAGCCGGCTACGCTGGCGCTCGTCGCGTCCGCTGGTCGGAAGCCGACGTGGATGTGGTTGTAGTGGTCGGCTTTCGCGATCGTGTTGTCCATGCCCGGATAGCTCATCAGGCTGATGATCTGGTGCGGCTTCATCGCGCCCTGCAGCGTCAGCAGCTTGCGGATCGTCGTGTCGGTGATCGAGCCCGGGCCCTGGTGGCCTGCGATCGGGATGCCGTTGACTTCGGAGATGTCGACCGCGTCGCCGCTGGAGTGCTCGGAGATGTTTCCTTCGGGCGTATCTTCGGAGTGCCCGCACTTCAGCGCCGAGACGGTCGGCCGCAGGCCCGACACGGCGAGGAACTCGAGCGTCGCCAGCACGCGTCGGTCGATCTGTCCCGTCTCGATGTCCTGGCGCCCGCACGGATAGATCTCGATGCCGGGGTTCGCGAGCACCTGCTGCTGGAGCTGTTCCTTGGACTCGAGCAGCACCTGCCCGGCGCTCGGCGCGCCCGCCGCGAACGGGCTGCGCCCCCTCGCGCGGAACACTGAGGTGTTTTCGAGCTGCACCCAACCGTCGAGGATCGGCTTCGGGTCGATCAGCGGCGCGCCGACGCCGGCCGGCCGGATCTGGAACACGATGCGCGGTTCGTCGCCCGCACCGCTCGCGCCTTCCGCCGGACCGACGCGGCCGAGGACCGTCCCGGCGATCACCTGCACGCCCGCGCGGAGGTCGTGCAAGTAGACGTCGTTCGGGCCGTCGCGGAACACGCGCGGCGTACTCGAACCGGCCGGCCCGGGCGACGGCGTCGGCGAGGCCGGCGTCGTCGGCGAGGCGGGCGAGGTCGCTTCCGGCGCGGTCGCGCTCGACGGCGCGCGCGGCGTCTCGGTCGTGCTCGTCGCCGGCCCGGGCGCGGCGGAGACGAGGTAGCCGCCGGCGCCGAGCGACAGCGCGGAGATGCCCGCGCCTGCTTCTTCGGACGGCGCCGCGTGCGCCTGCGTGCCGGCGCTCGCAGGAGCGGTCGGCCGCGGTTCGCTCGGCTGCGCCGCGGCCCTGCGGCCGGCGCGCGCCCCCGCCGCGTCGTGCGGCTCGAGCACGGGATAAAGCTGCGCGACGCTGCCGAGCTTCGCGTACGTGTACGTGTTGCCGTACGCATCGCGCAGCGAGATGAAGTGGCCGAGCGTCGGCGAGTCGCCGATCTGCACGACCTTGCCGTCCTGCACGGCGATCACAGGCGCGTTCGCTTCGGAGTAGATCGTCGTGCCGGGGATCGACTTCGTCGCGACCGTCGGAAAGCCATCGTTGAAGTGCGCTTTGGCGTGGACCGGAAAGCGCGACTCGGTCAGGCCGGTGATCGCGCCGAGGAGGCCGGACAGCGTGCCGCCGAGCAGTTTCGCGCGCAGCATCACCGATTCGACGTACGCCTGCGAGTGGTTGTAGGAGAAGATCGCGCCGCGCAGGTCCGTCGCGGCCCCGGCCGCGCGCAGGTAGCGCGCCGCGGCGAAGATCGCGTCGGCCGGGTTGTATGGGTCCTTGAAGCCGTCGCCGTTGGCGTCGACTCCGTACGTCGCCCACGACGACGGCAGGAACTGCATCCAGCCCTCGGCGCCGGCGCTGGAGACGCTGAGGTCGCGCCCGTAATCGGTCTCGACCTCGTTGATCGCCGCGAGCACCTGCCACGGGACGCCGTACGCCGTGCCGGCGGCCTCGTAGATCGGCAGCAGGAACGGCGGAATGCGGAAGCTTTCGATGAAGAACGCCGGCACGCCGGCGATCGACGAGGACAGCGACAGCGGCAGCGGCGGCGTCAGCGCCGACGGCTTCGGCGCGCGTTTGCCGCGATGCGGGGTGGCCGTCGCGCCGCCGCTCGACGCCGCTCGTTTCCGACCGGCGTGACCGGCGCCGGCGCCGGTCGTGTGTCGGCCGGCGGGCGCGCCCGCCGGCGTCGCGCCCTGCGCGCTCTGGCCGCTGACCTGCGGCGTCGTCGCAACCGGCGGCGCGGTCGTCGTCGTCGGAGCGGGCGCCGTTTCGGTCGGCGTCGCCTGCTGCGTCGTCGCCGGGGCGGGCGCCGGAGCGGGCGGCGCCTGTGGGCTCGCCGTCGAGGAGGCCGGCGCTTCGGTCGCGCTCGTCGTCGTTTCGCCGCTCGCCGAAGATCCTCGTTCGGCGGCGAGCGCGGCGAACGGCGCGAGCAGCGCGAGCGCGAGCGCGGCTGCGACCAAGAACAGGACGATCGGCGTGCGCGGGCTCATCGCTCAGTTGCCCAGGAGGTAGTTGAGCAGCATCCCGTCGGCGCCCGAGCTTTCGGCCGACGGCGTGTAGTAGGTCGTGCCGGCGCTCGCGCCGCCGACCGGCTTCGCGCTCGCGCTCGCTTCGCCGCCGAACGGTGTGGCCGTCGCGCCTGCCGTCGAGACGGTCGTCGAACCCGGGTATTTCGCGATCGCCTCGGCGGGCGTCGCGCCGTGCAGGACGGCGAGCGTACGCGCCTCGACGACGCTCGTCGTGCTCGTCGCGCTGGCGGCGTGCGCCGAGGAGGCGCTCGTGCTTTCCGCGGCGCCGCTCGCGGAGGTGTTGAACAGTTTCGAGGTCGCACATTTCGATTCGGGGATGATCGAGTACGTCAGGCAGGGGTCACCGACCGCTTCCGAGCGCAGGAAGTGGCCAAGCTGGTCGTAGCCGTTGGCCGCGTTCGCGCCGAGGAAGATGAAGTCGAGGATTCGCTCGAGCCCACCGCTCGAGCGCAGGCTCGTGAGCAATTCGGATGCGTTGAAGGCGAACGGCTTGGCTTCCTTGCCTAGCGTCGCGAGCCGCGCGAGCAGCGGTTGGACCGCGGTCAGCGCGGGACCGGAGATCTTCGCCGTCGCGCCGAGGCTCTTGAAGAACTTCGTCGAGCTCCGCGAGAACGCCGGCAGCTTCGTGAACGCCTCGTTGATCCCCGGGGCGGCCGTTTTCAGGTCCGTGAAGACCGGCGTCGTCTGGTCAGCCAGCGCTGCAAGCCGTTGCATCGCCGGCCCGAACTGCTCGAGGAACGGCGGGAACAGCGCCAGGTTGCGCGCGAGCGCGCCGCGGTGGCGCGCCGTCGCCTGCGCGACCGTGTTGCCCTGCTGGATGAAGTCGGCGACCTGGTTGCGTACGGCCGTGAACGGCTGCAGCGCATGGTCGGAGTCGACGGCGAGCCGCGCGAGCACCTTGTTCTCGCTCGCGAGGATCGCGAGCACCTTGTCGAGTTCCTGCAGCGCCGGGTTCGCGCGCTGGATCACTTCGTGAAGCTCGCTGCCGCGCCCGGCGAGCCCGGCTCCGAGCTCGTTGAGGATGATCGTGAAGCGCTGGCGCTCGGGCAGGCGCGAGATGTCGCCGAGCAGGTCGACGTCGACCGGGCTGTGCGTGTTCTGCACCGGCAGCAACAGCTCGCCGGCGCCTTCCTGGCCGTTTGCGATCTTGCGCAACGGCGGCGGCAGCGGCGTGCCGGCCACGCGCGTCTGGGTCGGCAGACAGTCGACGAACTTCTCGCCGATCAGCGCCTGCGGACGGATCGTGCAACTCGCGTCGGCGCGGAAGTCCTTGAAGCCTTCGTCGGTGATGTTGAGGACGACCGCGGCCTTCGCCTGCGGCGTCGGCGTGACCGAGCCGACCGTGCCGACCTTGACGCCGTCGATCTTGACGTTCTCGCCGGGGATGATGTTGCCGGCGTCGTCGAAGATCGCGCGGACTTCGTAGCTCCCGTTGGAGCCGCCGGCGGCGCTCGTCAGCAGAACCGCGGCGATTGCGGCCACGGCGAGGAGGACCGCGACCGCGGCCACTCTTCTGGTTTCCCCCCCGGTCGGCTTGCTCCTCACCCTTTCCTTCCTTGCTTCTACATGAGCCGGGCGGCCCCATCATCTCGATGGGGCCGCCCGTGCTCAGTTTTCCTTCCGGCCCACCTACGCCCAACGAGGGCGCGGCTCACCGCTTCGCCTACTTCTTGCCCTTCGGCGGGCACGGCGCCTTATACGTCGTCGTCACCGTTTCTGCGGGGATCCCGAATTCACGTTCGCCGCCGTAGGAGCCGCCGAAGATCAGTTCGGCCTTCAGCGGGAAGCCGCCGCTCGGGCATTTCGTCGGCAACGAGCCGTACGAGATCAGCTTTTTGCCCTTCTTGATCGCGGCGCCGACCTTGATGTTGATGTTCTTCGTCGAGGCCAGCGGCGCGCCCGGAACGGTCTTGATCGCCGGGACCGTCGTCTGCAGCTCGAGGCCGTACGGAGGCTGGCCCGAGTTGACGTACGTGCCCGAAGAGACGAATTCCAGCGACACGGGGGTCGTTCCGTTGACGTAGAACAGCAGGCCTTTGTTCGAGCCGAAGAACGCCTGCAGCGACGCTTCCTCAGGGACACGTTCGGTGCCGAACGTGACTTCGCCGAGCGCGTTGCCTTTCGGGCTAGCGACCGATCCCTTGCTGCAACCGCTCGGGCCGGTGTTCTTCAGCACCGATTCCGCGCACGTCGGGAAGCCGGCACTGTTGATCTTCGCGCCCGCGGGCAGGAAGAAGTTGACCCCCGCCAGCGGCGGGATGCCGCCGGCCGGGTTCTGTGGCGTTGCGCCATAGCCCGTTCCCGTCAGCACGAAGTTGGCTTCGAGCGCGGAGCCCGCGCCGAGGATGTTCCCGGTGCCGGGGTAGGTCCCGCCGCCCGGCTTCGGAATCGGGACGGCCTTTGCTTTGAACGTGACCGTCGGCGCGGCCGAGGCCACGGCCGGCAGGCCGAGGACGGCAAGGCTGCCGAGCAGGGCCAGACAGGTGGATGCTCTGCGCATCAGTTTCTCTCCTCTGTTGATGGACAGGTCCGCCTCGATCCGGGTAGCTCCGGAACCATGCCGGTCCGGCGATATCGAGATCTCCGACCACCCTGGCCGGAGAACAGTGGCGACGTACTGCCGCAGACATTATCCATCGATCGCGACGCTCGCAAGTGGCAAGCGCCGTGTGGGCCGGGCGTTGCAACGCGGGAGCGGTCGATCGTCGGCTCGCTGCGCGGCGGGGGTGCGGACAGCCCCGACGAGTGACTCGAATCCGCGCAACCAGCAGCGGCTGAAGCTCGACCAGAGGGTTACCGTTGGCGATCGACGGCGCCGCCCACTACCCCGACCGACAGCTCGAGCTCGTCGCTCCCATAGAGGACGTCGACCGGTTCGACGATCACGCGCCGCGGCCCTTCCTCGACGCGTCCGGCGACGAGCGCGTCGAGTCCCAGCTCGCGTGCGATTCGCACCGCCTGCTCGCCGGCGCCGGCGGCGCAGTACAGCGCATAGCCGGAGCCCATGTTGAACGTCGAGTACGCCGCGTGCGCGTCGAGGCCGGCCTCGGCGACGAGGAAGCGAAGCACCTCGGGCACCGGCGGCAGGCGTTCGATCCGGTACGTGAGCTGCGCCGAAGGGCGCATCAGCTTCAGCAGGCCATGGCCGGTCACGTGGCTGATGTAGCTCAGCGGCAGCTCGCGATCGAGCGCGGCGACGACGAGCGGCGCGTAGATCGTCGACGGCGCAAGCAGCGCCTCGCCGAGCGTCTGGCCGTCCTCCAGGCGCGTCGCGTAGCCCTCCGGCAGGCGCGCCGCGAGCAGCCGCGCGAGCGAGGCGCCGTTGGCGTGCAGGCCGCTGGAGGCGACGAGCACGATCTCATCGCCCGCGCGCAGCCGCTCGCCGAGGATCGGCGCACGGCCCGGCGCAATCACGCCCACGGCGGCGCCGGCCAGCTCGATGTCGCGCTCCTCGACGAGCCCCGATAGCGACGGCGACTCTCCCCCGCCCCACGCGCAGCCGGCGTCGACGCACGCCCGGCGCCAACCCTCGATCAGCGCCTCGCCGCGCGCCGCGTCGCGATACCAGTCCGAGGAGCCGGTCGCGAAGTACGCGTTGACGACCAGCGGCAGCGCGCCGACGCAGCAGAGGTCGTTGACGATCGCCGCGACCGTGTCGTACGCGACGTCACCGAAGCGGTCGACGCCCTGGTCCTCGAGCACGCGACGCGCGATGATCGACTTCGTTCCCAGCCCCTCGACGACGAACGCGAACGTGCGTCCGTCGAGCTCGAACACGAACGCCGGCTCGCCGCGCGAGGAGTCGAGCGCGCGCGCGCCGCGCGCCAGCAGCAGCGACGACGTCGACAGCGCCTTCGCGATCGCCGAGCGCTTGCCGGCGTCGAGCGCGTCGTAGTCGACGCCCGCGTCGCGATAGTCGGCCGGGCCGCGCTGATCGCTCATCGTTGGCAACCCTACGACCTCACGTCAGCGTGTGCTCCGCGCGCCAGCACGCGCGAGCGCCGTGGCAGCGCTCGATCCGCACGAGCGCGCGATGCAGCCCACGCAGCTTCGCCGGCGACAGGCTCGCGACGATGTTGTCGAGCTCGAACGGGTCGCGGCGCAGGTCGTAGTACTCGCGTTCGCCGGTCACGTACTCGACGTACAGGCTGTCGGCCGTCCTGATCGCCTCGTAGCTCGGCGGGTTGCCGGACCCTTTCGTCGGCAGGTCGGGGTCGCCCGCGTCGAGCACGCGACCGTGATGCTCGACGAGGATCTCGCGGCGCCAGTCGGCGCCGGCGCGGCCATGGAGCAGCGCGACGAGGCTGTGGCCGTCGACGCTCGGCGGCACAGGCGCGCCGGCGAGTTGCTCGAAGCTCGGGCACAGATCGACGTTCTCGGTCATCTGCGTCATCGCCCGTCCCGCCGGCACGCCCGGCCCGGTGACGATCAGCGGCACGCGGATGTCGCTGTCGAAC
>Ga0210386_10003224_pt1 | contig 13725 bp, 5 predicted proteins | sample IncBWH32OmetaG_FD_160091 | JGI IMG/M metagenome (GOLD analysis project Ga0210386, IMG submission 160091) | Forest soil microbial communities from Barre Woods Harvard Forest LTER site, Petersham, Massachusetts, United States - Inc-BW-H-32-O ... | reverse complement strand
ACCGCTATATTGCCAGGTGGAAAGCCTCCGGACGCCTGAAAGCTGCGATTGTGAAAGCGCAGCAGAATGGATACACGGAAAGCATTTCTCGCGACCTGCTGGCGCGCGGGCTCCCTCCTCAGTTCTTTTACCTGGCTTTGCAGGAAAGCAACTTTAATCCCTATGCTGTAGGGCCTAATACGCGCATGGGGTATGCGAAAGGAATGTGGCAGTTCATTCCGATGACGGCGGTGAAGTACCGCTTGCACCTGGGCCCACTGGTGGACCAACCCCGGCCTGACCCCGCGGACGATCGCTCCAACGCTGCAAAAGAGACGCAGGCGGCTGCGCTTTATTTGCAGGATTTGTACGGCACAGATGCCCAGGCGTCAGGCTTTCTGGTGATGGCTTGTTACAACTGGGGGGAAACGCAGATTTTGCCGTTGGTTCGGAGCATGCCTGCTAATCCGAAAGAGCGTAACTTTTGGAAGCTGCTGGCCAAGCATCGCGATAAGATTCCGCAGGAGACGTATGATTACGTTTTCTACATCGCCTCAGCAGCAGTGATCGGTGAAAACCCGCGGCTTTTTGGCTTCGACTTCGATAATCCTCTTGCGAATCTCAATGCGAATGGTACGGCATCGAGTGGAAGCACCGTTGCTACGCTGCGGACAGTCCCACATCTCCCCGCAAAAAGCGCGGTGAGATATGGGGCACCCAATTTGTTTTAACCGCAAGAGAAACCGCAGGTCTCTCCACTGCGCTACGCTCCGGTTGGAAAGAACGCTGCGTTCAGACTCTATCCCATCGACCGGTCAAAGGGTGCCCCATATCTCGCTCGTTTTTGGCGAGATGTGGGATACAGCAACTGTCTCCTGACCCATCCCCAAGCAAAACCGATGTCCCGTGGAGATTTTGTTCCTTAGGACCGGAGCGCGGCGCAGTGGAAAGACCTGCGGTTTATCTCGCGGTTTTACTGTGGCCGCTTCACTGTGTCGCCTACCTTTGGCGATCCCGCGCCGTCGAATTTCCCTACGGCGGAGCCGCTATCGACACTCGTCACCGTCAATGTTCCTACCTGCGAATCTACGGTGCGTAATACCTTACCCGTCACTGGATCCTTCACGGTGCGAAGAACGCGGGTGATGGCGAGCTTGTCTCCCACGTGCACACCGGCAGCCGAGCCCACGTTGATGGTGATCTCTCCTGCGGTCGCATCGGCTACCAGGCCATCAATTGGCGCGGGCGGAGGAGGCGCGTTCACCGGAAGGCTGCTGGCATGCTCATCCAATCCCTTCGCGGTATCATCGACGGCCTGCTTTACGGCTTGGCCAAGGATGCTCTGACTGAAGTTGGTGCTGCCCATGTCGAGCTGGCCCCCACCCCCATGCCATCCGGAAAATCCAGATCCGCTGCTGGTCAATCCGTTCCGTTGCGACTCGCCATGGCCGGTCACGGAAGCAAGAATTTCGCCGGTGTTTACGTCAACCATGCGGGCCGTCACTTCTACCACTGCTTTCGATTTGCTGATGCCCAGACCGCCGGCGCCGGAGCTCCAAATACTGCCGCCCCCGCCTCCGCCGCCATAGTGCTTGTCATCGCGTCCGAACTGGGTGACATCGCCGATGATAATTGTGTCCACTCCAAGCAGGCCGCCGATCTTGGCCGCGGTCGCGGTGCTGACCCGATCGCTGTTAGAGAAATTCTGCTCTTTGAGAATCTTGTCGATGGCACTGCGTTCGATCACGCGATAACGGCCATCGTTGACCAGTTGGTTGATCAGCAGGTCAGAGATGCCCTTGCCGACATCCTGGTTCGATCCGAAGATCGCCTGCACACTGGTCATGACCGTCCCATAGCCGAAGTCGAGCACCGCGACCCTGCGCTTGTCTTGCGCTGCCGCCGGCAAGGCGACTGAAAGAGCGAGTACGATTCCCAGAAGAGTCTTGCGCATTTTCCTTTTCCCCTATTTGCCTAAGAAGCTTTCCAGAATTGAGATTTCTTTATCCGCCATATCCATGTGGTTGCGAGCAGCCGTGATGTTGCCGCTCTCCAACTCGGAATTGGCCTGGCCGAGGTAAGCGTTCATGCGGGCATACGCGCTTGCCATATCACGGCGCAGGCCAACGCCCTCTGCTTCCTGCTGGCGCTTTAAACCTTCCACGCTGGCAGCAACCGCACTTGCGCGGGCATCCAGGGCGGTCTTCTGCTCCCTTGCCTGATCTACTTCTTCAGCTGTCGGTCCTGCCTTGGCGGGCGAATCCACTGCAGGCTGGCTCACCGGATTGGTTTGCCCACCGGATTGGTACTCTGGCCGAGAGGGCTTGGTGGTGGTGGCTTCGGATTTGGCCTGGGCAGCGGCAGGTTTTGGCGGAACTTGTTCTTTCGCCACGGTTGCTTGAGCAGGAGCGGTTACCGGCGGCGCATCTGTAACCGGTGGCGGGGTGGCCGGCGAGGGAGGTGGAGGGGCTTGATCCGCCACCGTCTCAACTTTCGCGCTGGTGTGGAGTAGCCGAGGCACTCCCACAGCAGCAGCGGCAACTACCACCAGCACGGCGAAGGCGCCCAGGGCAATCCACGCGCCACGATGCGCCGCGGGTGGCTGCACTGGAATCGGCTGGGCGACACCCGGGACAACCACCGGCGTAAAGGGAACTTCTTGTGTGTTGCCGGCGACAGTCTGCGCCGCGGCAATTTGCCGTAATGCATTGCTGACCGCCTGGGCGTTTTGAAAACGATTGGCCGGATCTTTGGCCATGGCGCACAATATGAGGTCGCTCAGTGCCGCGGGTAGCTGCGGATTAACCGCCACCGGCGGCTGGGGTGCATCGTTGCACTGCTGGTTCAGGATGCCATAAGCGGAGTCGGCCTCAAACGGACGACGCCCGGCAAATAGCTCATACATCATGACGCCGGTGGAATAGATATCGGAACGCGCATCCACCGTGCCGCCGCGCACCTGCTCCGGAGACATGTAGTAAAGCGAGCCCATGGTCGTGCCAGGCCGGGTCAGGTCGCTTTCCACGCGTGATTTGGCAATGCCGAAATCCATCAGCTTGACCACACCATGGGAAGTCACCATGATGTTGGCGGGCTTGATATCGCGATGCACTACGCCACGGCCATGGGCATAGCTCAAGGCGGCAAGTGCCTGCTGCATGTAGTTGATGACGTCGGACTGGGGAATCGGCCCCTGTTTGGCGCGCTGTTCCAGGCTGTAACCCTCGACGAATTCCATCACCATGACTAACTGGTTATCTACTTGCAAGGCAGTATGCAATTGCGCGATGTTAGGGTGATCGAAACTGGCCAGCATGCGGATCTCGCTGATAAAGCGAGCGCCTAGTTCCGGCTCCGCGACCAGGTCGGGGAGAAGCACCTTCATGGCTTCGGTGCGGTCAGATATTACGTTGCGCACGCGGTAGACTTGCCCCATGCCGCCTACTCCCAGCATGCTGACAACCTCGTAATCGCCCACCCGTTGACCTATTTCAAACGGCACAGGTCACCTCCGGTCTTTTGGCTTCCAGCTGTGTTTGAGGACGGCAAAGTCACAGGTACTATAAGCTCTTAGGCAAGCGATAAACAAGGTATTCCTTGAGTACCAGGGATGAAATTGACCTACCGATGAGGTACTAGAGGGTTATTACCCAGTTATTGTCTATTTACTATCTGCGACAATCCCTTACCTATAAATGGTGGCATGAAGGACTGGAACGTTTCACAACTCAGACACTTGCCGTACTCTCGCCCGCCTGAATCGCCCGCGGAGAAACTATTACGGGAGGGTCACGGCTGCTTCAACTGTGTCGCACCGAGCCATTGCAGTGGGGCTTTAGAGCCTGCGTGAAAACTCGATCCTGGAAGGGCACGGCTTCAGCCGTGCCGTAATTGCATGAGCCTTTCCGGGCTAAAGAGCCTGTGTGAGAACCGGGGAAATAAACCGCAGATCTCTTTAACGCTTTTCTCGATTCGCCTGCGATATCCGATGGAAAAGACAGTACCCAGCGGCTAGGCCGCGTCTTGCATAGCGAATTTGCGGCACGGCTAAAAGCCGTGCCCTTCCGCAGCTTCAAAAACCGTGCGAGCGACTAGCGCCAGGAGCCGCGGCGGAAACGCAGGACTTTTTTCGCTGCGGCAGCTTCGGCTTCCAGGGTCCGCAGTTCTTCCTGTGCTGGTGTGGGTGCGAACTCGATCCACGGGGCCGTCTCTTTAAGAATTGCTTCGGCGCCCAGGCTGTCATCCCGGCTGAGTAAGTCTCGGGCGGCAGCAATCGCAGACGAAGCCTTTTCGCCGTAAACCTGCTCGCAGCGTTGGCGCAACTGCCTTTGCATGGATTCCTGCGAGCTGGCCGCCTCTGGACTCACCAGTGTATTGAGGGCTAGTTTCAGGTCCTCTATTCCGGCAGCTGTGCCGAATTGAGCGTAACAGCGCCCCACCAAACGGTCGAAGCTTTCGTCTGCCTGCTGCAGTATGGTGGCACGGCCCAGTGCCTGGGCTATACGCGGCAACCGCTTCACCCCTGGCGATTGCTCCTGAAGAACCAGCACGGCCTCGGCATATAGTTCCAGGCTCAAGAGCTTCTCTGCCTGCTTCAGAGCGCTATCAGCCCGTTGCCCGATGGCTAACTGCTTTTGCTCGGCGTCCTTCAGTTGCCGCTGAAGCACAGGCTCGTTCACCTGGCGTAATGCGTTGCGCAATAGGGGCACGGCATTTTCGTAATCTTCCTCATCGATGAGCCGCTTGGCTTGACTGTAGGTGCGTTCCAGAAGCTCCTGAGAGATACGCTGCGAGGCGGCCGACTTGGCCAGGTCGAGCAAGCCGTCCACCTCGTAAGAAGAGAAACCCTCCGCCTTGCAGCGCTCGAGAATTTTTATCGCTTCCAGGTAAAGGCAATCATCGATGGCCTGCCGAGCCTGGCCCAACCGCTGCGCCAACAACTGCTCGCGTGCATGACGGGCGACGCGCTCAGACAACCCAGCCTCCAGGCTATGCAGTTGCTCATTTCCCGGCACCCGCAACAAGGCAGCACGGACACGCTCGAGCGCTTCCTGGGGTGGAAGTTCACTGGACGCCTTGCAGACGTCGCGCACAAATTGCTCGTCTTCGAGTTGTTTAATGCGAGGCTCGAGATGCAGCCGAAGACGGAGCAGCGCGGGGTCATTGGGGAATTCCTTCAGCGAATGGGCCAGGTCGCTTGACACTACGCGCAGCTTCTCGATGGTTGTGGTGAGAGCAGCTCTTTCTTCCAGGCGGCGCACCACCGATTTGCGCTTTTCTTCCATGAGCGCGAGGCTGAGCTCTTCCCTGGCTCGCAGCACTTCTGCGTTGTCAGGAGCGATGACCGCAGCCTGGTCGAGCAACACGAAGGCCTCTTCAAACTCGCGTGCCGTCAGGTGTTCACGGGCAGACGCCATCACGGCGCGAAGCTCTTCTTTCCGGCGCTTCTCGTCGATTTCCTGCTGCAATTGCCTGCACAGGGCCAGGATCTGCGAGTTCTGCGGGTCAAGCTGCTTGGCTAAGGCAGCGCGGGACTGGGCACGCGTTAGTTCTCCCACCTTGCGCGCGTTGACGCTCTCGGCCAGAAGCTGCGCAACTTTCTCCTGGGTCTGCTTGCCGTCCACTACGGACTTCCGCAGGTTGACCAATGTATTGCTGGCCGGATTGAGAGTGAGCGCTTCGTCGCAAAGCGCGAGGGCCCGGTCCCACTCCCGCTCGTTCGTCGCCAGCTGCGCCATGCGCGCCAGTTCCTGCGCTTTGTGTTCCTTCTCCCGCTGGGTCAAGCGCTGTTCCACTTTTGACAGCAGCCGCTTGCCGGCAACATGTTGCGGATCCAACCGCAGCAGCGCTTTCAGGTCACCCTGGGCAGTGGCAAAATCGTCGTCGGCAAAGCTCTTCTCGGCTTCGGCCAGAAGCTCAGCGACCCGGGTACGGGTGATCTCGGCAGAGACCTCATGCAGGTCCATCGCCATGTCATCCGCATTTGCATAACGATCCGCGGGAGATTTCGCCAAAGCTCGTTCCAGGATGGCATCCAGATGGACGGGACATTCTGCAACCAATTGCGAAGGCGGCTGCGGCACGGAGCGCAGGATCTGATCAATCACTCCGGGATAATCGGCGTCGAACGGCAGCCTGCCAGTGACCAGCATGTACAGCAGAACGCCGGCAGAGAAGATATCGGACCGCCCATCGATCGCCGCGCCACGAAACCGTTCCGGAGCCATGTACGGCGGCGTGCCCACCAGTGAACCGGTGCCGGTGAGGCTGGTATCGACCCGGTTGTCATCGCGGGCGATTCCGAAGTCGAGCAGCTTTACACTCCAATCGGCGCGAAGAATCACGTTGGCGGGCTTGATGTCGCGATGAATCACCCCCGCCCGGTGGGCGTATGCCAGGGCCGAACAAACCTGCTCCACGATGCTGAGCGCCAGCTGCAGATGGATGCGTTCGCGCTTGATGACCTTGTCAAGGGGCTCGCCCTCGACGTACTCCATGACGATGTAGGGCTCGCCATCCTGATCGCCGGCATCATAGACAATGACGATGTTATTGTGGCGCAGGGCGCCGGTCTGGCTGGCCTCGCGATAAAACCGCTGCAGCATTTCAGTGTTGCCGCTGAAGCTCTCAGTCAGCATCTTGATGGCCACGATGCGCCCCAGGCGGGAGTCGCGGGCGCGGTAGACGACACCCATGCCGCCCCGGCCGAGAACATCGAGGACATCGTATTTGCCGATCCTGTCTGGCTTCTGCGTGTTCATGATTTAGGCAGCGGGTCGCCATAAGCGCGGAAATTGTAGTTATCCGCGAGAAATTTCTGCGCTCTCTTCCTTCCCGGAGTCGGCTGCGCCTCCGTAGAGTTGAGGTAAAGCATGTATAACTCCGCCGCCCCATCGGTGTCAGCTTCAATCGCCTTAAGGTCCGCGGCCTTAAGGATCAATACGGGCAGATTCGCGACTTTTTCTTTGGCCTCGACCAGCAAGCGATCACGCGCAACATTTTCAACTTTTTCGAGGAACTGGGTGTCGCTCGGCGCCTCACCCCCAACCTTGGCTCCGGTGGTGTCTTCGTCCTTCACATTCTTGAGCACAGTGAAGGCCTGCTCCTGGGTTTCAACGATCGGGACCGTAGGGATGAGGACACTTTCCGACGTGTCTTGAATGAGGAAGCCCAGTTCGACCGTCGCCTTCAAATGATTGATCTGCTCGGTGTAGGTATAGGGCTGCTCAATCGCGACGTGACGAAATTTGGGCAAGCTATCAAGCTTCAGCCGCGCTGCCTCTACCTTCTTCTGCGCTTCATCAACTACTCTTTTTGCGTCATTGATTTGACCTTTCTTGCCCCGCGCCACAGTGCCTTCGTAAGCACTTTGATCAGTTGCCAACGTAAGCTTGGCGCTCTCATATTCCCGATCGGCTGCGTTCCATTCGTCGTTAACCTGCTCCTGTTCGCTGGAACGGTATTTGGACGGCACAGCCTTCTGCTCTGGGACGTTGGATACCGTGCGTTGCTGCACATCGCCAACCAGGAAGAAGTTGGGCTGCACCCTGGCTTCTTCACTGGGACGAACCACCTTCATTTTGAGGCCTGAGGATTCCAAGCCGGCCGCCAGGAAATCAGTAAGCTGGGAAGCAAAAACGCCCGCGTCCCGCCGGGATGTCTGGTCGCGGAAGGTAACGCGCAAGGACAACCTGGATCGAAGTTGATGCGCCGGCATGGCGGACGTCATGGCATCTTGCACGGAATTAATATCCAGGTGGTTATACTGCTTCGCTTCCTCCAGGTACGCCCAACCAACATTCACGCCCGTTCCGTCGGGACGATCAAGGTAGTGTTTTGCTCGCACCATGTAGTAGTCGCTCAAGCGGCCACCCACCACGGTCATGCGATCTTCAATACCGGGATCGTTGGTGAGTGCATGACAGCGGCTCAAAAGATCGTAAGCACGCTGGAATGCGGCTTCGTTCGCGACTCCCTGGATGGGGAAATTGATCCGTTCCAGCTCCCTGGCTTGCTCTGTCGCTGACTGAATGTAGCGGTCCTTCAGCGAGTCGAGCCGCGCTGCAACGGCTTTGCGCTGCGACGGCGTCAAGTCCGCCAGAACCTCGTAGGCCTTCACATAATCCTTGTCGTCTTCGGCTGCGGCGCTCGTGGTCGTGGCGTTGGTGATCGCGGCCTTATCGGTCGCTTCCTGCAGCTGCTGCTGTGCGTTACGCAGTATTTCAGCAATTTCAGGGCTTGGCTCTATCTCGGCTGCTTTTGCAAAATGATCGACTGCATCCTGGGGATCGCTGTTGGCAGCATCCTTCTTACCCTGTTCCACATGGTAGGTGTAAAGCGCGTGAAGATCCTCTTTTATCTTGGGGTATTCACTCGCAAACGAACGCAGCGGCTTGATGGCTTCGTACGCCTCGTCTGGCCGCCTGGCAGATAGCTTATTAGCAAAGTCCACCTGCCGATGATCGAGGTTGGTTCGCTCTTGAATGCAAGCCTGGCTTACAAGGGCTGTGTCAGGAGCTTTTGGGTCGATGACCAAAGTAACCCGCGAAATGCTCTCGGCAGTTACCAAATGGGAGTAGCCGCTTTCTTGCTTTGCCAGGGCCTCGCGGTAGAACGCCACCTCGCTCATGGCTTTGGTGTTGAGGTTCTTTGTCTCAGCGTCTATAGCGGCCGCTAAGGTTTCCGTCTCCGGGTTGCTTGAAGTAGTGGTGACCGCTGTATCTAACGCGAACTTTGCCGCCTGTAAGTCTGAGTAGTTTGGCTGCCCGGCCTTGAGGGAAGCCTGGTAGCTGGCCAGAGATGCTTGCCCTTGCTGCACGTAAAGATGATTGAGCGCGGCCTTTGCTTCTGTGGAGTGCGGGCCTGAAGGATATTTGCTCAGGTAAGACTTCCAACTCGCAAGAGTGCCAGTGCTTTGCGCGAGAAGGAACTCAGCCAGCTCAGTGTCCGGAGCGGCCAACAACACGATTTTGACCCCGGGAACGATGGGGGGAATGCCTTCCGCAGAACTGATCGATCTGGCGACCACCTGCCCCTGCAACTCGGTTTTGTCGGCTAACTCAGAAGGCGTCGAACCTTCGGCTTTTTCGAGTTTCAGATTCGCCGGGACCACGCACTCGGGCGCTCCCCCACGCGTCAGCAGAAGTACCCCGTTTGCAGCTCGTTCGAGCGACATACCGGGAGTTAACGTTATCCTGGGAAGCTTTCCGTAGCTGTTTTTAGTGATGCTCTGTTCGCCGCCGCAAAGATGCACTTCGTTCTTCTGATTGAGAGTGAAGCCGGCAATTTGAACGTAGGCCCGCGCATCACCGGATGGGTACACTTCGATGGCCGACAATTCCGGCGCTTTTGCGGCGATCGCCGAACCGGACCAGAGACCAAGAAGCACAACCAAGAGCGTGCTGCGGCAAAATAGTACCCAACAACCGAAATACCTTGACGCCGCCATACTTCCTCGTCATAGATTTGCTAACGGCTTGAGGAGCTGCGAGACCGAAAAGGAGATTTACTTAGTAGCTAACGGGGGAGCCGATTCAGAAGCTATCATCTCCCCTGATGCGATTGCAACCAAAGTTATCCGCTGCCAGACGCTTTCCCTGCTCCCATATTTATGCAAAACGTAACCTCAGTAAGCCGACCGAATCGAGAGCATTTTGCGCTGATCCTGCGGCTGCGGCAGTCCAGGAGCAGCCCGCCGCCGGACAGCGCTCTTCGTTTGCGCGCGTTAGCTCTGGTGAGAGATGTTTTGCGCAGCAGGTTGGACGCGGACGTTACAGAGAATGCACAAGAATGGGTTCACTGTGAGGGATTTGCCGATCTCGGGAGAGCATTGGCTGCAAGCCGGGCCTTACAGTTTGCTTTTGAAGGCTTTCGCTCGGTTGCTCCGGCTGAGCGGTCCAGCATATGCATGGTTCTGGACTCATCCGGACCGGAGGAAACCGCGGCCGCCGCGGGCGGCCCCTCGGTCGAACAGAAGGATTTGTTGGGTGCTGCGAAACCAGCCCAGGTGCTGATTACCCAAGCTTTCTACGACAGAATCGCGCCGTACCAACCTGCCCTGCGATCTTCACCGCTGCGCGCAGGGGTTTACGAATTTCTTTGGACCAGCGAACAGCGGCTCGCCGAGCTTCAGGCGGAAGCAGAGTGGATGCCGACGTTGGTGACTGAGGTGGTTGAGCCGAGAGCTTTGGACGAAACGGCCATCTACCAGACGATCCAACCCTCGACGCGAACGCGCTGGAAAGATCCGGAGCCGGCGCCGGTAGCGCCCGAACCCGAGCCGGTCTTCGAAGAGGCTGAAGCTGCGCCACGCCGCTCGCTGAATCCCATCGTAGCCATCGGTACTGCGATTGCGATGCTGCTGATGATTGGTTACCTCGTGTACACTTTCGCGTTCTCTGGTAACCATGCGAAACAGCCTGCGAGTTCGCCAGTTAGCCAGCCTGCGATCCCAGACAAGCCGCCCACTGTCACGCCGCCGCCGGCAAAGGCGGAAACTGCCACGCCACCCGAAACTCCGCCACCGACCCCGACGCCTCAGAACCCCCCCGCGGTTGTTACAGATGCTCGACCGTCCTCCCCTCCAGCACCAAGGCCGGCTCGTGGATGCTCGATAGCCGGCGAGGTGCCTGATTTTCTGCGACTGGCAGACAGCTATCGAAGCAGGGGCGACTACGAACGCGCCATCACCAATTACAACCTGGTACTCGGCTGCGAACCGGGTAACAGACAAGCCATCACCGGCAAGCGTAACGCTGAAACCGCCGAGAAATACGCATCACAGTAGGACCAACAACAAGACAAGGATAATCTTGTCCTCAGATCCGTTCGCCAGGCTCAGTTCCTCGACGCTGACGTCTGGACCCCTTGCAGAAGAAGCCGATGTTCCGTCAGGCCACGTGACTCCTGGGCGGCTCAGAGAGCTGGCAAACATTGGAACATGCCACCGGATGACCTATAGCTTAGGCTCACGCCAGGTTTGTATCAGAAGCTGAAAGGATATTAGCGGTCAAAGCAAATGGGGGCTTTTCTTCGAGCACCCCTTACACCGGTGTTGTTATTTCTCTGACTTCTTATTATGCGTATCTCCGATCATGGATTTATGTCACTGTAACGGTTTCTTCATCCAGCTTCGCAATGTCAGGGCAGTGATCTTCTGTCGTGCCCTTCACGCCGCTACGAGTTTTTAAATCGGACAATGCCGTAGGGTGACCGGCGCAAAGGCCGGGACTAGCCCCGCGGAGGATCTCACGCAAACACGTCTGCAGTGCGCCAAGAGGCCTGGAATTAGGCTGTTTGACACATTGGTATGGCCGATGTACCATTGCCGCTGTTCAAAAAGATCCCCTTGGATTTTGCCCTTTTGCTGCGCAGGTCGAGGGCTTTTCGCGGGGCTGTTGCTGCCATTGCCGTGGGCGAATCGGCCTGGATTCGCGGAGGATGCTTATGCGTAAAGTATCGGGCGCTGCGACACTCGCCTTATTCCTATCTCTTGGTTTGAACAGTGCCTTCGCGCAAATCTCAACCGGAACCATCGTCGGCACGGTCGAAGATAATACCGGTGGTGTGGTGCCCAATGCCGCCGTGACTCTGACCCAGACTTCGACCGGACAGGTGCGCCAGTCGCAGACCAATGATCACGGTCAGTTCAATGCCCCATTCTTACCGCTCGGAAGCTATAGCGTCAGCGTGACCGCACCCGGCTTCGAGACCCAAACCATCTCCGGAATTAATCTGCAGGTGGATCAAACGGCAAATCTGCACATCGCACTCAAAGTAGGAGCGGTCAATCAAACGGTACAGGTCACCGCGGCGTCCCCGCTGTTAGATCAGGTTACGTCGTCTCTGGGGCAGGTGATCAACAACACCGAGATTCTGAATATGCCCCTCAATGGCCGCAATCCTTTCGCCCTCGGCCAATTGGTGGGAAATACAACAGCCGTTTCCGCATCGACGGGCGCGGGAACCAACATGCCCTTCATCGCCGGTGGCGGTCGATTTACTGAAATGGATGTCTCGCTCAACGGGGTCGATAACAACACCTTCGCCACTGCGGGATCGATTGGCCGCCAGGGCATCGCGATCATCCCTTCAGTGGATGCGGTGCAGGAGTTTAAAGTCATCACCAATAATTTTGCCGCCGAATACGGTCATGCCGCGGGTTCGATCGTCAGCGCCACCCTCAAGAGCGGCACGAATCAATTTCACGGAGTGGTCTTCGAGTTTTTGCGGAATGACGATTTCGACGCAAATAATTACTTCACCAACCTGGCGGGCAAACCGCGCGCGCCCTTTCACCAGAATCAATTCGGCGGCACGCTGGGAGGGCCGATCCTGCGCAACCGGCTCTTCTTTTTCGGCGATTACCAGGGAACCCGGCAAAGCAGTGTCAACGGCAGCTCGATCGAGAATGTTCCACCGCCTGCCTTCCGGACGGGTGATTTCTCTTCCAGCTCAACGCCCATCTACGATCCGCGGACCCGTCACATAGGTCCGGCTGGGACCGTGGTCGCTTCTCCATTTCCGGGCAATGTCATCCCGCAGGACCTGCTCAACCCAACTTCTGTCGCTATCCTTGGACTGATTCCACAACCGAATTTCGGCGCGCCGGGCGCAACCAGTCGCAATTACTTTTACCAGGCGCCTCAATTCTCCAACACCGATCAAGGTGATATCAGGATTGACGCAACCATCAGGCAGAACAACAGTCTGTTCGGCAGCTATTCGATCTCCAACAACTATCAGCCTGCGGTCGGCTCTTTCCCGGGGTTCATAGGTGGCGGCTCAGCAGCGCTGAACGATTCCGATCAAATCACCTTATCGGATGTTCACATTTTCACGCCTTCCCTGATCAACGAACTCCGGCTAGGCTACCTGCGGAACAACGGCACCCAGCCCGGGAGCGGGCAGCAGGGAGCCGAGTTCGGACAAAAAAATGGCCTCGCGCTCTTCCCTGCACCTGTCTTAGGATTTCCAGCCATCTCGTTCGATTACTCCGGCGGCTTATCCGGTTCCACGGAGTTCACCGGTTTCGGTGGCGGCGACAAAAACCTGAATATTCTCAGCACCAAGCAAATATCCGACAACCTAAGCTGGACGCGCGGCCGTCATTCGTGGAAATTCGGTGCAGACATTCGTAAGTCTCGTTTCGACATCCTGAAGGGCGATCCATTTTTCGGACAGGACATTTTCGGCGCCATTTTTAGTTCCAGCTCAGATGCGCCTGGATCGGGTTTGCCATTGGCTGACTTCCTGCTGGGCGATCCGTCAGAGATTAACGGTTCTCCTATGCTGGCCGAGGGCCGCCAACTGAATGCCTATTTCGGCGGTTATGCTCAGGATGACTGGAAAGTGACAAATCGGCTGACTCTCAACCTGGGAGTACGATACGAACTATATACACAGCCTATCGACTCGAATAACTTAGGCAGCTTGTTTGACCTGACTACCCACCAGTTCGCGGTCCCGGGCCAGGGTGGTTTTAGCCGTGCTATTGTGCAGGGAGACCACAACGACTGGGCCCCTCGCATCGGCTTCGCCTATCAGTACTCCCCGAAGATCGTGGTTCGCGGGGGCTACGGTATGTTCTATGCGATGCGCGACCAAAACCAATCGGTGACACAGTTTTCCGGTAATACGCCCAATGTTCCTACTGTGTCCCTGCCGCCCATCAGCGCGACCGAAACCGTAACGCCGCCCTACACTATTAACACCCCAATCACGGTGTTGCCGTCGACCACATCTCTC
>Ga0210386_10003223_pt1 | contig 13726 bp, 8 predicted proteins | sample IncBWH32OmetaG_FD_160091 | JGI IMG/M metagenome (GOLD analysis project Ga0210386, IMG submission 160091) | Forest soil microbial communities from Barre Woods Harvard Forest LTER site, Petersham, Massachusetts, United States - Inc-BW-H-32-O ... | reverse complement strand
CCTTGCCCGAACACACTCAGGCACGGTAAAACAATCACGTCTTCGGCCAATCCCGTTGGCCGGTTTTGAAGTGATAACCTATGGCCGGTTTTAAGGTGATCACCGAGGGCTAATGCACTCATCGAGCACAGAAATCCGGTGCTGAACAAGCATCCACATGCCGCGCGTATACGGTCACGGAGATGTTGGCCATGACACAAGGTTTCGTTGATTATGACTTGAAAGTGGATCGCGTTGGAATTGAGGGAACGACCGCGCACCTTACTCATCTTGTGGGCGTCCCGCGCTCCTCGCGCTCCTCGAACTCCGAAGCCTTTGATACTGCTGGATGGTGCGGACATTCGCAGAATTCGTAGCCTATTGCCGGAATTGCGAAATCCCTGGTATATCTCCCCTGGTCACCCCACGCGGGAACCGGTTATCCAACGCGGTCTGTAGATGGAGTCGGAAGAGAACTGGTACACAGCGCACCACGAAACGGAATGATCGGTGGTACTTTCGCCGCTGGTTCAACAGGTCCAGCAGCGTCTTGCTTCGACCCAGACGGGAAATGAAGAACTCAACTTCTTCGTCGAGCGGAGCCGTCTTCAGGTGATAGCAGAAATAGCAGCTGTGTAGCGAGTGCTTGAGCGCACTCATCCCGTACCTGGTCGCGTCATAGAGCACCGGAAAGGCGACCGCACTCAACAGAAGCAGGCCAGCCAATCCGAAAAGCGCTTTGAAAACGTCAACGCGCCGAAGGGGAGGCAGAGGTATAAGGGACAGTAACTCCTCGCCCCAGACAGTCTTAGCCGAAGCGATCACGCTAGCAAGAACAATACGGTCCACGAGCAGTTTTTCGACTGCTCGCAAGCCGAAAACTCTCGCTACGTCTCCCGATATCAGGTCGTCCCGGGTGCAAACAAAACAGGAGTGTGCCTCTCCCCCCGCGTGTTCGGCGAACATTTCGAGGAGGTTCTTTCGATGGCTCACCGGCAATCGAAGGCCGTGCATGATTTCGAGGTCCGATACCGCTTCGCGAAGGCGGCGTCGATCATCCAGGGCCGCTTCGTTGGGCAGCACAAGGATGAGATCTACATCGGATGACCCCGAGAGGGCGCCGCTAGCTGCGCTCCCGAAAAGAATCACGCTGACCAGCGAACTCTCGCCACAGGCGTGCAGTTGTACGACCGCATCAATGTATTGCTGAACACTGCTAGCCATCTTCCGCCTTCAGCTCATGCCTTGTGCCCGATACTGCCGGTGCCGGTTCTGGCTAGTGCATCGGGGCATCGTAGTTTACTAACCCATATCGCAGAACCAGAAGTATACATTCCATGCATACCTCCAATTCCGCGGGTCAAATGGCATCGCGCAGTTACCGGTTCCTGGTCCGCCAAGGCCTTTTACAGCACGGAAAATCCCTTCTGTCGATAGGTCCGATTTTCCGAATCGAAGGTGACCGTTCGATGTCTGACAGAATTCTCTGGACAAACACCAGCTTCGATTCATGCAAAATCACCGATTGCGCTCACCGACGATTGAGCGCATTCCACTTGGCCGCGTAGTCGCCTTTCCGGACAACTGGCTTTCGGCTATCGACTTGCGAGAGCGAACTCTCTCGCTTACCGAGCAGAAATAAATGGCGGGGAAAGGGGCGGCATGCAAAAAGGTTGCGAACGTCTCAATAGTCTCAAGGTCTGGAAATTATCAAAGGTAACGATCCCTCGAACTGAAGGTGAATGCGCAGTCGGCGATATTGAAATTCAACTCGAACCTGCAATCAGACGATAGATATGTGCTCCATATTTTTTCACGATGCTCATCCCGATTCCCGGTACAGCTAATAACTCCGCATCGCTTCGGGGACAGGTCGCAGCGATACCGCGCAGCGCCCGATCGCCAAAGACCCGAAATGCCGGAATCTTTCTGTGCTTCGCCTCGCTCAATCGCCACGCGCGCAAAGCGTGCTCAAGGCGAATCTGCGGCGGCGGCTCGGACACAGCTGCTCCCGTTCTTGCCTGCCCAGGTTGCGTTCGAGCTGTAGCCCCGGGAGATGCCTTGGACTTACCTGAGTTCTTCTTTTGTTTGCGCTTGGGGGCAGGCCGGGCAGCATCCTTCATGACGAAGAGTACCGGCACGGACTCATCGACGGTTCGTCCGGCTGGAGTAAGTCTGACAGTACGGTAGAGAATCTGTTTGCCTTGTTTTTCGAACACAGCATCTGCAAACGTGAGGAGTTCTGCCCGGGCCATGGCTCCCAAAACCTCTTCGAAATTGTCTCGGCTGATCTCGTTTCCCGGATAAAGCTCGGCATACAGTTTGCCGGTCGATTTGGTAAAGACGGACCGCATGCCGCGCAACACTCGATAGAGAGCTGTTCGCTCCTCTTCCGTAGCAGTTCGGAATCTTTGCGCAACGCACTTGGCCGGAGCACAGAAATCGCACGCACCACAGGCCATAGCGTTGTCCGACGTATCGCCAAAGTGACGCACGAGGGACGTCATGCGGCATTGATTGCTCTCCGCAAAGCGAATCATCTGATCGATCTGCGCCCGTTTTTGATCACCCTGCAGAACGTAGGACGAGCGCCATAGCCCGTCCCCCCGGCTCACATTCTCCGCAAAGTCCAGCACTGCGCCTTTGTGAATCCAAAGTTTCTCGAGAGCTTTGTCGAAGAGATCTGCCTCCATCGCCAAGGCTTTGCGGAGCGCCTCCTTAGGTTGGGGTTCAGTATGAAGCCTTGCAAACAATCGATCCAGTAGCGCAACATCCGGGTAATCTCGACTGAAGAAGAAGTCATGGGTATGACGGTCTCCATACGAGTGCATGAGGATGGCGCGACTCTGCCTTCCGTCGCGCCCGGCGCGCCCAATCTCCTGGTAATACCCCTCCAGACTGCCTGGCAGGGCGGTATGAATCACGGTTCGAACATCCGGCTTATCGATCCCCATTCCGAACGCTATGGTTGCCACCATGACGTCCAGCTTGCCCGCCATGAATTCTTCCTGCACTCGTCGTCGCCGGTCGGCATCCAGCCCTGCATGGTAGCTGGCTACAGCAAATTCGCCTGCAAAATCTTCCGCGAGGCTGTCCGCCTGCTTGCGCGTCGGGGTATACACGATGGCTGGCCGGTGTTTCTCTTCGAGCAGGATCTCCCGAGCGAGCTGAGGCCGTTGTGAAGGCAAAGCTTCTACGATCTCGATCGCTATGTTTTCGCGGCGGAAACCATGGATGAAGTGCGTGGGCGCGGTCAAACCTAGCTGACTTGCAATGTCATTTTGAACCAGCGGCGTCGCGGTGGCCGTGAGTGCCAGTATCGGAGCAGGACGAAGACCCGGTAAATGCTGGCTAAGCATCCGATAGTCGGGTCGAAAATCGTGGCCCCACTGCGAGATACAGTGCGCCTCGTCGACGGCGATCATTGAGGGTTTTCGCTTGGCGAGCATTTCGGGGAAGCGGCCACCCGAAGCCGTTCTGGAGCAATGAAGAGGAACTGTAGTTTGCCACCCAGGTAGTCGGAACAGACACGGCGGGAAGTCTCACGATCGCGACCTGAATGAATGCACTCAACAGCGAACCCTTGCTCCTTCAGCTTCAGCACCTGATCGTCCATCAGAGCGATGAGTGGACTGATAACGAGCGTCGTCCCGCCTCGTGCTAATCCCGGCAACTGGTAACAGAGCGACTTGCCTGAGCCGGTCGGCATGACAAGCAGCGCGTCTTTGCCCGCCGTCACTGCCTGACAGACGGCTTCCTGATTGGGCCTGAACTTAGAGAAGCCGAATGCGTTCTGCAATAGCTCGGTGAGAGTTGCGCTGTTGGGGATAATCTTTGGGCTTGGTAAATCAGGAGAATCGGAGACCTTCGGTGTGGAAGGAACCGCCGACGCTGGTTGAACGGGCGAAGTCTGACGAACTTTTCCGACCGCGGAACGGACGTATTGACTGATGCTATCCAGGAATGGTTCCAGCTGGCATTTACCGTGTTGGATCTTCTTGAGAAATGCCTCCCACTGGCCGGTCATCGCAGGACTCTTAACTTCGGGATGAACCACTTCGATGAGATGGATCCCCTTTTTCGTCGCCTCCAGGCTCTTACCTGTACGAACGATATAGCCGCGTTTCAATAGCACTTCGATGATGGCCGCCCGCGTGGCAGGCGTACCGAGGCCCGTCTCTTTCATCGCGTCGGAGAGTTCTTTCTCGTCCAGGCTTTGGCCTGCCGTCTGCATCGCGGTCAAGAGCGTGCCTTCCGTGAATCGCTTCGGGGGCCTGGTCTTCTTTTTCCGGGCTTCGATATCTACCATGTCCTGGAGCTGTCCTTGGGCAAGACCCACCGGCAGGATCTGCTCCGGAGTTTTCTCTTCGGCACTACCTTTCGTCTCTCGCTTTCGTCCTTCCGTCCCAATGTCCAGGACCTTCCAACCCATCTGTTGCACGACGGTTCCGGTGGTTCGATAGCGGTCGACGAATGTTCCATGTGTGATTGTGGTAATCACGGTCGTGACGGCCTGAAGGTAATCGTCATGCCACATCATGAGGAAGCGGCTGCAGATCAAACCGTAAATCTTGCGTTCCTCTTCGGTGAGCTGGGCCCTCTCGGGGGAAACCGCATTGGGAATGATGGCGTGGTGGTCACTGACCTTAGTGTCGTCGACATACCGCTTTCCCAGAGGCCGCTCCCCCGTTCCAGCAGCCAGTTGCTTCTCATAGCTTTTCGAAACTGCGGCAACAATCCCTGAAGCTGTAGAAGCAACATCAGCAGAAAGATGACGACTATCCGTTCTGGGATAGCTGATCAGTTTGTGCCGCTCATAGAGAGCCTGCGCCGTGTCGAGGGTCTCTTGAGCGCTAAAGCCGTAGAGACGATTGGCATGCCGCTGCAGCTCTGTAAGATCGTACAGCAGGGGTGGTTGCATCCGTTGCGTCTCGGAGGAGAGTGACTCGATGACGGCTTCTCCGGCACGAGCACGAAGAATGATGCTATGGGCTTCCTTGCCATCGGCAGGCAATCGAGAGATGTTCGCCTGGGCGTCTTTGTCCTTGCCCGACTCGGTTTCCGAACGGAACCATGTCCCTTCATAGCTTTGCTCGCTTAGATTTCCCCTTCCCCTGAAAGTTGCGACGACCTCGATGTAGTCTTCCGGGACGAAGCGCCTGAAAGTGAGTTCGCGATCGACAACCATGGCCAGGGTCGGCGTCTGTACCCGGCCCACCGAAAGCTCCTCACGATAGACGATCGAATAGGCACGCGACAGATTCATGCCAACAAGCCAATCGGCTCGGCTTCGTCCGCTGGCGGCGTCGGCCAATCGATCATACTCACTCCCCGGGCGAAGCTTGTCGAACCCTTTGCGGATGGCATCCGGAGTCAGTGAGGAAATCCAAAGTCGGCTTACCGGCTTTTTGCTCTCAGTTGCCTCGTAGATGTAGCGGAAGATCAGTTCCCCTTCCCGCCCGGCATCGGTTGCACACACAATCCGCGACACCCGTGGGGACGTCAGGATCTTTCGCACTACTTCGAACTGATCTTTGGTTCGTTCGTAGACCACCAGCGGCCACTGCCCGGGCAAGATCGGCAATAGATCGAAGCGCCATTGCCGCCATTCAGGATTGATCTCGTGGGGTTGTGCTAGGGAAACCAGATGTCCAATCGCCCAGGTGACCACATAGCCGTTTCCCTGGAGATAGCCTTCGCCCCGCTTGTCGGCTCCGAGGACACGGGCAATATCTCGTGCGACAGAAGGTTTTTCGGCCAGGACCGCAATGGTACTGGATTCGATGGCTTTCATCCGTAGTTTCAGTCTACCGAGTTCCAGCGCTGAACATGAGATGGCAGGAGTGAAACACCGCCGCCCAACAACACCGGCATGACGCTCACTTCGACCGCAAAGTCGGCACTCGTCCGGATAGCCGGTTTCTCGGCCACTTGAATTGGAACACATGACTAAACCAATAAGGTCCTCATTGAAGAACCCAGCTTTAGAGATCAAAGCAATCTTTGTGGACGACCTGCCAATTATTTGCAAAAGAGGAAGTTAGGCATGATTTCGATCCCAGCGTCGACCATCTGAAAGCCGTCTGCCGTCTTACAACCTGCGGCGCGGGCGGCTTGGACGAACGCCGTAAGTCCATGGCCCGCGACGACGTCGCCCACAACCATCGAGGAGGTGAGCAGATGCGCGGGAACGGGCAGCGGATCGTCGGGGAACATGCCCATTGGGGTTGCGTTCACCACGATCTCGCACCCAGTCGGGTCGGGTGGCCCTGCGACTACACGGCTGCGACCCGAGCGCAACAAGAGCTCAACCAATTCATCACGCCGTGACTGATTGGCATCGTGCAGCACCAATTCTCCAACACCCGCATCGAGTAGCGCGATGGCGATGGCGCTTCCGGCTCCGCCAGCGCCGACCTGAAGGACCCGCGCTCTTTCCAACCTCGCGCCATTCTTTTTTAGGGCGCGACGAAAGCGACACCATCCAGCATGTCGCCGTGCCAAGAGCCATCCGCATTTCGCCGCGCTATGCTCACCACGCTCAACAGCCTGGAGGTTTCAGAAGATGTGGCGCAGTGGGCGAACATGGCGTTCTTTTGCGGCATGGTGATCAAGAGACCACGAACATTGGAGACGGAGTCGAGGCCTCGTACAACACTCTCAAGCGTCCCCTCCGGAACCAGCATCGGAACGCAGATGCCGTCGTGACCTAATTCCTCGAACTTGGCGGTTAGGCGTTTAGGTGACTTCACGAAGCTAATGGGATCGCCAATGATTGGATATAGGCTGGTTTCGCCACTCAGATTCTCAAGCTTCATGACTCCTCGCTGCTTCCAAGCCAACTTCGCAGGACAAATCATTCATTGGGGAGGGGATGGCGCGATGAACTTTGCCGCAGCTTACTAGCTGACACTGATACTGATGTTGCCTGAATGAAGGTTATCCCCTAGTGCTTCGAGTGTAATGGTGCCTTTCTCGCCGGTAGGCCGCAGGATGGCGAGGCAGCGGCCATGAAATGTCATGCGATGGGGCAGGTGGTAACTGGCCATTTCGTGCGGGTTGGCACTGCCGACCGCCACCAATTCGCCTTGACCCTTCACTGAAAACTGGATCCCCGCTACTCCATCTTCGATTGGATTGCCGGCATCGTCCTGTAGCTCGGCCATGACGTAGCAGAGGTCGTTGCGGTTTGTCTGGATATGCGTTCGGTCGGCGCGCAACACGATCCTGCTAGGATTTCCTGTGGTGCGAAGGACTTGTTCCACGAGCTTGCCATTCACCATTGCGGACGCCTTCAGTTCGCCAGGCGCATACGGCAGAGCAAACTCGGTGACAAACGGGGCCGGAAATTCAGCTTTGGTAACTTCAATCGGTTTGCCGTTTAGTGTCAGGTTTACCTTCTCTGACTTGCTGTAGACCCGCACTGTAACCACGACGCCTTCGTTGCCCGGCCAAGTCCAACTGCGCAGTTCGTCGTAGAAACCCCAGAGCATAATCTGTTCCTTGCGGCCTGGCGGCAAAGGCCGCACGACAGCCATCTCGAGCGGGCTGCGGTCCCACACTACATCCCGCAAATAGCTAGGCGCTTTCTTGTTGCCGATCAGATCGACGTCGCCGCAATAGCTAATAAACCAGGGAAAGCCCGGTCTGGCGAAGGTGGTGTTCTTCGGGAGAGTGATCTGAAGTGCTGCCGCCGCATCTGCTCCAGCCGCCGCAGGAGCAGGCGGGCCAAACGGATTTTTCTCAGGCGCAAGCACTGCAGCCCCGAGAGCCGATTCACCGATGTAGTCGATGCCTGTCCATACGAAGTCTCCGATGACGTAGCTGTGCTTGTTGACCAGCTCCCAGTTCTCCGCGACCTGCACCGGGAAAGATTCCGTTCCCATCATGACCCTTGATGGATGCAGCTGGTGGTCCGATTCGTAATGGTCCTTGGTGTAGTTGTAGCCACAGACGTCGAGGAACTGGTAAGCGGCGTCAGTGTCGCTCCAGGGGCGTGGCTTGGTGGCATCGAAGAAGAACGGGACGGCCATGGTGACGGGTCGGCTTGTATCGAGCTCGCGAACCCGGCTGGACAGGTCCTTGGCGATTCGGACGCCATCTGGATCCGATCGCTCCGAGATTTCGTTACCGATGCTCCACATGATGACGCTGGGGTGATTACGGTCACGAAGGACCATTGCATCGATGTCACTATTCCACCACTCTTTGAAATCGAGATGGTAGTCATCGGGATTCTTTTGCTGCTCCCACATGTCGAATGCTTCGTCGATGACCATCACGCCCAAGCGGTCGCAAGCGTCGAGAAACACCGAAGACGGTGGATTATGGCTGCAACGAATCGCGTTGTAGCCGTTTGCTTTGAGCAACTCGACGCGTCGCTCCTCAGCGCGATCGATTGCCGCCGACCCAAGCGGGCCGTTGTCATGGTGAACGCATGCGCCTTTGAGCTTGTAGGACTCACCGTTAATGCGCAGTCCATGCTCCGCGTCGACTTTGATTTCACGGATGCCGAACGGTGTGATGCTACGATCGACAACTGCACCGGCGCAGGAAACTTCGACTTCGGCTCTGTAGAGGCCCGGCGAATTTGGAGACCAAAGTTGCGGCTGCGGGAGTTTGGTGACCAGGAGAGCTTCACCACTCTCTTTGGCGGCGAGGTGCTTCTCCGCGCTGAGCTTGGCTGTGACGTTGCCTTTCTCGTCTAGGACTTTGCAGGAGACCGTCGCCGTTAACGGATTTGAATCACGATTGGCCAACTGGACGGTGATGCTGATCGTGGCGCCAGCGGCGGAGATATCGGACGATTGCACATATACTCCCCAGACAGGAATGCTCACACGCCCGGTTGTCATTAGTAGTACATGGCGGTCGATGCCGGAGCCTGAATACCAGCGACTGTTCTTTCCTGTGTTGCTGACTTTGACGGCCACGACGTTGTCGCCCTTCTCATGGAGCAGATCGGTTATGTCGAAATAGAAGGCGGTATAACCGTAGGGGTGTTTTCCCACCTCGGTTCCGTTGACCCATAGCTCCGAATTGCGATAGACACCGTCGAAAAGCAGGATTGCGCGGCCTCCCTGCGAGAGACGCGATGCTGGAAAGCTCTTTCGATACCATCCGATGCCACCGACTACCCAGCCGGTCGACGCTTCCCCTTCACTCTTCATCCTGCTGAAGGGTCCTACTGTTTCGGGGCAATTGCAGTCCTGCCAGATGGCCGCGGAGCCGTTGGTTGCGGAACTGGTGGGAAGATCTTCGATCGACCAGTCATGAGGCAGGTCAACCTTACGCCAAGCTGAGGCGTCAAACCCCGACGCGTGGGCACCCGCGGCGTCTCCGCGAAGAAAGAGCCAGCCATCGTCGAAATTGGCAGTTGCGACATCTCCACTATCTCCGGGGACTGCAAACGCGCATGCCGGGAAAAGCGGAACGACGGAAACTGCGGCAATCCCCTTGAGGGCGTCCCTGCGAGTGAGATTCATCGACATAACTTCTCTCCTTTATGCATAGAGTTGGGAAGATTAAAGGAAATCAAGAAGCGGCAAGATTGGCTCACTTGATTCTCCTTGCAGGAACGACTTTTCTACCCTTCACTCGCTTGGATGGTTCGTTCTGGGGGGAACCAGAGGCCCGCAAGCCTCGTACGATCACGCGGATTGTTTCGCGAAAGAGTCGATCTATCGACTGCCCATATTCCAATTCGACTTTGCTACCGAGCGACGCGAGGCGTCGCTGCGCACCGATCGCGGCGTTGATTATTGCCTGCATCGTCAAATCAGGATCCAGATCCGAACGAAGCGAACCGTCGGCGATACCTTCGCGGATCAAATCGCGGAAGAGTTCGCCCCCCATATTGCTGCTCTCCGCTTCCAATGTCAGCAGGCGTTCGACGGGCCAGTCATGCGAATACATCGCGTCGAACTGCGCCATGAAACGTACCTGGGCTCGCTGGTTGGCGAGTTCCTCTGCCATGTATTCAAGAAAAGCAATGATCTTATCCAACGCAGACTTTGCGTTTGCATCCGCTTCACTGGCGCGCGCGGAAACTGTCGCCATGATCTTGCCGACAATCGCCCAGACAATGTCGTCTTTCTTCGAGAAGTATTGATACATCGTGGACGGTTGAAGCCCGCTCGCCACCGTAAGTTCCGCCATGGTCACGCGGTCTATGCCGCGCTCTACGAAAAGCTTCTCTGCAGCATCGAGGATGCGTTTTCGTTGCCTCTCGCGATGAGCAGGATATGTGCGTGGAGGGGATTTTTGTTTCTTGCTCGCCATAAGCGCATCATGCCTTAAACCGAAAGGCTACTTCGATTCCGAAATCACATTTCGGAATCAGTATAGGGTCGGAAGTCAATCGCGTCCACGCATTTTTCGTAACGATGTAGGCGTTCCTCCCATCCGGAGATGGAGGCGGCTCTCGCCTTGTCGACTATTCGGACATAGTTCTGCCGGTCGGCGACTCGATTTTTGGGTTTCCGGAACTGAGGTCTTCAGCAATTCCCTACCTCGCGCGTCCTGGACTGCCTGAACGCCAACCATAGGAACCTGATGCGGCCCGTATTATAGCGAGGGAGAAACGCACTTCGGCGCGCCACTTGGACGTGTAGTCGACATCTCGGACACTTGGGCAATCAGGGACTAATGGGGCAAGCACTTCGAGAGGGGCCTGCTCTAGGCATCAGAACGGTTTGCTTTGCAGCTACGTCGGCTTCTCTCTTCGCCTATGAAGACTCCCGACCGCGACTGAGGGCGGTCAGATGCCCATGATCTTCGATGAGTGACCCGGCGATTTTTCAATCATCGAGATTTCCGTACTTGGAATTTTCGGATTTCCCACCACTTGAGAGTTGGCAGGGGTCCGGCGACGCTGCAAAAGGCATCGTCCTTCAAGGACGACTGATGTCTAAGCTGCAACCCTCGGCTACTTCAGCAGGCTGACATAGACCTGCCGCGCCTGCTCCAACATCTGCAAAACGGAGACTCTTTCCGCGGTTGTATTCCAGTTGATATTTGCTTTTGTCGCTTCAATCAGGCGGTCAATCCAGGCAATGAAATATGCAGCGTCATCTGCCGGCTTCGGAACGGACCCCTCCACACTCACGTAAATCGGGCTCGTGGTGGCATAGACATAGTCGTCAAGCACCGGATGCTCCGGCTTGTCGCTGGACGCCCGAAGAACACACCATCCGGTCTGTGAGATCGAGATGGTGCCTTTCACGTCGGTCGATTGCCGGTCGCCATTTAGATTCAAGTCCCGTACCACGCGCCCGTCGCAGACCACTTCGAGGTGGTCGACAGGAACGAAGGAGCGAAGCCACGCAGTGAACTTTACCTTGTTCTCACCCGCCGGAAGTTTCAGTTCCTCTCCCACTGCCTTTCCGCCGAGAGTGAATCCCAGCAGAGGACCATTGGTTGCAAATGTGCGCCCCTTCTTGAGCGAGTCAAACCAAGGCGCCGTGCCAGTCACATCCTTTGGAATGCTGGCGTAGACGCGAGTCAGGCCAACCGGCCCGCGGAGAGAAGCATAGTTAGCCATGGTGTCAGAACCCGCGCCGGCTGGCAGCCGAAATCCGCAATTGAGCAGCCGGTACCAGACGGACGCGGTCATGCGGTGATCGCTGAAGCCCAGCACTTCGATGTAATCTACTTTGCCCAGTGCCGCGTCGACGGGTAGTTCGAGAGCCTCATCCAGTGGTTCTCCGTGAGTGAGTGTGGGGTCGCTTGCCGGGTCCACTTCGATGTCGAACGGATGAGCATAGCCTATGAGGGCCTGTTGCTGGTGCGCGAGATCGGCCACAACTGCATTGGTGGGGAACAGGCTCGCCGCTGCGGTGTTACCGTACGCAGTGTAATCCGGTAACAGAAAGTTCTGAGTCAGATTCAGCAAGCCCAGATGTCCCCAATAACTCGTATGAAACTCCTGGCTGTGGAGCAGCCAGTGGTTCGGGGTTGAAGCTGGGTCGGGAGTGGTCCGGAAGTAAGCGATGTCAGGAATTCGCTGCTCCTTGTTCACCACCAGATTTTCGACAAGAAAGAGATTTTCCGCCGCTTGTTGTGCCACAAGGTCAGTCGGCGTGTCGCGGTATGCCCCTCCATAATTCATGTGTACGTGCAGATCAGCACTGGCCCAGTGCGAATTCGCGTCCGTGGGAATCTGCAGCGGCTTCAGATGGATGACCAATCGCGCATCCGGGCTGGGGATCACAGTTTCCCTTGTTACGTGGTACTCGAAGCCCTTCGTGACTTCGACCTGGATACGCCCCTCCGGAACCGTCAACTCCGCCTTTCCCGGGGTATGAAAGTAGTGGGATTCAAACGCGCTTTCTGAACGGACGAAGTTGTCCTCGGCACGCATCCATGCATCGTCGGGTGCATAAGCTCTGCCGTCTTCGCCAGTAACCGAGACGCGGGCCGGTGTGGGTCTTCCTGAAGGGTCAAGAATGGTGATGCTCAAATGCCCCATCGCCTTCAGATAGCGCTTCTCTGTGGCAAGCACTGGGCGCTGTGCTCCACCCAGCACTTCCTGCACCCATAGTGAAGTGTTGCCACCCCGATTCGAGATGAATGCGATTCGTGTGCCGTCTGGCGACCAGCGAGGGTTGGTATTGTCGAAGTCTCCATAAGAAATAGGGAAGGGATCGCCACCTTCCGATGGCATTACCCAGAGCTGATGCCACTGGCTGCCGAGATACGAAGCGTACACGATGCGTTTGCCGTCGGGTGAGAAGTCCGGTCGGGCTTTCCACGCAGTCTCTTCATAATGAATTTCGCTTGGTTCCGAGCCGGGTTCAACCTTCATCCGCCAGAAGCCACCGGTTCCATAGATGCGTCCGCGGTTGGAAACGAAAATCAGGTCTTCTCCGTCCGGCGACCAGGTTGGGCTGATCTCGTGATCGAATTCGCTGTAGTAGAAACGAGTGAGATTACTGCGGGACTCACCGGTGAGTCGCCGCACGCTGGTCAACTCTCCGCCGCTGAAATCGCCAACAAATATGTGAAAGTGGCCGTTATACGAAGTGGAGACGAAAGCGAGGTGCTTGCCATCTGGCGAAAAGCGGGGCTCGATGTTCACGGCGCCACCGGAGGTGAGCTCGTGAGGCTGCCTTTTCTCGAGATCGAACACCCAGAGTTCAAGCGCGTCGCTGCGATAGTTCACGTAGACGACCCAGCGGCCGTCGGGGGAGCAGTCGGGTTGGTAGTCGTATCCCGGGCCTGCGGTAAGCTGTTCAGCCTTACCCGAATCCACAGCCTGCCGCCACAGCGTCCCGGACATCGAATAAACCAGCGAGCGCGAATCGGAAGTCCAGGCAGCCGAATTCGGCCCCGTAGTCAGCTGCGGCAGATACATTTCGCGGTAGTAGTAACGATGCGGCAGATCGATCTGCTTGAGGACCGGATCTCGCTGCGCGGTCAGGGGCAGCGCAGTCAAGATGAGTATTGTCAGCAGGCTTGCTCGGTATGGTCTGAAGATTGGCTGTTGACAGGACGCAACTTGAAGGTGGGGCTTCATAGGTATCCGAGCAGTCTAACGCACACGCCTGAACCAACCACTCAGCGGTTAAGGCGTAATCGGTACTCAAAAAAGCCCTTCTCTTCAGAGATCAACTGGACGAGAGATAAAGATGTCTGTATACAGGTGCTCACCGCTCGGGCTAGAGGTGACTGCATGCCATTCGAACTTGGCAAGTGACGCAAAATGCGACGACGCCGGTTGGAGAATGCGATCCGAAAATCTACATCA
>Ga0210386_10003221_pt1 | contig 13734 bp, 5 predicted proteins | sample IncBWH32OmetaG_FD_160091 | JGI IMG/M metagenome (GOLD analysis project Ga0210386, IMG submission 160091) | Forest soil microbial communities from Barre Woods Harvard Forest LTER site, Petersham, Massachusetts, United States - Inc-BW-H-32-O ... | reverse complement strand
CGGCTTCTCGAGGACGGGCGGATCGAGGAACTCGCCGCGCTACTCGACGGCGCGAGCGACAATCAGCAGACCGTGAATGTGCTGACAAAGCTTGCCGCACAACACAACCAACAACGTACAGCGCAGGCCATCGCGGATGACCGTTACGAGGTTCGCTGGGAGAAATCCATTGCTGGGGTCTCAGGGGTCTCAGATGCAAAAGCCGGCGAGGGATCTGCTTGGCTCCTCATTGGCGATGACGCCAATGTGGTTCAGCCGTTGGTCGACGCGCTGACCGCGCATGGGCATCGGCATCAGATTCTCGGGTTGCCGGTGACCGACGCGGGCGAGGAACGGCTCGAAGGCACGTTGCTCGCTGCGGTGGCAGACGAACCGTCGCTACGGATCCTGCACGTCGCGGCCCTCGACACCGACACCGCACCATCGATGCGGTCGCTGTTGCGGATGCAACACCGAGTGCTGGGTGGAACCCGGCGACTCTTCCGCGCCGCGGTTGCCGCAGAACTGCGCAGACCCATCTGGGTGGTAACCCGTGGCGCACAACGAGTCACTGACGCGGACTTCGTGTCACCGGATCAGAGTTGCCTATGGGGATTCGTTCGTGCCGCCTCGCTGGAGCATCCGCAAGTGTGGGGCGGGCTGGCGGATCTGGCGGAAGGCACCACGGACGAATGGTCGCGGTTGATCAACCAGGTGGCGGCGGAACCGCGCAGTGAAGACCAAGTCGCGCTGCGTGATCACGCAGTCTATGTTCCCCGGCTGGTTCGACGGGTTGGGCAGCCGATCGCAACGCCGCTGGCACTGCGTGATGACGCAACGTATCTGGTGACCGGAGGCCTGGGTTCGGTCGGACTGGAAATCGCCGGATACCTGGCCGCGCACGGCGCCCGGCATCTGGTGCTGACTGGGCGACGCCCGCCCAGCGATGCCGCGCAAGGGCGCATCGATGCGTTACGCGAACAGCACGGCTGCGAATTCCGGGTTGTCGCGGGCGATGTCGCCGATGCGCACGATGTCGCGCGCCTGTTAGCCACTGTGCAGGCCGAACTACCGCCGGTGGCCGGCATCGTGCATGCTGCAGGCGAGATCGGTACCACCCCGCTGCGCACCCTCGACGACGCCGAAGTGGATCGAGTTTTCGCCGGAAAGGTTTGGGGTGCTTGGCATTTGAGCGAAGCAGCCGTGGACCTTCAGCTGGACTTCTTCCTGAGTACCTCCTCGATCGCTTCAGTGTGGGGCGGGTTCGGTCAGACTGCCTACGGTGCGGCTAACGCCTTCCTCGACGCACTGGCCTGGCGGCTGCGCGAGCACGGCGTTGCGGGGATCAGTGTTAATTTCGGTCCCTGGTCGGCGGGCATGGCCAATGAGGAGGCTCGCGCGCGACTGGCTCAGCGCGGGGTCCGGACGTTACCGCCTGCCGATGCATTGGTGGGTATGGCTGATCTCATGGCTGCCTCTTCCGCGCAGGGGGCCGTACAAGGCCCCGCACAAGGCATTGTGGCCCGGATCGACTGGGCCCGCTTCCTGCCGCTCTACCAGCAAGCGGGGAGGCGGTCATTCCTGGCGGAGTTGGAGCGCGAGGTGCCCGATTTCGCGCCGGCACCAACGTTGTCTGGGAAGACTCGACTGGTCGAGCAGCTCACGCACGCTCCGGTGCAGCAGCGTAAGAAACTTGTCGCGGATTACCTGCGCGAGGCGGTGGCGGAGGTGACGCGAGTCGATGCCGCGGAGATCCGCGAGGACGCCGGATTCTTCGATCTCGGCATGGATTCGCTGATGGCCGTTGAGTTGCGGCGCCGCATCGAGCAAGGGGTGGGCAAGGAGTTGCCGGCGACCCTGGCGATGGACTACCCACGCCTGTCCGGCGTGGCGGATTACCTGCTCGGCGACGTGCTCGGGCTCAGCGGGCAGGCAGCCAACGCTGCGCCGCAGCCGGCGCCGGTAGTGACCTCATTAGCAATGGGGCGCACGGATGAGCCGATCGCGATCGTCGCGGTGGCGTGCCGTTTTCCCGGCGCACCCGATCCCGAGGCTTTCTGGGAAGTGTTGTCCGGCGGCGTCGATGCGATCCGGGAAGTCCCGGATGACCGATTCGACATCGACGAGTTCTACGACCCGGATCCGGAGACTCCGGGCAAGATCTACAGCCGCTTCGGTGGATTCCTCGACGAAATCGACGGATTCGATCCGGAATTCTTCGGAATCTCCCCGCGCGAGGCTGTGTGGATCGACCCGCAGCAGCGGCTGATGCTGGAAACTGCGTGGGAGGGGTTGGAACGTGCCGGGTATTCCCCGGGGGCGTTGCGCGGCAGCCGAAGCGGCATCTTCGTGGGCGTGGGTGCCAACGAGTATTCGCATCTACTGTCCGCCGACTCGGTCGAGAAGATCGAGCCCCACTTCATCACCGGCAATGCGCTCAATGCCATTTCGGGCCGGGTTGCCTTCGCGCTCGGACTAGAAGGACCGGCGGTCGCGGTCGATACCGCGTGCAGCTCGTCGTTGGTGGCCGTCCATCAGGCCTGCCAGGCATTGCACTCCGGTGACTGCGATTTGGCGTTGGCCGGTGGTGTGAACGTCTTGCTGAGCCCGGTATCCATCATCGCCGCCTCGCGCGCCAGGATGCTTTCCCCCGTCGGCCGATGCAAGACCTTCGACGCCTCCGCCGACGGCTATGTGCGCAGTGAAGGCTGCGGGATTCTGGTGCTCAAGAGGATGAGCGACGCGCTGCGCGACGGCGATCGGGTTTGCGCGGTCATCCGCGGCAGCGCGGTCAATCAAGACGGCGCTTCCAGCGGTCTGACGGTGCCCAACGGGGGCGCACAGCAACGGCTTATCACAGCGGCACTGGCTCGCGCCGGTCTCGCCGGCGGGGATGTCGACTACCTCGAGGCCCACGGGACCGGCACCGCGCTGGGTGATCCGATCGAGGTGCAGGCGGCCGGGGCCGCCTATGGTGCCGCTCGTGACGCGGACCGGCCGTTGCTGATCGGATCGGTGAAGACCAACATCGGCCATCTCGAGGCGGCATCAGGGGTCGCCGGTCTGATCAAAGTCGTGTTGTCGCTGCAGCACGAAGTGCTGCCGCGGAGCCTGCACTTTGAGGCACCGTCGCCGCATATCCCGTGGGACTCGCTGCCGGTGCGGGTCGTGGACAAGGCGATTCCGTGGCAGGCCAACGGGAGGCCACGACGCGCCGGCATAAGTTCCTTCGGGTTCACTGGCACGAACGCACACGTGCTGATCGAGGAGGCGCCACCACGATCGGCGACCGCTGACGAATATTCGACAGGCGACATCTTGTCCGACGTCACCGTGGTATCGGAGCCGGATGCTCAAGATGAGCCGGTCGATGTGCTGCCGCTGTCCGCGCGGTCACCGCAAGCGCTGGTGGCATTGGCGGAGCGATATGGCGAATGGTTGAACGGCCACCCAAAGGTCGACATCGCCGATGTGTGCTTCACGGCCGGGGCCGGCCGTTCGCATTTCGAACACCGGGCCGCGCTGGTCGTGGATTCGGTTCAGGGTGCCCGCGAGGTGCTGGCCGAGCTGGCCGAGAACCGGATGCGACCCGGAGTGGTACGCGGCGAGTGCGCGGACCGACCGACGGCGGCGTGGTTGTTCACCGGGCAGGGCAGCCAGTACCCGGGGATGGCGCGCGAGTTGTTCGACGCTGAGCCGGTTTTCGCCGACACCGTGACACGATGCGCGGAAGCGGTCAACGGGATGCTGTCGCATCCGTTGCTGGAGGTGCTGTTCGCGACTAACAGGGACGCCGGCGCTGGAGCCGGAAAGGCACTGCGGCACACCTCTTTTGCGCAGCCCGCGCTGTTCGCCGTCGAGATGGGCCTGGCCCGGCTGTGGCAGTCGTGGGGCGTCGAGCCCGACGTGGTGCTGGGGCACAGCGTGGGCCAGTACGCGGCGGCGTGTGTGGCCGGGGTTTTCAGCCTCGAGGACGGAGCGCGGCTGATGGCCGAGCGCGGCCGGCTGTTTGGCAGTCTGCCCGACGGTGGGCGAATGGTGGCGGTGTTCGCCGACGCCAAGTACGCCGAGGAGATCGCCAACGACTCCCCCCGGGTGTCGGTCGCTGCCTACAACGGCCCCAACACCGTGCTGTCGGGTCCCGGCGCGGATCTAGAACAGATCGTCGCCCGGGGTGGCGGTGACGGGATCCGGTGCAGCTGGCTGGAAACCAGCCACGCCTTCCATTCGGAGTTGCTGGAGCCGGTGCTTGGTGAATTCGAGTCGTACGCGGCGCGGTTGCAGTTCGCCGTGCCGACGTTGCCGCTGGTCTGCAACCGCACCGGCGCCGTGCTGACGGCGGAAACCCCGCTAGACGCACAATATTGGCGGCGGCATTCCCGCCAGCCGGTGCAGTTCGCCGAAAGCGTGCGCACCGTGGCGGCGCTGGGGTGCTCGGTATTGATGGAGATCGGTCCGCAACCGGTTCTGACCGGGGCTGCGGTGCAGGTCTGGCCGGAACATCTTGCCGCGCCGCATGCGATCGTTTCCCTACGCAAGGGCATCGGCGACCGGCGCCAGATCGCCGAAGCGCTGGCCGCGGCGTACGTCAGCGGCCATCGGCCCAAGTTCGCTGCGCTGCATCGGCAACCCCGCCGCAGACTCGAACTGCCCACCTACCCGTTCCAGCGCCGTCGCTTCTGGCCCAAGACTTCCGGTATCGCCGGCATCGATGGTCAGGGCGCCGCCGCGTCCGGACTCCTGGGTAGTGCAAAAGATCTCGCCTCAGGCGACTCCGTCTACACCAGCCGGCTGTCGGTCAAGTCGCAGCCGTGGCTTGCCGATCACGTCATCTATGGCACCGTTGTCGTCCCGGGGGCGACGTATGCGGCGATGGCCCTGGCCGCCGTTAAGCCGCCGGGGCGGGTGCAAAACGTCTATTTCTACGAGCCGATCATCCTGCCCGAGAAGGCTTCTCGCGAAGTACAGCTGAGTCTGCACCCGCTGGAGGTTGGCGGCGGCTGGAGCTTTCGGGTGCACAGCCGCCCATACGGCGTCCCTGACGCTGAGTGGTCGTTGAACGCCGATGGCACCGTCGTTAACGGTGTCGATGACGAGCCGGCACCGGATCCGACGGACTCCATCGACGCCGCAATCGAGCGGTTGGACCGCAGCCGTCCACAGCAGCTGTTCGAGAGCTTCGCCGAAAGCGAGCTGGAATGGGGGACCATTTGGTCCACGTCCCTCAAATCGCTGTGGATCGGCGAGGGTGAGGCGATCGGCGATGTCACCGTCGGCGAAGAGCTCGCCGAACACCTCGGAACCGAGCCCATCCATCCGGTGTTGCTCGATCTGTGCACCGGAGTCGTCTTTCCGGCGTTCCCGGCGCTTGTCGCGGCCGAACAGGGGATCAACGATCTCTTGTTGCCGTTGCGGTACGGGCAAGTTTCACTGCGGGAGAAGATGCCTCGGCGGTTTTATTGCCGCGGAAAGTGGCGTGCCAGCGCCCTCGACAGCGAAACCCAAGTCTTCGACATCGATTTCGTCGATCGGGATGGTCGCCACCTGGGCGGGATTCGCGAGTTCACGGTCAAGCGCGCGCCCCGGGAGGCGTTGTTGCGCGGGCTCGGCGGCGACGCCACGCGGCTGCTATATACCCTCGGCTGGCACGAGGTGCCGCCTCAGCCGTCGGGCGGTGATGCCGAGGGCGCCGGAAACGTGAACGGTACTTGGCTGGTTGCCGGATTCGACGAACTGGCGGCCGACCTGCCCGGCTGCATCTCTTTTGACCGGAATACGGATCCGGAGCTCTTGGGGCAGCTGTTGGCAAAGGCTCGTGAGGGTGGCGTGCCGTTCGCCGGCATCGTCTGGCGCAGCTCTGGATCGAATGCAGAAGAGTCGAGCGCTGAATCTGCCGCGCGGCTGGTAACCGAGATCGCCCACCTACTCAGTGCGGTGCATGCCGTGCAGGCCGATGAGGCGGTCAAACTTCCCGGTGGTCTGTGGATCATCACTGAACGGGCCGTGGCGACCGAATCCGGCGAGCCGGTCGACCCGGTGCAGGCGGCACTGTGGGGACTCGGGCGCACCATCGTCAACGAGGAACCGGCCGTGCGTTGCCGGCTGGTCGATTACGACGGATCAGAGCTGGCCGTGCACTCGCTGGCAGGCCTTCTCGACGCACCGATCGAGGAACCCGAACTCGCACTGCGGCAAGGAAAGTTCTTGGCGTCCCGGTTGCTGCCGTGGGCGCGCGGCGGTCATCTCGCGGTACCGCGTGGAACCGATTACGTTCTGGCGCCCAGTGAACGCGGCGCGATCGACAACCTGCGTCTGATCGAGCAGGAAGTGCCGCCGCCGGACGAGGGCTGTGTGCAGGTCCGGGTTGAGGCAGGTGGTCTGAACTTCCGGGAGGTGCTCAATGTGCTGGGCCTCTACCCAGGCGATCCGGGCCCGCTCGGCGGCGACTTCGCCGGCACCGTCACACAGCTAGGTAGTGGCGTCACCGGACTCGAGGTCGGCCAACGCGTCTATGGCTTCATGCAGGGCGCGTTCGCCAGCCGGTTCAATGTGCCGGTTCAGTTGCTGGCGCCGCTGCCCGACGGACTGAGCGCGGTAGCGGCGGCCACCATTCCCGCCGCGGCACTGACGACCCGACTCGCATTCGACTGGGCGCAGCTGAAGCCCGGTGACCGCGTGCTTATCCACGCCGCGAGCGGTGGTGTCGGATTGGCCGCTATCCAGATGGCGCAACGGCACGGTGCGATCGTCTTCGCCACCGCGAGCACCTACAAACGCGCAACACTACGCAAGCTGGGCGTGGAATATGTCTACGACTCGCGCAGTACGGATTTCGCCGACCAGATCCTTGCCGACACCGACGGTGCCGGCGTCGACGTGGTGCTCAACAGCCTGACCCATGAGGGTTTCATCGCAGCGACCGTACGGGCTACCGCGCAGAATGGCCGTTTCGTCGAGATCGCCAAGCGAGACATCTGGACTCCGGAGCAGATGACGGCGGCCCGCCCCGATATCGCCTACGAGATTGTCGCGTTGGACTGGACCACCGTGCAAGACCCCGACCGTATTCGTGGCCTGCTGGCCGAGGTGTCGGACGGGTTGGCCAGTGGCGAGTGGACGCCACTACCCGCCGAGATCTACCCGCTGACTGAGGCGAAGACGGCGTTTCGCCGCATGCAGCAAGCGCGGCATATCGGGAAGATTGTGCTGCAAATGCCGAACCCGCTACAGCCGCGAGGCGATCGGAGTTATCTGATCACCGGTGGACTCGGTGCCATCGGCCTGCACACCGCGGCTTATCTGGCCCAGCTCGGTGCCGGCGACATCGTGCTGACCAGCCGGCGCGCGCCCGACGCGGAGGCGCTACGGGCAATTGCGGACATCACCGAGCGCTACCGGTGCCGCATCCACACCTTCGCGGCGGATGTCGGCGACGAGGCGCAAGTCGAAAAGCTGCTGGAGCGGATCCGCGCAGAGTTGCCTCCGCTCGCGGGAGTGGCGCATCTGGCCGGCGTGCTCTACGACGCGCTGCTGTCACAACAGAGCCTGGAGCGTTTCTGGACGACGTTGGCGCCCAAGGCGTTCAGTGCCATTTACTTAGATCGGTTGACGAAGAACGACGACCTCGACTTCTTCATCGTGTCCTCCTCGGTGTCCAGCTTGCTAGGTTCACCCGGCCAGGCAAACTACTCGACGGCCAATGCGTTGCTTGATGGACTGGTCGCGGATCGCAAGGCGCGAGGCTTGCCGGCGACCGGGATCAACTTTGGTCCCTTTGCCCAGGGAGGCATGGCCTCTTCGGAGGCTGCGCGCGCCAATATCGGTGCGCAAGGCCTAATTCCGCTGGAAGCGACGGCCGCCCTCAACGCGCTCACCGAGGTTGTCGCCAACGGAACTGGGCAGGCAACCGTCATCAAGGCCAACTGGCAGCGCGCCGCCAAGCTGCTGGGCGGTTCTCGTCCCCCGATTCTCGACCTCGTGTTGCCGAGCGCTGTCACGGATGCAACCGGCGACAGTGAGTTGCTCCAGCAATTGCAGGAGGTCCCGGTGGCGCAGCGCGCCAGTTTCCTGACCGAATTCCTGCAGCGCGAAGTGCAAGGTTTCCTGCGGCTGGCGCAACCGCCCGCCGCAACCAGTCGGTTCCTGGACCTGGGTACGGATTCACTGATGGCGGTCGAACTCCGCAACAGGTTGTACGGGCAGTTCGGTGGCGCGTTCACGATCAGCGCTACCGCGGTATTCGACTATCCGACGATCGGGGGGCTCGCCGAGTATCTCGCAAGTCAGCTGCCCGGGTCGGAATCACAGTCGGTGGAATCCGTCGCTATGCCCGAGCCTACTTAATGGTTGAGCGCAACAACGGGCTCCTTTGCCGTAGGCGCGGCGCAATCAGTCGCTGATGTCGAATCCGGCGATGACCTTGGCCGGGCTGACTCGCACTACCACTTCGCCGGGAATGGCGTTGCGGCGGCCGAACTCGTCGGCGCGGTCAGCGCCCATGTATCGCCCGCCGGTTCGGGTCGCAATGTCCAGCACGTCCTTCGGATCCTCGGTCACCGTCGCCACGCCCTGCACCTGAACGAACGAGTAGGGCGGGTGGGGGTCGTCGACACATATGACAACTCGCGAATCGCGTTCCAGGGCACGGCCTTTCGACGAGTGACGGTGAGTGGTGAACACCAGCCGGCCATCGTCGACGACGAACCACACCGGAGCGACCAGCGGCCGCCCGTCGGCGGCTACGAACCCGAGCATCCCGGTGCGGGTGCCTTCGGACAGGAACGCGACGGCTCTGTCTGAGAGTTCAGCCATGTACTAAAGCCTGGCCAAGTCGTAGCCGCCGATCTGATCAATCAGAACGTGCAGGTGATCCTGTGCGGAGCCCAGGGTGTGCTCGATGGCGGTCAGCCTGGCCGCGTAGTGACCAACCGGATACTCCGCGGTCATGCCGATGCCGCCGTGCAGTTGGATCGCCTCCTGCGCGATATGCCGACCCGAGCGGCCGATCTGCAGCTTGGCCCGCGACGCGATCACCGGATCGAGGTTGGCGTCGGCGATCGACATCGCGGCGTAGAGGTTCATGCTGCGGGCCATTTCCAGCGAGACGTACATGTCGGCCGCACGCTGGGTCAGTGCCTGGAACTTGTTGAGCGTGACACCGAATTGCTTGCGGGTCTTCAGGTAATCGGTGGTCAGGCGAAGCGCTTCCTCCATGGCGCCGACCGCTTCGGAGCACAACGACGACTGGATACGGATGATGGCGTCGCGGATCGCGCGTGAGGCGTCTTGGACGTCAGAGGCATCGCCAAGAGGTTCAGCGGGCGTGTGGTCCAGGTCGACCTGCGCGCCGCGCTGTCCGTCGAACGTCGGATAACCGTGGCGGGTGACCGCATCCGAGTCAACCAGGAACAACCCGGTGCCGCCGTCGGGCAACGCGGCGCTGACCACCAGGGTGTTGGCGCAGTCACCGGCGAGCACGGGGTTCTTCCGTCCGCTTAGCGTCCACGAATCGCCTTGCCGCTCGGCCTTAGTGGCAACTTCGGCCGTCGGCTTGCGGTGGCCGGGTTCCAGGTGCGCGAACGCCAGTAGGCGTTGGCCGGCGGCGACCTCGTCGAGTAACTGTTTTTGAGCCTCGCTGCCGAGCTCGGCGATGAGCGCACCGGGCGCCAGTGCGGCGTGCACGATAGGTTCGGGCGCCAACCGTCGTCCGACTTCGGTGAGCACGACCATGATCTCGAGTTGGCCGGCCTCGTCCGGGTCGAAGCCGAGGCCGAGGATCCCGATGTCGGCGAGCTGACTCCAGACCTCGCGGCTCCAGCCCAACTCGGTGTCGATGACCTTGTTGCGGCTCTCCGGGTCGTAACTGCGGGAGAGTAGGTCGCGGGTGGTGTCGCGGAGCAGGACCTGCTCGTCGCTCAATTGAAAGTCCATGGCTGCCTCACAATCCGAGAATGGTGGACGAGATGATGTTGCGCTGCACTTCGTTGCTGCCGCCGTAGATCGATGTCTTGCGGTAGTTGAGGTAACGCGGCGCACTGGTTTGCGCCCACGCCGGCGACGCGATGTCATCACCGTCGACCGGCAACGCATCGGGCCCGGCCACCTCGACCAGCAGCTCGGTGGCCACCTGCTGCAACAGGCTGCCGCGCAGCTTGAGCACCGACGACGCCGGGTTGGGCTTTCCGTCCGCGGAGCTCGATACCACCCGCGCCTGCGTGAGTTCCAGTGCCAGCACCTCGTTTTCCGCTTCGGCCAATCGCGCCGCGAACAGCGGATCGTCCAGCAGACCAGTGCGCTCGGCGCACCTTTTCACCTGTGCGAGGCGCACTTTGGTTCGGCCGACCCCCGCGATGCCGGTGCGCTCGTTGCCCAGCAGGAATTTTGCGTACGTCCAGCCTTGGTTCTCCTGTCCGACAAGCTGATCGGCGGGTACGCGAACGTCGGAGAACCACACCTCGTTGACTTCCTGGCCGCCGTCGATCAACTTGATCGGCCGCACGGTGATGCCCGGCGTCGCCATGTCGATGAGCAGAAACGAAATGCCGGCCTGACGCTTGGGTGCCTGCGGGTCGGTGCGCACCAGGCAGAAGATCCAGTCCGCATACTGGCCCAGCGTCGTCCACGTCTTCTGCCCGTTGACGACGTAGCTGTCGCCGTCGCGCACCGCAGTGGTGCGCAGAGAGGCCAGGTCGGAGCCGGCTTCGGGCTCCGAGAACCCCTGACACCACCAGATGTCGATGCTGGCCGTCGGCGGCAGGAAGCGCTGCTTGATCTCCTGAGACCCGAATTCGGCGATCACCGGGCCAACCATCTTGGTGTTGAAGTTCAGCGGCTCCGGAACACACGCCAACTGCATCTCATCGGCCCACATCTGGTGCTGAACCGGCGTCCAGTCCTTGCCGCCCCATTCGACCGGCCAATTCGGCACCGCCAGCCCGTGCTCGTTAAGGATCTTTTGAGTGGTGACGAGCTGGTCCTTGGTTACCGATGAGCCCCGACGCATCAGCTCGCGGATGTCTTCCGGGATCTTCGTGGTGTAGAAGGTGCGAAGCTCGTCGCGGAACGTGGCTTCCTCCGTTGTGAGCGCCAGTCTCATGGCTATCTCCTTTTGGCTCCTCTGTTTGCTCCGGGTTCCATCTTGACCCATCCCCCGCAGTGGTTGTGCACAGCCTCGGGTTAATCCACAGGCGGGCGTCGCGACGCCGGTGATCGCGACTGTCTGGCGGTCGCCGCACCTACGGTCGGCGGCATGCGAACAGAACTTCCTTTCGAGCGACTGCATCGACGGCTCGGTGCCGACCCGGACAGCGACGCACCCGTCGATTCCGACAGCTCGGATTCGAAGCCAAACGGGGACGAGGACCAGAACTCGTTGTTGCCGCGCTGGCTTCCAGACGCGTCCGAACACCGAGGCTGGGTGGCCAGGGTGCGCGCCGATCCGGGCCGCGCCGGTGCCATCGCATTAGCGGTGGTGGCCGCGCTGGCGGTACTGGTCACGGTTTTCACCATGCTGCGCGACCGGCCCGCACCGGTGATGTCCGCCAAGCTGCCCCCGGTGGAGAGAGCCGCGTCGGCAAGTCCCAGATCCTCGGCCACTCCGGGCTCCGGCCAGCCGGCCGGCCCGGACCGACCTGTGGTGGTCAGCGTGGTCGGTCTGGTGAAGACTCCCGGATTGGTCACCCTGGCGCCCGGCGCGCGGATCGCCGACGCGCTGCAGGCCGCGGGGGGCGCGGTGGATGGTGCGGACACCGTCGGACTGAATATGGCCCGTCCGCTCGGCGACGGTGAGCAGATCGTGGTCGGGATCGCGCCGCGCTCGGGCCAGCCGACGGTGCTCGGCAGCTCAGTGAGCTCGGGCTCCGCCCCAGCTGCGCCTTCCGGATCGCCGTCGGGAACGACCAAGCCGAAGGCGGGTGAGGCGATCGACCTCAATACTGCGACCGTGGAGCAGCTGGACACACTGCCCGGCGTCGGACCGGTCACCGCCGCCGCGATCGTGGCGTGGCGGCAGAACCACGGCAAGTTCACCAGCGTCGACCAGCTCGCCGATGTCGACGGCATCGGCCCGGCGCGCCTGGAAAAGCTTCGTGCGCTCGTGCGTGTGTGACACCGGTGCGCCACCCCGGCCGCGATGACTCGGCGGCGGCGCCACTCGATGTCCGCCTGGTCCCGGCCGCACTCGCCAGTTGGATAGTGACGGCCGCCGGGACCCTGTGGCCGGCCGGCGGAGTGGTCGCGTTGTGCTGCGCCGTGCTGGCCGCTGTCTCCGGCGCGCTGTTGTGCTGTGCGGCGCGCCGGCCGGGCCGACGTGCGGGGCCGCTGTCGATCAGCGCCGGCCTGGTCGCGATCGGCGTCGTGGGTGCGGGGTTCGGGCTCGCGATCGCGTTGCGCGCCGACGCTGTTAGTCGCCACCCGATTACTGCGGCGTTCGGAACGGCCGTTCCGGTGACGGTCACGCCCAGCGAGACTGCGCTGTCCTTGGGGGGTGGCCGGCTGATGTTTCGTGCCACGTTGCAGCAGCTGGGCGCCGACGAAATATCGGGCCGGGTAGTGGTTTTCGCGCCCGCGTCGGACTTCGGCAATGTGCTGGTGGGCCAGCCGGTGCGGTTTACCGCGCGCATCACCCGCCCCTCCCGCCACGACCTGACGGTAGCGGTGCTCAACGCGACGGGCCGGCCGACCCTCGGCCGGGCCAGCGCGGTGCAGCGGGCCGCGCACGCCGTCCGCAGCCGGTTCGTCGCGGCCGTTCGAGACGTGTTGCCGTCCGATCAGGCCGCGATGTTGCCCGCCCTGGTTCTGGGCGATACCTCCGCGGTCGCCGCGGAAACCAGCCGCGAATTTCGCGCGGCGGGCATGACGCACTTGACGGCGGTATCGGGGGCCAACGTCACGATCGTGTGCGGCGCGGTGCTGTTGTCGGCCCGGCTGATTGGTCCGCGGATGGCCGTGCTGTTCGCCGCGGTGGTACTGGCGGCCTTCGTCATCGTCGTGCAGCCGACGGCCAGCGTGTTGCGGGCGGCCGTGATGGGCGCCATCGCGTTGGCCGGGATGTTGTCTTCGCGCCGGCGGCAAGCGATTCCGGCCCTGTCCGCGACGGTGCTGGTGTTGATGGCCGTCGCGCCCCACCTGGCCGTCGACGTTGGCTTCGCGCTGTCCGTGGTGGCGACGGCCGCGCTGGTCGTCATCGCGCCGGTCTGGTCACGGCGCCTGGTCGGGCGGGGCTGCCCCAAGCCGCTGGCGGATGCGCTGGCTGTCGCGTGGGCCGCGCACGTGGTGACCGCTCCGCTGGTCGCCGGCATCTCGGGCCGCTTCAGCCTGGTGGCGGCTGTCGCCAATCTGGCGGTGGCGGCAGCGATAGCGCCGGTCACCGTGTTGGGCAGCGCGGCGGCGGTGTTGACCGTGCTTTGGCCGGCCGGTGCACAGCTGTTGATCCGATTTGCCGGGCCCGAACTCTGGTGGGTGTTGAGTGTGGCCCATTGGGCGGCAGGTATACCCGGTGCGACGGTGCCCGTGCCGGAGGGTGTGCCCGGCGTGCTGGTTGTCGGTGCTGCCACCGTGTTGGTGGTTGCGCTGTGGAGGTGGCGGTGGTTTCGCGCCGCGACGGGAACGGCCGTGACGGTCGGCCTCGGGTGCCTGCTGGCCTGGTCGCTGTCAGGACTGGTCGGCCCCTCGTGAGACCATCGGTGGGGTGAGCGAGGCATGAGCGAGGCACTGTCGTTGCACCTGATCCTTGGAGACGAGGAACTGCTGGTCGAG
>Ga0210386_10003217_pt1 | contig 13744 bp, 10 predicted proteins | sample IncBWH32OmetaG_FD_160091 | JGI IMG/M metagenome (GOLD analysis project Ga0210386, IMG submission 160091) | Forest soil microbial communities from Barre Woods Harvard Forest LTER site, Petersham, Massachusetts, United States - Inc-BW-H-32-O ... | reverse complement strand
AACGGGGATTTGTATTTCAAGGGCCGGCGAAAGAATGTGATTGTCACGCCGGCGGGGATGAATGTGTACCCGGAAGATCTGGAAAAAGCGCTGAGAGCACAACCAGGGCTTCGCGATTGCGTCGTGGTCGGTCTCGAGAGGGATGGCAATGCTGAACCGTGCGCCGTGCTTTTGCTGAACGGCAACGCGGGCAACCCGGCTGCGGTGATTGAGGGCGCCAATCAAGGCCTGGCCGAGTACCAGAAAATGCGCGACTGGTTTCTGTGGCCGGAGCCGGATTTTCCGAGAACGCCGACCCAAAAGCCAATTCTCCCGCGCATTCGCGATCTGGTACAAAACGTAAGGAGCGCGACCACGGAAAATTCGCCGACTTCCGATTCGCTTGCCGGATTGATCACGCGGATCACCGGGCGTCCCGTCCAAGTGGGCTCGGGCGACGCGAATCTCGAAACTGATTTACACCTCACTTCTCTCGATCGCGTCGAGTTGATGAGCGCTCTGGAAGAGCGCCACCAGGTGAACCTGAGTGAAGCACAGTTTCAGGACGTCAGTACGGTGGCGCAACTGGAAAAACTTCTCGTGCAGGGGAGTTCCGCTCCCATTCAGCACGTCTATCCCACCTGGCCTCAACATTGGCTAATCAAAGCTTTTCGCCTGGCCGTTTATTACTTGCTTGCCTGGCCGGCAACGTATCTCCTTGCAGCACCCCGGATTCGCGGCCGCGAGAATCTGCGTGGGCTTGAAGGTCCGGTCCTGGTGATTTCCAATCACGTGACCTATCTCGACATCGCCTGGGTCCTGCCGGCGCTTCCGGCCAGGTTCCGAAACCGCCTCGCCACAGCGATGCGCGGTGAACGGCTTGCAGAAATGCGGCGCCCATCGCACCGCTTGGGGCTTTTCGAGCGATTCATGGAGCACCTGAGATATTTTCTCGTGCTGAGTCTTTTCAATGTTTTCCCGCTGCCGCAGCACTCCGGTTTTCTGCGCAGCTTTGGCTTCGCGGGAGATCTAGTTGACCGCGGCTGGAGCGTTCTGGTTTTTCCGGAAGGCATCACAAGCGAAGATGGAAACATGACGCCTTTTCGCGCGGGCATCGGCCTGCTCGCGAAACAGTTAAACCTACCCGTTGTTCCAATTTACCTGCATGGGCTATTCGATCTGAAGCAGAAGGAGCAGATCCTAACCCGGCCCGGGCATGTGCACGCTACGATTGGCGCGCCGGTGCATCTTGCCCCGCACCAGGACGCGGAGGAAATCACGCGTGAACTGGAACGCCGTGTACGTGAACTTCAATCTGTCTGAGAAAATTCGACCCTGCGTATCGCTTGGAGCCGCCGAACCAGAAAGAACAGAAGAACAATCCCAACCACCAACGCGATCGAAGCCCATTTCTGGTCCACAAGGAAGTGCTTCGCTGGCACGCCGTAGCGTGCTCCCAGAAATGCTTCGATGAAGAACAGAGAACCGCGTCCGAGCAGGGTGCCGATGACAAACGTCGTAAAGGGCACCTGGAAAACTCCTTGCGCGATCACGAACGGCTTGAATGGGACCGGGAACGGCGCCACCGCGGGAAGAAAGACGGACGCCATGGGATATTCTTGAATCAACTTTCGAATCCTGCCCGGCGGATGCCCCTGGCTCTTGCGATAGTAAGCTTGCCCGCCCTTCCGGGCCAGCCAGTAAATCCAGATGCAACCGGCGAGAGAACCGAGCGCGGCCATCGCGGCATAATACGGCATGCGGACGGGATGCCTGCTGGAAAGCTCCATCACAAGTACATCTGTAACCAGGGGAAGCGGGACGAACGAGGAATCGATGAACGCCGACAGGAGCAATCCGACTCCGCCCAGGGCGGGCAGCGTCAACTTTAGCCAGGATCTGAATTGACTCCATCCCACGGCATCCTCAATTAGAGCGACCTGAAATTATGCGACGATTGGCCACCATCGGACCGCATTTGCCGATCAATTCTTGAACACTTGCGATGGTTAGCCTGAAAAAATGAAACACGGCGATCAAGTCCAGTTCAGATGAATTCGCATAAAGCACTTCTCGACACAAACCAGCGTGCCGCTTTCCAACCTCGAGAGAACATCCAGTAGTAGATGCGTCTTGCCCCGGAAGCGGCGCAATGAATTTTGGCCCTTGACCCGAAAATTTTCAGGGTTCGATGTATCTCTTGGGCAGATTCCAGTATCCAAGTCCTTGTCACCAGGGACCGCCGTTGCTCGTTCAGTACCATTGTGGCCGGAGTGAGGTAGCTGAACGAATCAAGTCAGCTTTTGTATAATCGGTGGTGAGCTAACCCAGCCCTATCACCCCTGGTCATCTTCTGCAAAGTTGAGGTTGGATTCATGTCCACACTGGAACACCCGCAACCTACAGTTCCTTCGCAGTCGTTTCGCCTCGACGTACCTTTACATACCCTTTTGCAGCAACCTGGGCAACGGCCATCGCCGCATTCTTCAAAAGAGGCGGGGGGGCTCCCGGAACCGATTTTCCCAAAGCAACCCGAGTTGCTTCATGAACTCGATTCGGCAGACATCGCGGCACACGATCACGTGCTGCACACTGGAAAGCGGGAATGGCCCGTTTCCCGCATCCTGACGACCATGCGGGGCTGGATGGTGCCTTACCTCAAATCGCGCGTTCTCCCTGGTGATTTTCAGCCAATCATCTCGTACCTGTTCACCGAGTGGAAATGCAACCTGGATTGCCATTACTGCTGGTCGTACGACAACCGGGTGAAGGGGATGACTGAAGAAACTGCGCGGCGCGCCATTGACTGGCTGGAAGGAACCCCTTGCCGCGTTCTGGCTCCCACGGGGGGAGAGCCGCTGCTGCGTCCCGATTTTGTGCACAAAGTGATTTACTACGCGGCGAAGAAGGACTTCTGGGTCTACCTGGCCACGAATGCGCGCTTGCTTCGCCCCGAGGTCACGGACCGTCTTGCCGACGCGGGAATCGCAACCATCAATTTCGCGGTGGATGCGATCAAGGAAAAGCCGGGATTGCCGAAAGCGCTGGAACACGTACGTTCCAACTTCGATTATCTGGTGAAACGCCAATACCGGTACGGCTACACGGTCTTCTTCAACACCAATATTTGCCGCACCAACATAGATGACGTCAAAGAGTTGGTGGAAATCGCCCACGATAATGGGATTTCGCTTACGTTTCACATCAACGAAGCACCGATGATGGAACAATCCCACTTCAAACATCTCCACGAAAACGATACATACATCCGGCCACAAGATTTTCCCATGGTCGACGAGCTGCTGGATTGGCTGATCGACAAACAGCGGCAGGGCTACAAGATGGTGGACTCCATTCCGCGCTTGCAGAATATGAAAGGCTTCATGCGCGGAGTTGGCGAGCACTGGGGCTGCCGCGCCGGCCAGAACTGGCTGATCATTCGCACGGACGGAACGCTTGCGCCTTGCTTCCCGATGTATAACGCGACCTATGACTGGGGTACGGTGGAAAATCAGAAGTTTGATTTGAAGCAACTTGCAGAGATGAAGCATGGCTGCGAGCCGCACTGTTTTTCGACGCTCGGCTATAACGTCGCCTATTGTTACGACGCGACCCGGGTTATGAAGTGGCTGTACAAGCAGGCGATCAACGGATTCCAGGGAGTAACGGGAAGCTTCGAATAATTGGAAGACGGAAGCGCAGCTCCCTGGCTGTTGTGCGGGATCGCGCCACGCTGCATTTCTGTCACTCCATCCAATCCTTGGCCGCGAACCTCTCGCAGATGCATAAGCTCGTCCGGCTGGCTATCCTTAGCGCCATCGTGCCCCCGGACTCATAACACACCAAGCCATCAAGTGTGCAAAGATGCTTCGGAATTGCCCTTTAGAGCGCTGAGCGTTTTGAATTCGCTACACAAAGAAACATGAAAAGTGGCGACACCGGAAGTCAAAAGTGGTGACACTTGCTTTTTTTCTGGGAATTTTGATACTGGCGGAGAGGGGGGGGGATTCGAACCCCCGGTACAAGTTTTAGCTCGTACAACGGTTTAGCAAATTCCCGATTCCACACGCTGTTGTTCGGAATCAATAGGTTACGTTTGGAAGAGTTGCCTCATTGTCGGGCAAAGAGCCACTGTTCGGGCGCATTTGTGCAACCAGAATTTCAACTGTTTACCCTGCCGATGGACGCCCATCACCACCGTCAACGACGGAGAGTCTTACGGATCTCACGTCGGAAGGCTAGGCCAGGCCGGTCACTACAAGGGCGTTTGTCGGTACTAACCCGTCGTGCGAGCTGATAACTTCCAGTTTGCCCGTTATCCGCCCCTTGACGTGCGCTTCGGACGGGAGTCAAATATCCGTGTCCCCGCCCGCGCGTCAACTAACTAACCTCCTCAAACTCACACCTCGGAGGAGAGCATGCCCGACATCCGAAAAGAAACCGACGGCCTCGGCGTCGTTGAAGTTCTTACCGACAAGCCCTGGGTTCTTAGATAAGACGTTCGGTCGAGCTAACTGCCCGACGCACCGTGGAGAAGTGGGTTATGTGGCCGGTCAGATTAGCGCCGCGAAGACCCTACACCTTTGGATCACGCTATGCGAAGGAGGTCACTTAAAATGTCTACTGCACGATCTGCTGTACCTCAGGAGTTGAGCACTGCTTACGTTCGCGAGATTTTCAAAAACCTGGAATCTGGTGATGGCAAAGGGTTCTTCGACCATGTGGCGGACAGCGTGGATTGGATCGTCGAGGGAACACATCCTCTTGCCGGTCACTATCATAGCAAGGCCGAGTTCTTCGCTCATACCTTTGAAAAGTTGGCAAAGGTTCTACCCAAAGGTGCGGAACTGCATGTGGAACATGTGCTCGTAAGTGGTGACTGGGCGGTGGTCGAGCTGCATTCCGACGCCACCGCCAAAAACGGTTTCAGGTTCGATAACCGGTATTGCTGGGTATGTCGATTTGTGAACGGCACGATAGTTGAGGTTCGAGCGTATCTCGATTCCGTACTCGTTGCCCGCCTTTTTGAGGAGAATCCGATTTAGCAGGAATAAAATTTCTGCGGCAGCCTCCATGCCCCAACTGAAGTTGCGCTTTGTTCGATTTTCCGGCCAAGCGCTCACGCAGGGAGTCGTCAATACGAAGATCGATGGAGTCCCTGTTCGTATCTACAGGGCGGCGAAAACGATCACCGACTGCCTCAAGTACCGAAGGAAAATGGGGAGTGACTTCGCAGCAAGAATTCTGCAAGAAAGCATAGCTGGCAGAAAATGTAGCGAACAGAGGCTCCGGCATTTCGCGAAAATATGCCGGGTCTACAAAATAGTCGACGTCGCATATTTGTCGGCGAATCCATCGGTACGGACACCCCGCCCACGGTTGATAGTTTCGTAGTCCATGTCGTTCGTCGGAACTCGCGTGGCGGGCCTAAAATGGTCCTGTCATGTTACCGCGCAAAATTGTGCATATCGACATGGACGCCTTCTACGCTTCTGTCGAGCAGCGGGATGATCCACAGCTGCGCGGCAAGCCTGTCGTCGTTGCCTGGCGCGGGAACCGCTCGGTGGTTTGCGCTGCTTCGTACGAGGCCAGAAAGTTCGGTGTACGTTCCGCGATGCCCGCCGTTCGCGCCGAGCGTCTCTGCCCGAACGCCGTATTCTTGCCCCCGGATTTTCCTCGCTACCGGGCCGTTTCCCGACTAGTCCGCGAGATATTGCAGCGGCACACCGACCTGATCGAACCGTTATCGCTCGACGAAGCCTATCTCGACGTCTCGGTGAATAAAACTGGTCTGCGTACGGCGACTTTGGTGGCGCGCACGATTCGCGAGCAGATTCGAACGGAGCTTCAATTGACGGCCTCGGCAGGCGTCGCGCCCAACAAATTCCTTGCGAAGATTGCCTCGGACTGGAAAAAACCGGACGGACTCTTTGTGATACAGCCCGAAGACGTGGACGCGTTTCTGCTGCCCTTGCCTGTGGGCCGGTTGCCCGGAGTCGGAAAAGTCACGGAAGAGAAGCTCAAGGCCTTCGAGCTGCACACAATTGCGGATTTGCGGCGGCTCGAGTTGCCCACCCTCGAAAGCCGCTTCGGTCGCTACGGCGTCCGCCTTTACGAATTGGCGCGCGGTGTTGACAAGACTAAAGTCGTGCCTGACCGACCCATACAATCCGTCTCCGCGGAAGATACGTTCGAACGCGACGTGCCGCTTACGGAGGCAGAGCCGATGATCCGCAAACTCGCCGAGCTGACCTGGGCCGCATCGCGCAAGGAAAGCCGGATTGCGAGAACTGTTGTGCTGAAATTGAAGACGGCGGAATTCAAGATCCTCACGCGCAGCCACACACCGTCGTCTCCTCCTTCCTCTTGCGAAGAACTGACGGTGATCGCGCTCTCCCTGCGGGAACGCGTTGCCCTCGGACCGCAGCAACGGTTTCGCCTGGTCGGCGTTGGCCTTAGTAATTTCCTCGATCCGGAGGATGTATCGGCTCAACCAGCGTTATTCGACTGAAATGATAGCCAAGCTATAACTTGACATCCGCTTCTTCCTAGGAATTACGAAACCGTGTCCTAGTGATTTGGCGATGCGTCTGCCGGTCTTAGCGCCGCGGCTCCGAAATTCACGCTGAATCGTTTGCACCATATGGACACTGCGCGGTATTTCGCCAGGTCCAAGTCGCTGCCGAGCGTGTAGTTTTGGTCGCCGATATTTCCTTTGATCACTCCCAGGTCAACGAAACCGGCCTTTTGCACGGTTGCTATGTCCTTGGCATCGTCGGCGGCGACCAGGTAGACGTGAACGTCAGGGCCGTTTGACGTGCTGAAGCTCGTAAAACGAAGAACACGCGTCCCATCTCCGATCTGGTAGATGGTTGCGGTACCTTCGGTCGGGTGCAAAATGCTGTAGAACCGTCCGGATTCCAGAGGCTGCGCCGACGAGGCGCCTTGCGCCTTCGGCATTGCTTCGTTGACACTTCGATTGACCACGAGCCGCTCCGGGCGAAATGCATACCAGGCAACCAAGAGCGCGACCGCGGCAACAGGAATTGCAATTTTTATCCACCTTTTCATTCCACATCTCCTTGAGTTCGGGCATCTAGGGCCAGCCGCTCTCCAGATGGAGAGCACCAAACACTTCTTTTTCTCGACCTTCTCCGATAGATGGCTACACAGAAAGAAACTGTTTAACGTGAACCGCGGTTTGGTCAGGGTTTTCTTCCGGGAAAAAGTGGCCACCCTTCATTGGCTGTCCTTGCGCCCGTGGCGCCCATTGCCGCCAAATGCCGAGCGGACCACCGTCTTTTGCATAGAAAGTGTCGAGCGGACCACCCTCGGCCCAGAGATGCAGCATTGGGCACTCGATTCGCTTGGATGCTTCCTTGTCGGCGCGATCGTGTTCGACATCAATCGTTGCCGCGGCGCGATACTCCTCGCAGATTCCATGAACCCGGGCCGGATCGCGGTAAGTCGAGACATATTCGTCGAGAATCTCTGTTCCGAAGGAACCGTGTCCGAAGGGGTTATCAAAGACCGCCTTCGGGGCGCCGAGTAGATAGTTCTCGGGCAGCGGCTCTTTCTGAGAAAGCAGAATCCACGGCCAGTAGGTTTGCGCGAAGCGCGCGTCGGACCGGCTCCACGCTTCGAGAATCGGAATCACATCGAAAACGGCGAGACGCTCCACCCTCTCGGGATGATCCAAGGCCAACCGGTAGGAGACGCGTCCACCCCGGTCGTGGCCGACTAGCGTGAAGGTCCGAAAACCGAGCTTATCCATTACTTCCACTAGTTCCTTCGCCATCGCACGCTTTGAATAGGGAAAGTGGTCGTCCGTTGAAGAGGGTATCCCGCTGCGTCCGTAGGCCCGCAAATCCGTGCAGATCACGGTGTGGCTCTCAGCGAGCTTCGGCGCGAGGAATCGCCACATCAGGCTGGTGCGGGGAAAGCCATGCACCAGCAGAATGGCCGGTCCCTGTCCATAGCGACGCAGGAATATGGTGTTGCTCGAAACCTCGGCCTGAGAAGTCTCAAACGAAATTTGGAAAGTCGAACTCGCGCCTGCTTGCGCTGTGTCTTGTGCATTCGCAAAATCAGTGAAAATGCCTGCCGAAAGGACACCTAGAGATGTACCGGCGAGAGCACCAAGAAAGCTGCGGCGTTCCAACATTTCATCCTCGCTCCGACTCCTGGTTGTGATTTCCATTCATCTCTCCAAGGCAGGGAGCTAAATTCCCCGTCCAGGACGACAGATTCTCGGCACGAGCCTTCGATCAGAAATTCGGTTCGCAGGCGAGGGGGTTATTGCGAAAGAGTCTTTCGCGCCGCCTCCAAAATCACGTCGACCACCACCCCCGGCGCCGAGTACATGGGTGTATGGTCCACAGGATGTGGCCTCGCCGTTGCAGCCATCCGATCGGCCATGAAGTGCTGCGTCTTCGGATTAATCATGCGATCTTCTTCGGCGACCAAGTACCATGACGGTTTTGATTTCCATAGTGGCGTGGGCGCTGGTTCTTGAATGCACTGAACCGAAATCGGCCGTTGCACGGAGGCCGCGATCTTTGCCTGAACGGGGGACGCCTTTTGTGCGAGCGCCCGGCGAAACGCGTCCTCGGGCATCCATACAAGGCCATGGGAATCCGGAACCATCTTCGGTGCTTCCGGGCTCGGTGTATCGCGATAGAAGACCTTCGCGACGGTTTCGCCTTCTTCCGGCGCCAGCGCCGCAACGTAGACTAGCGACTTGACACGCTCTTCCTTCACCGCGGCGATGACGGCGCCAGAGTAGGCATGTCCCACCAGAACCACTGGGCCGCTGGTCCGTTCCAGCGCCCAACTCAAAGCGGCCGCGTCGTTGGTTAAGGACGTGAGCGGGATCGGCGCGCAGATCACTTGGAGGCCGCGTCGCTCGAGAGGGAGAACAATGTTGCCCCAACAATAGCCGTCAGCCCATGCCGCATGTACCAAAACGATTGTCGAGTTCTCTGGAAATTCGCTTTTCTTGGTAGCGCGGTCAGGCAAGCTTGCGGCGGCGTTTTGCGCTCGCGCAAGTCCCGTCAAAGAGCCTTCGAGGACAGCGCCTAGCGATGCGGCTGTGACGGCCCCGAGAAACCTGCGACGTTCCATATCTTCTCCCTCGTTCTAATCGCCTTTTGCCATCATGTTCCGAGGAAACGAACTCATCGCGCGGCTGAACTTTCTCCACTCTGGCGCCTCACACCATTCGTCTCAAGGAAGTTCTTCATTGCGGATGCGATTTCAACGACGTGGGTCTCTAACGCGAAATGTCCGGTGTCAAGGAACTGAATCTGCGCGCCCGGTAAGTCCTTCCGAAAGGCTTCCGCGCCTGCGGGAACGAAGAAAGGATCATTCTTGCCCCAGATCGCAAGCAGAGGCGGTTTGGATTTGCGAAAGTATTCCTGGAATTTCGGATAGAGTTTTACGTTCGACGCGTAATCCAGAAATAAATCGAGCTGAATCTCTTTGTTGCCGGGGTGCTCGAGCAGAGCCGTATCCAACGTGTACGACTCAGGCGGAACAATCTCCGGATTTGCTACGCCGTCGGTGTACTGCCAGCGCGTTCCGCCCGCTGTCAGAATACTCTGGCGGAGGATGTCCCTATTCTCTGCCGTGGGTGATGCCCAGTATTTTCGGATCGGGCCCCAAGCTTCGCCAAGCCCTTCTTCGTAAGCGTTCCCATTCTGCGAAACAATCGCTGTGACTCGTTCTGGATGGGCCATCGCCAGCCGGAAGCCGGTTGGCGCGCCATAATCGAACACGTAAATTGCGTAGCGATCGATTTTGAGTGCCTGCGTGAAGGCGTCAATCGTGAGTGCCAATCGATCGAAGGAGTACGGATATTTTCGTTCAGGCGGCACTTCTGTGAATCCGAAACCTGGGAGGTCTGGCGCAATCACGCGGTAGTCATTAGCCAGGCGGGGAATAAGTTCGCGGAACATGAACGACGAGGTGGGGAATCCGTGCAGTAAGAGAACTACGGGCACGTTTGCTTCGCCGGCCGTGCGATAGAACACCTGCACACCATCGGCTTCGACCTTATGGACGGATGAAAGAGGCACGCTAAATTCGCCAGCGCCCAACGCCGTTGCGCGTTTTGTAGCTGTTCGCGAAGTGGAATCACTCATAAAGTTCCCCCCTCAACTGTTTTTCTCTAGCGCAGGTGGGGGACCAAAGGGGCGGAATTCTCTCGAAGAAAGAAAATTCAGTGCAAGACATTCTGCCGATTGAGGTTCGTAAGGAAGGCGCTCGGGAGTTTCAGACCTTACCTGACAAATCGCTGACGGATATCCGTCACCGACGGGTTTCCGTCGGATTCACTGCTGCTGGTAGGTAGTTGGCCATAGAGGCCTGCAGATTCAGTCGTCGCCACCCGTACCGGCGACCCTGCGTTTCTGCGGGACATCAGCAAACCGGCGAATACCAAGCTTCTTCATCCTGTAAGCCAACGACGTTCGCTTCATCCCCAAGCGCGCGGCCGCGCCACTGATCACCCAGTTGCTCACTTCCAGCGCACGAAGGATATGATCCCGCTCGACCTCGGCGAGACCATTCATAGGGGTATTGGACACTTTGTAAGGCTGGAACGGCTCTAGCTCGGAAGTTGGCGCACGTAGTGTGGACTCTGGGGACAGAATCACGGCGCGTTCAATAAAGTTCTGCAATTCGCGGATATTTCCGGGCCATGGATATCGCACCGACGCGTCCATCGTTTCAGGAGGGATCACGTCAATTCGTTTGTTCATGCGTTGTGCGTAGAGTGCTGTGAAATGCCGCACCAATCGGGGAATATCCTCTGTGCGTTGCCGCAGCGCCGGAACCTGGATAGGAAACACTTTCAAACGATAATAAAGGTCTTCGCGAAAGCTCCCTTGTTTCACCATCGCGGGCAGATCCCGATGCGTGGCGGCGATTAGTCGCACGTCAACTTTATGCGTACGGTTGCTGCCGAGTCTCTCAAATTCCTGCTCCTGTAAGACGCGCAGGAGTTTCGCTTGAAGTTCCAGAGGAATATCGCCGACCTCATCAAGAAACAGCGTGCCTTTATCAGCGAGCTCGAACCGCCCCGTTTTTTGGGTGATGGCGCCTGTAAATGCTCCTTTTTCGTGGCCAAACAGCTCACTTTCGAGGAGCCCCAGAGGGATTGCGGCACAGTTCAGTTTCACGAAACCCTTCTCGCTGCGACTGCCCAGCTTATGGATCGCACGCGCAACGAGTTCTTTTCCGGTCCCCGTCTCTCCCAGGATCAGCACGCTAGAATCTGTAGGGGCCACGACAGAGACCAGGCTCAACGTAGTCTTCAGCGCCGGACTCTCTCCGACGATTTCCCCAAGCTCGGCGCGAATTTCTTCTTCGAGATAGCGCCTCTGTTTTGTTTCTTTATCTCGGTCCTTTGTCGCCTTTTCGTACTCCAGTGTGTTCTCAACCGCGATCGCCACCTGACTGGCTACCTGCTCGAGCAAGTTGACATCGTCTTTCTCAAAAGCATTGTCCGAACGCCTACAGAGCATCAGAACGCCAACCACGCGATCTCGGGCTTTGAGCGGGAGATAGCACCCCGTCTTGAGTCCCTCCTCGACAACTCGCTCATAAAGAAGCTGGCCGTCAGGATGCCCATAGATTTCAGGATCCTCGCGGACCTGCTCGAAGCTGTCGATCCGAACGGTCTTGGCCTTCCGCATAACCTGACCTGAGATCGAACCTTTCATCGGTACTAATGATCCCTCGCGAAACGGTCCTCTTGAGTCGGGATTGTGCAAAATTGTGACGCGTAGCGCGCCGCTCTCGGAGTCGGGCAGCAGCAATGCGGACACGTCACATTGCATTACCCTGAATAAATTCGTCGAGAGCGCCTCGACCACTTGCCGGAGGTCCAGTCTGGAGGTGAGGCTGCTGGTGATCTCCAGAAGCAGCCGCAGCCGATCACGCTCATGCTGCAACGCCTGTTCCTTCATATGGCGCTCAATTGCGATTCCGGTGATGTGGCTAGCGTTCTCGATCAACTGCAGGTCGTTGGCACAGGGGTTGCGTGGTTCACGATAATTGATCGAAAAAGTGCCGAGGGCTTTCCCTTCGCAGGTGAACAATGGGCGGGACCAAACGGAACGAATTCCATAAGGCAACAGGCGGTCACGATAGAGGTCCCAGGCAGGATCGATCAGGATGTCGGTCACATACACCGACTCCCTCCGATAAACCGCTGTGCCGCAGGATCCTCCTTTTGGACCAACAGTCATGGTCCCCACGTGAGCGCTGAATCCAGGAAGGCTGGGCGCAGCGGCACAATAGAGTTCTTTACCGTCTCCGTCGGGGAGCCAAATCGTGCAAGACATCCCTTCGGCTTGTGATTCAACCAACTGAGCAATGGTCGCTAGCACATCGGACAGAGGAGAGCCTGCAAAAATCAATTTTTGCAGGTTGAGGACAGACTCAGTCGAAAACAGCCCTGACTTGTCTTTCGCCGGTGCGCCCAGCGACGAAAGTTCTGCGGCGGACTGTCCTGCTCTTTCCATGAAATGCCCCTTCTTGCGCTATTAGATTCGGGTACTCCATTCTTGGTTCCAACACAGTGGACCACGGACAGCGTCAGCCAGAAGCTCGACTATCCTCTGCTGTTTCTCAGGGAGTGTGAATTACGTCTCCCCCAAGCCGATTTCATGGTGTCAACTTCAGGCCGGGTCACACACTACTTTAGGCCGGAACGGGCGCAACCGCCAGAGTCTTGCCAACCCAGTGACGGGTGGTTTTCGCGGCCTCTTACTCTCTTATGGTCAGTGGCCAACCAATACTTCCAGTAAGAACGCGACCGTCGTTTGCCAAGATCTCACCTCCGTTTGTGGATGCAGTCCAGCTTCGGGTGTCCTGTCACCAACGGCTCCTTCGCCGGTAAAACTGTGCCTCGCGTCGCTGTAGATGTTGATCTGCCAGTTCGCTTGGGCAAGCCGCATTTCCTTTTGAAAATCGATCACACTCTCTGCTGGCGCCACCGGGTCGGCGTCACCGTGCAAAACGAGCACCTTTGCCTCCACAGCACCCGGTTTCGCTGGTACCTGCGCGCTCAAAATCCCGTGTAGAGAAACTACGCCCCGGAGTGCGGCGCCGGCGCGTGCCAATTCGAGAACCCCGCAGCCTCCGATACAGTATCCAATGGCCGCGATGCGATCTGCATTACATTCGGGCCGCTGTTGAAACGCTCTTAAACCGGCCGAAAGCCTACGGCGAAAGCGCAACCGATCGTCGAGGAATGGCCCGACAACGGTCATCGGTGACTGTGGTGGGCCAAGCCGAACACCTGCTCCAAACAGGTCCAGGACGAAGGCGGCATAACCCATCTCTGCCAATCGCTCCGCTCGCCTACAGATCGACTCGTTGACATTCAGCCAGCTGGGGACGACCAGAACGCCCGGCAGTTCGCGCTCCGAATCAGGCGTGGCAAGGTAGCCTTCGAGAGGCTTCTGCTCGTCAAAGTAGGAGACTCGTTTTCCCGTCATGAGATTATTTCTCCGCTCCTTCCTTCAGGAAGCCTATTTTCGAGGAATTTGTGAACAGACGTAACGGCGGTGGCTCCATCGCCGATCGCAAAGGCGACGCGCTTCGGAGTGCCACTACGGCAGTCGCCGGCCGCGAACACACCGGGCAGGCTGGTCTCGACACTACATGGCGGCCTGGGTTCTTTCCATGCGGGGAGTACTGCAACCTCCTGACCAGTCAGCACAAAGCCCTGGTCATTTCGCACGATGGACGAGGGGAG
>Ga0210386_10003216_pt1 | contig 13746 bp, 14 predicted proteins | sample IncBWH32OmetaG_FD_160091 | JGI IMG/M metagenome (GOLD analysis project Ga0210386, IMG submission 160091) | Forest soil microbial communities from Barre Woods Harvard Forest LTER site, Petersham, Massachusetts, United States - Inc-BW-H-32-O ... | reverse complement strand
ATTGAGTCCGTTGGACACAAAGACGGAATACGAACAGATACAGCTAAAGTCCAACAAAAAGATAAGAAGTACAAGGTGGAGTTTTACCGGCAATTTGTTTTACGTGCTTCAGGAACAACAACATACAAACGGACTAGTTTGAATATTGGTACATTCAGTGTATCGCTTACAAATGTAGGAGATGGCTACTATAATATTGATGGTACCGAATATTACCTGAAGTTTATTGATGATCTGACTCCTGAAAAAAACAAAGGTATGCTTGATGTGCATAGTGGCGAGGGAGAAAATAATGACGGGGTATATACTGAGCTTTTTTAATACACCTGAACTATTACCATAACTACTGAAACTAAAACAGCCAATACGCTGGAATAAAAGGCGGTCCGCCTGTATTTTTGCTCGGTAAGAGCGTAATAATCTTCCATAATAAAAATAAGCCTTGTAGGCATATACAGGATAATTGAAAAAATGCTTAAGGCGAAAATTGATACGCAATATTTGATGACTGTTGTGTAAACGGCAGTCTGAAAATCGAAAGGATGATACCAGGTGAAAAACCGGGTAACACCAAGTTGCCAGATGACAGTGAAAAGTATGCTGGACGTAATAGTTAACGTAATATCTGCAATCCGATCTACTGTTTTTGATGGTGGGTCCGGTGGTTCTTCCATCCATCCATCCTTTGAATTAGGAGTCATAAACATACATTTATAGCCAAGTGTACCCCATTTTGTTAAAACGAGTAGAACTGTAACAGTATAAATAGGATCGGCAGGTGGTAAAGCATGTAAAATTATTTTCATGATCCAGATGGATGGGACAAGGTTGCATGCAATGGAAATGCCTATCATCAATGACTCAGCCATAGAAAGTAAGCCCATTCTTGCTTGAAAAACATCTCGGTTTTTAAAAACATGGTATTTTATTGTTTTAAATTTGACAAAGTATGCCAGAAAATCTAACAACAGAACACTGAATAGTAAATAACCGAAAAATATGTTCGGAGTAGTAACCGATGCATTGTCATAATATTTATCGGCTTGTTGAAAGAGGTAAGAACCAAAATAATAACTCAGCCCCCAAAATAATAGTATAAATATCAGGTTTCGTACTGTCCCCTTGTAGTTTCTTAAAAGAGAAAGAATAAAAAATGTGTTTAACACACCTGGCTCTAATTCCATTTCATGTTGGGTAAGCAGTGATGAATTAATGGCTAAACAAAAATAGAAAGAATTATTACCCGGGCAGATTGTTCATTTTATCTGTTATGTGGCCTCATTAACCTTCTTTAACAACCCCATTGCCCGATATTTTATTATTTTTGGCTTATAAACTGATGACATTGAAAAAGATCCTATTATCTATAGCCTTATGTTTGAATATTGTGGCAATGCAGGCACAAGAAGAAACGGTTGATGCAAAGGCCGGTGCTATACTTCAATCATTAAGTAAAAGAACACGGTCATACAAATCTATAAAGGCTGAGTTTAATATAATAATGTACGGCAGGGAAAACAAGATTACCGATAACCAAAAGGGTAACCTGATTGTAAAAGGTGGTAAATACAGGCTTGAGGTAAAGAACCAGGTTGTAGTATCGGACAGCAATACCATGTGGACATATTTAAAGGATGCTAATGAAGTTCAGATCAATACTGTGGACCACTCTGCTGATAAAGGCGCAATATCGCCAACCAATATTTTTACCATTTACGAAAAAGGCTTCAAGAGTCAGCTAAAGGGAGAAACAACTGAAAAAGGCGCTTCAATTGCAATAATCGACCTGTTCCCCAAGCATCCGGAAAAGGAAAAGTACCACACTATTGAGCTTAAGATTGATAAAACGAAGAACCAGATAGTGGAGCTGAAAGTATTTATGAAAGATGGTACTATTATGGAGTATACCATTGACACCTTTACCACAGATGGTGACCTGCCGGCAAACACATTTACGTTTAACCCGAAAGATTATCCGGGTATAGATGTTGAAGATCTAAGGGAGTAATATTAAACCAGTATTGTTTCTATTGTATTAGCTTGTGCCAGTATTTTATGTACGGGACAAGCATCTGCTATTTGTACGAACCGTTCACGTTGGGCTTCATCAAATGGACCTTCGATATGCAGCCTGCGTTTAAAAACGTTCTTTTTATCTTCTGTATTTACCAGTTCTACTTCAACTTTTATTGCAGTAGGAGCCATTTTCTTATGGTTCATGTACATTTTTAATGTTGCTGTTGTACAAGTTGCTAATGCAGCACATAAATATTCCTGAGGGGCAGGACCTTTATCTTGCCCTCCGTTTGATACCGGCTCATCACCAATTAAGGTGTGTTTACCAATTTGAATTTTCATTTCAAAGTCGGTATGGCCTAAGGTTGAAATTGCTTGAATCATAAGTTGAGGTTTAGACTGAGATTAAGATTGAGTCAAGTGGAAACAATCTGTCGTTTTATAGATTCGTAATTCTTAATTCGTAATTCTTAATTGAATCAGGCTACTTCAGCGTATACTCTTCCAATGTTCTCCAATGTTTCAAGGAGTTCAATGTATGAATCGCTGGTAACAAGTTTCATTCTGAAGTCTTTGAAGTTATCCATGCCCTTAAAATAGCTGGAGTAATGTTTGCGCATTTCTAAAATACCCAGTTTTTCTCCCTTCCACTCAACTGACTTTACCAAGTGGGTGCGACAAACGGTTATTCGTTCTTCAAGAGTAGGAGGGGCCAGTATTTCTCCTGTTTTAAAGTAGTGCTTTATTTCTCTGAATATCCATGGGTATCCAATACTTGCACGGCCGATCATAACACCATTTACTCCATAGCGTTCTCTCATTTGCTGAGCCACCATAGGTGATGTAACGTCACCATTGCCGAATATAGGTATCTTAATACGCGGGTTGTTCTTTGTTTCGCCAATCAAAGTCCAGTCAGCAGGCCCTTTGTACATTTGTTTGCGCGTACGGCCATGAATGGTTAATGCCTGAATGCCTATATCCTGCAACCTTTCGGCTACTTCCATTATATTCTTAGTGCTATCATCCCAGCCAAGGCGAGTTTTAACAGTAACTGGCAGCGAAACTGCTTTTACTATTTCAGCCGTCATTTTTACCATTTTAGGAATATCTTGTAATAATGCGGCACCTGCACCCTTACATGCAACCTGCTTTACCGGGCAGCCATAGTTAATATCTATCAGGTTCGGGTTAGCTTTTTCCGCTACTATAGCCGCTTCACGCATCGATTCAATGCTGCTGCCAAATAACTGAATACCTATAGGCCTTTCGTGTTCAAATATATCGAGCTTTTTAATGCTTTTGGCTGCATCGCGTATCAACCCTTCCGATGAAATGAACTCAGTATAAAGCATATCGGCTCCCTGTTCCTTGCATACATGACGGAACGGAGGGTCACTCACATCTTCCATAGGTGCAAGCAAAAGTGGGAAATCCCCTAGCTCTATATTACCGATTTTGACCATCTGTTTGAATTATTACCTTTGCAAATATATTGTAAAAGCATGAATACAGAGCCATCAATGCCTTCGCCATCGTTTCGAAAGAATTATACTCCCGGGAGTAAATTTTTGATTCTAATGGGTCTCTTTATTCTTTTTTATGTGTTTGCCAATATTATAGGTATCCTATGCTTATCATGGATAGGTGGATTAAGTGTCTTTCAAATGCAAACGATGGACCTTACTGATCCAAAAGTACTTTTAGCCGTTCAGGTTGGACAGATCATTGGTGCTGTTTTTGCGTTTATTCTTCCAGTTATTATCTATTCGATGATTACTTCTGAAAACAAGGCGGAGGAATTGGGCTTAAAAGAAAAACCCAAAGTAGTTACTCTCATTTTGGGAGGAATATTGATGCTTTGCGCCGGCCCTCTAGTAAATTACATAACAATGTTAAATGGAAGGATTCCTTTCCCTGATTTCATAATTCACTTTCAGGAGTCTGCAGATAAAGAACAAGAGGCCTTTCTTAAAGGGCAAAGTGTTGCCACCCTTATACTGAATATTTGTATGATAGGTATATTGGCAGCAGTAGGAGAAGAGCTTTTCTTTCGTTCTGCAATGCAGAAGATATTGATAGGTTTGACTGATAATGTTCATGTCGGCATTTTGATGACTGGCATAATTTTCAGTGCCGTGCATGTTGAGTTCCTTGGCTTTTTTCCTAGAATGTTAATGGGTATGTACCTTGGATACCTTTTTGTATGGACCAAGTCAATTTGGGTACCTATGTTTGTACACTTTATAAATAATGGTTCAGCAGTACTTTTCTCTTTTTTAGAAGACAGAAAAATCATTCCACAAAAAATTGACGAATTAGGCAGCGATAAATCGCAAATAGGTTATGTAATGATAAGCACAGTAATAGTAGTAGTGCTGTTATTTATCATTTACCGAACTGAGAACAAAAAAACAGAAATTACTGCCTGATCAGCTAAGTTTTATTTCCTCACCCGATTTGCCCATTACCTTGTATTCAAGGAACTGTAATGAATCAAGTTCTTGAACTTTAATGCCACGCTTGTACTTAAGTTTCCATTTCATGTTTATTGAAGGGAAGCCCTTGGTAAGATAAGCGTATATGAAAGGGTGAACCAAAAGGGTAACACCTTTTTCATTCTGCTGGGTAAGTATGTAACGTAATGTGTTTTCAATTTTATCGGTAAGCAACAATGGTGGTTCAACCTCGCCGGTACCTCCGCAGGTAGGGCATTTTTCCATTGTATTAATAACCGTTTGTGGTCTTACCCTTTCACGGGTAATTTGAATGAGCCCGAACTTACTTGGAGGCAGGATATGGTGCTTGGCCCTATCCGTTTTCATAAGGTCTTTTAAATGTGCATAAAGCTTTTTACGGTTCTCGGCATTATACATATCAATAAAATCGACAACTATAATACCACCTAAGTCGCGCAGGCGTAACTGGCGGGCTACTTCTTCAGCTGCCTCCATGTTCACCTCAAGGGCATTGGTCTCCTGGTCGTTCTTCGATTTTATTTTGGTACCACTGTTCACGTCAATTACGTGTAGTGCTTCAGTATGTTCAACAATAAGGTAGGCCCCGCTCGACATATTTACAACCCTGCCGAAAGCCGCCTTAATTTGTTTTTCAACCCCAAGTTGGTCAAATATTGGTGTAGATCCTTTATAGAGTTTTACTATATCCTCTTTCTCTGGTGCAATTGTGTGCATATATTTCTTTATTTCATCAAATAGTTCAACATCATTAACCATTATACTGCTAAATGATGCGTTTACAAGGTCACGTATAGTAACCGAGGTACGGCCTATTTCACCCAGCAATTTTGCAGGTGGCTTAGGGTTTGTTGCAAGGTTTTTATAGCATTCCTGCCATTTTGCAACCAGGTTATTCAAATCAGCATCGAGTTCTGCCACACTCTTTTCTTCAGCCACGGTACGAACAATGAGTCCGAAGCCTTTTGGCTTAATGCTGTCCATTAACTTCTTAAGGCGCTCTCTTTCTTCCTGCGAGCGTATTTTTTGCGATACGGCTATCTTTTCAGCAAAAGGAATAAGTACTAAAAACCTGCCGGCAAGGGTTATATGCGATGTAATACGTGGCCCTTTGGTTGATATGGGTTCCTTAGCTATTTGCACCAGTACGTTCTGTCCGCCATTAAGTATGCTCGATATTTTCCCGCTTTTAGGAATATCAGGTAGCATTTTAAAGTACATTAGTGGAGAATGCTTTATCTTCCCTGATGTAACACCTTGCGAATAGCTGTTTAGTGAATTGAACTGAGGGCCAAGGTCAAAATAGTGTAAAAAAGCGTCTTTTTCGTAACCTACATTTATAAATGCGGCATTAAGACTACTGGCTATTTTACTAACCTTACCAAGATATATGTCTCCTACCGAAAACTGTGCGTCGGTACGTTCCCGTACCATTTCCACCAGCTTCTTGTCGTGCAAGACGGCAGTCACCACGCCACTGGGCGTAGAGTTTATTATTAGTTCGTTGCTCATAAATTGAGTTTGTTAAAATTGTAATTTTTTTACGTGTTCTGCCATGGTTGTGTGGTTTTGCGCAGGCAGCTTGCACTTGTAACAGAAGTGGTTCAGGGCGGATGGAAAAGCAGGGCTCTGCTTCTTCCATAAAGATTTTGTTATATCCGAAAAGGGTTAATACCGGCATTAATAACCTATTAACACCCTGTAAACAGATATTAAAGAGTAAATACAGTGAAGTATACGCGTATTTGAGACCGTTATACATAGTAATGAGAAGGTACAGGTGTATCCATTAATACTAAAGAAGCCGGAAATTAATCCGGCCTTCTTTATGTATCTAAAAGATGGAAATACTACCTGAGGCGTTTCTTATGCCTGTTCTTACGAAGGCGTTTTTTTCTTTTGTGGGTTGCCATTTTATGGCGTTTCCTTTTTTTTCCGCAAGGCATAATAGTAGCGTATTAAATTATTGTTATTGATTCGTTAAAGTATCGTTCTGTAATCGCTTAATTTCGTTCGTAACCTCTCCCCTTATTTTTTTATCGGTCACAAAAGTACTATATTTTTCCAAACAGTTGACAGCCTCGTGTTTATTTCCTGTTTTTTCATACACATCGGCTAAATAAAGATAAGCATCGCTAAACGATGGATTTATTGCCAAAACCCTGTTAAACCTGTAAATAGCCTTAGGTAGCTGACCCGATTGTACCGACAATTCACCTAAAGCAAGCTGGCCGTTAATATTATTTGAATCTTTTTTAAGAACCCCCTCAATAATGGCAATTCCCTGCATGGGGCTGGGTGATCCTTCAACCATACATTTACCTATCCCTACTTTAGTATCGAGGTTAGTAGAATCTATGGCAAAAGAGCTTTTATAGCATTCCGAAGCTTTTTGAATAAGTATAGCCCTTGCCTGCTGGTCGCCAATTTCTGAGGCACTATAATACCTGTCGGCTGCTTTGTACCACAAATCGGCTGAGTTTCGTTGTGCTGCAAGTTTTTCTATATAATATGTGCCTGGTATTACTGCCCCAACGCTATCATATAAATCTATAATAGACTTAAGTATACCCAGCTTTTCATCAGCAGTAGAAGTAGCCAATGCAGCATTTAATTTACCAATGGCTGCTTGCTTTTCGGCAGGCACTTGCTTTTCGGCCTCTTCTAATACATGATTGAAATCTCCTGCAGTAACATCTCCGCTTGCTACCGGACCCATATTGCTGACAGCCGGTGCTTTTCTATTAATAAAAAAAAGCGACGCAAAAAGAATTATACTTCCTGAAATGGCAACCCAATGCTTCGAAGAAAGTGTTGCCATCAAATACTTTACTTAACAGACTTCTTAACTCTTTCTGAAAACTTCTTGGAAGGTTTGAAAGCAGGAATGAAGTGAGCAGGAAGTTGAATAGCCGTATTTTTTGAGATGTTACGGGCTATTTTAGCTGCACGTTTTTTAATGATAAAATTTCCGAATCCTCTTAAAGAAACAGTTTCTTTATTTGAAATATGTTCCTTTACTGAATTCATAAAGGCTTCAACTGTAGCTTCTACCACAGTTCTTTCGATACCAGTTTTTCTTGATATCTCTTTTACTATTTCTGCTTTTGTCATAACACTATTGGGGTTTGTTTATTGCGCTACAAAGGTACGAAAAAGGACGATATGTTGTACTATTTTTTTCTACGTGAGTATTCTATAAACGCATACGGGTAGGGGTTTTTTTCATCAGCCGGGCAGTCAGTTTTCTTGGTTTCCTCCCATTCATTATCATGTATATCTATAAAATATGCGTCTCCATCGAAAATACGATGTATGCGGGTTAAATAAATCTTGTCTGCTTTATTTAGTATTAGACGATAAATTTCTGATCCCCCTACTATAAATATTTCACCTTCTTCTTTACATAACTCCATTATTTCACCAAAAGATGCCACAACGGTGCACCCTTCAGCCCTGAAATCCTTATTTCGGGTAATAATTATATTTTTTCTGCCAGGTAAGGGTTTACCCATCGATTCATAGGTTTTTCTGCCCATTACCACGGTATGCCCCATCGTCAGGTTCTTAAAGAACTTCATGTCGGCCGGCATGCGCCACGGCAGGGCATTATTTTTACCTATAACGTTATTGTCAGATGCGGCTGCAACAAGGGATATTATCATATTATATTGCCACAGGGGCTTTTATATGAGGATGTGGGTCGTACCCTTCGAGCGTAAAATCAGAGAACTGGAAAGAGAAAATATCTTTTACTTCAGGATTTATCTTCATTTGTGGCAGCTTGCGGGTTTCGCGGGTAAGCTGTAAACGAGCCTGGTCAAGGTGGTTAAGGTATAAGTGTGTATCGCCAAGGGTATGCACAAATTCGCCGGGTTTTAAGTCGCAGGCCTGTGCAACCATTAGGGTTAATAATGCATACGATGCAATATTAAACGGCACACCCAGGAAAACGTCAGCACTGCGTTGATATAACAAGCAGGATAATTTACCATCACACACATAAAACTGGAAAAACATGTGGCAAGGAGGTAATTTCATTTTATCAATTTCTCCTACGTTCCATGCGCTTACAATAAGTCGGCGAGAATCAGGGTTCTTTTTTATCTGGTTAATTACGTTTGTTATCTGATCAATATGTCTGCCATCACTGGTTGGCCAACTGCGCCATTGGTAACCATAAACAGGGCCTAAATTACCTTCTGCATCGGCCCATTCATCCCATATTGATACACCATTTTCTTTCAGGTATTTTATATTGGTTTCTCCTTTCAAAAACCATAATAATTCGTATATAATGGAACGTAAATGGAGTTTTTTAGTGGTAAGTAATGGAAACCCTTCGGCAAGGTCAAACCGCATCTGATATCCAAAAACACTGAGTGTTCCTGTACCGGTGCGGTCATTCTTTTGGGCTCCTTTATCTAATATATGTTGAAGTAGGTCGTGATATTGTTTCACAGGCTGTATTGAAGTTGTTTTCCGGCATTTCAAAATTATGGAATAGTTCATTATACCTTGTTTTAAACTTACTAACAGGTGTTATTATCTCTGCTTTTCTATCTAAATGACAGGTAATCCTTTCAAGGGAATTTATATTTTTGGCTTCGTGAAAATCCTCCAGCTATGCAATAAAGTGCCTTACCCTGAAAAAGACGGGGGAGCAATTGCTATAAGCACTTTTACCCGTGGTTTGATTCAGGCGGGGCATTCAATAAAAATGCTGGCCATGAATACGGTTAAGCACTATGTTAATGAAAGCAGTATCCCTGAGGAGTTTAAGAAAAGCACCGGCTTAGAAACGGTAGATATTGATAATACTGTAAATGCATTTTCGGCTTTTGTTGCATTAATGAAAGGTGAATCATATAATGCTGCACGTTTTGAATCGAAGCAATATGCGCAAAAACTTCAAAGCATACTTCAAAAAGAGGAATTCGATATTGTTGAACTTGAAGGGCTATACCTTAGTTCATATATTCCTTTAATTAGGCAATTCACCTCCGCTCGTATCATTATGAGGGCACACAATGTAGAGTACAAAATATGGGAGGGTCTTGCAAATGAGGAGAAGAATCCACTAAAAAAAATATACCTGAGTATGTTAGCCAGGCAACTGAAAAAGTACGAAGCCAATGCAATAAACCTGTGCGACGGTGTAATTACATTTACAGCTAAGGATATGCAGCAATTACGATTAATTGGATGTAAAGTTCCGCTTGCTCATATTCCATTTGGTGTTGATATTTCAAAATATATTCCGGCGCAGGCGGCAGGGCCAAATACATTATTCTATTTAGGTGCGCTCGATTGGCAACCCAATATTCAAGGGCTTGACTGGTTTTTGAAAGAAGTTTGGCCTAAAGTAAACAGCAGTCTGCCGGAAGTTAAATTGCATATTGCGGGCCGCAATATGCCGCCTGGCATGAAAGAAAGTAATTATCCCAATGTTGTTTTTCATGGCGAGGTTGAAAATGCCCTTGATTTTATAAAGAAGTATTCGGTAATGATAATCCCTTTACTCGCAGGTAGTGGGGTGCGAATTAAAATTATAGAGGGTATGGCCATGGGCAAGCCAATTATTACTACCGCTGTTGGCATTGATGGAATAGAATGCGAATATGGTAAAGATGTAATGGTTGCAAATAGGCCTGATGAATTTTATAAAACTATAGTATATTGCATTGAAAACCCTGACTTTTTAAAACAATTAGCTGCTAATGGGCGTAATTTCGCCCAAAGGCATTATAATATACAAAGTATAATTGAAGCCCTTACGGATTTCTACAAGAAAAGAATAAACGAGCAAGTTACCAACTGATAGTAATGATTGTATTTTATCAATATTTATTCTGGATATCTCTAATTGCTATACTTTTCCCCTATATAGTTTACCCCTTGCTTTTAAAAGCGCTTGCTGCCGGTAAAGCCATAAATGCAGAAATATATGATACTGTTTCTATGCCTACTATTTCAATACTTATAGCAGCGCATAATGAAGAGGCTGTGATAGCGGAGAAGCTTGAAAGTATTTTTAAAGGGAACTACCCTATAGAAAAACTTGAAATAATTATTGGGTCTGATTGCAGCACCGATGGAACAGATGAAATCGTTAGTACCATATCGAAGAAATACCCAAACTTAAAACTTACCGTTTTCACTGAAAGAACGGGTAAGGTTCGCATAATAAATAAGCTTACTTCATTAGCAATTAACCCCATTCTTGTTATAACAGATGCGAATGTTATGTTCGATAAAGACACCTTAGTTCAGTTAATAAAACACTTTAAGAACCATGCTATTTCTTTAGTTGATACCAATATGTTGCACAAGGGGCTTAAAAAGGAAGGTATATCTTACCAGGAGAACTTTTATATAAAGGGTGAGGTTTCAACCAAATATAACGAAGGCAAATTATGGGGAACAATGATGGGGCCTTTCGGAGGGTGCTATGCTTTGCGGAAAGAATATTTTAGTCCTGTTCCTGAGAATTTCCTGGTAGATGATTTTTATATTAACATGAAAGTGCTCGAAAAAGGCGGCAAAGCAATAACTGAGGTAAAAGCGCTGGTTTATGAAGACGTTTCGAATGAATTAATGGAAGAGTTCAGAAGAAAGATACGCATTGCTACAGGTAGTTTTCAGAACCTTTTTGCCTTCAAGCACCTTTTATTTCGATTCAATGCTGTAAGTTTTTGTTTTTTCTCTCACAAGGTTTTGCGGTGGAAGGGCCCAATTTTTTTCATATTGATCTATATAAGCAGTTTTCTGCTTTTCAATTACAATGTTCTATACCATTCAGCTTTTTTTATTGAAAGCTTTTTCCTGGCGCTTGTGCCGCTTGATTTCTTATTGAAAAATATTGGTGTTCATATACGCCCATTACGTCTTCTTAGCCATTTCTTTTTCACCAACCTGGCTTTATTTATTGGTATGCTTAAAGCACTAGGCGGAGTAAGATCAAGTATATGGGAACCTACATTACGAAATCAGTAAGAATATAAAAAATGAATAAGAGCCTTAGAATAGTATTTATGGGTACACCGGAATTTGCGGTGGCAACGTTAGATGCACTTTTAAAAAGCAGGCACAAGGTAGTAGGGATTGTAACTGTACCTGATAAACCGGCCAATAGGGGGTTAAAGCTTCAGGCTTCAGCAGTAAAAGAATTTGCTGTGAAGAATAACCTGCCCGTTTTACAACCGGAGAAATTAAAAAGTGAAGAGTTTATTTCTGCACTTAAAGAACTCAAGCCTGATCTTCAGGTAGTGGTAGCATTCCGTATGTTACCTGAAATAGTTTGGGCATTGCCAAAACTGGGAACAATAAACCTTCATGCTTCTCTTTTGCCTCAATACCGTGGTGCGGCGCCTATAAACTGGGCGGTTATAAATGGCGAAAAGGAAACAGGAATTACAACTTTTTTCATTACACATAAAATAGATACCGGCGATATTTTAATACAGGAAAAAATAGCCATTGAAGAAAATGATGATGCCGGCAGTGTGCATGATAAGCTTATGACCCTTGGTGCTGAGCTTGTTGTGAAAACACTTGATTGTATTGCCGATGCGAGTGATGCATTGCAGACGCAAAAGCAAGTTGTTTCCGAGGAATTGAAACCGGCGCCAAAAATTTTCAGGGAGGATTGTAAAATAGATTGGGGCGGAAGTACAGATAATGTATATAATTTCATCAGGGGATTAAGCCCATATCCCGGGGCTTACACGGAATTAATAAATGAAGAGGGGGAGAAGTTGACCCTGAAAATATTTAAAACGGCGAAACATATTGACTTAGTACTGCCAGCAGGTCAGCTATTGGTAAGTGACATAAACCAGCTATTGATAGGTTGTGAAGATGGCGCGCTGGAAATTATTGAATTACAAGCTGAAGGCCGTAAAAGAATGAGAGCTATTGATTTTTTAAGAGGTTTCCCGATACATGAATTAAACTGGAAGGCAGTTTAATTGACCTGATTGGATCACACAAGGCAATAAAAACAGCCGTTTTGAGCATAGTTATTAACAAACACCCCTACTTATCAACAATTCAGGGTGTTTCAGCCCTGTAACCTGCACTTCTATTGACCTCCATAATATATTTGCGCCAGTAATAACCAATAAACCTTACAAACTATGAACAAGGCAGAATTAATTGATGCAATTGCAGGAGAAGCGAAAATTACCAAGGCTGATGCACAAAGAGCTGTTAGCGGAATTATTGACGCTACAACCAAAGCGTTGAAGAAAGGCGACAGGATCACCCTAGTAGGTTTTGGTTCTTTTGCTGTTGTAAAGCGCGCTGCTCGCAATGGTAGGAATCCACAAACCGGCAAAGCAATCAAGATTGCCGCTAAGAAAGTTGTTAAATTCAAAGCTGGTGCTGAACTTGCAGCTAAAGTGAAATAATTTACACTTTGTTTTATAAAAAAGTCCTTCTTAACGGAGGGACTTTTTTTATTTTTGGGAATCACAAATTTACCTCCATGGCTAAAAAAAATATTGAAAACTTTGACCTTGATGGCCCTGCGTCATCAAATACTTTATTCGGCCTGCCATATACAGTTGAAAATGCTAAAGTAGTAGCGCTGCCTGTTCCCTGGGATGTAACAGTATCATACCAAAGCGGTGCTGCTAAAGGGCCTGAAGCTATTTTTAATGCTTCTTTCCAGGTTGATTTGTTTGACGAGAAGGTGCCTAATGCATGGAAAGTAGGCATAGCCATGGAAGATATGCCGGGTAAGTTAATTAAGAAGACTAAGAGCCTTCGTCCGAAAGCTGAGGCATACATCAATTTTTTTACCACCGGAAAAGGTGATAGTAAGAAAATGAAGCAAACCTTGAACGAAATAAATAAAGAGTGTCATGAATTGATGCAATGGGTAAAAGAAAAATCATTGTCCCATTTAAAGAAGAAAAAAATAGTTGCGCTTATTGGTGGTGACCATAGTACACCACTTGGCCTTATGCAAGCAGTATCGGAGCAATGTAAATCGTTTGGCATTTTACACATAGATGCGCATTGTGACCTGCGTAATGCATACGAGGGTTTTACGTATTCTCATGCCTCCATTATGTTCAATGCGCTTAAAATAAAGAACATGGAACGGTTGATACAAGTGGGGATACGTGATTATTCGGAAGGGGAGAACGAGATTATTCAAAACTCGAAAGGCCGTGTAAAGTTGTTCTCTGATAAAGTAATGAAAGAGAAAATGTTCCATGGGGCTTCATGGTATGAAATATGTCAG
>Ga0210386_10003215_pt1 | contig 13746 bp, 14 predicted proteins | sample IncBWH32OmetaG_FD_160091 | JGI IMG/M metagenome (GOLD analysis project Ga0210386, IMG submission 160091) | Forest soil microbial communities from Barre Woods Harvard Forest LTER site, Petersham, Massachusetts, United States - Inc-BW-H-32-O ... | reverse complement strand
ACGATCCCATGGTCTCCGAAGAACACATCACGGCGTTCGGCTGGGCCACGCCGCAGGAGATCGACGACATCATGGCGCTGGCGATCCGCGTCAATGATTTCCTCACCGGTCTCTTCCTCGGCATCGGTATTCGTCTGGTCGACTTCAAGATGGAATGCGGGCGCCTGTTTGAGAACGAAATGATGCGGATCATCGTCGCCGACGAGATCTCGCCGGATTCCTGCCGGTTGTGGGACATCAAGTCGAACGAGAAGCTCGACAAGGATCGCTTCCGCAGGGATCTCGGCGGTCTCTTGGAGGCCTATACCGAAGTGGCCAAGCGCCTCGGTATCCTGATGGAAAACGAGCGGCCGGCGGGCTCAGGCCCGGTGCTGGTCAAGGGGTGAGGGTGTTCTCGTGAAGGCACGTGTCACCGTCACGCTGAAGTCCGGCATTCTCGATCCGCAAGGCAAGGCCATCGAAGGCGCGCTGAAATCGCTCGGCGTCGACGGCGTCGCCAGCGTCCGCCAGGGCAAGGTCTTCGACATCGAGCTCGCTGGCGCGGACAAGGCGAAGGCAGAGGCGGCGTTGAAAGACGCCGCCGACAAACTTCTCGCCAACACCGTGATCGAGAATTACCGGGTTGAAGTTTTGAGTTAGTTTTCCCTCTCCCCTTGCGGGAGAGGGTGGCGAGCGGAGCGAGCCGGGTGAGGGGTTCGCAGGACTCGTTTTTACGTAACCCCTCACCCGGTTCTCCATGCCGCAAGCGGCATTTCGAACCACCCTCTCCCGCAAGGGGAGAGGGGAAGGAAGCAGGCTCGTTTGGAATGAAATCCGCCGTTCTCGTCTTTCCCGGAATCAATCGCGAGCGCGACATGGCGCGCGCGTTAAAACTCGCCTCCGGTAATGAGACTGCGATGGTCTGGCATGCCGAGACGTCGCTGCCCGCGGGTACTGATCTCGTGGTGGTGCCGGGCGGATTTTCCTATGGCGATTACCTGCGCTGTGGCGCGATTGCGGCACGCGCGCCGGTCATGGACGCCGTGCGCGACTTTGCCGCCAAAGGCGGCCTCGTGCTCGGCGTCTGCAATGGCTTTCAGATCCTCTGCGAGGCCGGCCTATTGCCCGGCGTGCTCATGCGCAACGCGCGGCTGAAATTCATCTGCAAGGACGTGCATCTGCGGGTCGAGCGTTCCGACACGCCGTTCACGCGTGGCTACAACGCGGGTCAGGTCATTCGCGTGCCGGTCGCTCACGGCGAGGGCAATTACGAAGCCGATGAAGAGACATTGAAGCGCATCGAAGGCGAGGGGCGGGTGCTCTACCGTTATTGCTCGGCGGATGGCGACGTCGGCGAGCCCGCCACCAATATCAACGGCGCGGCGCATTCGATCGCGGGCCTCCTCAGCGAGCGCGGCAACGTGCTCGGCATGATGCCGCATCCGGAAAATCACGTCGAAGACATCATGGGCTGTACCGATGGCCGCGGCCTGTTCGCGGGCCTTGTCGCGCATCTGGAGCAGGCGGCGTAGTCGCCGACCTCTACCGCTCGGACTGCGCTTCCGCTGTCACAATCTATTCACACTAGTTTGCTGTTTCGGCAACCTCGGATTGTCTGGTCACGCGGGTCGCGTTATGCAGAAGCCAGCGACCGATCGTTTGCCGGAAAATTCCGCCATGCCTGTTGCCCTCATCATTTTGCTGCTGGACATCTCGCTGATTTATCACGCCTCGCGCACCGGGCGAATGCAGCCCTGGGCCTTCATTATCCTGATGGTGCCGTTCCTCGGCGCGATGGCCTATATCTGCGTCGAGCTGATACCGGAATGGTTTTCCAGTCCCGGCGCCCGGCAGGCGCGTCAACGCGTCGCCAGCCGGCTCGATCCGGACAAGCGCTATCGTGAATTGTCCGACCGGCTTGCCGACAGCGACACCATTGCCAACCGCGCGAACCTGGCGGCCGAATGCTTGAACGTTGCGCGCTTCGACGAAGCCGAGCGCCATTACGATCACATTCTGGCGCTGCCGATGGGTGAGGTTCCGCAATACGCATTGGGAAAGGCGCAGGCGCAGTTTTCGGCCAAGCGACTGGCCGATGCGCTGGCAACGTTGGATGACCTGCAAAAGCGCTGGCCCGATTTCCAGTCGGCCGAGGGACACTTGCTCTATGCCCGCACGCTTGCCGACCTCGGGCGCATCGACGAGGCGCTGGAGGAATATCATGCCGTGGCCGCCTATTTTCCGGGCGCGGAGGCGACGGTCCGCTACGGAATGCTGCTCAAGACGACCGGACGCACCGCCGAGGCCCGCGTCATCTTCAATGAACTGCTGATCAAGATGAAGCGGGCGCCCCGGTATCTGCGCAACGCCCAGGCTGAATGGCTGTCGATCGCGGAAAAGCAGCTATCGACCTGAGCCCGGCGGGTATTGACCGCAACTCCGTCCATGGCGGGGTCTTGTAAATCCGGTCTGCGGTGCGCAACTCCAGCGGATCGGTGCGCCCGCAAAGCTATGGACAGCGGGAAAATGCTCCATAAAAGACCTTTTCCCTTCGCTCCGATCTTCCTAATAAGGCCTCATGAACCAGCCGCAGATCACCCCCGAACTTGTCGCCGCCCACGGTCTCAAGCCTGACGAATATGAGCGCATTCTCAAGCTGATCGGACGGGTGCCGACGTTCACGGAACTCGGGATTTTCTCGGCGATGTGGAACGAGCACTGCTCGTACAAATCCTCGCGCATCCATCTGCGGGGCCTGCCGACCAAGGCGCCCTGGGTGATCCAGGGCCCCGGCGAGAATGCCGGCGTCATCGACATTGGCGATGGCCAGGCGGTGGTGTTCAAAATGGAAAGCCACAACCATCCGAGCTACATCGAGCCCTATCAGGGCGCGACCACCGGCGTCGGCGGCATCCTGCGCGACGTCTTCACCATGGGGGCGCGGCCGATTGCGTGCCTCAACGCGCTCTCTTTCGGCGCGCCGGAACACCCCAAGACGCGTCATCTTGTTTCGGGCGTCGTCGCCGGCATCGGCGGCTACGGCAATTCGTTCGGCGTGCCGACCGTCGGCGGGCAAATGCGTTTCCACACCCGCTACGACGGCAACATCCTGGTCAATGCGATGGCGGTGGGTTTGGCCGACACCGACAAGATTTTCTACGCGGCCGCTTCCGGCGTTAACATGCCGATCGTCTATCTCGGCTCCAAGACGGGACGTGACGGCATCCACGGCGCCTCGATGGCGTCGGCCGAATTCGACGATGACTCGGCCGAGAAGCGGCCCACGGTGCAGGTCGGCGATCCCTTCGCCGAGAAGCTGTTGTTAGAGGCGTGCCTCGAAATCATGGCGGCCGATTGCGTGATCGCGATCCAGGACATGGGCGCGGCGGGCTTGACCTGTTCGGCGGTCGAGATGGGCGCCAAGGGCGATCTCGGCGTCGATCTCGATCTCGACGCCGTTCCGACGCGCGAAACCGGCATGAGCGCCTATGAGATGATGCTCTCGGAGAGCCAGGAGCGCATGCTCATGGTGCTCAAGCCCGAGAAGGAAAAAGAGGCCGAAGCGATCTTCCGCAAATGGGGGCTCGATTTCGCGGTGGTCGGCTACACCACGCCGAGCAAGCGTTTTGTCGTCAAGCATGGCGGCGACGTGATGGCCGACTTGCCGATCAAGGAATTGGGTGACGAAGCCCCGCTCTACGACCGGCCGCATGTCGCGCAACCAGCAAAACCGGTGATCGCCGCACGTGAAGTGAAGCCGCCGATCGGCATCGTGCAGGCGCTGGAAAAATTGATCGCAACGCCTGAACTGTGTTCGAAGCGCTGGGTGTGGGAGCAATACGATCACGTCATCCTCGGCAATACCGTGCAGCGGCCGGGTGGCGATGCCGCCGTCGTACGTGTCGAGGATGGCCCCAAGGGTCTCGCGCTCACCGTCGACGTCACGCCGCGCTATTGCGAGGCCGATCCGTTCGAAGGCGGCAAGCAGGCTGTCGCCGAAGCCTGGCGCAACATCACAGCCGTCGGCGGACGACCGCTTGCGATCACGGACAACCTCAATTTCGGCAATCCGGAGCGGCCGGAGATCATGGGCCAGTTCGTCGGATGCCTGAAAGGCATTTCGGAAGCCTGCCGCGCGCTCGACTTCCCGGTCGTGTCCGGCAACGTCTCGCTCTACAACGAGACCAACGGCCGCGGCATCCTGCCGACGCCCTCGATTGGCGGCGTCGGCCTGTTGGACGATTTCACCAAATCCGCCACGCTCGCGTTCAAGGCGGAGGGCGAAGCGATCCTGTTGATCGGCGACACGCAAGGCTGGCTCGGCCAATCCGTGTATCTGCGCGACGTCTGCGGGCGCGAGGAGGGCGCGCCGCCGCCGGTAGACCTCGCGGCCGAAAAACGCAATGGTGACGTCGTGCGCGGCATGATCCGCGCGGGCACGGCGACCGCGGCCCACGACATTTCCGATGGCGGTCTGTTGGTGGCGCTCGCCGAGATGGCGATCGCAAGTGGCATCGGCGCGCGGCTCCTGGCTGCACCCGGCTCGATCGTGCCGCATGCGTTCTGGTTCGGCGAAGACCAGGCGCGTTATGTCGTCACTGTCCCTGCCGAACAGGCAGGTCTCGTGCTCGCCAAGATGAAGGGCGCCAGCGTGCCTTGCGTGCGGATCGGGACGACGGGCGGCGATGCGATCGCCATTGCCGGCGAGGACGCCCTTTCGGTGACCGCGCTAAAGGACGGTTTCGAAAGCTGGTTGCCGGCCTATATGGGCGGCAAGGCCTGATCCAAAACATTGTTTCTAGAGCACGCGCGCCACGCCCGGAATTTTGCGTAAAGCGCTGGTCGCGGTCCAGCTGATCGCCAGCGTCAGGACAAAGACGATCAGCGCTTTCAGGATTGCGGTCTCTTGCACGGTCGGGGCGAGCGTGATGCCGTACAGCGCATATTGCAGCCAGAGCAGCGGGAGATAGTGAATCAGGAAGATTCCGAACGAGCTTTCCCTTAAAGGATCGAGAATGCTCCGGCCATGGCTTTCAAATCTGAGAAACAGCGCGAGCAGATTGAGCGTTTGCGAGGCGCTGAAGCAGGCAAAGAAGAAGGCATGCGCGGTGTCCCACCATGGCGGCGGATTGTTGGGATCAGGTAAGAACTCGCGCTTGTAATAGATAAGCCCGATGAGGCCGGCGAAGGTCACGAGCGTGGCCAAAAGCCATACCGGCCATCGCCGCGCCAGTTCGCCATCCCTGGATAAAAGCCCAAGGTGGCTGGGGACCGATCCGATGCCGACGCCGACAAAGAAATACAGGGCGTAAAGAAGGATGCGGTCCGCCTGGATTGCAAGCGGCCCCAACGTGAACCATCGCCCGATGCCGAAATAAAGATCCAGCGGAACGTAGACGACGACCGACGCGGCGAGCAACGCCCAGAAGGCATAGGCCGGACGGTGGAGGCTTGCCATCGACAGGCGCCCGATGGCTTCGACAATGCCGGGCGCGACGCGATAGACCACGACTGCCAGTATGTCGAAGACCAGCAGCACGGCAAGGAACCAGATCGGGCCACTTTCCCAGGGGCCGACCGTCACGGTTTTCACCAAATACGCGCCGAAGCTCGTGCCTGAGTTACGAAGCTCGACCGCATAGTAAGCGATAGGCATCAGTATCACGGCGCCGATGGCGAACGGCAGGCCGAGCCGCAGCCAGCGTCCACGCAGGAACGCGGCGATTCCCTTGCGTTGCAGGCTGGGCCAGGTGAATAGCCCCGACAGCAGAAACATCGCCACCATCATGAAGCTGTCGTTGAAAGTCACGACGGCATCGAAGCCCAGGAACGATTGCCGGTCGGTATGGCCGTAGTAAGTGTAGGGGATGACCGAGTGGTGGATCAGCACCAGGACAATGACGAAGGAGCGTGCGCGGTCGAAGGCCGCATCGCGCCTGCCCGAGACCGGTTTGGTTGCGATCTCATCCGCTAAAGAGTTTACGGCGACGGTCATGCGCCTTCCGGCAGGTTGGTCAGGCGGATGTTGCCGGGCGCACGCTGATTCAACAAGCATTACCTGCCGCAACCCTCTTGGACTCCGGCGCATGGGATAACGCCGGCAAGCCCGAGGGGTAGGCAAAAACACCCGGTCGCGCCCCGTGACCGGAGCGTCCCGGCGGCGGAACTTTCGTGAAAGGCTTGAAGTTAGATTAGCTCATCCGCCGGCCCGGCGGACGGCGTGGAGGATTCAATGACGCTTCTGAAGTGGGCGCTGATTTTCTTTGTGGTGTCGGTGATCGCCGGCATCCTCGGCTTTACCGGCGTTTCGGCAGCCTCGGCGGATATTGCCCGGTTTCTGTTCTATGTCTTCGTGGTGATCTTCCTGGTCCTGCTGATCCTGGGCCTGACGATCTTCCGGGTATAGCGGCGTAGTTTGTCTCCGTCATTGCGAGGAGCGCAAGCGACGAAGCAATCCAGCTTTCGCGAAGAACTGGATTGCTTCGCGGAGCCTGTCATCGGGCGCGCATTCGCGCGACCCGTTGGCTCGCAATGACGATAGGGGGCCGGCAGTAGACCGACTCAGGCCACTTCCTCGATCTTGACCTTGTCGGGATAGAAGGCGAGGTGGCCGGAAATTTCGGTCATGGCCGGAAACGGACTTTCATAGGTCCAGATCGCATCTGCGATGGTTTTGCCGTCGGCATTGATGCTGAAATAATTTGCATCTCCCTTGTAGGGGCAATGCGTCACCCGCTCGCTGCGCGAAAGCAGTGCCATGTTCGCATCCTTGCGCGGCAGATAGTTGACGGCGGGATAGCTCGCTTCCTTCAGCGTCAGGGCATCGGTAGATTCGGCAATCACGACGCCGCCTGCGGAAACGCGCACGCGCCGCGGATTTGCCGTGATCGTAATCGGATGGTCGGGACCTGGTAGTTTCATGATTGTCCACCTTTCGGCCCGCATCGCACCGGGCCTTGCTGCGATCTTACAGCGAATATAGTGCGAGAAAGCGTGACCCAGAAGGCCATTCGCGCTAAGTTGAAGCACTTCAGCCGGTCGACCGGGCTGGAGCGGGGCGAGGGGAAAAGGAGAAATCTGGGATGCCGATGGACGCCCACGATATCGAATCGATGATCAAGGCCGCGATTCCAGACGCCGAGGTGACGATCCGGGATCTCGCCGGCGACGGCGACCACTACGCGGCCACCGTGATTTCGGAATCGTTTCGCGGCAAGTCGCGCGTCCAGCAACACCAGCTCGTCTATCAATCGCTTCGGGGCCAGATGGGCGGGGTGCTCCACGCGCTCGCCTTGCAGACCGGCGTACCGGACTGACCCGGCCGATCGGCCAGGGGATCAGCTAAGGCGGGGCATAAGCCGAGGGAGCAGAGCAGCGGAATGCCGTGGGACACCGAGCGCGGGCCGTTGTTTCGTCCCATCGTGCCGCATCAGCACAGCCGGGTCACCTACGCCGAATTGCTGTTCGATCTGGTGTTTGTGTTTGCGGTAACGCAGGTATCGCACACGCTGCTGTCGCATTTCACCCCGCTCGGCGCGGTGGAGACCACCTTGCTGCTGCTCAGCGTATGGTGGGTCTGGGTCTACACCTCCTGGGTCACCAACTGGCTCAATCCCGAGTTGACGCCGGTTCGCGTGCTCCTGTTCCTGCTGATGCTGGGCGGGCTCGTGCTGTCGACCTCGATCCCGCTGGCCTTCGATTCACGCGGGCTGTGGTTTGCGATCGCCTATGCCGCGATGCAGGTCGGCCGCACCGCATTTTGGCTGGCATCGACGCCGGCGCGCACCGCCGCCCGGATGAACACCATCCGCATCCTGGTCTGGCTGTCGGTCTCGGCCGTGTTCTGGATCGCCGGCGGACTGGCGCAGAGCCAAACGAGGCTGCTGCTGTGGGCGGTCGCGCTCGGCATTGAATATGTCTCGCCCGCGGTGCGGTTCTGGATTCCGAAATACGGCGCGTCGTCCGTGGCCGACTGGTACGTCGAAGGCGGTCATCTGGCCGAGCGCTGCGCCGGGTTCATTATCATCGCGCTCGGCGAATCCATCGTCGTGACCGGCGCGACCTTTGCCGATCTGAGATGGACCAGCGAGGTCGTCGTCGCGTTCCTGTCGGCCTTCGTGACGGCGCTGGCGATGTGGTGGCTTTACTTCCACAAGGGTGCGGAGGCCGGCTCGGAGCTGATCTCAAGTTCAAACGAACCGGGGCGGCTGGCGCGGCTCGCTTATACCTATCTGCATCTGCCGATCGTTGCCGGTATCATTCTATCGGCCGTTGCCGACGACCTCGTGCTCCAGCATCCCACGGGTCATTCCGATGTCAGGGTGGTCGTGAGCACGATTGGCGGCCCGATGCTGTTCTTGATCGGAGCGATCCTGTTCAAACACGCCATTCGTGGCTGGCTTCAGTTGTCCCACGGCGTCGGCATCATTGTACTCGGCGTGCTCGGCTGGTTTGGCGCCGGGCTGTCGCCACTGATGCTCTCGGTCGCGACCACGCTTCTGATGGTGATCGTCGCGACCTGGGAGTCGCTCTCGTTGCGATCCAACGCTGCCCGCTCCAAGACTCGGTCGGAAGAATCTCAGTCGGAAGCGACCAGCGCGTGAACCGAGAACAGGCCGGCTTCATCCGTCCAGGATTCAAGCAACGTCCAGCCCGAGACCCGTGCCAGCAAGTTGAAACGGTCGATGCTGTATTTATAGCTGCTCTCGGTATGGATGCTTTCGCCCGGACGGAATGAAAACTTCTTGCCGAGCACCTCGGCGGTCAGGGCCTTTTTACTGATCAGATGCATCTCGATGCGATGGCGCTCGCGGTTATAGATCGCGCGATGGATGAACGCGCCGACGTCGAAATCGCCACCGAGCTCACGGTTGATCCGGTGCAGCACATTAAGGTTGAAGCGCGCGGTGACGCCGGCGGTGTCGTTGTAGGCGTCGTAAAGGGTGCGCTCGTCCTTTTCGAGATCGACCCCGATCACCATTCTGGCGCCTTTGCCCAGAATCGCGCGGGCGCTCTTCAGGAAAGTGCAGGCTTCACCCGGTTCGAAATTGCCGAGCGTCGAGCCCGGGAAAAAGCCGACCTTCGGCATGTCGTGCACCGCCTCCGGCAGCTCGAACGGCGCGGTGAAATCCGCTGTGACCGGATGAATGGCGAGACCCGGATAATCCGCGCGCAGGGTCTGGGCCTGGGCGTTGAGGAATTCGCCCGATATATCGACGGGAACGTAGGCCCCGAGCCGGCATTCGCCGAGCAACAGCCGCACCTTGGTGGTTGCGCCGGCGCCGAATTCGACCAGCGCTGCGCCCGCAGGGATCATCGACGAGATTGCCTGGCCCTGGTCGCGCAGGATCGAGAGCTCGGTGCGTGTCGGGTAATATTCCGGCAGAAGGGTGATCTGTTCGAACAGCTCGGAGCCGGTGGAGTCGTAGAAATATTTCGGCGACAGCCGCTTCGGCGCGCGCGATAGATCGCCGATCACGTCGCGGGCAAATGCGGATGTCGGCTCATCGAGACGGTGCGCTTCGGCCAGAGCTGAGGCGTGCACATTCATGACAATCTCCCGGACGCGCTTTCCGGCGCGCAATAAAAAGAATTCTAGTTGGCGTAGTCGGCTAGCCGCAGGCCTGTGAACTGCCAGCGGTGGTGCGGATAGAAGAAGTTGCGATAAGTGACACGACTGTGACCATCCGGCGTTGCCAGCGACGAACCCCGCAAGATCAGTTGATTCACCATAAATTTGCCGTTGTACTCGCCGAGCGCGCCCTCGATCGCGCGATAGCCGGGGTAGGGCGAATAGGCGCTGCGCGTCCATTGCCACACGATCCCGAAGGCGTCGTTGAGAAGGCCAGCGCGAGCCGCTACTTCCCATTCCATTTCGGTCGGCAAATGTTTGCCGCGCCAGCGCGCAAAGGCGTCGGCCTCGTAATAGCTGATGTGGCAGACCGCATCTTCCGGATCGACCGGCTTCAAGCCGGCGAGCGTCATGATGTGCCATTGGCCGTCGATCTCGCGCCAGTGACCGGGGGCCTGCCATTGCTCGGCGGAGGCGGCCGCAAAACCGTCCATCAGCCAGAGCGTCGGCGTCGTGTAGCCGCCGTCCGCCATGAAAGCGATCCACTCGGCATTGGTGACGAGGTTGCGGGCCAGGCGGACCGGGCCAACGAGCGCGCGGTGAACAGGTTTTTCATTGTCGAAATGAAAGCTGTCACCGGCATGCCCGATACTGTGGATGCCTTCGTTGAGATCGATCCAGTCTTCGGAGCGACTTGCGGCCGGGAAACGCCACGATGGGTCGTAGGCAGGCGGAATCGGGTTTTGGGCGAAGGCGTGCAGGATGTCGGTCCACATCAATTCCTGATGCTGCTGCTCGTGGTTGAGACCAACCTCGACCAGCGGCGCGATCGCGGTCAGTTGGTCGTCGCCGGCTTCACGGAAGAATTTCACGACTGCCGCATCGACGTGACGGCGATAGGCCGTGATCTCCTCAGTGGAGGGCCGTGTCAGATCGCCGCGCCGGTGCCGGGCATGACGGGGGCCTGCGCTGACGTAATAGGAATTGAACAGGAAGGCGTAGTCGGGGTGGTAGGGCACATATCCCTTGCTGTGCTCGCCCAGCAGGAATTGCTCGAAAAACCAGGTGGTATGGGCGCGGTGCCATTTGGCCGGGCTTGCGTCCGGCATGGACTGGATCAGCTGATCCTCGGGGCTTAAGGGCGCCGCGCGACGTTCGGTCTCGTTTCGCACCGCGAGAAAAGACTCGGTCAGGTTATCGGCGAGGCCGATTTTTTCCGAAAATAACGACACAGGAGCGGCGGCAATGGCGGATACGGCGTTCGTCACTGGGGTACTCCGGGTCGCAGGAGGAGAACGTTGGCCTCAAGGGGTGGTTCCCTGAGAACAGCCTGTCCTAGATAGGGGTTCCGTTTCGGGAAAAAAGCCTCCAAAGGGCTTATCGATATGACCAAAGGTGGGTACTGGCGGGGGGAGCCGGCCGCCATTTCGACGGCTGGAAATGCCCCGCGGCATGCCAGCCTCGCGCCAATTTGCTTTGGATGCACAATCGTTTGGGGTACATATATGGGAGTCGCGGGGGCTGCTGGCGTAAGCCGCCGGATGGCCCGAGTGGGTGCGTCACCCGCCCAAAAGGAAGACGATATGAGCATCGAACAATTCATCGACAATGAAGTGAAGTCGAACGACGTCGTGCTGTTCATGAAGGGCACGCCGCAGTTTCCGCAATGCGGGTTCTCCGGCCAGGTCGTTCAGATCCTCGACCACATTGGGGTCGGCTATAAGGGCCTCAACGTTCTAGAGTCCGCCGATCTTCGCAACGGCATCAAGACCTATTCCAACTGGCCGACCATTCCGCAGCTCTATGTAAAGGGCGAATTCGTCGGCGGCTGCGACATCATCCGCGAGATGTTCCAGGCCGGCGAATTGCAGCAGCTCTTCGCCGACAAGGGCGTGCTGGCTTCAACCGTCGCCTGATCTAATCCAATGGCACGCCAAATCGGCGATGTGCGGCTCGAAGTCGCCGTCGCCGATATTACGACACTGCGTGTCGATGCGATCGTCAATGCTGCAAACACTTCGCTTCTGGGCGGGGGCGGCGTCGATGGCGCAATCCACCGGGCTGCAGGGCCGGCGCTACTCGAGGAATGCCGCAGCCTTGGCGGCTGCGAGACTGGCGGCGCCAAGATCACCAAAGGTTATCTTTTGCCGGCGAAGCATGTGATCCATGCGGTCGGTCCGGTGTGGAATGGCGGCGGTCGCGGCGAGGATGAGCAGCTCGCTTCCTGCTACAGCCACGCTATTCAGCTCTGCCACGCCAATAACCTGACCTCGGTTGCCTTTCCTGCGATTTCCACCGGCGTCTACCGTTTCCCTGCCGATCGCGCGGCCCGTATTGCGGTTTCGGCAGCGGTCGATGCGCTGAAAACCGCGCCCACCCTGCGCCGCGTGATCTTCTGCTGCTTTTCAAAAGAAAGCGCTGTCCTGCACGAACGGGTTTTGGCCGGGTTCGGCAAGCCTTGTGCCGATTGAGCGTGCGGCTACACTTCAGCCGACCTTGGCAGGCGGCGGATAAATCATGAAATTTCGGAAGTTCGGGGACCGCGCTGCGCGATTCCACGTCGCTGCGGCGCTGGTGCTTCTCTGGGCTGCGACGGCGGCCAACATCGCTGTCGCGGAATCGCCGCGCCATGTGTCGCGTCCTGTATCCTCTGGCTTTTCGGCGGAAGGGCTCGCGCAGGTCCGCGACTACATGCGCAACGAGGTCGCAACCGGCAAGATTCCCGGCGCCGTTCTGTTGATTCAGCAGCACGGCCGGCGAGTCCTGCTCGAGAACTTCGGGGTGATGGATGTCGACAGCCGGCGTCCGATGAGGTCGGACGCGATCTTCCGGCTCTATTCGATGTCGAAGCCGATCACCTCCGTGGCCGCCATGATGCTGGTCGACGACGGCAAGATATCGCTCGACGATCCGCTATCGAAATTCATTCCGGCCTTTGCCGAGACAAAGGTAGCCGTCGAAAAGCGCGACGCCGACGGCAAGGTGACGCTCGCCACCGAGCCCCTCATGCGTCCGATCCAAATTCTCGACCTGCTGCGTCACACCTCTGGCATCACCTATGAATTTTACGGCGAGACCCCGGTTCGAAAGCTCTATGCGAACAGCGACCTCTTTGAGGGCGACTTCGACAACGCGCAGTTCGCCGAAAGGCTCGCGAAATTGCCGCTCGCCGAACAGCCGGGCACGCTGTGGGATTATGGCCATTCGACTGACGTGCTGGGCCGCGTCGTCGAGGTCGTTTCCGGAAAGTCGCTGTTTGAATTCGAGCAGGAGCGGCTGCTTGGGCCCCTCGGCATGCGTGATACCGCCTTTCACGTCGACGATTCCAAGCGGGATCGCGTCGTTGAACCGCTGCCCGGCGATCGCTTCCACGGCTCCATTGCCGGTCTTGGCGATCCGATCCTGCGGCGGCGCTGGCAGTCCGGTGGTGCAGGGATGGTAGGTTCCCTCTTTGACTATGCACGCTTCGCGCAAATGTTGCTCAATGGCGGGACGTTTGACGGTCGGCGTTACCTGAAAGCAAAGACGGTCAAGCTGATGACGTCGGACCATGTGCCGCCGGAGACAAAGATCGCCCGCGACCACTTCTACTTTCCGAGCGGCGACAGCGGCTTTGGCCTCGGCTTTGCGGTTCGGACGGTGGCTACTCCGCCGCTGCCGACCGGAGAATATCGTTGGGACGGCGTCGGCGGCACCTTCTTCTTCATCGATCCTGACGACGACCTGTTTGCGATCTGCATGATGCAGTCGCCATCACAGCGCCAACGTATCCAGAACGAATTGAAGGCGCTGATTTATCAGGCGCTACGAAAATAGAGCGGGTGCGGCGATGTCGGCGCAGGAAACGGCGAAGGTTGCGGGTGGTTCTTCTCTCCGGCTGTTTGAACCGGCGTGCTGGCTTGGGCTTGCCGTCTATCTGGCGCTGGTAATCGGGTTCGCCTGGAATCCGAACCCGCTGGCGCAAGCCTTGGCGGCGATCGGCATCCTCGCCGCCCTGGTCCATGCGGCTTTATTTTATGGCTGGAAAGATAGTTTGGCGCTGTTTGCGATCTGCATCGTCATCACCTTCGTGATGGAAAATATCGGCGCCACGACCGGGTTTCCGTTCGGCCATTATCATTTCGAGGTCGGCGCAAACCTGCCTCATATCGGCGTCATCCCGGTTATCGTCGGGCCACTCTGGTTCGGCATGGGAT
>Ga0210386_10003214_pt1 | contig 13748 bp, 11 predicted proteins | sample IncBWH32OmetaG_FD_160091 | JGI IMG/M metagenome (GOLD analysis project Ga0210386, IMG submission 160091) | Forest soil microbial communities from Barre Woods Harvard Forest LTER site, Petersham, Massachusetts, United States - Inc-BW-H-32-O ... | reverse complement strand
GTCGAAATGAAGGCGCGGATAAAGGTGCGCACCATGCCGCCGCTGACGCGGCCGCTGGGCCCGGAAAACACTATCCAGGCTTCGAAACTGCCGATGTCGCGGGGCACAGCCCAGAAGTAATAGTGTTCGGTGAAGGAATCGTATCCTTCACCGGGACCAACGTAGATGAGCCCCGGCAAGTAGTAGGTGAGTTTGTCGACGTGCAGCGGGCCGGGATGCCGATTGGGTTCGGTGAAGTAGGCCTGTAACCCCCCGCCGGGAAGGGTTTTGCCGTCGATGTCGCCCCACCCCTTCGAGTCGGCTAAAGGCAGGCAGTTGCGGTGCAGCACGCCGAAGTGCGCCAGATCGGCGGCGGCGTCACTCTGATTGAGGTAGTTGTAAGGGAGTACCGCTCGGAAGACCACTAGGTTTTTTCGGCTGAGCACGGCGGCGGCGTGCGGGACGGCCTGCTCGACCGGGTCCGGCGTGTTGTCGCCCATGTAGACCCAGACGATGCCACCTATCTCCTGCACCGGATAAGCGCGCGCACGGATCCTGCCGCACGCCGGACTGTCGGGCTCGGCCAAATACGCCACACAGGTGCCAGCCCCGTCAAACGTCATCCCGTGATAGCGGCAGGTCAGCGTGCCCGGGCGAAACACCCCCACCTGTCCCAGCGACAACAACGCCGACCGATGCGGGCAGCGGTTTTCCAACGCCCGCGCCACCCCATCGCCGTCACGGAAAAACACCAGATTGTCCCCGGCCAGTGTCACCGGCACGACGCAGTTGTTTTTCAGCTGGCGGGTCTGCAGCGCCGGGTACCAATACTCCCGCAACCCCAAAAACGGGATCTTGTCCCAATTGGCCCGCACATACTCCCACGGCACATCGGCCAGCGAGTGCGGCTTTTCGGCCACCCCGTAGGGCAGCTTCCAAAACCGGTACATCGCCAGGCTGCTGCTGCGCAGCGGCTGCAGCCGCGGCACATCCAACCGCTCACGCAGACCTGGCAGCAGCCCCACCGCCCGGCGTGCCGCCGCGCCGAGCTGATAGCCCAGCACCGTGCGGGCCCGCGCCAACATGCGCACCGGCGGCAACACCGCCGCCAGCTGCGCCTCGCTCACCGGTAACGGTCGCTCGCGTTGGCTGAGTTCATTAGCCATCTGAGCAGCATGGATGAGTTTTCGTGGTGCCGACTCAGTAGAGCGATACTGCAATCTTGATTCTCATGTATGGAAAGTTCTCACACGATATGGTCGCGGCGACATGCTCCTGACGAGGCACAACCTCGTGACAATCGCCGGCGCCGATGCCAGCTAACACGAGGCCTAGAAACCCTCTGCCCTCGGTCATGCGGTCGACTCGCTGCGACCGCTGGGCTGTGAGCTACACACCAGGAGTGTCCTACTGTTCGCAGAATCTCAAATGCGCAGGTCAAAGCTATTCATGCGTCCGGCCGGTTGCGGCACATCCCACTGATTCTGGCCGGTTTCGCGGTGTTTTGTTCCCAAATCCGTTCCCAAGCTTCGTAACGCACACGGCTTAGTTAATTAGGCCGTTTGGGGCCGCGCAGACATCGTCGACGAGGATTCAGCCACCGCCCAGCACCTTAGCTCCCGAGGTGGTCAGGAACGTGCTGAAGCGTCGCGCGGCTGGGGTCAGGCGGCGGTCCTTGTGCCATACCGCCCGGACATGGCGATGCGCCGCGGGGTCGCGTAAGGCAATTTCGACGAGTGCTGGGTCGTGATGTGGCGCGCGCGGTAGCACGGCGACGCCCAGGCCGGCCCGCACAAGTCCGCGCAGTGTTTCGTGCTCTTCGCCCTCAAACGCAAGCTCTGGGGCGAACCCCGCTCGTTCGCACAACGAGTCAAACAACTGACGTAGACCGTGCTCGCGGGTCAGCCCGACGAAAGTCTCGTCGGCGGCTTGACGCAACTCAACTGATGCGCGGCCGGCGAGGCGGTGGTCGGAGGCCACAGTAAGGCACAGCCGCTCCTCGGCCAGGACCAGCGATTCCAGGCGATCGTCGGCCCGTGGCATCGACGCGACGACCACGACATCCAAGGCGCCAGCCCGCAGCTGGTCAAGGAGCACAAGCTCCGCGCCCTGCTTGAGGGTGAACGAGATATCGGGGAATGCGGCCAGAAACGCGTCGAGCAGCCGGGGTACGTCGCGAAGGCCGCGGCTGTGGGCGAAGCCGAGCGCGACGCGGCCCCGATCGGGATCGATGACCTCCTGGAGGTCTTGTCCGGCGGCGCGCAGGTTGATCAACGCCTGTTGTGCCGCGGGCAGGAACGCCCGGCCAGCCTCGGTCGCGATGATTCCACGCCCGCGCGGCTGGACTAACGGGGCGCCGATCGCGTCGGCGAGGCGATGCATGACCGCGCTGACGGTGGGCTGCGGCACCCCGAGCCGTTCTGCCGCGCGCCGCACGTGCTGCTCCTCCAAGACAGCCACCGCGATGGCGAGCTCCGGACTGATCAGCCGCAACCATTCAATATCTGGATCAAACACATCAGAAAGTTTATTGGACTGATCAATGCCGGGTGCGGGATCGTGACATTAACGGATCGAACACAGGACAAGATAAGGAAACCACCGTGACCGCCGACACGAACAACTCGATCAAGGCGATGCTGCAGAACAAGCAGTTCATCACCGCCCCGGGCGTTTTCGATCTGGTCTCGGCCAAGATCGCCGATCGCACCGATGCACAGGCGCTCTACATGACCGGCTATGGGGTGGTGGCCTCCTACCTGGGCCAACCCGACGCGGGCCTGGCCACCTACACCGACATGCTCAACCGCGCCGAAGCGATCGTCGATGCCATCCACAAGCCGCTGATCGCCGACGGCGACACCGGCTACGGCGGGCTGCTCAACGTCGCCCACACCGTGCGCGGCTATGAGAAAGCCGGCGTCGCGGTGATCCAGATCGAAGACCAACACTTTCCCAAGAAGTGCGGCCACACACCCAACCGCCACGTGGTCCCTACCCAGGAAATGGTCAACAAGATCAAAGTCGCCTCAGACGCGCGCTCGTCGGCGGACTTCCTGATCCTGGCGCGCACCGACGCGCTGACGTCGCTGGGCCTCGACGAGGCATTGCGACGCGGGGAGGCCTACGCGAACGCCGGCGCAGACATCCTGTTTATTGAAGCGCCGGAATCTAAAGAGCAGATGCGCAAGATCGGCGCCGCGTTCGACGTGCCCGTCTTGTCCAACCAGGTGCACGGTGGCGTCACTCCGATCCTGCCGCCCTCGGAGCTGCAGCAGATGGGCTTCGCCGCCGCGCTATATCCCCTTGCCGGGCTGTTCGCTGCAAGTCACGCCCTGGCCAGCGTGTATCAGGCCCTGGCACAAGGCAAGCCGGTCTCAGAGCCGATGTGCTCCTTCGGTGACTTCGTGGACATGATCGGCTTCCCGAAGGTGTGGGAATTCGAACAGAAGTACGCCGGTCTACTGGCGCAAGATCAGATCTAACCAACTCCGCGAACCCACTCGCGTTGCGTCGAACACGGCTCAGCCAGCCTGTCCGGCCGCAGAGGTCCAACCAAGGAAGCAAGGAGGAGATCAATGACGAGACCAATCACGTCAATCCGAGACGGCAGGTCAGCGTCACATGCTGCTGATGTCGCGCCTGAAGGTGCCGGCCAGCCCACTGATCCGGCTGGCCCGACAGGCCGCCTTTCGACCTGGCTTGCCAACACGACGCTCGACGACGTTCCGGCGCCGGTACGCGAACGCGCCAAGCACCTCATCCTCGACGGGGTAGCCTGCGCCCTGGTCGGCGCGCAACTGCCCGTGTCCCGAGTGGGGGTAAAAGCCGTCACTGCCCTCGACGGCGCCGGCGATGTGGCCTTGATCGGGTGGGCGCCAATTACCACTAGTCCTACGTCGGCGGCAATGCTCAACTCCAGTTTCATCCAAGGCTTCGAGCTCGACGACTACCACCCGATCGCGCCCCTACATAGCAATTCCCTCGTGCTGCCAGCGATGCTCAGCGCCGCCCATCAGGTCAAATCCGTTTCCGGGGCGCGCTTTCTACTGGGCGCGATCCTGGGCTATGAGACGGGGCCGCGGGTCGGGCAAGCGCTCGGCGGCCTGGAGATGCTTTCCCGCGGCTGGCATTCGGGAGTGGTCTTCGGCACGCTGTCGGCCGCGGCCGCGGCCGGAGCGATCTATGGACTGAATGCTGCGGGCTTCGAAGATGCGCTGGGAATGGCCGCCACCCAGTCCTGCGGTCTGATGTCGGCACAGTTCGAATCGATGGTCAAGCGCATGCAACACGGCTTCGCCGCGCGCAACGGGCTAACCGCCGCCGCGTTGGCCGCCGGTGGCTACACCGGGATCAAGCGCGTCTTCGAGCGCCGATATGGCGGATACCTCGCCACCTTCGGCCAGGGCCACCCCACCGACGCCACCGCCATCTACAAGGGTCTCGGCTCGGTATGGGAGACCCAGCGCATCGCCGTGAAGCCCTATGCCGCAATGGGTCTACTGCATGCCGCTATCGACGCCGCGCTCAAGCTGCGTGCTACGGGCGAGGCTGCCATCGATGAGATCGCGCGTATCGATATCGTCATGTCTGAAGCGCCCTACAGCCATGGCGGATGGCAAGCCACACGGCCACTGACGACAATCGGCGCGCAAATGAACGCCGCCTACGCTGTCGCCGTCGCACTCCTCGACGGGTCGGTGCTCATCGACCAATTCAGCCAACGACGCATCAATAGCGACGATGTGTGGAGGCTCATCGACCGAACACACACGCATCACGAGAAGTCCTACGATGCCTTGCCGGAAAGTCAGCGTCTCACGACACGAGTCGTGATCACCTTCCATGACGGCACAACTCGTGAGCAGGTGGTCACCCAGCCACGCGGCACCGGGGACCACCAACTCACCAACGCCCAAATCGTGGACAAGTACCGCAACCTGACCCAGTTAGTGATCGAGACCGACCGCCGACACGCCATCGAGAACGCGGTGCTCGGCCTCGAGACGCTCGACGACATCGCGATCCTGACAGGCATGCTCAACCCGCCGGTGAACGCGGCGCTCGCTTAATACCCTGAGTGCCGCGAGTTTCAATTATCAGTAAAGAAAGTTCTCACAAGCCGAGTCGGTCGGCAAGGTCGTAAGGCACCATTGCACGACGTTCGAACGACAACTGTCGTCAAAACCGTCGTCAGCTCGACCGTGAATGGCCCTAATTGAGCCAAGAATTCGCCAAACTGCCTAGTCAAAAGAGTGGAGCTAAGGGGACTCGAACCCCTGACCCCCACACTGCCAGTGTGGTGCGCTACCAGCTGCGCCATAGCCCCAGATGTTGTGCCCATCGAAGCTACACCACGGCCTGCCAGCCTTCAAAGTCGCTGGTCACGCGGCCTGCGCGATCGCGTCAGCGCAGCGGGTCGAAGTCGCGCAGGCCTGGCGGCTGCTTGCCGGTGGTGATCTGCTCGGCCAACAGCCGCCCGGTCGCCGGTCCCTGCTTCATGCCCCACATGCCGTGGCCACCCGCGACGAAGATACGGTTCTCCAGCACCGGGCCCACCAGCGGACGCCCGTCCGGACTCAACGGACGCGGGCCAACCCAGGTCTCGTCGCGCTCGGTCCAGCGAACCCCGTCGAAGAACTGGCCCGCCGAATCGACAATGGCGTCGACGACGGCGGCAGAGGCCGGCGCTTCGGGGCGACGCAACTCCATCATGCTGGTGACCCGCAGCTTCCCATTCAACGGCGTGCACGCCACCCGCACACCCGGCAGATAAATCGGCCCGAACACCGGACGCTCCACCGGCACCGTGAAGGAGTAGCCACGCCCGGCCTGCACCGGAACCCGAACCCAGCGGCTTACCAGTTTCGGCAACCACGCGCCGGTCGCGATCACCGCCACGTCGGCGGTGAGCGCAGGACCACTCCGGGGTTGCACAGCGACGCCGTGTCCCGAGGTCCGCACGTCGGCGACATCCACGGTGTCCAGTGCTCCGCCACGTTCGACGACCGAGCGACCCAGCGCCTGCACGAACCGTCCGGGATCGACGAACCGCTGACCGTTGATCCGGATGCCGACGGCGACTCCGCTCGAGGCCAGCGGCACCTGCTCGCGCAACTCCGCATCGGTGAGTTCCGTGGTGGAGCTGAGCTGTCCGGCATCCCGCAAACGCTGCAGCTGCTCGAGCAGATGTTCGGCGTCTGCAGAACTGCGGAACAACGCGGTGATCGGCGCGTCGGTGATGGGGGCGTCCACCCCGTTGGAGACCAGCTCGTCGTAAGCCGCCATGCACTCGTGGTTGAGCGTCAGGTTCGCCCGCACCGCGCGCGTCCATGACGACTCCCGGCTGTTCGCGGCGAACCGCAGCAAGAATCTCCACAGGGTCGGATCGGCGCTCAGTGGAATCCGCACCGGCGCAGCGCGATTCGGCAATGACCGCAGCGCGTATCGCAGCGTTCGCGGGTCGTTGAGCGGCACACTCAGCGCCGGAGCGATCCATCCGGCGTTACCCCAGGAGGCGCCCGCCGCGACGCCGGTGCGGTCGACCACCGTCACGGAGACACCGTGCTCTTGCAGAAACCACGCCGTCGACAACCCCACGATGCCGGCACCCACGACGATCGCTGATCGCGGTCGAATCCGGTGGATGTCAGCCATCAAGAACCTCCCGAGCGACGCCGTCGATGTCTATGGTGGCGCGGAGGCGCGCTCATTGCCGTCGACGCTGCTCAGGCCAGTTCCGAGGCGGTCCCGGCCTCCCATTCACCGGGCGGCGGCGTGTGACCCACCACCCGCGTTTCCGGTGCGAACATCCAACCCACCCCAGCGGCCAGCAGCACGATCCCGCTGAGCATAAATCCCCATCCGTAGCTCAGGTGCTCAGCAATCTGAGCCACCGACAACGATCCGACGATGGCGCCCAGATCAACCATCATCTGAAACGTCGACACCGCGGTGCCCGTGCGTGCCGTGCTGCCCAGGATGTCGGCGATCGCCGCCTGCTGCGGTGAGGTAAAAACGCCCGAGGCCGCGCCCGCCACGCACGCCGCAACGAGGAAGACGGGGATGGACGACGACGCGCCCAACCAGATGGTCGCCACCCCGGAGGCGAGGAGCCCGGCGATCACCAGGCCGCGCCGGCCGATCCGGTCGGACAGATAGCCGCTGGGCCACACCACGACCAGGTTGCCGAGCGCGAACATCCCCAGCACCAAACCCGTCATCCGGGGCCCGCGGCCCAACACGTCCGACACGAAGAGCGGCACCACCGCCATGCGCAATCCGAACACCGCCCAGCCTGTCGCGAAGTTCGACGCAAGCGCCGCACGGTACGCGCGGTGCCGAAGCGCGGCACGGAACGTCACCGCCTGCTCGGCGTGCTCGGCGGGCGCACCCAGCGTCGATCGGCGCAAGCTATAGGACACCACGACCGCTGTGAGCAGCACCGCCACTCCGTAGATGAGAAAGGGTGCTTTGAGCCCTAAACCTGCGGTCAGACTGCCCACCAGCGGACCGGCGACCGAGCCGATGAGAAACGAGGTCACGAACAGGCCCGCGACCCGCCCGCGCGCGTCGGCCGGGCTGATCCGGATCATCAGACCCAACGCGGAAATGAAGAACATCGTCGAGCCGATGCCGCCGATCGCGCGGTATACCAATAACTGCCAATAAGTTTGGGCGAACGCGCATGTGGCGGTGGACACCGACACGATCAGCAGCCCGGCCACGTAGACCCACCGCTCCCCCAGCCGCTGCACCAGCAGTCCAGTGGGTGGAGCGGAGAAGAGCCGCATCACCGAAAAAATCGTGATCGAGAAGGTCACCGCGCCGAGGCTCACCCCGAACGTTCGGGCGAAGGCCGGCAATACCGGCGAAACCACACCGTAGCCAAGCGCGGCCACCGCGTTCGCCGCGATCAGCACCCAGGCTTCACGCGGCAGACCCATCGATTTGCGACGCCAAGCGCTGAAGCGAGCGCGGCGAGCGACGAGGGTCACCCGATGACTTTATCCACAACCTCCTGGGCCGCTTGCTGAACCTCGGCTAAATGCTCCGCGCCGCGGAACGATTCGGCGTAGATCTTGTAGACGTCCTCGGTGCCCGACGGCCGTGCGGCGAACCAGGCATTGGCCGTGGTCACCTTCAGTCCGCCCAGCGGCGCATCGTTGCCGGGCGCGGTGGTCATCTTTGCGGTGATCTGCTCTCCCGCCAGCTCGGTGGCGCTGACCTGGTCCGCTGACAGCTGTGCCAGCCGGGCTTTCTGCTCGCGGTCGGCGGGCGCGTCGATGCGCGCATAGGTCGGGGCGCCGTATTTCTCTGTCAGCTCTGCATAGCGCTGGGACGGCGTGGCGCCGGTGACGGCCAGAATCTCGGCTGCCAGCAACGCCAGGATGATGCCGTCCTTGTCGGTGGTCCACACCGATCCGTCGCGCCGCAGGAACGACGCCCCCGCCGACTCTTCACCGCCGAAACCGATGGTTCCGCCGATCAGACCGTCGACGAACCATTTGAAACCGACCGGCACCTCGACGAGTTTGCGGCCGATGCCGGCGACCACCCGGTCGATGATCGATGAACTGACCGCGGTCTTGCCGACGGCGATGCCGTCCGGCCAGGACGGCCGGTGGGTGTAGAGGTAGTCGATGGCGGTGGCCAGATAGTGGTTCGGGTTCATCAACCCGGCGTCCGGGGTCACGATGCCGTGCCGGTCGGAGTCGGCGTCGTTGCCGGTGGCGATCTGGTAGCGGTCGCGGTTGGCGATCAGTGACGCCATCGCATCCGGGGAGCTGCAGTCCATCCGGATCTTGCCGTCGTGGTCGAGCGTCATGAATCGCCACGTCGCGTCGACCAGCGGATTGACCACGGTCAGCTCCAGGTTGTGCCGCTCGGCGATGGCTGCCCAGTAGTCCACGCTGGCCCCGCCGAGCGGGTCGGCGCCGATCCGTACCTCGGCCTTGCGGATGACGTCGATATCGACCACGTTCGGCAGGTCGTCGACGTAGGCGTCCATGTAGTCGTGGCGCTGGGCGGTCTGCAGCGCGCGGGCCAGCGGCACCCGCTTCACCGTCTCACTATTCCGCAGAATCTCGTTGGCCCGCTTGGCGATTGCGTTCGTCGCATCGGTTTCGGCGGGGCCGCCGTTGGGCGGGTTGTACTTGAACCCGCCGTCATATGGCGGGTTGTGCGACGGCGTCACCACGATCCCGTCGGCCAGCGCATCTGTGCGGCCGCGGTTGTAGGTGAGGATCGCGTGGCTGACCGCCGGGGTCGGCGTGTAGCGGTCGGCCGAGTCGATCATGGCGACGATGTCGTTGGCGGCCAGCACCTCCAGCGCCGACACCCAGGCCGGCTCCGAGAGACCATGCGTGTCGCGGCCGATGAACAACGGCCCGGTGGTGCCGTGCGCGGCACGGTATTCGACTATGGCCTGAGTGATCGCCAAAATATGGGCTTCGTTGAATGCTCCGTTGAGTGCCGAGCCGCGGTGACCCGACGTGCCAAACACCACCTGCTGAGCGACGTCGTCGGGATCGGGTTCGATTGAGTAATACGACGTGACCAGATGGGGCAGATCGACGAGGTCTTCGGGTTGAGCCAATTGACCGGCACGCGGGTTGTCCACCATGGCTACCAATTCTGCCTGTGCGCGCCGCCCCCTGGGGCTGCGTCAGTTGGAGTTCCGCCATACGCTGCGTAGCGCACCGGCAAACGAAGGGAATCGACTCAGTGGCATACGACTACCGCGAGTTGGCCGCCGTCTTCGTAGGCGGCGCGCTGGGCACGTTGGCGCGCACCGGCCTCGCCAGCCTGGTGGTCGCCGACCCGACGCGCTGGCCGTGGCCGACGTTCATTGTGAACATCGTCGGCGCCTTCCTGGTGGGCTACTTCACGACGCGGTTGCTGGAGCGGTTGCCGTTGTCGAGCTATCGTCGGCCCCTGCTCGGGACCGGGCTGTGCGCTGGGCTCACCACCTTCTCGACCATGCAGGTCGAAACCCTGAAAATGATCGAACACCATGACTACGGCCTGGCCGCCGGGTACACCGCCGCCAGCATCCTGCTGGGCTTGCTGGCGGTGTATGTGGCCACCGCTGTGGTGCGTCGAGTACCGGTGCGATGATCGTCTGGGTTGGCGTGCTGCTCGCCGGCGGATTCGGTGCGGTGCTGCGGTTTCTCGTTGACGGCACGGTGGCCCGACGGGCGGCGCGTTCGTTTCCGTTCGGGACGCTGGCGGTGAACATCAGCGGCGCCGCGCTGCTCGGCCTGCTCGGCGGCCTGGCGTTGAGCCGGCACGCCGCATTGGTCGCCGACACGGCCTTCATCGGTTCCTACACCACGTTCTCCACCTGGATGTTGGAAACCCAGCGGCTCGGCGAGGAGCGTCAGGTCCGTGGCGCGGTCGCCAATCTTGTCGTCAGCATCGTGTTGGGCATCGCCGCCGCGCTGCTCGGGCAGTGGATCGCGGGGCGACTCTGAAGTCAGGTGAGCGCGGGCACGACCTTGTCGACAAGCAGCTGCACCGACTTCCACGCTTCGTCGATCGGCATGCCGCCGACCAGCGGGTGCAGCACGATCGGTCCGTAGTCGGCGGCATTGGTTTCACGGCGGACTTCGGCGATCAGCTGGTCGGGAGTCAGGAAGCGGTATCGTCCCGACGCCCTGACCTCGTCCAGCGTCTGAACTCCGGGCAGGTGCATGAGCGAGCGTTGGTCTTGCGACCAGCCGCCGTAAGTGACTGCCTCCCACAGAATGTGCTCGCCGAGCTCTGCCCACGCTCGTTCGGGGTCTTCATGCAGGTAGATCATGCCGCGGTTGATTGGCCCGGGCATGATGACCAGGGGCGCAATCCCGACATCAGCGCACAGCTCGCGATAGTAGGCGGCGACGTCGGGCAGATGGTCGGCCAGGCTGAGGGGAAGGCGAAAACGCGCCGCTCGCCGTGCCGTGACGCGCGCGCCTCCCCCAACGTAGAGCGGCGGATGTGGACGCGTCCAGGTTCCGGTGCAGACCCCGGCCGCTGAATCGGCGCCTGACCACACGGCCAGCATTCGCTCGATCAGGCTGTCCATCAGCGCGCCGCGCTGGCCGAAATCTACTGCGAGGGTGTCGTATTCGACGGTGCGGTAGCCCAGACCAACGGTGGTGTGCAGTCGACCGCGGCTCATGTTGTCGACGAGTGCGATGTCTTCGGCGAGCCGAACCGGATTCCACAACGGTCCGAGCGCGCAGTCCACGCTGGCGATCAGCGTCGAGGTTCGCGCCAGGAACATCCCCGCCGCCATGATCGGGTTGCAGCTCCATCCGTGCCCGGTCGCGTGGTGCTCGTCGACGCTCACAGTGGTGATTCCCCGGGACTCCCCCCACTGCGCCAGTTCGAGTGCGGCACGGACTAATTCGCTTTGCGTGCGTGGATCTCCGTGCGGCGAGGCGAAGTTGAAACGCAGCACCGTCAGCAGCATGTCCGACCTCCGGTCAGGCTCTAAGCCGGCGCCGCCGCCGACTGCAGGAACGCGGGAAAGTCGGGGAACAACGCGCGGTCGACGATCTCGATACGGGTGCCGAACGCGTCGATGTAGTAGGCGAACAGCGCCAGATCCGGCGGCGAAATATCAGCGGTGGCTTCGAAGGTGAAGCCGTCGGCCTCCAGCATCCGTGCGGTCTCGGCGAGATCGTCGGTGAAGTATCCGAGGTGATGGACGGAGTTGCCCGGCGCCGCAATCCACGGACTGTCGGGCACCTGCTGGATCAGTTCCAGGTGGGGACTCTGCAGCGAGTAGACGAACGTCGAGGTGAGTTCGCGGCTTCCGTTCGCGGTGCGGAACGGCAGCGTGTATGTCAACGGGGTGATCCACCGGTAGCCGGCCAACGCGCTCAGTCGGGCCATGGCGGCCTCGAGATCGGCTACCACGATGCCGGTGTGGTAGTAATCCTCCGGCCGTAATGCGAATGCCATGTTCTTCCTTCTCGTTTCAGATGCAGTCCGATGCGCCGTCGACGACGAACACCGCGCCGCTGGTGTACCTGCTTTGTTCGGTGCACAGAAAAGCCACCGTGGGTGCTATCTCCCCGACGGATCCAAAGCGCCCCAACGGAATGTGAGCCAGCTCGGACTCGACCAGCTCTTCGGCGATATGCATGGGTGCGGTCATCGGCGTGTCGATGGTGCCCGGCGCGACCGCGTTCACCCGGATTCCCTTGCCGGCCCATTTGACGGCGAGATTTCTTGTGACGTCGATGACCCCGGCTTTCGCGGCGCCGTAGCCGGGTACCAGCGGAACGGCTCGCAACGCAGACATCGACGCCAGGTTGACGACGCTGGCGCCTCCGCTGGCCGTCGATGCCTTCAGCGCTCGGTAGAGCGCGACGGTCAGGCGGTAGGGACCGGTCAGGTTCAGCGCGACCGACGCCTCGAACCCGTCCGGCTTCGACTCGTCAAGGCCGCCCGGGAAATTCGCTCCGGCGTTGTTGACCAGCACATCCAGCCGGGTGAAGTGCCGAGCCAAAGCATCCACCGAGTCGTGGTCGGTGATCTGTAACTGGCGATAGGTCATGCCGGACAGATCGAGGTCGTAGTCCGCCGCGGCCGGTTTGGTCCCGGTGATGGTGACCTGTGCCCCGGCGTCCCGAAACAACACGGCGGTCGCATGCCCGATACCGCTGGTGGCGCCGGTAATCAGCGCCTCGGTGCCGGTGAAGTCGAAGCTCACTCGCGCTGTCATGAGTTTCTCGCTATTTGTGCGGTGAGCCAGGCTCTTTCCCAGAAGTTGGTCGTATCGGCCAAGAGCTTTTCGTGGGCTTCTCTGAGTACCTCGCGAGCCCCCGGATGGTCCGCCTGCGCCGTGGAAACCAGCTCGGCAAGGTGGATGGCATGCAGTGGGCGGCCGGCACCAAGGTGCGTTCGGGCCTGTTCCACGAGTGCGTCGGCGCCGGCCAATTCGACCACGTCGGCGCTGACGGCGTCGAAACCAACCGGATAGAGCTCGGTCGTCGACCGATGGTGAAACCAGCCCGAGTAGTTCTCCCAGATGGCCCGCACATCCCAGGCGACCTTTCCATAGCCTTGACCCACTTCGTATTCCGCGGGCAAGGTGATCTCCCGCATCAGGGTCCGGACGTCTTTGCCGGCGTTCATCCCGGCGACCGTCTGGTCGTGAATGTACTGGATGGCGTTGCGCAGCCGGGTCAGCTCGGCGTCGATGCGCTCGGCGCCCGAGATCGGCGCGAAGTGGCCGGTCACCAGGAGTTCGGCTTGCAGATCACGAACACGTTCGACAGAGGCGATGGCGGTCAACGCATCCCGGTACCGGTCACCTCGCATCGTAACCAGGTTGGGGATATGCCCAAAGATCGGACCGAAAGTATTCCCGCACAGGCAAATCCGCTCGTCCGGGAGCCACACCACGAGGGAGTCGTTGGTCTCCCCACCGGGCACGGAGATCAATTCCATACGCCGCCCGCCGACCTCCAGCGCGAGGGCGTCTTCGAAGTCGAGATCAACACTGGGAACACTCTGGGCCGGCAGACGCTTGGTGCCGAGCCGGCGTTGAATGGCCTGGATGCCGGTCGCCAACGTGTCTTTGAAGGCGAACGCGCTGCGGCTGGCCCGGTACGGGATGAGGCGTTCGTTATCATCTCGCCATGAGGTCCAGTTCGCTTGTGCGACAACCGTTGTATCCGGGTCCCGCACGCTGTCCAAGCCGCCGACATGGTCGACGTGCCCCTGGGTGAAGATGATGTAGCGCACCGGCGAGGAGTCCACCGCGTCGAAGT
>Ga0210386_10003206_pt1 | contig 13768 bp, 12 predicted proteins | sample IncBWH32OmetaG_FD_160091 | JGI IMG/M metagenome (GOLD analysis project Ga0210386, IMG submission 160091) | Forest soil microbial communities from Barre Woods Harvard Forest LTER site, Petersham, Massachusetts, United States - Inc-BW-H-32-O ... | reverse complement strand
CGAAGTCGCGCCCAGCGCCGCTCATCTTCGAGCTCGCTGATCATCTGCAGCAGTTCGTGGGTGTCGTAGTCTACCCATCGCGAGGTGGCGGCACCGCGACCGATCCGCGCCTTCTCGCCACCCTCGTCCGCCTTGAGGCCGTCCTCTGACGCAGAAACCTCCTCGCCGAAAGGCCTGTCGTCGTTAGGGAAAGCGAGGTTCAGGGGACCAGTGCTGGCCCTCTTTGGCTGGGTTTCCGCGGGCTCACGGGGCTCTTGCGCGGTGGGTTTGGCTTCACTGGTCGGCATGCATGCGGGCTGCGGCTGCCTCGGGCACAATGCCCGGCCAGCTCTGCTTCGATTCCTTCTGGTCTATTCTCTCATTCCCGGCGTTTTAACAAAACCAGAGGATCTGCCTTATCACGGGTTTCAAGCGGGTCGCCGCTCCCATATCTCGCGTCGACTTCAGACCTTCGATTCCGTGATGCAACATCCGGTTTGGTTTGCGGCCAATTGCGCACGCAGATAACCCAGGACCGTACAATTGATCTTTTGACACAACCCCATCGACGTAGACCGGTCGCCGGGAGCCCTGGGGATTTGGACGTTATTCGAGGGGAAAGGGACGTTTTTGAAGCATTTTTTTCAAGCCTTTTGGCTCAAATGGAAGCTGGTTATCCTTCCGGTTCTCATCAAATGGGGAATTCTGGGCGCATGGGCGGTGGCGCTGATGGACTCCTCGACTATTCCTGTCCCCATGGACGCCCTGATTGCGGTCTGGGTATGGAAGGATCAGGGACATTTCTGGGCCTACTGCCTGATGGCGGCCATCGGTTCCGCAATCGGCGGACTGCTGCCATATGCACTGGGCCGGGCCGGGGGTGAGTTGTTCATTCTGAAGCGCGTTAACCGGGAACACTATGAGCGCATGAAGCTGCGGTTTGAGAAGCAGGAGTTTCTGGCTATGGCGATCCCCTCCGCCCTGCCGCCGCCGACGCCATGGAAAGCCTTTGTGTTTGCCGCAGGCGTGTTTGAGATGCGGGTCGTTCCGTTCATGCTGGCGGTGTTTACGGGCAGGATGGTGCGCTGGCTGGTGCTTTCGCTGCTGGTGATCAAGCTGGGGCCGGGGGCGCTGGGGATTGTGCAGCACCATTCGGTGACAGGACTGCTGGTGGTGTTGGGGCTGGCTGTCATCGGGTTCGGAATCTGGTGGATGCGGAAGCGGCAGACAGGCGAGAGTCGGCTCGAGGGTTAGTGGTTTCGCATCTGGCGCGGATTCAGATGGCGCCATGCGCCCGCACGAAGCTGTGGCGCGAAATGAAAGGAAAAGAGACTCGCATTGATATGCCCCTTGGACTGTGTCCGTGGGGCATATCAGGACTACGTTTCAGGATGACAAGGGCCAATCGGTTTCTATCGGACTGCGAGGGCACTGGCGTCCCGCTCGAAGCGCATTTTGCGAACGAGCACCGGAACGCCGAAGGCGACGCCCACAACGATTGCGGTGGAGAGCAGGTCATTGCGATAGAACGGCACCGCGGCCGCGTAGCAGGTGGCGAGTCCAGCCAGCGTACGGGGATACATGGTGCCTCCGGCCCAGACAGCATAGTTGGAAATGAGGAAGAAGGAAGTGGGTCCGAGAACGACGGCGGCGCCTGCACGCAGCCAGGAAGTCTTCGACTTCAGCAGAATGTATCCCAACAGCATGACAGCCAGATACCAGGCCCAGGTTGTGACGTAGGCGGTCCAGACAAAGCTGTAGTGGTAGGCGAAGACGGTGAGGCAGTAATCGGTAACCATGAGGGCGGCCAGAGGAGCCAGCATCTCGCGCCATGAGCGCCGCGCGCCGAAATAGAGCAGGGCTCCGCCGACAGCGGTGAAGTTCAGCCAGCCGTGATGAGGCATCACGCGGGTGAGAATGGCAAGAACCAGTAGCAGATAAGCAGGCATGAACACCTCTGGTAAAGGAATGCCGGAGCGACTGCACCGGTGGAGAGAACAACATAACCATTCTCGTGCGTGAAAGCCGGGTGGTCAACCGGTCAGAGGCACGGGATGAATAAAAGTTTTCATGCGCTTGAGAAAAACAGCTCTAGTTGCCGGCTTGAAGAATAGTGCAGGAACAACACGCCGGTGACGACGGTGTTGAACCAATTAATTACCTTTTGCGCAAATGCAGCGCTAGCGGTGTTGCGCGCAGAGCGAATTTAACGCATTGTAAAAGCAAGGAATTTTTTCTTTGAGAATTCAGCAGCCATTCACGGTCGCGGCGCTGGCTCTTGCCCTGGGAATACCGGCATTTGCACAGAGCACATCGGGCACAGGTGTGGATACACCTGCACCTCCGACACCCGAAGTTACATCAACTCACGCGGGTGAGCAGGCTGCTCCTGCGGTTATATCGACCCCAGCTGTCAAGATGCTGGAGGATTTCCGGGCATCGGACGTGAAGTTTGATCTCAGTGAACTGCTGGATATTCTGCGCGACCACCGACACGAGGGATGGGTGCTGGCAGCGTATCCCGATCCGAAGACCAGCCAGCCGCTGATCGGCGCGGGATTCAGCCTGGATCTACCGGCGCGCGCGCACCCGCAGCCCGATCCGCTCAATCCGCACCCGTTTCTGGAGCCTTCGTCGGCTGATTTGTGGCAGGCGGCGGGATTCGATCCAGCGCGGCTCGATGACATTTTGAGTGTGTTCCACGAACGCCGCAGCGAATGGAGCAAGCGCACCTGGCGGCGGCAGCTATTCAGCCTTCCACCGCAGATTTCAGACGAAGATGCAATGCAACTCGTGCGGGTCGGCGCCATCCAGGCGATTTACAACGCGCGGGCGTATTGCAGAAATTTCGACGAGTTGACAGGGCCGCAGCAGATGGCGATGGCGCAGCTCGTGTATCAGATGGGCGTGAACCTGGAGCACTTCAGCTCGTTTCTGGCGCTGGTGAATCCGGGTGCGGGGCCGCGGGCCGAGGCGGCTGGTCTGACGGGAACGGCGCAGGATGGGCCGGTGGCGCTGGATCAGACATCCGAGTACTGGACAGGCGTACAGAAGTCGCTGATGACTACACAATGGGCACGACTGTATCGCACACGGGCGATCTCGGTGATTGCGATGCTTGATCCTGCATACGGGGATGATCCGACGGCAGCGGAGCGGCGCGTGGGCGTCGTGCTGCGGCCTGCAGTTGTGCATCGGCGGGGACGGCCTGCGGCGACGACGCGGGAAATTGCGGCGACCACAACGCATCGCGGACACGCGCACAAGGCGGGACGGAGCACGCGGACTCGGAGCCGGAAGCGGGCGTAAGCTTCCGGGATCGTTGCTAGACTGCTCGAAAATCCAGACTGCTCGAAAATCTACCCTTCCAACTTCTCTGAGAAAACCGCCGCTTCTCTTTAGGCTCCATTTTCTTTAATCGGCCGACCCTGCCGGGGCGGCGGCGGATCTCTGGGCAATTGCGAACCCAGGATTTCATCCTGGGCTATTCTCGACTCCTCCCTCTGGGAGGACGAGGAGTTGATTAGGCCCAGCACCGAACAGGCGCAAAGGGCTTTCGAGATTTTTGCTCGGGAACGGCTACTATTTTTGTTCTTTGCCGCCCATTTCCTGGCCGGCTTCCTCGCGGTTGTCGATGATGTAGACGGCACCGCCCAAGCCTGATGGCGGTCGGGAATTCCCGGTTCCTCGGAAGTCGTAGCCGAAGCGCAGATCGCTAAACGTAACAGTGGTCCACGTGCGACCCGGCGGCAACTGCGGTGGGTCGATGCCGGGGACCTCCACCTGGCCGACGTCTTGCACGACGGCCCAGCGGCCCCAGTCGAGATAGACCTTGCCTAATTGCGTCTGCTTGGCGGCTTCGACGGCGGGGGTGTCGGGGGGTTTAAAGAGCTGGTCGGTCTGCGGATCGCTGTCGATGTTTCCGGATCGCGTGTTGACCTCGGCGAACTGGTAGAAGTTCTGCGTCTCGACAATCACATGCCAGCGAAAGGGATTCCATGGATAAGGCTCGGCAGCGATCCGATCCACGGGCACCGTGGTGATGGGGTTGTTGCGGATAAGGCCTTCGGCCTGGGCGTGCTCGGCATAGCGCAGACACCACACCAGGAACATTCCAGCAAGCGCGAAGATGGCCCAGCCACGGCCACGGAATTGAGTGCGTTTCGAACTGATCTCGCGATCTGCGAGGCCAAGAATCCCGGGGATGATCAGGGCCGAAAAAAGCAGCAGCCACAGTGCAGGCTCGGCGATGAAGACGAAGCTACCCGCATACCACCTCGGATTAAACGGGAAGAAGGGCCGGACGCCGTAGTTGTTCGTCCAGTCGAGCAGGATGTGACTGAGCGCGGAGATGAATGCGGCGAGATAGACCCATCGCCATTGAACTGCCTGCGGCTGGGGACGCGTCGGAGCGCCCGGCTCGTGCGGCGGAGCAGCCTTCGCACGCCGGGCGCGCCGGTGTTCGACCCAGCGGTGGTAAAGCCAGGTTGCGCCAACTGCGGCTCCGGCGACGAAGGGCACAGCGACGAAGGTGTGAGTGATGCCGCGGTGGTGCTTGAGGCCTTCGACGGGGCCGGCGAATGCCCACACGATGTCGAGGTCCGCGGCTTCGGCGGCTAACACGGCAGCCAGCGTTGCGTATGCAGTCTTGCGATTCAGTCCTGCGCGGCCGATGCAGGCGCCGGTCAGGAAGTGGGTGATGGGTTCCATGGCGTGCTGGAGTTCATGGTAGCGGAGATGGCCGCGCATTGCGCGGGTGACTTGGCTTTCACCTTCCGACGTGGCAAGACGCTAACTGGATAGACCTTGGCGTCCTATAATCCTGCAGATGAGCGAGATGAGTTGCAGATGAGTGAGATGAAAAAAGGCGGGCCAGCGGCGAAGCGCATTGAGGAATTGCGCGCGGAATTGCGGAGGCATGAGCACCTCTACTACGTGATGGACGCGCCGGCGATCAGCGACGCCGAGTACGACGCGCTGATGAACGAGCTGAAGCGGCTGGAGACGGAGCATCCCGAGTTGCTGACACCCGACTCGCCGACGCAGCGTGTTGGCGGCAAGCCGGCGGAAGGATTCCAGAAGGTGCGGCACTCGCGGCCGATGCTGAGCCTGGACAACGCCTACACCGAAGAAGAACTGCGCGACTGGGATCGGCGGGTGCACGAGCTTGCGGGCAACTCACTCGTGGAATACACGGCGGAGTTGAAGCTCGATGGGTTGAGCCTGGCGCTGCACTACGAGGCCGCGCCCGACGGTGGGGCGCGGCTGGTGCGCGGACTGACACGCGGCGATGGGCAGATCGGCGAAGACGTTTCGACCAGCGTACGCACCATTCGCAGCGTGCCGCTGAGTATCTCGGCGGTGCGACTGAAAGAAGCGGGTGTTCCGCCGGACTTCGAAGTGCGCGGCGAGACTGTAATGCCGCAGAAGGCCTTCGAAAAGATGAACAAGGAGCGCGAGGCCGAGGGGCTGGCGCCGGCGGTGAATCCGCGCAATGCGGCGGCCGGCACTCTACGCACCATGGAGCCGAGCATCGTGGCGCAGCGCCGGCTGGATGTTTATGCCTACTTCCTGCTGACGCAGGGTGAGTACGTGGCGATGGGCCAGGAACAGACGCTCGATGCGCTTACGGCACTTGGATTTCGCGTGAATCCCCATCGCGGGCGGATGCACACGGTGGAGGAGATGATGGAGTTCATCGACTCGGCCGAGAAGCGCAGGGCCACGCTGGGCTACGACATCGATGGCGTTGTCTTCAAGGTGAATGCGCAGGCCACGCGGCAGCGGCTGGGATACACGGGACGCGCGCCGCGATGGGCAATCGCCTACAAATTCAGTGCCGAGCAGGCGGTCACACAGATGTACGACATCCTGATCACGGTGGGACGCAGCGGCAAACTGACGCCGACAGCGATACTGAACCCTGTCTTCGTCGGCGGCGCAACGGTCAGCCGCGCCACGCTCCACAATGCCGACTGGATCGAGCGCATGGGGCTGAAGATCGGTGATTGGGTCAAAGTCGAGCGCAGCGGCGATGTCATTCCCAAGGTGGCGGCGATTGTCGAGGACCCCGAACATCCACGTGGAACGAAGCGCTTTGTGTATCCGACGCATTGCCCGGTGTGCGGCAATCCGGTGGTGCGCGAGGAAGGAGAGGCTGATTATCGCTGCGTGAACGTCGACTGCCCTGCCCTGCTGCATGGCACGGTCGAACACTGGGCTAGCCGCGGGGTGATGAATATCGAGGGGCTCGGCGAAGCGTCTGTTTTCGAACTGATCAGGCAACGAGTGGTAAAGAGCGTTGCTGATCTCTACTCCTTGAACGAAGAAGTCCTCGCTTCTCTCCAACAGGAGGTTGAACGCAATGGCGTCAAGAAACAGCAACGCGTCTTCGGGCCGGTCGAGATCAAGAAACTGCTGAAGCAGATTGAGAATTCAAAACACGCCGGGTTGGCGCGCGTGCTGATGGGCATGAGCATTCGATTTGTCGGCGAGCGCACGGCCGAGCTGCTGGCGCAGGAATTCGGGTCGTTGGACGCGATCATGGATGCCAGCGCGGAGGAGTTGGAGCGCGTGGAGGAGATTGGACCACGCATTTCGCGTTCGATCATGGATTTCTTTGAGCGGCCAGCCAATCGCGAGTTGATTGAGCATCTGAAGGGTGCCGGAGTGAAGATGACGGCGGAGAAAAAGCAGCGGACCTCGCAACTTGCGGGGTTGACGCTGGTGTTGACTGGGACTCTGCCAAACCTTTCCCGCGAGGAAGCGAAGGCCAGGATTGAAAGTGCGGGCGGCAAAGTCTCAGGTTCGGTGAGCAAAAAGACCAGCTACGTCATTGCCGGCGAAGAAGCGGGATCGAAGCTGGACAAGGCACGTGAATTGAAAGTGCCCGTGCTGGATGAGGCGGGATTGTTGAAGCTATTGATGGAGCCAGGGACTAGAGGATAGGAATTAGGAGATAGGATCAGGGATCAACCGCTGATCAGGGATTAGCCGATAAGGACTGGCGCAGCGAGTCAGCTTCCCGCTTCACCGGGAATTAGCAAGTCAGCAAATTACCTCGATCTTCTTTTGCATAAAATCTGCGAGTCAGCTAGGCGATGGAGCGTCGCGGGGGGGCAGTTTGCTCCGCCAGGCGCTGGCGCTCTCGTTCACGCTTCCAGGCTCCAGCGCGCAGGGCGGCGGGGGATGGTCGCAGCTCCGTGGGTTCTGCGGGGTTGATGATCCGGGCCGACGACTCGAAGTCCTCTACATACGAGCCAATGATCGGAAGTGTGGTCCATTTGCGAGGGGGAGCGCTGGTAAGACTTGCGTCTGTCGGCGGGGCGGCGCGATTCACGAATGCTGGGTTCGACCTATCTGTTTCGACGGACGCCGTCGCACGCGCGGTGAGCGTTTTCGCCATGAAATTGTCGACGAGTTTGTGCAGACACTTGTGGCCGCACAGGTGGCGGGCTGACGCTTTGATGCGGTTATGCGCGCTCCATGCGCCGATGCGCAACTCAGGTCCGCGATCGTAGGCGACGAACCAGTGGTTGGCGTTGAGCATTTCTGTTCCGCAGATGTCGCACGAGATTGCCTGGCGAATCACCGAATCTCTCCCTCTCCATTTCATCGCAGAATCATGCAAACGAAAATGGTCCGCCGATGAGAATCGGAGTGACTTTCGAAATCGGAACCAGGATGGGGGATCTGTTTCGAAATGGGAAAGGATTGGTTCAAAGTCTCGCATCCTTTCGGCAAAGAGAGAGAAGGATGGGAATTCTATTCGTCGAGGCAGGATGTCGCTATTCCTTGGGCGCGAAGTAGCCCTTTCTGGATCGCGCGATGTATCGCCGGTCGTTGCAATAGAGGTAGATGGCCCTGAAGGCGCCATTCGGTTTGAAGTCTGCCGGTGTGTAGGTCAGCGCGTATTGGCTGCGCAGCTCTTCTTCGATGCTCTTGAAGCTGTTCGACATTTCTTCAACGGAAGGCGGAAAGAAAGTCTGGCCTCCCGTGTCGGCGGACAATTGCTGAAGAACCTGGTCTCCACGACCGCGGCTGGGGGTCCAGTTGGTGCTGATGGAATAGACGATGGTCTCAGCGCGCTGGCACATCTTGATGGCTTCGTCGAGGTGGACGCGGCTCTGGTTGTCGTCGCCGTCGGAGATGAGGACCATGGCATGGCGGACGGGTTCCTGTCCGCGCGCGTCGAGAAGTTTGTCGCGGCAAGCGGTGTAGACGGCGTCGAACATGGCGGTGCCGCCGCCGGGGCGGAGGCGATTGATGCCGGTCTCGAGGGCATCGACGTTGTTGGTCCAGTCGGCAGTCACGGTCGGCGTCACGTCGAATCCCATGACAAAGGCGCGATCACTCTTAGCCTTCAAAACCTGCAGCAGAAACTCTGTTGCCGATTGCTGTTCGAACTGGAAGCGCGAGCGAATCGATGTGCTGGCGTCAATGACGATGCCTACGCGCAGAGGCAGGTTGATCTGCTGGCGGAACGAAGTAATCTTTGCAGGCGCCTTCTGATCGTCGAGCAGCGCGAAGTCGCTTTGCTTCAGGTTCGGGATGTAATGGCCCTTCTTATCAGTGACGGTGAAGATCAGATTGACTTCATTGACGCCAATCCTGAGGGTCGGGCCGACGTCCTGATCCTGTGCGCCGGGTGCCTGCTGCTGGCCGGCGGGGGCTTGCGCAGCCGGGTTTTGCGCCGGTTGCTGTGCGCCAGGCTGCTGGGCGGTCATTGTTTGGGCAGGTGTGGGAGCAGGTGTTTGCGCAGGTTGCTGGGCCTGCAAAGCGGTGACACACAGAGCCGCGACAAGTACCAGGCCAGAGAATCTTGTGCTCATATCACTCCCTATTTTATCAACGGCGAACCCGAATCCGGCAGCATTCACATTACATTGGTGTTGACGGAGTCTGTTCGAGTTTGGCCAGGAAGGTTTCGAGTTCCTCAGGGAGGGGAGCCTCCAATTCAAGGGGCTTTCCGGTAATGGGGTGGGCGAAGGCGAGGCGGCCCGCGTGGAGGAAATTGCGGTTGAGTTTGAGGCGCTCGGGCTGAGAATTACGACGTGCGGAGCGGGAGGGAGCGGCTTGAGCGGCAACCTGGTCGGTGAGTTGAGATGAGGCACCATAGAGTGTATCTCCGACGACTGGGTGGCCGATGGAAGCCATGTGCACACGAATCTGGTGGGTTCTGCCCGTCTCGATGCGAACGCGAACGAGGGTGAACTTGCCGAAGCGTGTGTCGAGGCGGCGAACGACTTCGTAATGAGAAACTGCCGAGCGGGCGTTATCGGCTGGCCGCGTGGTCATGCGCGTGCGACGGACAGGATCGCGGCTGACGGCAGCAGTGATGGTTCCCTTCGGGCGCTCGACTGAACCTTGCACCAGCGCGATGTATGTCTTGCTGATTTGCCGCGAAGAGAAGAGTTCGGCGAGCGCGGCGTGGGCCGCATCGTTTTTGGCGACGACGATCAGTCCGCTGGTGTCCTTGTCGAGGCGATGCACAATGCCGGGGCGAAGGTCGCCTCCGGTTGCTGAAAGCGCTTTGAAGCGGAAGAGCAGCGCGTTGACCAGGGTGTTGCTGTTGCGGGCATCCTCGGTTTGGCCAGCACCGGCATGCACCATCATGCCGGCAGGCTTATTGATCACAGCAAAATGCTTGTCCTCAAAGATGACTTCCAGAGGAATGTCCTGTGCAGTGGCTTTGAGCGGCGCGGGATGAGGTTCCCCGGTGATGAGAATCTGCTCACCGCCGCGTAGCTTCAACGATGGCTTGGCCTGCGCGCCGTTGACCGACACATCGCCCTGATCGAGAAGCAACTGCACGCGCGAACGGCTGACGCCTTCGAGTTGAGTGGCGATGAAGTGATCGAGGCGCTGGCCGGTGGCTTCGGGCGGAACTTGGATGGTGCGCGGTTCAACCATGGGACGGCCTTTCATTTTCAGATGGAGCGGACTGCGGAGGCAAGGAGGGAACGCCAGGAGCGACTGCCACCGCGACGCACTGTGATGCGCGCTCGCGCAATAGCCATGCCCCTGCAATCACGAATACGATGCCGGCAACCTGCGGTCCCTTCAGTATTCCCTGCAACATTGCGCCGCGGCCGATGGGATCGCGCCAGAATTCGGTAATGAACAGAACGGCTCCGGTCGACATCAGGAAAATGCCGGCCAGGTCTCCATGTTGGCGGCGGCGCGGCAGCCAAAGGACAAGGCCGACAGCAATTGCAAGAAAGCAAAGCGCAACGTAGGCCTGCACCGGGTGTACGGGAATGTCCAGCGGCGCGCCGCTCCATCGCTCGGCAAGGGGATCGGAGTAGGTGACGGCCCAGGGGACGCGCGCGCCCGTGCCATAGCCGGAACCGGCGAGCAGCGCCCCGAATTGCTCGAATGCGAGACCGAGAGCCGCGGGTGCGACAAGAACGTCGGCGGTGGTCCGAATTGGCAGATGGTTCACGCGAGCGTAGACCACCGCAACAGCGACCGCGATGAGAGATCCAATTGCCGCCAGCAGCGGGTGGTGAATCATTGCGAGGCCAAGCATCCAGAGCGGATGATGTCGCAGCACAGTCCAGTTCGCAACGATGAGCAAAATGCGCGAACCAACGAGCGCGGTAAAGAGCATGAGGATGCAAAGATTCCAGATCTTGTTGGGATCGATCCCAAGTTTGCGCGCGGTATGCAGCGCGAGCATCAGTGCAAGGAGGACTCCTGCTGCGGCGATTGCGCCGTAGGATGGGATGACGAGCGGACCGATGTGGAAGAGGACGGGATGCACTTGACCAAGGATAACGGTTCAGTGCGGAGAGAGTATTGCGCGGAAGTCAGGCGGCGAAGCGATTGACCCCTCGATTTAAATCTTCCGGCGACAGCGGGCACCCACACGGGAGTGTCGCAGGAGTAGAAATCCGGCCCACTGGGCCGTGAGTAATGCGCTGGTGAACCCGTCCTAAGACGGCGGAGCTCCCCGTGGTTCATTAGGCATTCCGGACTGGCGGACACGGCACACAGAACCAGTTTGTACGAGTAGAGCCCCTGTTCAATGAATGTTGGTTCAACCAGCGTTGACCACCCACCTGCTTTGCAGGCCGGTTTCTATTGCTGACTGTATGGATGTTGGCGAGGAATTGCAAGTCTTGTGCGGGTGAGCTCATTTGTGTTAGTAACTTGAGACCGAATTGGGACTGTGATCTCAATGAAAGCTCATCTTTAAAACAAGAAGCCCTTCGCATATTTTTGACTGCGTGAAGGGCTCGCAAACAAATTGAACTGCAGGTTACTTTCAGCTTGGAGTGCGCGCAGCCTCAGTTCGCATCGCCTGGAGACTTGTCGCCTGCGGGTGCATCTGCCGGACGCTGTCCAAGGGAGGCCGCAGGCGGTTTGCGCTTCGCCAGTTCTGTGGCGCTCGCGACCAGCTTTTTCAGCTTACCTTCGATATTGGCGTCGCCAACGTGCTGATCTTCGAGAACGCCGTCGGCATCGATCGTGAATGTGGCGGGGATCGCGGTGATGCCAAAGCTCTTTGCAATGGCGCCATTGAATGAGCCGTCGCGATATTGCAGCCAGGTCATCTGGTTTTTGGCCACGAATTCTTTCCATTTGTCTTCATCTTTATCGAGGCTGATGCTGATGACGATGAGCGGCTGCTCCTGGAATCGGTGAGCGATATCGCGGATGTGGGGCAGGGCCTCACGGCAGGGTCCGCACCACGTTGCCCAGAAGTCAATGAGCACGACTTTGCCCGCGAGGCTGTCGAGCGAGATATGTTGTCCATCGAGCGTTGTTACCGAAAATGGTGGCGCCATGCGGGCACGGGCAAGATCGACACGGTCGATGTAGCGCTGGGCGCGCTCATGCACATTGGGCGTAACGGTGTCGCTGGCTAGAAATGTGGTGAATTCCGCACGGGCAGCGTCGTCCTGGTGCATGTGGGCGAGGGACACTCCCATGGCGTAGTGGATGGTGGTGAGCTTGGGCTCTAGCTGCAGAGCCGATTTGAATTCATCGCAGCTTTCATCGAAACATTTTTCTTTTTTGTCGTTGATTCCCTGCTGCTGGAGAGCGATAGCGATGCGGTAATGAGCAACGGCGCGATCCAGCTCGGTGGCGGCAATGGACAGCCATTCCCGGGCGATCTCTTCGGCCTCTTTGTATTGCCCGATGCTCGTAGCCAGCGAATATGCCTGGCGCAGGCATTCGGTGCAGTGGCCATCCTGCTTGGCAGCCTTGCGGAACGAATCGATTGCCTCGGCACGCCTGCCGGTTTTAAGCCAGTCGATGGCATTCTGGTAGGACTTGAGCGCCTTGGGGTCGGTGGGCATGCCTGGCTTGGGCGCCTCGGATTTCGGGGCGTCGAGGGCGTTGAGGGTTAGCGTGGAGCCAAACAGCGTGGCGACGACGAGGCTCGACTGAACAACCGTCCGAGCAGATATGCCGAACATGGGTACTCCCCCTGAGCAGATGATGAAGGGCAGGATGGGAGCAAGTGTATCGCAGGTTGGCGCGCCTGGAGATGACAGTTTCTGGGCATAGGCGGGTCGCCTTTACGACCCGGTTTTGCGGTCTTCTTCGAGGACTTCGTCGAGCATGTGGCTCAGGTGAGCTGCCCGGGCCCGGCCTTCGTTTGCATCCACGCCAGAGATTTGAGAAACCTCGTCGGCCAGGTTGAGGGCAGCGAGGACGGCTACACGGAGGGAGTCGACGGTACGGCCATGCGCGGCCACGGCTCGCATCTTGCTGTCCACCAGGTCCGCCAGTTGACGGATGTGGTCAGGATTCTGGCCGCGCAGGTGATATGTCTGGTCGTAAATGCTGACGGTGGTGTAACCGGAAGCATTGGTCGGAATTTCCTTGGCCATCAAAGACCTCACACTTCAAGAGCATCGAGCTGCGAAAGAAGGCGCTCGACACGCTGACGGACCTGGTCGCGCTCGGCATTGAGGGCGCGGATTTCTTCCTGCAGGGATTTTACGAGGGTGAGCTGTTCGCTGAGTTGAGTGTCGAGGTTGTCGGCACGCTGTTCGGCTGCGGCGCGGGCCTGACGTTCGCTCTTCACAACCTTGATGGTGCGTGCGACGCGCTCTTCGAGAGCTGCAAAATCGCTGCTGCTGAGTGCGAGGTTTCCGGAGCTCTCGTGGTCGTGCAATTCGGACTGGTCGGTGCCGGGATGTTCCGCGATCTGGGATTCCAGAGATGATTGCGACATGAATGATAACCTCCGCGCAAATGCGCTGTATTCGGGAAGTATAGCTCCGACGGGGCATGGCGGAGGTTGAGGGAAACTGAGAAGAAACCCCCACGGCAGAGCTAAGTCCTTAGCCGCGCACCGGCCTTGCCGACGGCTTCGACGACGCGCGATTGGAACGATTGGAGTTCCTCTTCGCGCAGGGTGCGGTCAGGGGCCTGAAAAGTGGCGCTCACGAGTAGCGCATAATCGTGCGCACCGAGGCGGGCATCGCGAAAAACTTCGCTGGCATGCCACTCCATAAGCTCGGGAATCTGAATCGACGCGAGTGCCTGGTCTATCTTTTCCCACGCGATGCTCTCATCCAACACCAGGGAGAAATCGCGACGCACGGGCTGGAAGCGGGAGATATCGCGCGCGGCGGGCTTGCGCAGGGGAAGTTTGTAGAGGCGGTCGAGATAGAGTTCGCCGATGAGGACCGTATCTTTCAGCTTGCGGGCGGTTGCCTGGTTAGGATGCAGTTGGCCGAACCAGCCAACGGTGAGGCCATCGGCGACAACGCGCGCGGAACGATAGGGGTGCAGCCACGCGGGTGCAAGGCCGGACTCTGGCGGGAAG
>Ga0210386_10003205_pt1 | contig 13770 bp, 10 predicted proteins | sample IncBWH32OmetaG_FD_160091 | JGI IMG/M metagenome (GOLD analysis project Ga0210386, IMG submission 160091) | Forest soil microbial communities from Barre Woods Harvard Forest LTER site, Petersham, Massachusetts, United States - Inc-BW-H-32-O ... | reverse complement strand
CGGGTCGGGCTATCCGCTTCAACTCCGCGCTACGCTTGCGGGGTTTCCGCTACTATCCCTAACGCAGTGCTACGTGCTATTTTACTTATAGGTTTTTGAACTAGGCAAAAGGTGGGCGCGGGTTAGCTGCGAGTGATGCGAGTTTAGGTAATACAGGCAAGCAGTGAGCAAATGCCGCCCCGCATTCAATTAAGAATTACGATTTAGGCTAACTGACGACTAACGACTAATAACTACTGTTCCTTCTTACACTTCAAATATTTCTTAGGGTCTTCCTTTTCCTTGCCCGTCCATATGGCAAAAGTTAGTGTATAAGGGTTTTTGCTCTTTTTAAAATAGCCAATCACATCACCTTCCTTAACCTCATCACCGGGCATCAGGTGGCTGCCCGCAAGGTTTGAATACGTAGCAATGTACTTACCATGTTTTATTAATACAATGCTATGAAAACCCGTATCGGTACTAACCGATGACACCTTACCCGGAAACACTGAATACACTGCCGTATCAGTTGAAACTATATTAACTGTAGTAATAGGGTCACTGGTTTTGGGTTCAGTAGGCTTCACAATTTTTCCACCACCACAAGGACAATTCAGCTCGGTGCTCATCCAGTTGTCGCTACTCATCTTTCCATCGCACTTAGCTATCTGGTCTTTCGGGTAAGCTTCAGCGGGCTTGGCTGTAGCAGCATCTTTATAAAATCGCTTTGCCAGTAAATAATCTTTACCTGAAAATGCAAGATCACCTTTTTGAATGCTCGCATTATAATCAATAGGCTTTGGTTTGTAGCCACCGTTAGCGCTGGTATCTTTTTGTCCGAAACAAAAAACGCTGTAACAAATAAATGTAATAAGTAAGTATATCCGCCTCATGTATGCAATATACAAAAAAAGAAAACAGAAAATGCCATTAAATGTATTAGCCCTGTCTACAAAGCAATTTTTTTTATCTTTGACCTACTTAAAAATAAAATATTATTATGGGAAAAGGAGACAGAAGATCCCGCAAAGGGAAAATATGGAGAGGTAGCCACGGTAAAACCCGTCCAAGAAAGCCAAGTGCAGCTGCATTTGTGCCAAAGGTAAAAAAGGCTGCATCTAAAAAAGAAGAAGTTAGCGAAGAAACAGCTGCACCTAAGGAAGCAAAGCCTAAGAAAGCGCCTGCTGCTAAAAAAGCCGCTGCACCTAAAAAAGCAAAGAAAAGCGAAGAGTAATATACTTGTAGTTTATCCTTAACAGATTAAGCAAGCACCTTTCCCTTAACAGGGGTTTGGTGCTTTTTTATTAAGCTTACAAAGTCATCGAACAGGTAACGTGCATCATGCGGGCCTGGTGACGCTTCGGGGTGATACTGCACTGCAAATACAGGCAGGTCGGTACGGCGGATACCCTCTATAGTACCATCGTTCAGGTTAATATGTGTAACCTCAACATTCGGATTCTTTTTAATTTCTTCTTCGTTAACCGCAAAACCATGGTTTTGCGAAGTAACCTCGGCCTTACCTGTCATCAGGTTCTTTACAGGATGGTTTATTCCCCTGTGCCCTGCATGCATTTTATAGGTAGAAATACCACTTGCCAATGCAATCAGCTGATGCCCAAGACAAATACCCATAACCGGTATGCCTGATGTAATAACCTGGGTAATGTTCTTAATTTCATCTTTCATTACTGAAGGATCGCCAGGGCCGTTACTTATCATAAAGCCACTTGGTTTCCATTTCATCATTTCGTCGAGTGTAGTATTCATTGGGAACACCTTCACAAAACAATCGCGCTCAGTAAGGCATTTTACAATATTCCCCTTCACACCCATATCGAGCAATGCAACCCTGTTCTTTGAGTCTTTATTGCCTTCTTCATAAGCCGTTTTGGTGCTAACCTTCGATGAAAGTTCAAGGCCATGCATAGATGGAACCTTAGCCAATAGCTTCTTTAACTCAGCGATGTCGGTTGTTTCAGATGAAATAATACCATTCATAGCTCCTTTATCTCTTAAATAGCGCACAAGTGCGCGCGTATCAATATCTGATATAGCTACTATATTGTTCTTTAAAAAGTATTCTTTCAGCGATTGTTGCGCCCGCTTACGTGAAGGTATTTCATTAAATGTACGGCACACAAGCCCCGAAATTTTAATGCCATCCGATTCACTTTCGTGATCCTCTACCCCATAATTACCAATATGCACGTGAGTAGCTACAAGTATTTGTCCGTAGTACGAAGGGTCAGTAAAGATCTCCTGGTAGCCAGTCATTCCGGTATTAAAACAAAACTCTCCGGTTGTGGTTCCGGTTTTTCCGGCGGCACGGCCATAAAAAACCTTTCCATCCTCTAGTAAAAGTACGGCTGGTTGAAATAGGCTGTCTGACATTATTTTAGGCTAAGTTCTGTGTTTTTACGCTTGCAAATTTACACCTTATATTTTTCTTATAAAAATAGTTTTTCAGAAGTTATTAACGAAACATAAAAAAAGCCTCCCGAGCACTCGGGAGGCTTTTCTTCATAATAACCTGATTATTTACTTACCGCAAACTTATTCCGGCCAATTATATTTCCATCACTATCAGAAAGGGTATAGAAATACATACCATTCTTATATTCAGAAGTGTTAATTACTGTTTTATTATTAGTGAGTTCATCCATTTCAATTAGTTGGCCTGCTATATCATATACCTTAACCACACCTTTTTCGAGAGATTCTGTTTTAATAGTTAGCTCACTTGTGGCAGGGTTCGGAAATGAAACTGTATTGTTGTTATCAACAATCTCGTTTATACCCACAACCTTGTTATCAAGCCAGTTAAGTTGTGTTGCCTTTCCTGTAGAATCTACATTCATTTCAACCAACATATAATTGAAATTAGCTTGATTGGTATACCATGAATAAAAATTATTTTTGGAGGTATATGCGCCACCAAAAACCCAATTGCCTGATTCATAGTAATAGGTAGAATCTAAATCATTTTCAAGATGCATATCGCGAATAGAATTAAATGTTCCCGAAGGAGTTGTCATATTTCCCCATGAATCAATAGTGTCTGTATATGTTCCGTTCTCAATAACTTCAACAGAATCAATTATACCACCTCCGCTTGCGTCATAGGTTTTCATTACAGCGCGGTAACTTCCTTTCCAGTGCGATTTGTAAGTAGCAGGTAACGAGTATATACCCCATGATTTGGAGAATTTATATTGTACAATACCATATGCTGAGGAATTAAAAACAATGCCCTGCAGGTTAATACTTGCAGATGATGAATTGTAGTATTCATACAAAGCTTCATTGGCTCCTGTATTTGAATACTTAAATGCCAGATTGGCACCAGGATATTGGTTAGCATATGTTGAAGGTGTGCTGGCTGTTGATACTACATGAATGGTATCAACCGTTGAAGCCGCCAGGGTGCTGAAGTTCCAGGTCTGGCTGGCCCCGCTGCTGCCCGGAGAAGTAATTGAGCCACTGTTATCAGTTGCCCAGTTAAGAACATTGCCTATGGCAGGCATGTTTGATTGAGAAATGCTTATCTGCCCGTTTGCTACCAGAAAGGTTGAAGCAGTAAATAGTAATGCAAGTGTAGTTTTTTTCATTTGGAGTAGTTTTGATTATATGACAAATTTAACAATAAAATGAAAGTATGTTACAGATTATAACCTACCATAAAAAATAAAATAGTTTTATAGCCATAACTCCCCATTCAGCCTAGGTTACAATATGCGAAACGTTAGGCGTATGAATCGATATGTTTTTTCGGCTACTGTTATATTGCTAGTTGCCACTAATGCTTGATAAAACACAATATCCCATTGATTTTCCTTTTTCATCAAACGTTTCCGTACGCACTGCACCTGCATTTTTTGCATAGCAAGTTATAACATGCAGGTTACTTGAAGACTCATTTGAACTCATCATAGATTTGTTATTCGGGCTAGAGAGCAAGGTCATTTTAGTTTTAACATTTTCATCATACACCATTTTTATACAGTTAAATGTGCCTGCTGAGGTGGTAACGGTTGTATCGCTTACTGCTTTTCTATTCTTAAAAGTAATGGTACTAACTATCGGCCCTGCTGTAGGCATATTTTCCATAGACGTAGTAACTGTCATTACACCACCTTTCAGATCCATTCCGGGTTTAATATCTGATGGAAATTCAAGGAGATCACCTGTTACTTTTGTTGTGACTTTTCTATCCCCAAAAGCCTGGCCAGCGGTAATGGTACTCGCCATATCCTGATAAAAAATACCATTCTCGCATTTGGCACTATATTTAGTTTCACCTAATTGCTTATCCTTACTATCAAACGTAGTGTTCTTTATGTTGATGGTTAGGTTACTGCCTGATGTTGCCACGTCTGTAATCAACACCACACATCTGCCTGTCAGCTTATCTTTATTGTCATAATTCTTTAGTTCAACCTGCGCTCCTTGTTTCGCAGGAAAGAATGTAGCACAACTTCCATCTCCGGCAACAAAGGATTGATTAAAACAGGCTATTACAATAATTGCGAGGGGAACAAGTATTTTTCTCATGGGTTTAATTTTTTAGGTAATACAATATTAACATAAAATAGGAGTACCTTACACAAATCAGATTTGGTAATTGGAAAAAATAAAATAATTTTATAGCCATAACTCCATTATATATGAGGACTTTACGAAACTGTTCCCCTTTAATTCTATTACTTATTAGTGCATGTATTAAAGCCGGCAATACCCCAACCGATACTAAAATTGTACAGAAAGATACTTTACAGGTAAGGCTAAATGGTAAGCCATACTTTGCCATTAAGGTAAATGGCGCCCCTCCTATTTACAATGGGCAGATAGTATTTAACCCATTACGGGTTACTGATACCGGAACTATTTCACTTAAGTGCTTCAATTCCAAAAGTGAGCTGGTGCAAATGATGAGGAATGGTGATACCATACAGGGTTATTTCTTTGGCAACATAAAGCTATCGTTTACCGACTTTACAGATTCAGTACAAAAAAAGAAAGCCAAGTCGAACATTTTCAGCCACCGTATATTGTTCTACAATTGTGTTTTCGGCCATATAACGGCCGATACGGTAGAAGACTTATATGCAGAAGACACCAAACAGAAAAAGAAAATAGAGTTTAAACAGGATGTGCTTTTTATTAATTGCAGTTTTTTAAAGGGCTGTGAAATAAGCAACTGTATTTTTGATAAAAAGTTTTTTATAACCGGCCAGCTACTTGGTGACCATCCGGCAGTTCTGGAAGCCAATGATTATTATGACGAAGCTTATATTTATGCTACCCCACCGGATGGCTTCAAACTGCCTACCTCATTAGAGGTCAATAACTGTAAGTTCTATGCCCCGGTAATTCTGTCAGTTATAAACAACGATAAGTCTAAAGTTGCCGTTCAACGTTGCAAATTTACAAGCGTGTTTTCATTAGGTAAAAGTATACCACCTAATATATTCGAGCGTTTCCATGAAGCATCTAAAGGCAAGCATTATATCGATCGAATATATAACTACAGCAGTTATTATGGTGGCTTTTTAAAGAAAAAATACACTACTGAGTATTATGGAACGGATGATACCATTCAGCAGTTTACCCATAACGACCGCAAGGTGTATAACCTTACCATGCGCCAGTGCCAGAATAAATATGTTGATATTGCCAATACCAACCTGGTTAATTGTTTGCTTGAAGATGTATCTATCAGCGGATGTATTGATATTACGGCTTGTAATATATCATATACATCTGATTATACAGGCAAACAGGGCCTGGAAGACATTAACTTTCCGAACAACAACGGAATTATATATGCCAATTACAAATCGTTTTCACCCGACGTGTTCAGGCTTGGAAACTACCTTGAAAAGATACAGATACACCCCCTGGTACACAACTTTTTTGATACCACATCTAATTTTGTTGAGGAAAACGAGAACTATTATAACGTAATTAAAGACTATAGCGTAAAACACTTCACTAACCAGGATATTGTTACCAGCATTAAAGCTCGTTACGATCGCGAAAAAAGTTTATGGTTATTACAATACCATACTGCGCATTTTAAACATGGCGAAACATTTGGTGACCGCTGGGCCAATTTCTTTCCAATGATAGGCGGCGAATTTCTCGAAGCAACTGTGTCTTCAGGATATAAAGGAGAATGGCGGTTTGCAATCTGGGTACTTATCATCATGCTAACCTTTGCCTTCTTTTATTATTTCAGGCATAAGGAGGCCGTTATCGACTACCTGAACTCGAAATTCAACAAAGAGCTTGACAAGGTTGAAAACTACAGCACACTTAAAATATTCGGTCCGCACAACGCTTTTCGCGATTTTGCCCGTTGCCTGTGGTTCAGTGCAATGGTTTTTGTTGACCCTCGCTTGCCTATAAGTTTCTTTAACCTACGCTCAGGCTTTTTTACAATGGTGCTTATCGAATGGCTGTTTGGCCTTACAGCTATCTTGCTCTTCCTTGTATTCTTAGCCAGCAACTATTCATTCATACGTACCCTTATAGGTATTTAAAAATTACCTGCGTCCGCCACCACCACCTTCCTGATGTTGTGGTGCTGCAGGATGAGGACTGCTCATATGTTGTTGTCTCGGAGCATTCATGTGTTGTTGAGGTGCGCTTGTATGCTGTTGCGGGTGAGCCTGTGGAGCAGCACTTCTTTGCTGTGCCCTTGCTGCACTTTGCTCATGCGGCGCTGCCTGATGTTGCTGCACAGCAGCCGGATGAGAGCTTGCATGTTGCTGAGGCTGGCTTTGATGGGTTGCAGTATGTTGATGTGTATTAGTGCCAGATGTATGATTAGTAGTTGCAGTGTGCTTTACAGGTGTATTGCTGACAGCATGACCACCGTTATTAAAACGCTGGCCATTAACAGAGCTCATAGCCGTTGTTGCCGGTTTTCCTTTATTAACCGAAGCTAATTGATTTTTATCCTTACTCATTGCCTGTTCATGACTTTGCTGTGCAGATGTAGGATCTACGTGGTGTTCTGCCATTGCAGATCTTTCTGCGGGTGATGGTGCAGCTGAAACACCGCCCTGCCCGTTAAAGGCAGCGCGACTCGCACCCGGGCCTTCAGCCGGTCTTTCAGAATATGTATTATGTATTACTTGATTATTTACGTGCCATACAGTAGTGTTGTATCTGAATGCACCACCTTCCCATCTTCCGCCATAAAAGCCTCTTCCGCCATAGCCCCAACCATAATTAATGCCACCGTAAAAACCAACATGCGGGCCCCAATAGCCACGGTGCCACAAATAATAACCACCTTCAAAACCCCAATAACCGGGTGTCCATAAAAAACCAACTTCGGGCGAAGCAACCCATACACCAGGTACCCAGTAGTACCCGTCAGGGCCGTAAGCCCAATATCCGGGTGTCCACATCCAACCATCATTAGGGCATGGTGGTTGTTCATATACCGGAATTAAGGGAGGAGCAACCGTGATCTGCACCCCTACCTGTGCTTCAAGTTTTGTAGAAAAACTAATTAGTGTTAATCCGATTATAAGTGCTGCCAGTGTTTTCATGTGTGTTATATTTATCTGACACAAAATTATTGCAGGGCAGTGAAGATTTTATGAAGAATCGGTAAACGCCTGATTTTAACTGTTAAACAACAGCCCCCTTATCACAAATTAATGTTAAACACATTAATATTTGTTGACTCAAAAATGATAAGAGGAGTTAGTCGAAGCAAAATCAATTTCAGGTAGGCGTGTGTTTATATACATATTAGTAAAGGAATATTTCTCAAATAACCCTTTATCATCATATACCTCTATGCTAGTTGGCAAATAATTATCCTTGCGTATTATCAGCACGGCTCTTTTGGCATATTTACTGGGTATTACAACCGTTTGCCCTGCCTTTAATTCGTCATCGTACCACAGGTTTTTATTTAAAGCCACTATTTTATAATCGCTCAATAAATACTTTTCTGCTATACCTGAAATAGTTTCTCCGTTATTTTTAACAGTATAGTTTATGTACTTATAATCGGGGAATAGTATCTCTACTTTGTAGCAAGGCTTACCTTCCCATACTGTGTCTTTCTGATAATGCACATTTTTATTATAACTATCGCTAGCCAGGTTCTTTTGAATAATATTTCCGAAATAACTTAACCCCGTTCTTGTCAGGATCTGATGCTGATTTTGCCTCATTAATTTCCCTTTAGGGTCAAGATGAAGATCTGCATAAGGAAATCCATTAGGGTTTACGAGCGCTTTACTTTCACTATTTTTATATAGTACCTCTACCCCATTATCATCATTTTTATTGTACACTTCAAAAGGTGAGGCATTGTATTTTATCGTAAAATTCTCATTAATTAATTTTTCATTTATGCGCTCCTCCGAGTGTAGTTTATACACCATAGTTTTCACTCTTGAAATAGAGTCAAACATTCTGTTAAAAACAGTTTCAACATCGTTTTTTACTTGCGCATTAAGTGCAATACCACACATAATCAGCAACATACTGAATCCTGTCTTTTTCCTTGTTAACGTATTTGTTCTCATAATCATCCTCCATTTTCTAATAGTATCCGTTCTTGTCAGGATAAAAGACGTGTAAATGAATTGTTTACTTTCCGACGTACTGACTTTTACCGGTATACTTTGCGAAACTACATCAATGCCCGCCCTAGGGTTTAATGCAATTAGGTAACAAGCAACAGAAGGTCGGTAAATAATATATTGATAACGGTGAATGAAGATGCCCAAAAGCCATAGATGCGCACAAATACGCTTAAATCCGCTAAAGTTTTTAATTTTGATGTTTTGAACCCAGGATATATGAATTATAAATCAGATGTTGAGGCTGTAGATGCGTTCGGGAGTAAATACCGTGAACTTACAAGCGAAATAAAGAAAGTAATAATTGGCCAGGAAGAAGTTGTGGAAGATGTGCTTAATTGTATTTTCAGCCGTGGCCATTGCCTGTTAATTGGTGTTCCGGGATTAGCCAAAACCTTACTTGTTAATACTATAGCACAAACATTAGGCCTTACTTACAACCGTATACAGTTCACTCCTGATCTGATGCCATCAGATATTATTGGTACTGATATTTTGGACGAGAACCGTAATTTCAAATTCATAAAAGGCCCTTTATTTGCTAATATCATACTGGCCGATGAAATAAACCGTACTCCGCCTAAAACTCAATCGGCATTGCTTGAAGCTATGCAGGAGAAGGCAGCTACCGTGGGCGGAAAACGATACGAATTAGGTAACCCATTCTTTGTATTAGCTACACAAAACCCTATAGAACAGGAAGGAACTTACCCTTTACCGGAAGCGCAACTGGACAGGTTCATGTTCAATATTTGGCTTGATTACCCTAAATATGCCGATGAACTGCAGGTAGTAAAAAGCACTACAATTGATAAAGAAGTTAAACTGAACAAGATACTGTCTACAGAGGAGATACTATACTTTCAGAATATTGTTCGAAAAATTCCTATAGCTGATAATGTATTGGAATATGCAGTGAAGCTTGCCGGTAAAACCCGCCCGCAATCGACTAATGCATCTGAAATGGTAAAGGATTATATTGTATGGGGAGCGGGCCCGCGTGCATCGCAATTTTTGGTTATTGGCGCCAAGTGCCACGCAGCGTTGCATGGCAAATACTCACCTGATATTGAAGATGTGATTGCAGTAGCCGAACCGGTATTACGTCATCGTGTGGTGCGTAACTATAAAGCAGAAGCTGAAGGCATAAGTGTAGATGATATTATTGGTAAACTGCTGAAATAATTCTATTCAGTACTCTTGACAAAAAAAGCCATTGTTTCTGTCATTAACGACCTGGTAACAGACCAGCGTGTTCATCGTACGTGCCTTACCCTTACTGAATGTGGTTATGACGTTTTACTGGTAGGCCGTAAAATGAACAAGAGCCTTCCGCTGCCTGAACGTCCCTACTCAGCAAAACGTATGAACCTGTTGTTTGAAACCGGTGTTCTGTTCTATACCGAATATCAAATACGATTGTTTCTGTTTTTATTATTTCGTAAAACTGATCTACTGTTCTCTAACGATCTTGATACATTACTACCTAACTATATTATTTCAAAACTAAGGAGTGAACAACTGATATACGACAGCCACGAATATTTTACCGGAGTACCCGAATTACAAGCTAACCCTGTTAAACAACGCATGTGGAAACGGCTTGAAAAAATGCTCGTTCCGAAATTGAAATACATGTTCACCGTAAACGAATCTATTGCCGCGCTTTATAATTCAGAGTTTGGGGTTAATGTAAAAGTAATGCGCAATGTTCCTGTAAAAAGAGAATTGCCGGTTAAAGTTTCACGTAAGGAATTAGGGCTTCCTGATGGCAAAAACATAATACTGATTCAGGGTGCAGGTATAAATATTGACAGGGGCGCTGAAGAAGCCATTGAGGCCATGCAGTATATAGATAATTCAATTTTACTTATCATAGGCGGTGGAGATGCCATAGATAAATTAAAAGAACTAAGTCATAAACTACTACTTGATGAGAAAGTAATATTTATACCTAAACAACCATTTGAAAACCTTGTACAGTATACTATGCAGGCCGATATTGGTTTAACACTTGATAAAGACACTAATATAAACTACCGTTATAGTCTCCCCAATAAATTGTTCGACTATATTCATGCAGGTATTCCGGTACTTGCATCGCCATTAGTGGAGATTAAAAAAATAATTGAGCAATATAAAATTGGTGAGTGCATTGAATCGCATGAACCAGTTGAATTAGCCCGTACAATTAAATCAATGTTAGCGGATAAAGCAAAACTAAATTCCTATAAAGAGAATACCCTAAAGGCAAAAGAGGAACTATGCTGGGATAATGAAAAGAAGATACTGCAAGAAGTGATTAATAGCCTAAGTAAAAATCGCCCTGTTTCATAAAAGGAACAGAGCGATTCACTCATTGAGCCCGCCAAGTATTTTAACGAGTTATTATTATCTTCTTTTCAGCAGATGAATTTACACCTGTAAGTTTAAATATATATATACCCGAACTGTATCCCGACATATCAAGGTTTGATATGTAAGTACCGGTTACATTAATGTTTTCAGTATGTATAACCTGGCCTAAAATATCCGTCAGGTAAATTGTGTATTCACCATCAGGTATATTGCATTGAATTTGCATATGACCATTTGAAGGGTTTGGATATATGGTAATGAATTGACTTAACGATAATTCATTTATACCGACAAAGCTTATTATTACTTTAGAAACAGTATCTGAACAACCGTATTTATTTGTAGCAGAAACCTCATAGCTTCCCGATTTCGAAACAATTAGAGTGTCATGTGTCCTGCCAGTTAATACTGTTCCATTATATGACCACACAAAGTTGAAGAAACTAGCTGCCGGCTGACAGTACAGGGTGTCTCCCTTTTGGGCTATAGAAGGCTGAGTAATCGGATTAACATCCACTACCTCTGTACTGTTTGCAGTACAATACCCATTCCCTACAGTTACCGTGTAAGTAGTTGTTTTTACCGGCGATACAGTAATACTGGTAGTTGTAGCGCCGTCATTCCATAAATAAGTGGTTCCACCACTCACACTCAAGGTAGTTGAATTACCACCGCATATAGTATCATGTACAGTAGGGTTCGATTTAACAGCCGGAACTATCCTTACTGAAACAGGTACAGTATCATTACATCCGCTTCCATTTGTGCCGATTACGGTATACGTAGTGGAAACAGTAGGGGTAGCAGTAACTGTAACAGCCGTACTCGAGTTCAAACCTGTTGCAGGGCTCCATACATATCCGGTCGCACCTACTGCCTTAAGTGTGGTTTTACCACCAAGGCAAAGCGTAGCAGAATCTGGCGTAACAGAAACAGTTGGTGTATTAATAACTGTTACTTTAACTGTTTTGGTTCCGGAACAACCAAAGGCTGTTGTACCAAGAACAGAATAAGTTAATGTGGCCACAGGTGATGAAACTACCGAGCTTCCTATAGTAGTATTTAGTCCTGTCGGAGGTGACCATGCATAAGTATTAGCGCCTCCGGCATTCAGTGTAACACTATTGCCGGAGCATACAGTTGCAACAGTAGGTGTAACTGTAATTACGGGTAACGGTACTACGGTTAAATGTATTGACTGAGTGTCTTTACATCCTGCCTTGGTTGTACCTGTAACAATATACTTGGTTGTAACCGTAGGCATTGCATTAACAACAGAGTCTGTACCTGAATTCAGTCCTGTAACAGGGCTCCATGAATATGTATTGGCTCCTGCGGCTGTCATGGTTATACTGCTGCCCTTACACAAAGAATCGTTCGGAGATGAAATGGTCACTATTGGTATTTTATTTACAGTGATTACAACAGAGTCTGTTGCGCTACATCCACCCTTAGTACCTGTAACTGAATATGTTGTTGTTACTGTAGGGCTTGTTGTAACAGAAACACCTGTAGTACTTGTTATATTAGTATTAGGGCTCCACACGTAAGTAGTTGCACCACCAGCCGTTATACCAGCCTTACTACCCTCACAAATTGAAGCCCCGTTAACTGGGCTGGTTGTGAGCACAGGCTTAGTACCTACACTTACTATAACTCTATGTGTCGCTGAGCAGGTTCCATTGTTTCCGGTAAGAGTATATGTAGTAGTAACTGTAGGTGTAGCTATTACAGAATCTCCGTTGCTTATATTCAGGCTTGTTGCCGGAGCCCATGTATAACTGGTTCCTCCGGAAGCAATAATAGTAATACCTGTTCCGCCCGGGTTACATATTGTAGATGCACTTTGTGTTGAAGTAATAACTGGCAACGGGTTCACTATTACAGCTACTGTTTGAGTATCGGAACATACACCGGAAGTACCTGTTACGGTATACGTGGTTGAAGTAGCTGGCTTAGCCAACACATTAGCTGTAGCAGTTCCGCTAAGGCCTGATGATGGAGACCAGGAATATGTAGTAGCCCCGGTAGCCTTTAAAAGAATGCTTGATCCGGCGCATAATGTATCGGTCGAAGGTGTAACAGCAACTGTAGGTGAAGCGCTAACTTTTACAACAATGGTTTTAATAACGCTACATGAACCGGTACTACCAGTAAGTGTATAAGTAGTTGTACTACTTGGATTAGCATTAACAACCGCTCCGCTTGTAGCGTTTAAACCTGAAGCAGGGCTCCATGTATATGAACTTGCTCCGCTTGCTGTTATTGTTACACTGCCACCAATGCTGCAGATTGAAGGTGCTGCAGGGCTTACGGTTAAAGTCGGGCTTGGATTCACTGACACTACTACAGATTGCGTGTCACTACATACTCCTGTAGTTCCTGTAACAGTATATGTAATTGTTATCGTTGGTGAAGCCGTTACAGATGTTCCTGTTGTTTTATTTAAGCCGGTAGCAGGGCTCCACGAATAAGTAGTTGCACCGCTGGCTGTTAATCCAACATTGGTGCCTGAACATATAGTGGAAGAAGGAGGGGTAACATTTACGGTAGGTGTTGTACCAACTGTAATAACCACTGTTTGGCTTGCGCTACAACTGCCAGTTGTACCACTTACCGTATACGTTGTGGTAACAGTAGGTGTTGCCACAACTGAAGCGCCTGTGTTTGCGCTTAAACCAGTAACAGGTAACCATGAATATGTTGTTGCTCCACTGGCTGTTAAATTTGCCCCTGAACCTGAGCATACAGATGCTGAACCCGGGCTGACAGAAACTGTCGGAGATGCACTTACATTAATTACTATTGTTTGTGT